>Ga0247818_10000240_pt1 | contig 33779 bp, 31 predicted proteins | sample 13C_Glucose_Day1_FD_192424 | JGI IMG/M metagenome (GOLD analysis project Ga0247818, IMG submission 192424) | Soil microbial communities from agricultural site in Penn Yan, New York, United States - 13C_Glucose_Day1 | ecosystem: Environmental > Terrestrial > Soil > Agricultural land | place...
GGTTCGGGTGATAGCCGGCAGCGCCATTGGCTGTCTGACCGCGGCAGTTGCTTTCAGCGCTTGCAGGTACTTCGACATCAACGGGAACATCATCCCGCCGTCATCATCGGTCAGTACCTGAGGCTTGATTTTCTCCTGGATACGTTCGATTTCCCGACGGGTCATTTCAGCGGCGATTTGTTCGTCACTGATTCGGTTGTCTTTGTTTTCCGCATAACGACGGGTAGCCATCTCGCGGAAGTCAAAAACGTGTTTCTTGAATTCTTCACTCACCGGCTTCTTCCTGTCTGATCCGTTCGAGGTGTTCCGAACCTTGAATGCGTTCGAAGGTTCTTTGCATTTGCTCAACTACCTCACGCTCTTGCGTGGGAGGAGCAGTAGGAGGAGCAACAGGTTGCTCGCTAGGGGAGTCCATAACTAACCTCCGGTTAGGAATAAGGAAGGGTAAGACAAGCTTACCCGTTTATTACTGAAAATAACCACCCCTCTCCTACCCGCCTTCGCAGATATCGATTAGTAGTGTATATCTATCCACTTCGCTCTGAAAGAAAACTTATTCAGCATCCATCTCTTGGTTGTTCAGGAAGAGAGACAACGCAGAGTGTTGACGGAATGCCAAGTTAGTTGTTTCAGAGTCCTTCTGGAACTCAGTACGTGCAGCCAGAAGAGTACCTTCTTTGTACTTCAGGGTGTTATCCCCACTCATGTAGTAGAACCGCACCGGCATAGCCGGTACCAACAGATCATGGTTGGAGTTGTTCCACTGGATGGTTTCCATGGTCCCTTCATTGAAAGCGTTCTCAGACAGGTGCTTACACAGGTTGTTGGTAGGTTTATCGAGGAAGGGTGCTCGTTCCTCACCACTACCCCGCACAGACGTTTGGTACTCACTCAAGGAGTCCTGGCGCGTGGCTACAGCTTGACCATTGCCGTAGTAAGCACCTACCTCACCCATCACCGTATCCGCACTGATAATGCGCTTACCAGAGCCCTGGTTCTGTTTCTTGATATCCGCCCCGTCAATGTGCTTCGCTTTACCTGTAGACAAGATCGTGGTGACCTTGCCTTGAGTAAAGTGCGTTGCCTCCAGCGTGGGGAACACGTCTTCAGGCAGACGGTAAATGTTGAGCACAGCTCGTGCCTTCTCGTACCGCCCCACCTTGAAGAGGGGGTAGATCATCCACATCCCTTTCCGGTAATACGCCCCCAGTCCTTTCGAGTAAATACCAAACTCTTCATGGTTCTGGAGGAACCGCGCCAACTGCGGGTAAGGTACAGCCGCTGGGTGGCCGCCGATGATGATCTGCTTGAACTCACGGGGGTTATCGATTGGACGTTCAATGTCTACCCCACGCCACGCGTCTTCACCAATCAGCTGCAACTGTTTCCCGTACTTGGTCAACTGATAATGCAAGACGTTGTCCAATGAAGACATCAGGTGTCGGTCAGACACCATGACGTTCTTCAGGATTGCATAACCGGTCTCCATCAACTGGAAACTGACAGTCACCATGTTGATGTTGTCTTTCGCACCCAGGTCCGCCAGTTGGGTACTGGTACCGATCATCTGCGGGTTACTGTCACCGAGGGGGACAGCACGGAAGCGTTTCATGGTCTGGGTAAGACCTTTCCGTTCAGTCACCTCGATGTACAGGTTATCCTTATTCGGCAGTACCTTGTTCTGGTAGACACCCGGTTGGATACTGGCCTTGATGCGGAAGTCGTCTGCACAGTTAACAGCGTACAGACTGAACTTGGCGTAACCCTGGGGGAGGATCAACGGTAACTGCTCAGTGGGGGTCACCACCATAGCGCTTAACTGGGTGTGTTGGGAACCCCCCGACTTGTCGATTGTATTCGCATACGCGATCAAGTTGGATAACGAACGTGGCATTTCCATGGAGGGTTATCCTTTAAAGACCCAATCACCCAGATTGTTGATACTGCTCTCTGGTGTGTTCAGGCTGTCTACAACAGCCTTTTTAGCGATGATTGGGTGATCGTTAAGGGTTGATGAGGCTTGATGGTACCCACCGCCCTGGAAGTCATCCAGGTGGCTTATGAAGACGATACCGTCATCAGGCTCTTGCCCGCTGTTCATGGAGGTCAAGGACAACAGGAAGCGCAGACCAGCCAAGTTGCGTTTGTTCGCTTCTTCCTCGTCTTTAACCTTCGCGTACAGGTGTTTGGTGTTGATGTAACCCTTGATGCTTTTGTAGTCATCAAAGATCGTGTACGCCAGCAGCTCCAGGTTACGCAGTTCATCCATAGGGGGCATGTTGAACTCAGGAGCCTTGTTAACGAGCTCACACCAGAGCTGGATGTACTCTTGGATGGACTCGTAGATTTCAATGACCGCGGTGTTAGCGTCACGGAAACCGAGCTGGCGCTCCGATACCATATTGGGCAGGATGTCGATGATCTTGGGGATCGTCAACTGCCGTTCTTGGTAATCTTCATAATAGGTGGTATCGTTTACGAAGTCTTCTTGGTAATACTGGGGACGGTCGCGCATCTCTTCGATGGACATCATCATGGTCGGGGTGACCATAACCCCATACAGGCGGTTATTGAGGATGTTGAACAAATACAAGATGCGCTCACGAATGACGTTATAACGGCTGAGTGCTAAGCTCAAAGCGGTCCTCCCAGTTTGCGCGCGAATTGCAAGAGTCGCAGCAGAATGGCGCCGTGATACAGTTGATCACGTTTCGGCAGCGTGAAGTACGTCTTGCAATACGCCAACAAACGCACATGATCAATTTGTTGGTCCCGGTACGAACTGTACACGATGTTCTCGAATTCCCCTTGAGGGTTTCCTTGGTAGAATTCCGGCGAGAACAGGTAACTGATGTCTTCCTGTGGTCCCGGTTGAAGAATCGGGTACCCGTCCATATTGAAATAGACTTTGTAGGTTAGGAAGTCGTCGGGGTTGGTGGTGATGAAGTACTTGATCTTGCTGTTGCGCAAGTTACCGTACAGACGCGTGTTCATCAGGCGGTTGGTATCAACCATTGCCGCTTGATTGTCCAGTATCTGCATCAGGTTCCAGTCACAGCGCAGCAACACTTCCCAGATGTTGGTGGTTCCCCAACGACCGGTTTCCAACCCGCCGTACTGCACGGAGAACTGGTTAATAGTCGGGTACTTCCCACGGTAGTCACCAGGGATCACCGCCGCCAGGAACTCTACCAAATAGGGGTCGTACACTTTCTCGCCATTGTGGTCCCAAACGATCGTGCGTTCTGGGTTCCAATAGAAGGTCTTCATGATGTGACCGCCAATCGTCACACCCCACTGGAAGAGTTGCATGGCAACTTCTTCTTCACCCTTGGTGATAACCGAGTGACCGCCGTTGAGTACCGAGTCCTTGGAATAGACAAGGGATTCAACTACACGGCTTTCCAGCTCTTCGAAGGTATCTTTGGTGATGATACCGAGTTGCTTGAACTGGATCTGGTAAACCTTGTTCGCCGTAACGTTACGGATCTCGGGTTGTTCCGTGATGGCAAACAGGCCAGCGTGACCATCGCCAATATCCATGATGAACACATCATGACGGATAGGTGGACGGCCGAAACCAACCCAGCCGGAGTAGGTCTTATCACCCTCACCGGTTTCAGCGTTGAAGTTGAACGATGCATCCCCTTCGATCTTCAAAGGAACGCGGTCGATCTTGGTATAGCTCTGGTACGTACCGACCGAACCGGGAGAGTATTCTTTCGGTTCTTCGTTCTCCGCCAAGAAGCAGCGGAAGTATTGCGCGATCCGAGGCGCGCCTTGGACCATCGACAGCAGGCTTTGTTCCGGCTGGTAGGTCGAGTCCACAATGGAGTGGCGGTACGTCTCACTGTAGATCTTGGGGGCTTCTGGTTCTTTGGGTGTTTCTTGCCCCAACGGGGTAGTAGCGAGTGGCATGTCACAGTCTCCGATTTTGGTCGTTGTAGACGATCAGTCCCAACCCCATCTCGTAAATATTGAATGGTTTCTTCCAACCACCGAAACCTTTGTCGATCCCTTGCTTGATCAGGTGGATGTACTGGATCTTCGGTTCTGGGATCGTGCCGAAGTCGAACCACTCGAAGATCTTGACCAAGTGCTGCCAGCCTTCTGGGTTCTTGGCGAGGTCATTCCAGAAACCTTCCGAGTAGTCACGGATCGCCCAATCCAAGTTGATGATAATCCGGTAGGTCCACTTCATGTTGACCACGCGTTTCAAGGTGACGTTACCCAGCTCATCCATGCTGAGGAACTCTTCGTCTACCTTCTGGTCGTTTTCATAGACCTGGATAAAGAACGGGGTTTCGTGGTGTTTGCACGCCACTTCATGACGACGCAGGAAATATGCTTTAACGCTGTCTTCCCACTGGAACCCAGGAATGTCGAATACGTTGCACAGCACCTGCTCTGGTACATCGTCAACCACCAAGCGAGCTTGGATGATAGGTTGCACCCACCACGTCTTCGGACACGCCCACGGGTCGTGACGCGGCGCTTTGAGATAGAACGGCGTCTGGTGCGCGGTACCCGCAGTATCCAGCGCGCGCCCGTTAAGGATTTCCGGTGCAGAACGGTACAGAGTTTCACTCACGTGTTCCGACTGCGGCGCAGGAATGAACTGAGGAGGAATCTCTTCCTGGTAGACGTTCAGCGGATACTCCAGCTCCCACCCAATGAAATCATTCAGGTAGAAGGTGTAGCTGAACTGCACTTCAAAGCGACCGTAGGTTTGACCTTTAGCCACCTTGGCGATGAACGGGTCGGTGAACTGAATCCCGATGTTCGGAGACTTCAGCGGAACCACCATGATCTTGTGGTTACCTGCCACGTTCGAGACGATGTGGAATGGTGCCAGTGCGCAACTGTAGAACCACTCGGAGAACTCCGGAGTAGTCGGTTCATTACGCTGAAGCATCCCGTGAATAGTCTCGATGAACTCCATGATGGAGTTATTCACTGGCATGTGAGTAATCGGACTGAAGTTGAAGTCGACCACCTGGTTCTCACGCAACCGGTTGATCTTCTTCTGCATGTTGTCTGCGTCGGCATACGTGTTATGCGCACAGACCACTTGCACTTGGATCTTCTTGCTTTCAAACGCCGGGGTGAGCATCAGCGGGAGTTTGTTCTGGTCCCGCCACACTGGCGCTTCAACTGATTCCCGGCGGTTGTTCCAGAACTCACTCCGGTCAACTTCAGGAACGATGAAAATCTTGTTGCGGAAAATACCGTCAGTGTAATGGTCGGCAGTAGGACTGTCGGTTCGATTGGAACCTACCAGCTTGGCGATTTCATTACGGCCGTTGTAGTAGATGTTAGCCGCGCTATCCAGCTTGTAATAAGCAAGCACAGCTTTCAGGGAATCGTAGATTGCTGGACGCAAGTAGGCGTCGTAGTTCTCTTCGGTAGCGATAAAAGTTTCAAGCATCTAAAGCGTCCTCGCAATAAACCAGAGTGGAGGTGTTACCCTCCACTCTAGGTACAGGGTTAAACGGGATCCTCATCACCCGGAGAGGAGGGAACCAGGTCTTCCCCCTTCGAACGGAAACGAATAAAGAGGTGAGGACCCTTAACCGGCTTAAGTACAATCATGCCGGAGAAGCCATCAGCGACGTTATCGATCAACTCACCGTTGCCGAGATCGTCAGGACCAATGCCGGTAAACCCTCTGTCTTTCAGGTGGGTGTAAACCTTCTTGCAGAACCCCGCAGTGAGTTTGGTTCTGGTCTTGTTGAAGACCTTGCCATCACCTTGGAAAATGACCGAGGTCAGCGCCATCTGGATGCGTACCGTGTCCAGCGGAACAACTACGGCTTCAGCAGGACGATCGTAAGCCGCTTTATCCAGCAGGATTACGTTCACCTCACCGTACCACAGCGGACTGGTGTCAGCAGCCTTTACCAGCAACGGCACTTCGCCCGTTTCATCGAATACCACCAGGTCATCAGAAGCATGGTAATCCACGTTCTGTACCCAGAAGAGATCGTATTTCTGCGACAGCAGATCCACCACCTCGTTCACGGTTTGACCTTCTTCCACGATCAGGTGAACTTCACCCGAGGGGAAACGCTCGGACAGCGCCAGTTTCGGCACAACCATCTGCGACTTAGCGCCGTCGGTATACAGGTTGAGGGTGGTCGAGGTGGGATTGGACAACGCATCCACCCGAGTGATAGCAGTACCCATTGGCAACTGCTGGAGAAGCTGATTGATTACCCGTGGGTGGAATTCATTCATTTCTTCTTCTTCCCTTTTCCTTTCTTACCTTCGTTCTTGTTCTCCTCTTGACCGGCAGCAGTCTTGTCAGGAGTCACGAAGATGTGCGGGGTAATACCCTCGATCGCCTTGCGGATCCCCTTGGTGATTTTGTTGTGCTCGGAGATCGTCTGCTTAACCTTCTTAACAGACTCTCGGGCGTCCTTGATCTTTTCCTTGACCCCGGCTTTGGCGGTAGCCGCAGCTTCCTTGTTCTCTTCGTCGCCGGAGATGTTGGTTGCTTTCTTCAGTTCGGCCAGGGCAGTTTCAGCTGCTTTCTTTTCGTCCTGAAGCGCGCTACCACCAGAGCTGTGTTTCTCGAGGTGGCCCAAGAGACCATCGATCACACCGGACGCCGAAGCAGGACCCGTCAAGCGCAGAACGATCTTGGTCATCTCGCCGGTAGGGTCGGTCTTTTCAGCCAACGCCTTGATACCCGCTGCGGCCGCATCGTTGACGGTAGCGCTCTTGTCTTCCATCGATTGAATGGCTTTCTTGTTATCGTCAGCCTTCTCGACGGTCGCCTCGTTCTTCTTCTTCTCTTCCTCAGGGTCGCTGAACCATTCCTTTACAGCTTCCCACGCGGACGTGATGGCTTTCCAGGCTTCGTTAGCCAGGTTCTTCACCGCGTCCCAGACAGGACCCTCGTTACCCTCCAGCAGATCCAGACGGATACCGTTGGCGCGGGCAACACCTTCGAAGTAAATCGCAGATTCAGTCTCGAGATTGCCTTCGAGGTAGTCTTCCATACCTTCCAGCAGTTTCAGCGAGTGATCAACCACGCAACCACACTGGCAGTCTTCCTGCTGGTTGCATTCGAGACCACCAACCCAATCCGTCATTTCCAGATTGATCGGGTGCAGGTAGTTGTAGTCAACCGGGGCGTATTCTTCCACGCCGGCCACAGCGCCGATACGGGCGGTAACGAACACGTCGACCAGACCCAATACCCGTTCCAGGTAACCCAGCTTACGAGCGTGTGCCAGGTAGACCTCGTTGCTCTGATCCGGAAGTTCTTTGAACTCTTCATCCAGATCAATGTAAGACTGGAGGATACCTTGACCGATTTCGATCAGTGCTTCCACACCGTCGCTTTCAGACTGGTCACCGCCTTTGTTACCCAAGGCACAGATCGCCATGGCAACGTCGCGGGTCTTCGGGTAGTCGCCGTTATTCACCGCGTTACCGATATCGATCAGGTACTGGTTTAGTACCTCGTTGACTTTAAGCTCGGAACTGTCGTAATAATCGAACTCACGCTCGATTACCGCAACAGTACCGTACAGCTGCCGCTGGAGGTTTTCCTTGGTGACTTCACCGATCCCTACGTTGCTCAGGTAATTGAGCAGCTCAGGAGTTTCTTCGGTGGTCAAGGTGGTCTTGTCGAGCGTGTTGATCAACATCCCGATCAGACCCAAACGATACGTGGGGCTACTCATGCCTCAATCCTTCTTGAACGTGACACCCACCACACCACGGTAAGCTACCGAGTGGATCGCATCGATGTAGAGAACATTGCCATCAACGTAAAGGTCTACTTCACGGCGTGGCAACCCATTGAGTCCAACGAACTGTTTCCAACGCTGGAAGAGTTTACCCAGCTCATCCTCTTCGGCGAGCAGTTCCTCTTCTTCGTTGGTCAGCGGGGATTCGGCCAGAGTCAGGTCAACCCCCAGCTTGTCACATAGTGCTTGTTCGTAGACTTCACCCGTCGGGAATACCTCCAGTTCGGAGATGTCCTGCGGGATACCGGCGAACAACTCACCCAAATCCACACGCTGGACCAGCAGAGCCTCTCTGAGGCTTCCTACGGGCGTGTATTTGAAGTTCTTGTCGTTAAGCCGGAGCACAGAGCCATAACGTGTGTTAATCGGCTTACAGCTCACGGTAGAGGCTGCCAGACCGACCAACACAGGAATGTTGATCAGATTCAGTTGCATCACTTCACCTTCTTCGTGCAGAGACCCAACAGGTCAACCGTGCGCTTGTTCAGTTTCATGAACTCGAGGTGCAGGGCTTTAACGTTCGTCATGCAACGACGGACTTCAGCCTTGATCGTTTCGAGTGGCGCTTTCAGCTGAGGGCTTTCTTGACCACTGACCTGAATGAACCGGTTCAGCACCACCAGCGTGCCCTTCTCCAGATCGTAAGTCTTACCGCTGAACTCACGGATCTTCTTGTCCATCGAGTTGTACTCGTCGAACAGAGTCTTCAGCTGAGAAGTGGTAATGAAGAAGGTAGCGCCTTCTTGGAACTTGGGTTGATCGCTGCCAGTTACAAACGACAGAGTACCGCCCTTATTAAGGAGGGTAGCCGAACCGGAGAAATTGGTGGTCCCGGTACCGTCTTTGCTGAACAGGTCTTCGAACCCTTTCTTGAAGGAGTCAACCACACCCTTCAAGTCTTCAGCCTTGCCGTCCTTATTCGTGTGGGCGTAAATAGCCTTGAACAAGGTTTGCAGTTCGTCGATGTACTTATCGGCTTTAGCGATGTTCTTCTCGGCGGTCTGCATGACGGTCGTCAGCCACGACAGGTTGACATCCAACTTGCCCTGTTTAGGGTAAAGGTAGAGGACATCCTTCGGGTACTTGATCGGACCATCGATAGCACCGTACCCGGCAATCTTTTCCTTTACTTGTTTCTTCGCGACATCCACTGCCGCTTCCTTACCACTGAAGAAACTCCACAACCACTTGAAGAACTTCTTCACGGTCTGGATGAAAGACTTCACCGAATCAGCAATCCAAGAAACCAGACCTTCGGTACCTGTCACCTCATAAGTCATCACGCGCGGGCGGTGGTTCAGGATGTGGCCGTAGATAGCCTCCAGACCATCCACGCGGTCGTTCTCGTTGGAGAGGGCATTCATGACAGGTTCATCCGCTACGGCGTCGTAACCTTCCTGATCCTCCTCATACAACTCCTTCACCGCCGGTGCCACAATGTGGCGCAGCGGGATCACATTTACACTGTTCATTGAAAGCAGCCTCTCGCCAATAGTCAGAGTACATAGCATCGAACAATTAAAAGACGGCATAAACCCTATCCGCCGGGATGACCCCGGCGGATAGGACTCGTTACGCAGTAAGCTTCAGCTCACCAATGCCGAACGAGATCAGATGTGCGCCTGAACGGCGTCCATGATCTGCTTGGCCAGGTAGACGTACAGCTTGGTCATGGTGGTGGTCAGCGCGGAGCTGGACACGAAGATGGCTTTGCACAGGGCGATAGCCTTGTCGTTGTCCGCCTTCTTGTCGCTGTTGGACTTCGAAGCGACGTTCAGGGTGCCGATCACGCGGTCACGCTCGGACTTCGAGAACTTCTGCTGGACCTTGCTCGAACGGATCTCGGTCACGTAGTCGTCGACCGACTTCAGCAGGCCCTTCAGCTGGGTGCTGGTGGCCTTGACCTTGACCGACTTGCCGTCAGCGAACTTCTTGGCTTCTTCGGTCTTGCCGAAGGAGATCTTGATCGAACGAGCTGCTTTGATGCAGTCTTCGTCTTTCTCGATCTTCTCGTCGAAGACGGCGAAGATACGGAAGCCAGCGTGGGTGCCGAGAACGGTGTGCTTGTCACCGGTGGCTTTCTCGCTGGTTTTGCCCGCGTCTTTGGCCACGCCTTTGATGTCGCCGATCAGGGCGTTGTAGGCGGTCTTGAACGCCGAGACGTTGACACCGTCCAGGTTCTTGCCCAGGTCCATGAACTTCGGCAGGGAGTCGTGGGTGATGTCGAACGCGCTGGACAGCAGCAGCTTGCCGATACCATCGACGCCTTCGGCCTCGTAGTCGCAGCCGACGTTCCAGCCGCCCAGCTTGACTTCTTCCTTCACCTGCTTCTTGTCCAGGTAGCCGGACAGCATTTCCTTGCGGCGTGCGAGGCCGGAGGCAGCGCTGACCATGCCGACGAAGAAGTTGATCACGGTGTTGAAGATGTGCTTGATGTACTCGATGGCTTTCGAGGCACCAGCCTTCAGGGTGTCCATGAAACCTTCAACGCCGGTGACCGAGGCCAGGCGAGCGGTGGCGGCGTCGGAGATCGACTCGGCACCCAGGGTGGAGAAGTTCTTACCACCCAGCTTGGCGTTCAGGCTCAGGGCACGGTTGTACTTCTGAGCGAAGGCAGTGGAGCTGAACTGGCCGGCGGACAGCAGAGCTTCCAGACCGCCAACTTCTTCGGTCAGCTCTTCGACGGTTTCTTCGTGCTCTTTGAGCTCTTCCTGGACTTCGGCAACAGCCTCGGCCAGTTGCTCGACTTCGGCTACCGATTCGGCAACGTCAGCGCGCACTTCTTCCAGGGCGACTTCGGTGGCCTCGGTCACGGCGCCACCGGTGGAACCTGGTTCTTCAACAACGGTGCCGTTGATGTGGTCTTCGACACCTTGGAACATAGTCAGAATGCTCATGAGCACTTTTTCCTTTTTTCGTTAACGAAAGAATTGGGCTTGTTTATAAACAAATCAAGCGAAAACCCCAAGCACACCATGAATGTACTTGTCGGTATAACCGACGACACGTGGGACGAATCCGCTATAAAATGCGAGAGCCCCCGTATTGCCAGCCATGAGTTTCTCAGCTTCGCCGATGACGGTTTTGCTAACCTGACCCAACTTGCTCAGGTTTGCATCAACCCCCTTGACCATCTCAGCCCAAGACCGGATGAAACCCAGGTAGTTGTCATAGGATTCCTTTACGCGCTCATGGAGGGCATTGACCTTCTCCAGCTTGTTCAGGATATCCGAGATTTCCGACTTCGACAGCGTCAGCGTTGCAGCTTGTCCTTCAGGGGAATCCCCCGAGATGGAGTACGTCGGGACGTTGCCTTTCTCAGTGAAGACGAAGACACGTCCCCCCGGTAAGATGTCAGACTTGTAACTATCGCCTGACTTTTCACCCGGATTGAACACGGGATACCGCAGTTCAGTGAACTCGTCAATGACTGTGTGTATCTGTTCGGACTTGCTGACACTCTTCAACTTCTTGAGCGTCACCAGTTCCTTGTCCAAGTGGGCCATCAGTTCCTTCGAGTGTTTGTCGAAAGCTTCCAGCACCTTGATCAAGGTGTCCATGTCGTGTTGGATTTCGTGGGGGTTACCCCCCGAGGTGATGAGACCCACCTTGTTGGCCGCAATCTTGATCTCTTGGTCAGCCACCTTATTCACATCCTTGAGGATGTTCTTGATAAGGGACTGGTTGTCGTTGAACGACTTGGAAACCTGATTGCTCGCCATGGTAATCCCTTTCAGGAAACCATCGATCGCTTTGCCGCCGACCCACTTGGTCACGCTGAACAAACCACGCCCCACACTGGTGAGGGTGTCGAGGGCCTGTTCTTTCAGGTCCTCGTTCCCCGCCACCATGGGAGCTTTGGTCGACCGCATGATCACACCCAGTTCAATCAGCTCTCGCTGATACTGGACGAGCGTGTGGTGTTGATCCAAGCACGCTACGTAACTGCCTTTATGACCAGCGCCCATGATTCCCCCTTAAGGTGCAGAGACCTTGATGGAATCTTTGCAGATGTCGATCAGGCCGTTGATGATGAAGGTCAGGTAGGTCGATACCTGGGCGCGCATGGTCAGCAGCTCCATCTGGTTCTTGCGCACGATCGAGCCGAACCATTTGGACAGTTGCACCTTCATCTCATCGCTGAGTTCGGATTCCAGCAGACCTTTCACGACGTCGTTGTAGTCGTTGTCGTTCATGCGGAACTTTTCACCGGCTTCGAAGATCTTCTGCCAGGTACCCATGATGTCGCGCAGCTGGCGGATCATTGCCTTGATCTCTTTGCTCGACAGCGCCTTGATCTCGAAGCCAACGTCCTTGAGTGTGTACTCGGAGTAGGTTTCGAAACTGGTGTGGTCGTGCTCGAGGAAGCGGATCATGAAATCCTTCACTTCATCGATCGAGGAGGCTGTCACTGGACGAGCCTTCTGCCGCACGTCAACGAAGTACGCACCACCCATCAGCTCCACCGACTGCTTCGCAATGAGGTTAGGACCACCGTGCGAGTTGTTCGGGTAGGTGCACTCCTTGAACGGAGTGGACGGGATGCTCACCGGCAGCATCATGAGGCGTTCTTGCGACTGGTCCAGGGTAGCACCCGAGAAACCACCGAAGTAGCTGTAGACCGTTTGCAGGTCTTTCTTGCTGCTCAGGTAGTAGTTGCCGGTCAGCCCTTGCAGGGTGGTGGCCAGCTTGCTCAGGTTGCCAGCCCAGTTCTGGTCAACCTTACCGTTTACTTTCAGCAGGTTGTACAGACGGTGACCGAGGATGAAGGTCTCCGAGCTGTTGAACTCAGGCGTGGTGAGGATCTGGTTCTCGAGGAGATCGAGTTGCTTGGACAGGGACTCCTGCGATTCGGTGAAACCGATGTAGATGTCCTTGACCGCCGAGCCAATCCGTTGAACCACTTCCTTGGAATCACGGAAGAAGTCGTTCAGGAAGCTCTCACAGCCGAGCAGGCGGGTGAACAGGTAGTCCTTCGGCATCAGGGTGATACCCAGTGCTTCAGCCCCTTCAACCGCATCCATTCCGTCAGCAGCTGGGATAGTCACACCAGCCTTTACCAGGGTGCGGTCGATGTCAGCCACGATTTCCGGAGTCACTTCGAAGGCTTGCAGGGAACCCAGCACCTTCTTAGCTTCCAGCACGCGATCGGCGGCGTCGTCGAGCTTGTTCTGGAACGCGTTCAGCTCACCAGCCGTGCTAGCTGCTTCAACGATCTCTGTGGACTTTGCCGCGCTGACAGCCGCCATCTCGGCTGCCAGCAACTTCTCTTCTTCAGACATAGTAGGTCTCTCCGCCGAGCAACTGGAAGAAACGCCCCACGTTGGCAGGCGAGATTCCAGCCATAAGGCGATACAGGTCATAGTCGTGCACGATGTAACCATCCTCGAGGAGAGGCAGGGCATTCATCGGGCGGTTGGTTGGACGATACAGCGCGGAGGTCGACCGGTTCAGACTTTGGAGTTTCTTCTCCTCGTTCAGAATCGATGTGATGATGGCATGGTGACCAATACGACCGTTCAGGTAGTGAGCCAGGTCCTTGATCAAGTTGGTCAAGGGACCGTTGCCACTGTCGTAGTTCGCTTCCAGGAATGCACGGAAGCTACCACCTGTCAATCGATGGGCGATCCGCAGGGTCTCGAGGGTCACATGACCTTTGATCACCTGCTCGAAGTCACTGTACGCATCTTTACGCAGAAGGTTCAGGTTCCGAAAGATACCGTCTGCTTCCACATCGCCGATGTCCTGGGCGATGAACCCATTCGGTGCAAGGCGGAAGTTAGGCATAGTTCTTCTCGATCTCTTCGATGATGTTGACGTTCTTGATGATCTCGTCTTGGTAGATGGCGATCTGCTCGTCGAGCTGAGCGTCATCGGTACCGTTCTTCAGGTTGGTCGCTTGACTGATCTTCATGGCGAAGAGTTCGTTGTCACGACGAGCCTTGTCGATACGGGCCAGGTTGTAGTTCATACGACCCAAGCTGATCCAGAACACCGGGTTCAACTGGTGGACACCGAAGCCCTGCTTCATCATGTCGATCGGGGCGTCGGTTTCGGTTGCTTCCAGAACAGACAGCGAACCTTCAGTGACGTCGATCTCCGGAACGGCTTCCAGCGCCTGGATCAGAACACGCGAGCCTTTCAGCAGCTCGACGGTCGTGGTCTTGTAGAACTCCGCGGTGCCGTTCAGCCAGCGCGCGTCGCTCTTGGCCAGGTGGGATTCCGGTGCTGGGGTCTTCTTGTTGTGAAGGGTCAGCAGCACGTCGAACATCAGGCCGGTGAACTTCAGCCAGTGCTCGGTGTGTTCCACGATGTTCAGGAGGTTGGCCTGACGCAGGTTCAGGATCTTGCCGTCCCAGACTTCGTTACGGTCCGATTTAACCAGCTTGGTCAGCACTGGGACCATGGCTTGCACGGTCATCAGAGCGGTCTTGATCGCGTGGTTGAACGTCACACCGCGATAACCGGAGGATTCCAGGAAACGCAGAACGCTCTTCGAAATGATCCACTGGTTGATCTCGTGACCGAGATCAATTTTGTTGGCTTCGAGGCGTTCGATGTTGCCATGCAGGTCGCGTGCAATGACCATCACAGTGTCGAGCTTTTCAATCAGCTGCGACTTCTTGAAGGTCTTGACGCCCCGCACATAAGTCAAGAGATCCATTTACATACCCCCATTCAACAGTTTAACCAGGTCTTGGAGGGTGTTCGAAGTCCCCTCTTTCTTGGACTTCACAGCCAGGTCACGACGGCTGTAAACTTCCGGCAGCGACTGGCCATCGGTGTAGAAGGTGAAGATACCACGGTCATCGTTGCAGATGACGATGGTGTTCGCCGACAGCTTCTCGAAGATCGCTTGACGCGAGGTCGGGTCAGAGAACTTCTTACCGATGAGCAGTTCGACTTGCGTTTGTTCGTCAGAACTCATGATGATGGAGTTGGCCATCGAGTTCACGCTGAGGATACCAGTACGGATGGCTTCCATGGCGTTACCGGTGTCGCGTTTCTGCGATTCACGGTAGTAACCGGTCATGTCACCGTTCTTCGCTTTGAAGCGCTCTTTAACGATGTCGGTACCGTTCAGCCATTCCGGGTTGGTGATCTCGCCGGTCTTGCGCATCAGCCAGCGCATCTTCAGACCGTCGTCACCTTTGACAACTGCGAAGATACGACGCATCTCCATGTCCGAAGCAGGGACAGGGATTTGACGGAAGGTCATCGGGAAATCGATCTTGGTGCCGTTCTCACCGAAGAGAGTAACGTTCACCACACGACCCACGGACAGAGGAGTGTACTCCATCAGATCCGGGTAGGTCTTACCGCCGACTTGAACGTAGTTCTTCTTGTCGTCGTCTTCCTTGCCACCTTTGTCGTCCTTATTATCGTTCGACTCGTTGCCAGCAACACGGATGTTGGTGTCCAGCGCTTCCAGACCGCTCAGCAGCGACATCATGCCTGCACGGTTAGGGTTAACGCTACCGATGATGTTTTCCACCTTGACACCGACACTCACCGAGTTCTGGAGAGCGAAGTGAGTCAGGGTAGCCACCATGTCACGCAGGTTGATGACTGCCATCAGATCCTGCATGTATTCTTGGTGCAGCAGAGCCTTGTCCACCATGACCAATGGAGCAACAACACCCCGGCCCGCAGAGCGGTGAACCGAGCTGGTGTTTACCACATTGTATGCATGTTTAGCCCGGTCCGTCACCTTGGCGGCGGCGCCGATGTCCGAACTTTCGGGATACAGCTGCTTGGTGATGTCCAAAAAGAAGGACGCGAGATTAAGAACTTGTCCGATCATGAGAACCTCTGTTTCTAAGGTATTTTGAAAATGGCTGATGACCCGAAAAATTACGATGGGTGGCTGAGTCGTACTCCCGGGAATAACCAACCAGAGCAACCCATTTCGCAGGAGAACATAGGGGATTGGTTCAACTATGTCTTCAAGGAAAACGGTGGACCAGGTTACGATTCAGCCTTGGTCAACATGCTCCGGGGGATTAGAATTCTGGGCCCGGGTAACTCGATGGCCCCCATCCCAGACGACACCATAGGATTAGCGTTTGCCAGCCGTCCTATGCTGAATTTGTCGGACTATAACGTCCAGAAGCACCCCCAGTTGCAAGCGCTGGTAAAACCTGCTCGCAATAGTTTCATGGCGTATATAAAAGGCTTGCTAGATCCTGTCTGGGGAGCAGCCAACAGTGGTGACAACACCGCTCTCGATCCACTGAACCCATGGATCCCCCCGATGACCAACTTCTTGAAGGTCAGTTCGGGGTTCCCTGACCTGAGTTTGGCGGTGGGGAAAAGTAGCCCAGGGTTCCGGGGTGAAACCTATTCCTTCGTTGACGGTATCTTGAAAGTCAACTTCGACTTTGATATTCGTCAAAGCTACTACAACACCAAACCGAACTTCATGCCTTACTTGTTCGAGGTGTGGGTTCACTACATCGAAGCGGTAACGCTCGGTGACGAAGGTATGGAACCGAACTGGGAGGCGCTCGAGTGTAACTACTTGGACTACACCACCCGGATCTACCACATCATCATGAACAAGAACATGCGCAACATTGAGTGGATCTTCTGTTGCGGTGGCTGTTTCCCAACGACGTTCCCATCGGGAGCGTTCAGCACCATTGACCGCACACAGAACACGTTGCGCGGTCAGGGTCAAGATGAACTTGAAATCAACTTCGCTGCCCAGGGCTTCCGGTTCAGTAACTTGCAGATTGCTGACCAGTTCAACCGGACGACACTGCGTACTAATCCGAACATGCACCCAAGTGTACGTTCACGGTATTACAAGAAGATGCCGTTCCGGGATTACTACCTCAGTGGTTACGGATCCTATCCATGGATCAACCTGGACACAATGGAAATGGAATATTGGGGTATTAACTGATGGCACTTTCTCAAAGCGATTTGGAACTGCTAGCGAATAACCCAGGTCGAGGTATTAACCTCGTCGTTAACGAAATCGAACAGAACTGGTTCAACGGGACCGTGCAGCTGAACAGCAAGTCACACCCGTTCGTCCTGTCGATGGACTTGATCCTGGGCACCGCACACGGTTTCACCAACCGTCTGTTGGATGCGGTCAGCAAGAACCACCTGCGTCATGCACGCAACGTGTCTGAGCTGAGCCGCAACATGGGTGATGAAGAGCGTTATGGCTTGTTCGGTTACCCATCGAACTCGTTGCTGCAACTGGCGATGGACGTCAGTACCTTCATGGAACTGGCCGTTGACCGTGTTGTTCAAGTCGGTACCAGTTCGGTGACGTATAAAGAGCTGTTGATTCCGAAGGACACCGTGTTGCCTGTGATGGGGTATGACTTCTCCATCATGAACGGCATCCGTATCCAGTACAACGAGCGTAACGGCTGGGGTGTGATGTACGACGGTGAGACCAACAACCCGTTGGCGCCGATCTCCAGTAACCTGCTGGACCGTATGTTCAAGCAGGTTGACGACCGCAAGTACATCCTGGTCAACGTTCCTGTCTTGCAGCTCAGCTGCTTGGCGATCGAGAACATAACTTCCAACCAAGCATCGGGTTGTAAAGGTACGTACAGGTTCACTGACCATTTGTTTGGCGTGCGTGCGTTCCTTATCAACGACAGCGGGATGAACGAGATCCGGGTCAGCTTTGACCAAGACGTGTTCGATCCTCTGGCAGTGACGCTGGCGTTGGATATTGACACGGTCAACGGGAAGATCGCTTACGAGATCCCGGACGTGTACATCGCTAACGGCTTGGGTCGCGGGACAGTCCGCATCTACACGTACACCACCAAAGGTGAACTGGAGAAAGACCTGACCAATGTGTCCCCGAGCAAGATCACACCGAACTACCAAGACTACAGCTACGGTCAAGGTAACCTCGGTCCTTACTCCATTCCGCTGCGTAACGCCGGCGGCGTGGCTTGGCAAGTGATCGAGATGGTCCGGGGTGGTACTAACCCTGTACCGTTCAACGACATGAAGGCGCGTGTGATTGCCGGTCGTCAACAGCGCGGTATCCCAATCACCGAGACCGCCCTGAAGGGTACCGTTGAGAACAGCGGCTTCAGCCCGGTGAAGGTCATCGACTACATGACCCAGCGTACTTACTCGGTAACCAAAGAGTTGCCGATTCAGGATAACAAAGGCTTCTTTGCCCCAATGTCCTGTTTCGTTGGCAGCTACATGGCGTCGGTTAACGATCTGGTTAGCACGGGTGTGGTGTTGGACAATGGTACTCGTGTAACCGTTCCGCACAACGTGCTGTTCGACGTGAGTGTGCCTACGTCGCGTCTTGTCAACGCCATCACCATGGCCACGTACAAGAACATGTCCAGTGAACAGATTGTAGACCTGCTGGCTAGCCGCACGCTCGTTTACACACCGTTCTACTACGTGATCGATACGTCGGACAAACAGGCGGTGATGCGCACCTACCACCTGGATTCTCCAACCATCGACCGTCAAACCTTCATTGACCAAAACCCTGCATTGGGTCTGGCTGTGGGTGTGGGACAGATCGCAATCGAGCACCGTGAAGGTGGTTACACCATCACCTTGGTGACGCAGTCGGATAGCGCGTACCGTAAGCTGACGAACGATCAAGTGGGTGTGCAGCTGTCGATCAGTCCGGTTGACTCTACCAGTACAGCTAGCATTGCCGGTCAGCTGGTTGCCGAGGTAGAAGGTGAACGTGTCTTCCAGTTCCAACTGGATTCCCGTTTCGACATTGACGTGAACGACGTCATGTATTTCAACAACTTCTTCCAGTTCGGTTCGGTTCAGCTGAAGACGGGTTCTACCCTCTCGACGGAAATGACGTTCATCTTCACCACCAAAGGTGACAAGGATATCACCCGGTCGGACATCGACCAAAAGATCGAGCAAGGCATCTTCTCGGTACCGATGGTGGGTATCGTTGAAACCCGTTACCAGACCACGTTTGGTAAACGCTTGGCTAACATCTACAGTCGGATTCGTCCGTTGGTGGGTGAAGCGCAGTACAAGCGGTATGACGCGGACGTTCCTGCGCGTTATTCGACCACGGTGTTTAAACGTGTCGACGGTGAACTGGTGTTCGACCAAGCCACGGGTGAACCTATTAAGGAACACTCGGCAGGTGACATCATCATTGGTTCGGATGGTAAGCCTGTGCTGTTGTATCGTCGTGACGTGGACATCGTTTACGAGAACGGCCAACCGGTCATGTTGGAACCGCGTTTCTTGAAGTACCATTGGGACTTCATTGCATTCGACGGCAACTACATGTTCAGTAAGGACGACTACGACCTCCAGTTCGCTCAGGACACGAAGAACTACTTCGTTAATGTCATCACCCGTCAGCTGGAAGACTTCACGGCACAAGCGCTGGACAACACCGTGCTGTACTACCAGCCGCGCAGTAAGCTGGGCTACCAGCGGGTTGTGGTCAACAGCAACTACGAGTCGGTTCTCCGCCAAGACCTGTCGTTCGCTGTAACGTACTACCTGACCGAAGACGGTTACCGTAACCCTGTTCTGCGAGAAGCCTTGGAGGCCAGTACTCCTCGACAGCTCAACGAAGGAGTCTACAACAAGAAGACCGTCAGTATGGACGCACTGGTGGCTCGCCTCATGGCGAACGCTGGTAGCCAAGTGGTCAGTGCGAAACTGAGCGCACTCTCGGGTGACAATACAGTGGACGTTATCAGTAACACCGACGACCTGTCTGGTTTCAGTATCCGTAAGCGTCTGGAACTGAGCAGTGACGGTCTGGTGTCTGTACAGGAGGATATCGACATCATCTTCCTGCCACACGATATCCGTATGACGACCACCATTTAAAACCTTACTACCCTACCCACCCTCACGGGTGGGTAGGGTAGGGGTCTTTTTGCTTTTACGCGATCTGGGACTTGAGGTAGTCCAAGAACATGCTAGTGAGTTTCACACTGGCACGGATACGTTCCACCGAGTTGGTAACGTCGTACAGACGGTAGTCATTCGGATTCTCGTATTTGTAGAGGCGTTCGAACATGGCCTCTTCCGCCTTCTTGATCTCGACCTTGTAGTCGGTCATGAAGAGGTAATCACCGTTGTCGATTTCTTCGACCTGATGATCACGCAGGGTTTCCCAGGTGATGATCTCACCCTCGGCCACCTTCTGACGACCATCGAACCAACCATCACGGATACAGCTGGCGAACCGTGCGGGTTCCTTGCGGAACTCGTTCAGACGGAGGATCGCTTCCTGATCGTTCAGGTCGTGGGCGTTGATGTAGTCGTAGACCTCGTTCACCTTCTCAGCGATTGCCGGGAAGACTGCTTCGAAGTACGCCAAGGTGTTGGTCAGGTCTTCACCATCCGAAAGCTTCTTGTTGAAAGGAGCGTTCAGGATGATCTCACCGTTCTCTTTCGGGAACGGGCCCGACAGCCGGGTCTTCATGTTGGTGGCATCGGTACCCGACCAGTAACGGTCGATAACTGCGTACGCAGCAGTCAACTCGATCCCATTGCCCAGGTGCTCAACCAGCAACTTGGTTTCAGCTTCCAAGTTATCCAGTTCAGTCAGCGCTGCCTGGAAACGTGTTTCTACTTCGCTCATAGCGTTTTCCCCACACCTAACTGTTTGACCAGGTTGTTGTAACGGGTCTTCATGTCGGCGATATTCTCTTCAAACATCTGGTGAGAAGTAGCACCAAAGTTCTCCATGAAGGTCTGTGCATCCGCATCGGGAATCATCTCGAGGTGGAAGGTCGGGTTACCGGCAACATCCGCCTGAGGGTTCTTACCTTCTCGGCGAGCTTCCAGCATCAACTCACGGAGCTTGTCCATGTCACCGATCAACCCGTGGAGGTACCACATGTGTGCACGGGCATACCAACGGGACAGTTCGTTGATCTGACGGTCCACCGCCAGCAGCTGACGACTAACGACTTGGCAGAAGTTAGCGTAGTTACGGATGGTGATGGCCAGTTCCTGGTACTCGACCACCGGCTCAGGAGCACCGTAGTACTCGGACAGAGCACGCGCGCGGTCAGCGTCGGTCTTGTCAACAGCCTGACCCAACGCCTTCATGTTGATCCCGCGCATGTCGATAGTGTTGTCAGCCAACTCGACGTAACGCAGGTTCAGCTCCTGGATCTTGCTCATCATTTCGCCAGCGTTGAACTGGGTCAGCTTGATCGACTCGGCCCGGATAGCTGATTCGAGGTCCTTACGGACTTTGCTGAAACCGTTGGTCAGTTCTTCGTTGGAGAATTCTACCTTGTACAAGGTAGCCAGCAGCTCACCAACATCCTTCACCACGTTCATTGGGTCCATGGCAAGGATGGCTTCGCGGTTAGCGGCCGACAGCTTTTGAACCTCCGGAGAGAATTCACCGGACACGTGCTGTTGCAGCGCCGAGCGCACGCGGGTACGGTCGTACTGGTCTTTCAACACCTTACGGTAGTTGTCGAGCAGACGGTTCGCTTTGGTCGATGCCTGAGTCAGTTTACCGACGACCTGCTGGAACATCGGGATCGACTTGGCCAGACCTTCGATCGCTTCCTTGTCGGTTTCGAACTTGGTCTTCATCAGAGTAAGTTGACCGAGGCGGTCTACTTTACCCGGCAGGTTGCCGATGAAGTTTTCCAGGTTGTACTGGCCGGCAGGGAACCCCAGACTGGTGAGGGTGTTCTTTACTTCACCCTTCAGGCTGTCCAACGAATCGTCGATCGCCTTTTCGATCCGCTCGCTCTTACGGAAGCCAAAGATACCTTTAACGGTATTGGCTACCCAGTCGAACGCCATGCGGATGTACTTGATGATGTTCTCGACGAAAGTCTTGAAACCTTCGTACATGGTGGAGAAGAAACCTTCAGCACCGATCACCGCGTTCCGTTTGGACGGGAAGGGATCAAACTCCCGCGCATTGGGGAGGTTGAACTTGGTGGCGATCTCACGCGACAGAACGCCGAGGCTCAGGGATTCAGTACCCTTTACCATCATGGTGATTTTGTCTTGGTCGGTGTCGTCGTAGACCTCGTCCAGATCCACGAGTTGACGGGGATCGTCGTTGGGAACGTACGCGTCAGTCGGAGTCGCCAGTTGCAGGTAAGAGCTAACTGGGTTACTCATGACCGTTCCTCATTTCCAGGGCGAGGTAATCAACCAGGTTCTTGAAGGCGTCCAGTTCGGTTGGGTCGTACTTGGACTTGATGACTTCGGTTTCCACCGCACGCTGGATGTCCACCGAGACGGCAAACTCGTCGTTGGAAGGTACCACGCCACAGTTGGTCAGGTGCTGGCGGATACGACGCAGGCGCAGGCGGGCGGATTCCAGGATCAGTCGAGCCTTGATCGGAGAGACCGAGTTCCACTTGTCCAGCATGGCGAAGATGGTACCTTCCTCTTCTTCACCGATCTCCAGACTGTCGTGGAAACGGGAGTGGTGGGATACCACGGCGCGAACGAACGCCTCTTGAACGACTTCGGTTTGAGCCAAGGCGCAACCAACGCCAAGACCGGTGAGGGATTCACGCAGGGTGATGATACGTGCCAGATGCGACATGTCAGACTCCTTTGAGCTGTTCGGACAGAACGGTAAGTTCGTGGTTGTTGAGGGCTTGTGTATAATGCTCTACTTCGCGACGTTTAAAGTCACTACCGGAGAACACCCAACCCATGGTGCGGTACAGTGCGGTGCCTTCATACCACGGTTGAGCCTTCTTGTTGGCTTCCAACAACATGGTGATATCCTTGACCAGATCGTTCCGGTCTTTGGTCGGCATTTTCTTGTCTTCTTTGATCCGAGCGATCAGCTGACGAATCGCGTCTTCCATCCGACGGTGGTCAGCGTTGTACACACCCGAGTAGGCGTTGTTGAAGAAGCCGATGACGAAGGTAAGACCAAAAGTAGCCAGCATGGTCATGAGGATCATGCCCGCACCAACACCGGTGACAGTAGCGATCAGCATACCCATGTACATGCCGATCACCGCCATCGAGCAACTCATGATGAAGTTCTCGATAAGTGGCACGATAATCCCACGGTCAGTCAGGGTACCGATAGCAGCAACGATACCTTTCGAGCAGCCCATACGGATCGCGTACATGTCGGCCAGTACTTCAGACGTCATGTTAGGTACACCCACACTGAGCGCACGCTGGCTGTTACGTTGCGAGGTCATCTTGGTGAAGTACAACATGAAGCTTTCGTCATTCTCGCCCTTGGCGAACTCGAGGAGGTCTTCCACGTTACCTGGTTTCAGACCGAGGATCGTGGCCGTGTCTTTTAGTACCACAACACGATCTTCTGTACGTTTCGAATTCCGGTAGGCGTTGAGTGCAGCCTGAGCGACGATGTTGTCTTCCATCAGGGTGAGTAACATCACACAACCCGAGAAGGCGTGACCCAATTCGTGACAGCTAGCGCCGGCCATCAAACCTTCCAGCGGTTCACCCCACTTCTCTACCTGTTTGACAGGGAAGTAGTTTTCCATGTAACGGCAGATACCGAGCTTAATCGGGATGGTCGAGAACGAACCACCGACACGACCAGTGGTGTAGTCGATACTACCCTTGAAGATCTTCACCTTGTTCTCTTGGTACCAGCGGTACAGTGTCGTCTGGCTGGTGCTGAACCAACGATCCACACCAGCGTTGTTCAACACATGGCTCGGCGCAAAGTACCCGGTATCTACCCACAGGTTACCTTCGTCCAAGAACTCGATCGTGACGTTGGTGAAACCAGTGTATGTTGCAATCAGTTTCAGCAGTGGCTCTTCCACGCTGGGTTCCAGAACAGGACGCCCGTCAACCATACGGATGTGTTCTTTGAAACAAGCTTTCATCTGCTTGTAGAAGTTGTCGTTCTGGAAATCAATAAATTCGGTTCCTGCCACACTCTTTGACAGAAAATCCATAGAAATCATGAGCAGGCGCCCCCACGGTAATTAGTGACTTGTAACGCTATTATTATAGCGTCTAAAAGCAAGCATAAAATGCAGGATTAGGCATGACAACCAACACTTCACCTATTATTGCTAAAGTCTGCAAACACGCAAGTTACTCGGTTAGTAAGACTCACAAAAGCGACCTGACTTGCGTAAAGATTACCAACATTCACGAAGACAACTCTCGCAGTAACTCGTTCATTGCGATTAAAGATTACAAACAGCCTTACTGGGTTGTTAAAGATGGCAAGCGTAACTTCAAGCAACACAAGGATTACATTGAAGCGAGCATGTGCCGTGAGTACCGTGCTCCTCGTTGCCAGATTCCGTTTGCGGTTAAGAAGCAACTGTTCGGGGTAGCTGACCACAAGGCTACCATCACTGACGTTGCAGGTAACCAGTTCGTCTTTGGTCTGGACCAAACTCCTCCGGTTCACATCAAGCAACAGTTCTTCAAGAAGTACGGGGAGTGGCAAGATAAAGAACCGTACACCATGGCCGCCTATGACGTTGAAGGCGACATGTTCAAGCCGAGTATTGGCGACACTAAACCGGTTACCATGGCGTCGGTTACCTTTAAGGAGCGTGCGTACTTTGCCGGCTTACGTAGCTGGTACCAAGAGCGTGAGGACGTACTGGCTCAGGAGAACAAGGTCGAACCTCGCAAGATGACCGATGAGATCATCTTGGCTGAATTGAAGGCGGCTGAGAACCAATACCTCAAGGGTCACTTGGAACGTCGGAAGTGTACTGTTCAGTACGAACTGTTCGACACCCGTGGGGAAGTTGTGCAAGCGTGCATCAACAAGTGGCACGAGTGGGAACCGGACTGGGTCACCAGTTGGAACGCGACCTATGACATGGAGTCGAATCACTACTCGTTGGAAGGTGACGGCTTCAATCTGGCAGATGTGTATTGTGACGAAAGCATTCCACCAGACTACCGTTATTACAAGCTGGATAAGGGTCGTACTCACAAGACCAAGGAGGATGGCTCTAGCAGTCCCCTGGAGCCGCAAGAGAAGTTCCCTAGCATTCGGACCATGGCCAAGTGGCAGTGGGTTGATGCAATGTCCTTCTTTGCGATTAAGCGAGCGCCTGTAACCGGTAAGCTGCAAGACTACTCGTTGGAAGGTATTGCCAAGTTCGTTGACGTGCCGGGCAAGCTGTACACCGAGGAAGGGAAGCATCTTCTCCCGGGCACTCCACAGTGGCATCGTCACATGCAGAAGTATCATCCTTACCTGTACTCCATGTACAACATCGCCGATAACTTCGTTATTGAAGAGATCAACGAGAAGGAGCACGACTTCACACTCGGTCTTCCAATGTTGTTGAAATACTCCGAGTACTTCAACTACGTGTCTCAGCCGAAGACCATCAGTGACACTCTGTCGTTCATGGCGCGGGATCTGGGCTTTGTGTGGGGGAGCACGCCGCGTAACCGTGACAAGGCATTCACAGATAGATTACCGACACTCAGTAACTGGATTGCTCTCCTCGATACTGAGAAGAACGCCAGCGTTGGTAAAGCGTTGTTTGCGGGCTTGGCGGATGTAATCAGTTCAGGTCGTACGGACTCTTCGGACATTGACGTTGAGGGTGCTTACCCACACGCAACGTTGGCACTGAACGTGAGTAACCGAACGACTCAGATTGAGGTGTACCACATCCAAGGAGCTGACAGTGAGAAGTTCCGAGAGATTGGTGTGAACTACGCAAGTAGCGCCGAAGCAAACGCCATGGGTCTGTGCCAAGCCCTGTTCCGCTTCCCAGAAGCAGACAAGCTGGTAGAAACCTTCGAGCGTGTAATGATCGAGCAGGGTAAAGGTGAACTGCTTGAACAGATCAAGAAAGGCGCTAAACCGCGTAAACCTCGCATCAACGTTGAAGTAGAAGAAAATACCAAACAAGCCGCTTAGCAAGCATACCCCTACCCTCTCCCTTCACGGGGAGAGGGTAGGGGGTTATGCCACTTTACAGCGAACCGATGATCAAACAGCCATCAGAGCCTTGCCAGGTGGGTTGATGCCGAACACCTTCAGCACCGCACGGCTCAGCTGCGGCATGTAGTCCAGCACGTGTTGCAGGAAGGTGGTGAACTTGGCAGCGTTGGCCATCAGGGTACGCAGCTCTTTCAGTTCGGCCTGAACGCCGGCTTTGGCGTTGGCGTCGCCTTCGGCCTTGCCCAGATCTTTCTCGACGTCGTCGATAGCCTTCTGAACCTGACTTTCCAGACCGGAGAACTTGCCGATGAGGGTTTCCACCGCGCCGGTGTAGGAGTGCATCTTCTCGATGGTGTCCTTGGCCTTGTTCAGGTCTTCAAGATCCTTGATGTTCTCGACAGCACGGATCAGAACAACGCCGTAACGAGCGCTTTCAGCCACACCGCCACCGAAGGCTTTGGTCCACGGGTGGTTGGCGGACTCGGTTTCCTTCTTGATGGATTCGGCCAGGGAAGCGCCGCCCTTCAGAACTTCCAGGAAGTTACCAACCTTGGTGGCCAGAACGTTGCGGTCCTTGCCTTTGACCTTGGCCAGCTTCATGGCCGCAGCGCGGTAGCCGGCGACGTCGTCAGCTTCTTCAGCAGCTTTCTTCGCCTCGGCATCGCCGGAAGCGTTGGCCGCAGCAACCAGTTGCTTCTTGACTTCAGGACCTTTCAGATCCAGAGCGTCTTTGGCAGCTTCCAGAGTATTCTTGGCGGCCTTGGCCTGCTCCGGCGCTTTCTTCTTGAAGAAGAAGCCCCAGATGTTCTTGAACATCTTCTTGATGTATTCCCAGGTCTTCTTCAGACCGTCACCGATCTTGGAGAAGAAACCTTCCGAACCGTTGACTTCGGCGCGGGTCAGGGCACCGCTGGCCGACAGAACGCCATGCATGTACTGCTGAGCTTGGGTCAGCGACTCGACGCCGGTGACTTCTTGCTCCATGGTGTCGTTCAGTGCTTCGAACGCGATTTCGATGTGCGGACCGTCGACCAGACCGTAGCCTTGTTCTTCTTCCAGGATGTCTACTACAGGAGTATCGCTCATTTGTTTAGCCTCGAGGGTGGGGAACGTTAGACGTTCATCAGCGCGTTGAAATACTGGGTGACGTTTTCTTTGCCAACCCGTGGAAGATCCTTGGTCATGTACGTGATGTCGATCAAGGAGTTAAGACGGTGCCGGCGTTGCCAGTGACCGGTAATCATCGACCACATGGTCATGTAGTTCCGGTATTGCGACACCGAGTGGGCCGGGAAGTTCTTGCTCAGGTTACGGGTATAGCGGAACGCTGTACCGTCGGCGAAGATCGCGCGATTCTGGCGAACAACCGAGACCAGATGATCGGTAACAACCACGTACTCCTCATAAGAGAGTTTCAGTGTTTCACCGATGGTCACGATGAAGCTTTCCTGCTCACGGCGGCGTTCGTCGTCGTCACGGAAGCCCACCTTACCAGCGAGGTACTGGATGTGCTTCTCGATGCGCGCCACGATAACGTCAGTGGTGGCAGTCTTCTTGGCGTTGACCATGCGAGCAGCAACGATCACGTCAGAGACCTCTTCCAGCGAGGGCTGGACAGGAGTAACCGTTTTGGCGGTCTCCTCTTTCTTCTTGCCGGTCTGGACCACAGGGGTCTTCTCGGCATCACCGCCGCCGAGCTCTTCGCTCTCGGGAGGTGTGTATTCTGGATCGCTCATTGAAAGGGCCCTTTCAAAGAAATGAATGAATAGTGCTGTGGGTGTACACCATAAGATACCTAGTCCCCACAAGGGGGACTAGGGTCTCTAAAAGGGAGTATTAAGATCTTTCACCCATAGCACGGATCATTTCCCTGGTGACAGGGTCAAGCTCCTCACTACCGGTATGAACGTTGGCGTTATTCTTCACGTTGTTGGTTTCTGCCAACAAGTCGCGACGTCTCTTCTCTTCTTCCTCCGCCTTACGTCGCTTGTCTTTACCTTCAATGACACCGGTAATTACGCGATCCACCATATGACTCGGTAGCTCAAGGTAATCCCGAAGAGGGATGTACTTCTCGAGTTGGTTCATCCCGTACACCTCACCCGTCGCCTCAAAAGACCATGGGTGAATGTAGTTAGCCTCTTTCGGGATAAACCTGATCGATTGCATATGGTGGATATTTTTACGGGTTGCATAACCCATGTTGAGGTCATACAAGAGCTGGTCGTTCAGGAGAACCTCGTCAGTTGTTAAGGCGGACATGTCCTGCCCTAACAACCTCAGAAGTACTTCCCTGTACTCTGAGCTCTTGATGAACGATCCACCGATCAGGAGAGGGCTTCTTTGATCTCTTCCTGGCGCGTCACGGCTTGATCCATCAGAATCAACTGGGTATGGGTAAAAAAAGCCATGAACGAATCGACAGGGGTGTAACCCAGTTTACGTTCAGGCTCCTGGTTCGCATCCGAAGGTGTGTCACATTTCGGACAAACCCGGTTGCGAATACCCGAGAAGGTCCGGGTCATGTACAGGACCTTGTTGTAGATGAAGTTGGTCACGGCACGGTTCAGCACCTTGTCCTTCTCCAACGCCGAGATCAGACCCTTGTTGAATTCATCGGAGTCACACTCAGCACGACGCAGCACCAGCGGCTCACCGTCTTCATCCTTGGGTGGCATGCGGGTGAACGCACTGATCCAGTGGATGAACTCGGCAGCACCCAGGCTGTTCAGGGCGATGGCGATCTGTTCTTCCAGAGTGCGCTCGTCAACTACCTTGGTGCGGATGTCTCGCAGCTGGCTGTCAACACGCGCCGAGAAGAAGTCGAAGGTCATGAAGGCATCAGCCATCGACGGCGGGGCGATCGACAGTTTGATGTCCTGAGCTTCGTTCCAAACCGAAGTGGATTCCAGACCGTACGTCGATTGCTCGATCATGGCCAGGGTTTCCGCTACCGAGTAGGTACGACGGCCGTTGGCAATGTTGCCGAGGATCGCAGCTTCTTCAGGGGTCTGGATACTGGTACGGATCTGGGTCAACTTGGTCGGATCGATCAAATCAAGCGTGTGCTCGTCACAACCGATGTTGATGCAGCCGATGTCCATGTTCACGCCTTCGTCCGCAATCGACGCCAGGATGGCGTTGCAGAGCGGTAGGAAGTCAGTGATACGGATAACCTGCACCAGATCCTTGAAGTCCACGATCTTGTCGACCGAGCAGGAAATGATGCGTGGGTGGAACCAGTTCCAGACCGCCTTCATACCGGCAATGGTCGCCAGCTGGAGACTGTTGTGCCCGACCTGACGAACATAACCGCGCACAGTCAGGTTGATGTCGTTGATCAAGCTACCCAGTTCCGACTTGGCCGGACGAGTGAAGACGAGTTTGCAGAACGAGTTGCGCAACAGCACGTCGTACTGGTAAGCCGCCGAGGTAGAACGCAGGGTGGCGCGGGTCATTACTTCGGAGACCGAGAAGCCTTGAACCGAGTTGCCCGGTACCTTACCGAGGATGTCTGCGACCACCAGCTTGTCACTACGACGGGAGACGTTGGTCACACCCGGTTCGTTCATCATGCGGGTGCGGAGCAGCAGTGAGTCTTGCAGACCTTCGAAGAAGCGGTACAGTTGCAGCGCTTGCATTTCTACCGCAACGCTGGTGCGACCGGGGTGGGTCTGTTCGACGTACTGGTTCCACTCGTTCTCGGCGGTGAGCTTGAAGCTCTCCGGCATCTGACCGTTCTTGAACATATCACGGGCAGTGGTCAGGGTGATCCAGCGAGCAACCAGATCCTGGGCAGCCAGGTTCTCTTCCTTACCGTTACCGAGGAAGAAGGTGGTGAAACCTTTCTCGCGAGCCTCTTCAGGCTGTTGACGAATGGCTTCCGGGACACCAGGAACGAATTCCTTCATCGGGGTGTTTTGTTCGGTGTGCTCGTCGGTGTAGGCAAAACCTTTCACCGGTTCAGGGATGGTGCTCGAAACGGCAGCGGCCAGTGGGGACTGTTCACCGCCTGGGTTGTTTTCCTGTTCGCTCATGTGCAGAGGTCCTTATTGAGCAGCTTGGGTTACTGGATCGTTGGGAGCTTCGAGCAGCAGCGGACCATCCGCTTCACCGCCCATAGGGGCTTCCAGGTTTTCAGGATCGGCCAGAGCTTCGAGGTCGTCCACGTCGGAAGCTTTCATCAGTTCCGCTTGGTCCTTGAAGTCTTGCAGCAGTTCTTTGCTGTGGCCGGTGGCGTACAGCGCACGGATCTCGTCCATACGACCTTCGTGCAGCGAGGTCATGTACGCATACATGTCGATCTCGGCTGGCTTGTGTTCGAGGACGTACGCTTCGATGATGTCGCGCTGGGAGACGGAGACAGCAACGATGTTGTCGCCGTACTCGAGGACCAGGCTGTGCATCACGTCGGCGATATGCAGGGTGATCTCGATGTACTCTTCCGGGGTGTGACCGGCTTCGTGCAGGGTGATGACGACGTTCACGTCTTCGGCGAACTCGACCAGTTTCTTCTCGTAACCCTCGACCAGTTCTTTCTGTTCAGGGGTAGGGACGAAGCGCCCTTCGGCGGCCAGACGATTGAAGAGGACAATACCGGAGTGCATCTTAACCGATACAGTGATCATGTCGCTGATGGCTTGGATCAGCTGGGAACCGGAAGGGAGCTCGGTGGGTTCTTCGCCAGCGGCGCGCTTACCTTTGGCGCGGGCGGCAGCGTCGATGATGTCATAGACCGACTTGCTCTTCTTCTTACCGGGTTGGGGGGTAGGAGCAAACGCGAACGCCGAAGCACGACGAGCCTTCTTCAATTTCTCCTTGGAAGCCTTCTTGCGAGCGGCTTGTTTCTCGGCACGACGTTGCTGATGTTTAGTGCTCATTATGCTATGATTCCCTTTAACTACTACGAGTATAAACCCGATGCTTATCGAGCGCGAAGATGCGGTTGTTCTGGAAGAAGGTGAATACCTGGCCGACTCTGTAATCGGCGGGCTGTGGACCAGCTTCCGTAAAGCAATTCCGCCTATGCAGGCTACAGAATTAAACAAGGCGTTTAATTTAATCATGTTGGCAGACGGTGACAGTCTGATGCCTAGCCAGCTGGCAACCGTGTTGGTGGATGAATACACGGACACACCAAGTAAGAAGCAGAGCGCATACGTGGTTATCGCAACCAATATAATCGAAGTGCTCAAAACGATGGGGGTTACCCTTAACGAAGACGTAGCCGGTGAAGACAAACTTTCCGAGATGGCTACTCTGCTCGACTTCTTCTTCGAGCTGCGTGAATACCAAGACCTTATCGGTCTGAAGGGCTTGCTGGAGTCGTACGACATTCCCCCTGTCAACCGCTACCTGCAAGCGATGAAAGTGTTCTGGGGTGAAGAGTTCGACATCAGTGAGTTTGAATGCCTGATCGAAGATGTGTCTGAAGTGACCCTCAAGTCGATCAAGGACGCTCTCTTCAACCCGGACGACGTAGAAAACCCACCAGAGCCTCTACAGCGCCGTATCGTTGCGAATAAGGCTTTCCTCGAAGGTAGCCTTGCGTTTGGTCACGTGACGCGTAACGGGCAGCTGGGCGGCTCTATGACGAGTTTCCTGAGCTTCTACAAAGCCGAGCTGGATGAGATCCTCGAGGAGGACATTATCAAGTACGGCAAAGAAATCGTGTGTTTCTTCATCATTAGCGAGATCAACAATGAGTGGCTAAAGGATAAAGCGACTCAGTACTTGTATTCGATCATCTCCGACGTCATCGCTTTGGTGAAGATCGAAGCCCTCATTGAAGAGGTAGTGCTCCCGTGAACAAACTTGAATACCTGAAACTCTGTTTTAATAACGATGGCTATGACGACAAAGCTACTCTTCAGTCGATCATCACCATTCAGTTCGAAGACGAAGACTCCTCGGGGCAGTTTAAGAAGTACCCGTACGCGGCCTTCGTAGAAAAAGGTCAGTTCAACGTACTGGTTGATGGGGTAGCCCAACCCATTGAAGGCGAAGTGGATGAACCTCTGTTCTACATGGACGAGATCATTGAACTACCGGGTGACTTCCACCCTGTGCTGAAAGGTAAGCCAGTCCGTACCACCTTTGGCTTGTTCATGTTCAACGTGATCCTGATCTGGGAACCTTTCAAGGGTGTGGTGGATTACGTTAACAAGGAATTCACCAAGCCGTTCTTTGAAGACCTGTTCCGCACAATCATGACCGATAACCCGAAGGATGGTGAACCCGTTCCTGAAGGTAAGGCTAGCGTTGACCAGTGCTTGGAGTTCTCCCACAACTGTAACTTCTTGGAAGGGCTTGGGAGCCACTTCATCAAACCGGGTGGTGTAGACGCTCTCACTGTCTCTCCAGAGGTTCTGAAGCTCAAAGCAGAGCTCATGGAGAAACACAAGCACGAGCTTAGTGACCCAGTAGTCTTTACTCGAATCGTTGACCAATGTGTTGACCTCGACTACAAGATCATGATGTCGGGTCCAAGCCGTAAGTTCTTCATCGCCAAGAAGTTCATCGACAACAGCCGGAAACGGATGTTCATTGCGTTTGGTATTGAACCGAACGACGTTGGTGACGCGTGGGTGGCTCTGCCAAAGTCTCTGGATGAAGGTTGGGATCCTAACCACCTGGCGGACTACATTAACACCGCTGTAGCAGGCGCATACAGTCGTTCCATGGCTACCGGTGAGGGTGGTGCTCAGGTTAAGGAAACACTGCGTCTGGTGGGGCGTGCGGTGGTCTCTTCGACGATCATCAACTGCGGTTCTCCCGTGGCTGAAGACATCGTCATCATGGACCACAACAAAGGCTACTGGGCTGGTTCTTGGATGGTCAACGGTACTAAGCTTGAACAGATCACCAGAGAGAACGTTGTTGGTCTGGTCGGTAAAATCACCAAGATCCGCGTTCCTCAGTTCTGTACGCTGACCGACGGCGAATACTGCAAGACTTGCTGCGGCGAAGGTCTGGGTGCTCTGGGTGAACGCCTCAGTGCAGAGATCGTCCTTATCCCTACCGGTATGATGCTGCAACGGATGAAGGCGGCTCACACCGCTGGTTCGAAGACCAGTTTGTTGGATCTGGAAGTTGCCCTGAAATAAGGCAAAAAAAAAACCATACCCCTACCCTGAGCCTCACGGCTCAGGGTAGGTAGGTATTCAAAGGTAAACAGCCGCTGCACCAGACAACGACATGATCACGGTTTCGCCCAAGTGAGTGCCGATAGCGGTCAAGGAACGATTCAGCGCAGGGTCTTGTAGGACGTCATAGATCATCATGAAATCCAGAGGTTTGTTGGCTACAGTAATTGAACTGATCGCCAAGCACAACTTGTCCTCGATAAACCCTTGATGCTCACGGACGTTGTACATCGGAGATTCCGTGTCAATGCCATCGGTCGCGTCAATTGCCTTGAGTGTATCGAGGAGTGTTTCTACCGAACTTGCAATCGCGATGTCCGGGTCATTCAAGTAGAACTCGGGATCTTCACTTGCTTCCAACAACATGCCTGGTCGCAAAGCAAAGTCATTACACACGCAGAAGATGGCCTCCATCAAAACGAAGTCCAACAGATTGTGGTGAATGTCCGCATACAACTCATCCCGAGTATCTTTGTCGAGACGGACGGTGATCGTCTTCATGTTAAACCTCGATGGTAATCAGGACCCCCGCTCCCGAAGAGTGAGTCAGGTGCCATACGTGTCCTTTGTAAGGTAGTATGGTCCGAAGATCCTCTTGGTAGGCGGGGTTCTGCTCAAAGCGGCGGAACGCGTTCATAACCTCAATACTTTCAGACTGCACATAACGAGCTTTCTGCTCGTCGTCCTTATAGTGCGGAGGAATGGGTAAGTGTTTCTCGATCAACGTGTGTGGATTGTCGTTGAACGTGACTTGGTCCAGTATACAACGGACCCGCTCAACAACGAGCAACCGCAAGATAAAGCTGCGGTGCATCCTGTCCAGTCCCGGCGTGCGGATGTTTTGAGTGATCACCTTACGGTTTGGGACGAAGCGCTGTGTGCTCATACTCGTATACCCCTAAATTCAATTATCCAGAAGTCTTTATGTCTTCTAACCAACCAACATTGCTCGACAGTGTACAACTCACGCACTTCTTGCAATGCCGACCAGTTCAAGTTAAC
>Ga0247818_10000242_pt1 | contig 33604 bp, 27 predicted proteins | sample 13C_Glucose_Day1_FD_192424 | JGI IMG/M metagenome (GOLD analysis project Ga0247818, IMG submission 192424) | Soil microbial communities from agricultural site in Penn Yan, New York, United States - 13C_Glucose_Day1 | ecosystem: Environmental > Terrestrial > Soil > Agricultural land | place...
CCGGGTCGTTGGCGTCGGATTCCAGGGTCAGGAAATGTTCGCCTTCGAGGTAGTTGGCGGTCGTGCCATACAGGCTGTGCAGGACGAGCGTAGCGGTGAGTGACATGAATTCGATCGGCCCCGTCTCGACTTGATCGTTGACCACCAGCCATTTCGGGGTGGCGATGAGCGTTTTGTCGGGATCGATTTTCAGTTCTGGATAAAGGGTTGCCAGTTTCTCGCGTAGCAGGTCGGATGCGACTTCGCTCGGCAGCGGGCCGTGGCTGGTCTGGCTGACGAGATCGCTTTGTTCCATGAGCGCCATCGAGTCATCCGGGGCGTCTGGTGAGGGGGTGCTGGTCATGTTGGATAAGTACCTGGGTGCGTTGATGAGGGCAGCAAATGCCGCTTGTATCCAAGGTAATGGGAGGCCGAGAGCCCAAGGCGGTAACTATTTATGCTTTGAAGAGGCCCGCGTGATTGCGGGCCTCCAGGTTTGGCGGCGCGTGGCTCAGGATGTCGAAGAGGAGGCTATGGCTTTGGACAGGAACAAGGATCGGGCCAGCTGTGGGCTGATCTCGCTGCGGTAGATGGCGATCATTTCGTTGTTGTTGCCGGCCGTGCGCAGATCGAATGTGCCGCCGAGAGTTCGTTGCGATTCGGTTTTCAAGTGCGCGGCACTGTAGGCCTCGACAGCGCTGGAGGGGCTCGGGTAGTGGAAGTGGGCGTACCAAAGCACTTTGGCGGAGCTGGCGTCGCGAATTTCATACTCCTCGAGATAGTCCTTGCGGTGGCCTTTGAGTCGCTTTCGCCCCGGTGTCTTGACGATGGCGATCAAGCCTTTGCTGTGCAGCCATTCGACGCGAGCGGCAGTGGGAGGTTGCTGCTTGGTCATGCTGATTCGTGTCAGGCGACCCTTTTCGTCAAGGCTGGCCGCTCCCTCATTGAGCTGTTTCGCCACACCCACGGCGGAGCCCGGGCCTGCTTCGGTGACGTTCAGCAGGGTAAGTGCCTCTTCGATGGCGGCTGCCGCTTCCTTCATCCGGCGCGCCCGTTGCTGGAAAAGATCCTCGATTTCAACAGGGATACGCCCCGGCCGTTTGGCATGGGCCTCGGTTCGCAGGGTAAAGGCGTCCAGTTCGCCGAGTAATGTCTGCCCCGCCTGGACACTGGCATTGAGCTCGGGGCGAACGGTTGGCGCAGGCGCGGGCGTGCCCGTCACGTGTTCGAGCCAGACACCGGGCGTTTTCTCGTGAAAGGTCACGACCTTTCCGCTCAGTGGTGAGGTTACGTCGAGCAGGTCGGTGCCGTTGGCGGCGGCGCGCTCGCGCAGCTTGCCCACGACCGTTCCCTTGAATCGGGTCTTGATCACGCGCTTGGGCACCGGGGCCGGGCGTGAGGGGCCGGGTGTCGGTTCCAGCATCTTGCGCTCGGTGAGCAGGCTCGCGAGGTGTTTCACGCTGCGCTCCCTGAATGCTTCGACCTGCTGGCGCATCAGGTCCAGCGGGGGCTGCAACAACTGCCCTGAATACTCCTCGGGCAGATCGACAATTCGTTGGTCCAGGGTTGCGAATTGCTCGACCAGATCATTGAAAGCGTCGATGTGCTCCGCCAGCGCCAGCTCATGATTTTCGCCAGTCAGGTCGAGTGACGACTGGATGGTAAGGCCGGCATCGTCGACCAGTCGTTGCATGGCCTGGCGCGCTTGCGTGGTGGCTACGTTGTCGCTGTCGTTGAGGCACAACTCCTGCGCCAGGTTGACCTGGAACAGCTTCAGATCCAGCAGGTCGAACGACGGCAGCAGCGCTTTGTATTGCCGGGCTGTTTCCACCGCCTCTTTACCCAGACGCATCATCTCCTCGATTCGGGCGTGGGTGAATTCGATCTTCTCGATGAACCCTTGGGTCATGTCGCTGGTGAGCTGATGGGTCTGGCGAGGTGTCTGAGTGCCCTCGATGGCCTCGTTGTCCAGCAGGGCCAGGGACTGGCGCATGCTTTCACCGAACGCCCGGTTTTGCCGGACGAACCATTTGTGTGTCAGTAACAGCTGGTAGTCCAGGCAGCTGACGAGGACCGGGCGGTAATTGGCGATGGGCTCAATGGCGTTGAAGTTCTTGAGTTGGTCGATGTAGGCATCGTAGGCCGTTACCTGTGAGTTCAGCAGATTGAGCAGCGGCTGGAGGTTCGAATCGGTGGCCGCCTTTTCCGCCGCCTCAAGTTCCTTGTTCAATGCAAGCTTGCCGGCATCGAAGGCTGTCAGTTGCTTCCTCAAGTCTTCCTTGAGTTGCTGGTTCTTGCGTTCAATTTCCTTTCGGGCTCTACCGCCGCCGCGCAGCCGCAGACGTGTGTCGACGAACCACTCGCCCTTCTCGGAATGAACCAGCAAAGGGCCCGTCCTGGCTGGCGTTTGCCGTGAGTCGATGATCTGCACGTCACCGTTGTCATTGAGCATCACTTCAAACCAGCGTTGATCTATTCGGGCATACCATTTCTGTTCGAGCGGGATCAGGAAGCGGTGAGGGCCGGATACGGCGGGGATGTCTTTCAATGTCGCCGGCCGTGCAATCGCCAAGCTGTCCAGCAAGACGCCCAGCGATACTTTTGGCAACAGGCCTTGGGCGTAGACGGACGTTTCATGGCTTGCCGGCAACTGCCTGACATCGGCCCTTTGACTCAGGGTGATTTTGGGCGGCGGCAGGGGTTTGGCAACAGCTGTTGAAACCTTCTCGACGCTTTGCGACACAGGTTTGTCGCGATTGGCCGCGTGATGGGCAAGCACCATGCCCAGCGACAGGAACAGATCGGTCAGCGCTGCCCATTGTTGATCGCTGTCGCCGAGTTCGCGGGCTTCGTTCGCTTCATGCAGGTCATCCATGATTTGCCAGATCCAGGCGGCCGTCCCGGCGGTTCGCCCCAGGAAGGGCAGGGCAATATTGAAGAGCAGCCATGCCCCCTGCTTGAGCGTTGCCCAACGCCGTTCTCCATTGGCGACCGATTGCCTGTCTGCCAGTGTGATCAGCGCATTGGCGTTGGCGGTGAACACTGCTTGCAGCGGCGGTTCAGGAAGGGGGGTAGTCCTGATGGTGACAGCGCCCATCATGCCCAGTGTCGAGGCGGGGTCGACCAACCATTGCGAAAGCGTCCAGATGGAGGGCAGTTCGCCGGGGAAGACATATTGGGAATAGTTGAAATACAGGTCTTCCGGCAGCCAGGCCAGGATCGAGTGACGTAGCGCTTTATCGTGTCTGATCGCGTACAGCAGGTTCGCCTCGCTGGAATACTGCGTCAGCGGATGTTCGAGCAGCGGTCGAAACAGCAGGCATGGTCCCTTGTCCGCCCGTTTCGGCCCGATCAGGAACATGTTGGCCACTTCGTCGGCCTCGTTATTCTTACGTCCCCCCGGAATGAACGCCAACGGGCGAATGACAATTTCCTGCCCATCGACGTATCGATCGACAGGCTTTTCCTGCAAGGCGGCGGCCACGTATCGATAGCCCTGTTCGTCGATACCGCCAGCCTTGCCGCGGATCTTCAGTTGAAGCGCCAACAGCGGCAGTTGCAGGCGCAGCTGACTGGTAAAAAGGTCCTGTCGACGCAGGCGTTCCCGGGGATCGGCCAGCAGCGTGTTCTTGATCAGCTCGGGATAGGTCTTGCCGATGTTGACGGTGGTGACGAGCGCTTCCAGGTAGGCGGGTGTCAACCACGCCGGCGCGGCCTCGCCATCCTTGTACTGCACGGTTCTGTCGCCAAGCGGCAGGCCCGCCAGGTTTTGCAAGGCAAATTCGACGAGCGAGATTTTCAGGGTCTGGGACTTGCCGGGAACGATGACCGCACCCAGGACGACAAGGCTGGTGATGCTGACTTCGATGTCCGCCAGTTTCAGCGTCGTCGCGGCTGCCTGATCCTTGATCTTCCGGTCCTTGATCATCTGGTCGATGAGTGCCTGCATGGCAAAATCCGGGAGCGCGGCAATCCCTTCATCAAAGGTTTTTGCGCGGTGCTGTTCGCGCAACAACGCCAGATCCATCATGTGTCGGCTGTAGCGTGTCAGGTCCGTGGGTGAGGCGTTCGCCATCCAGTCCGGCAACAACTGCCGGATCTGGCTGTAACGTGAGGATGAAGGCTGGTGAAGCTCCGAGAAGTCCTTCGCCGATGCAGCCACTTGCGGATCAAGGGTGGGGGTCCAGGCGGCGTCACCGATGGCACCGATGGCGTCGATCTCAAGGGCAATCAGCGCCCAGGCCTGGTGATCGAAGAACATCCCTTCGGGCTCGTAGAGGCGCCATTGCAGCGTGCGATCACCTTCAGTCACGCTAATGCGCCGCGACAGCGTTTGGCCCAACGCCGCCAACGAGTCGTAGTGCCTGAACCCTTCGGTAATCGAGTGGGTCATGACAAGGGTGCGCTCCCCCAGTGTGCCCACCAGTACTGCCGTTTCCAGTATCCACAAGTGTTCGCTCGTTGCGTTTTCAAGACTTTCGACATCGATCAGGCAAGCCTTGGACTTGTAGGTGTCGTGAGCTTCCCGTTCATGCTTGTCGGGAAACTGGAAAAGGGAGAGCGCCATTTTTCGACGATCCTCGTCCCAGCCCGTCACCTTGTCGACGTTCCAGATGTTGAGTAGCGCATCGCGCAACTGATGCCAGCGCGGCGTCGAATCCGCCAGGTACCGGTTCCAGTAGTCGAGTTGTTGCTCTTGATAGGCAATGAACAACAACCTGGACAGTTTGTTGAGCAGGCATCCGACGGTGTCGATTTGAACGGGAAGGTGAATCGGCGGCTCGACATCCAGTTGCCGTGTCAGGAAGTGCTCGCCGTCGAGGTAGGCCACCGATACGCCTGACAACGCCAGTCGTACCAGTACGTCGGTCAGGGATTCAAAGTGGCTGCTGCCGGGAACGACCTGAGCGTCGTTCATGATCCAGGCCGGTGTCACCACCATCGTCACATTCGGGTCGAGGTGCAGGTTTGGGTAGTTGATGTCGAGGACGATGCGCAATGAGTTTGCAGCGACTTCCCTGATCGAAGGGCCTGCCACCAGTTGGGTCAGCAGGGTGTCGGAGTTGATGGCGGGCGTGTCGGGCATGGCCGTTTCCTGTGTCCGGTGGGGCGTTGCGGGGGGCAACGCTGGTTCCCGGCAAGGTAGAGGGCGGTCAGTGGCTCGAGGTGGTAGATATGTATCGTGGGCAAAAAAAGACCCGCGTCATCGCGGGTCTTCTGTTTCAACTAGGTCCCGGACTTGATCTTGGTCCAGGCCCGGGTGCGTGCGCGTTCGGCATCCCGTGGCAAGGGTTGCAGGGTGTAGAGCGTGCCCATCGCCGTTTCGGTCGGGTACAGGTTCGGGTTGTTGCGAATCGCCGGGTCGACCCGTTCCGTGGCGTCCTTGTTCGGGTTCGGGTAGCCGACGAAATCGCTGACCGGTGCGATCACCTGGGGTTGCAGCAGGTAATTGATAAAGGTGTAGGCGTCTTCAGGGTTCTTCGCGCCTTTGGGAATGGCGAGCATGTCGAACCAGATCGGCGCGCCTTCCTTGGGCAGGCGCATGTCGACGACCACACCGTTCTTCGCTTCCTTGGCGCGGTTGGCGGCCTGGGAGAAGCTGCCGGAGTAACCGACCGCGACGCAGATATCACCGTTGGCAATGTCGGCCATGTACTTGGATGAGTGGAAGTAGGTGATGTGCGGACGGATTTTCATCAGCAGCGCCTCAGCCTTGGCGTAGTCCGCAGGTTTCTTGCTGTTGGGGTCCAGGCCGAGGTGCTGCAAGGCCAGGGGCAGGATCTCCGAGGGCGAGTCGAGGAGGGCGACACCGCACTGCTTGAGCTTGCTGATGTTTTCTTCCTTGAAGATCAGGTCCCAGCTGTCCACCGGCGCATCGGCCCCCAGTGCGGCCTTGACCTTGTCAGGGTTGAAGCCGATCAGGATGGTGCCGTACATGTAGGGCACGGCGAACTTGTTGCCAGGGTCGTTGGCCTCGATCAGCTTCATCAGCTTGGGATCGAGATGGTTCCAGTTCGGCAGCTTGCTGCGATCCAGCGGCTGGAACACGCCGGCTTCGATCTGCTTGGCCAGGAACACGTTGGACGGCACCACCACGTCGTAGCCGGAGTTGCCGGTCAACAGCTTGGCTTCCAGCGCTTCGTTGGTGTCGAAGATGTCATAGACCAGTTTGGTCTGGGTGTTCTGCGCCTTGAAATCTTCCAGGGCCTTGGGGGTGATGTAGTCGAACCAGTTGTAGACGCGTAGCGTTCGTTCTTCGGCGTGAGCGTTAGCGCTCAGTAGCGCCGCGCACAGGGCCGGAGCAAGGGCATGCTTGAGCTGTTTCATTGTTCAAAACCTTCCAGCACGTTCACCGCGTTGATGCCGATTTCTTCCACCGCGTAACCGCCTTCCATGACAAACAGCGTCGGTTTGCCGAGGGCGGCGATGCGCTTGCCCATGGCCAGGTAGTCTGGGCTGTCGAGCTTGAATTGCGAGATCGGGTCGTCCTTGAACGTATCGACACCGAGCGAGACGACGACGATGTCGGCGCCATAGCTTTCGATCTCGTTGCAGGCTTGCTCCAGAGCAGCGCTCCAAGCCTCCCAGCCGCTGCCGGCGGGCAATGGGTAGTTGAAGTTGAACCCTTCACCGGCGCCTTCGCCGCGCTCGTCTTCATAGCCGAGGAAGAATGGAAACTCGGCCTCCGGGTGGCCGTGGATCGAGGTGAACAGCACGTCGCTGCGCTCGTAGAAAATCGACTGGGTGCCGTTGCCGTGGTGATAGTCGACGTCGAGGATCGCGACCTTCTTGTGGCCCTGATCGAGGAAGGCCTGGGCGGCGATGGCGGCGTTGTTGAGGTAGCAATAACCGCCCATCAAGTCGCTGGCAGCGTGGTGTCCTGGTGGACGGCACAGGGCGAAGGCTGCGCGGGCGCCGCGCTGGATTTCCGCCTGTGCGGTCAACGCCACTTGCGCCGCGCTGTACGCCGCTTGCCAGGTGCCGGCGGTAATCGGCGCGCCGCCGTCGAAGCTGTAGTAGCCGAACTGACCATGCAGGCTGGTGGGCTTGATGCTGCGCAAGGTGCGGGCCGGCCAGGTGTAGGGCAGCAGGTCACCGTCGGTGTTGAACTCGGTCCAGCGCGCCCAGGCACCTTTGAAAAAATCCAGGTAGTCGCGGCTGTGGATGCGTTCGATCGGCCCGAGGCCGAAATCTTTGGGCGCTTCGACGGGCCCCAGGTTCTGCTTTTGCACCCGTTGCAACACGTGGTCGGCACGCGATGGCATCTCGAAGCAGGGCTTGAGTTGCCCGTCGATCAATTCACAGCGGCCGTGGTGCAGGTGGTGATCGTCCGAGTAGATCGTCAGCATTTTGTTGTTCTCCGCAGGCTGTTTCGGTTGCACACAGTTTTGCGGCGCGCAGCGTTTCGGAGAACGGCAGGAAAGGCCAAAAGGGGACTTATATGGCCAAAATGATTGACCGAAATTCGCCCCTTTATGGCGTATTCTGGATGGTGACTTTGTACAAGCGGGCTTGCCCGCGAAGGCGTCGGCAAGGCAGAGGCCTTTTTTTGTCCCACAGTGTTATCGGTGCGGCCGAAATTGGCTGGGTGCAACGCCGCTCCAACGCACAAACGCATGGCGAAAACTCGCGGTCTCGCTGAAACCGAGCGCCTCGGCTATCCGATAGATCGGCATCTGATCCTCACACAACATCTGCTTGGCCTGCTCGAATCTCAGTTCATCCAGCAATTCCTGATAGCTGCACCCAAGGTCCTTGAGGTGTCGGCGCAGGGTGCGCGCGGAACAGTTCATTTGTTCGGCCAACCCCTCAAGCCCGGGTGCCGCATTCAACTGGGCACGGAGCAACTGGCGAATCCGCCCCAGCCACGCCTGGCGTCCGGTGAACTCGGTGTTCTGCTTGCGGCAGCGTTCGGCCATGGCCTGGTGGGTGATGACATCTGCCAGCGGCAAGGGTTGGTCGAGCCAGCGCTTGTCGAACGCAAAGGCATTGTTGCCTGCCCCGAAGTGCAGCGGGCAGGCGAAGTGTTCGGCGTAGGTCGCTTCATAGTCGGGCGCGGCATGTTCGAAACGCGCAGCCCGCAGTGGCAGGGCATGCCCGAGCAAGTCATCGCAGATGACTTTCAGCGATACCAGGCAGAACTCGGCGTTGAACACGGCCAGTGCCGGGCTCTCTCGATAATCAGCGGCGACGAACCAGATGCGCTCACCGTCCTCTTCCAGGCTCAGCTCGAAAAGTGTTCCCAATAGCGCCGGATAACGCATCGCCAGACGTAACGCGTCACCGAAGGTGGCACTGGTGAGCAGGGCATAGCCGAGTATGCCGTAGGACGAAACGTGCATCCGCTGGCCCAGTTCCAGGCCGATATCACGCTTTAGTGCGACGGCATTGGCGCAGACTTGCATCTCTTGATTGGTGGTAATACGCGTATCCGCCCGGCTCAGGTCCGTAGCGCTGATGCCGCTGCCTGCCAATAAGGCCTCGCTGGACAGGCCTTCGGCCTTGAAGGTGTTGAGCACCAGGGAGACGGCGTTGAGGGTGGTCAGATGGGAGTGGAGCATGCTCGGTTCCGGCGTGGGGGTGCTGGAACCGAGCAACTTGTGTGCCGACTTGGGTCAGAGGACCTTAATGGCCACTCAACAACGAAGCCGCACCGGCACCGCCGAACAGTCCGGCACTGACGCGGTTGAACCAGTTCTGGCCCTTGCCGCTGCGCAAGTACCGCGCAGCGCCATGGGCGCCGAGGCCGTAGGCCAGCTTGCACAGCAGGTCCAGTACGGTCCAGGTGGCGATCATCACCAGCAGTTGCGGCAGGAACGGTTGCTCGGCACTCAGGAACTGCGGCAGGAACGCGGCAAAGAACAGGATGTCTTTCGGGTTACTGGCGCCCAACATGAAAGCGCGCCCGAACAATGCACGAAAGCGTGGAACCGCTGCAGCCGGAGGCACTTCGGCGCCATGGGACGGTTGGCGCGATTGCTGCCAGCTCTGCCAGGCGAGATAGAACAGGTACAACGCACCGACGATTTTCAGGGCGCTGAACAATTGTTCCGATGCCAGCAGCAGGGCGCCCAAACCCAGTGCCGAAGCACTCAACAGGCAGATCGAGGCAATGACGCCGCCGAGAAACGCCGGGTAGGAACGGACCAGGCCGTAATTCAAACTGTTGCTGATCATCAGCAAAGACAGTGGCCCCGGGATCAGGATCACCACCAGCGCAGCGCCGCTGAACAGCAGCCAGGTTTCCAGACTCATCACTTTCCTCCATTTGCACAAAAGCCTCACCCGACGGGGTGAGGCTGGTTCGAAGCGCGTACCGCCGAGCGTTACAGGAAGATGAACTTGGCAATGAAGATTGCGCAGAGCACCCACAGGCTGACGGAAATTTCCTTGTACTTGCCGGTACCGGCCTTCAGCGCCACGTAGGTGATGAAGCCCAGCGCGATGCCGTCGGCGACCGAGAAGGTCAGGGGCATCATGATTGCAGTGACGATCGCCGGAATGCTGTCGGTTGCCTCGTCCCATTCGATGTGGGCCATGCCGCCCATCATCAGCATGGCGACATAGATCAACGCACCGGCTGTTGCATAGGCGGGGATCATCCCGGCCAGCGGAGCGAAGAACATGGCCGCAATAAATAACACACCTACGGTCACTGCGGTAAGACCAGTCCGACCACCTGCCGCTACACCCGCGGCACTTTCCACATAGCTGGTGACCGGTGGAACACCGACGACCGCACCAAAGACACTGGACGCACTGTCGGCTTTCATGGCGCGCGAGAGGTTTTCGATCTTGCCATCCGCGTTCACCAGGTTGGCGCGCTGGGCTACACCCATCAAGGTGCCGGCGGTGTCGAACATGTGCACGAAGAGAAAGGCCAGCACCACGCTGATCATGCTGACGTTGAACACGCCGGCGACGTTCATGGCCATCCAGGTCGGGGCCAGGCTCGGCGGGGCTGACATGATGCCCTCGTAGTGCACCAGGCCCAGGCCCCAACCGGCCAGGGTCACGGTGATGATGCTGATGAGGATCGCGCCGAAGACCCTGTGGTAGCTGAGGATGGCGATCATCAGGAAGCACACGGCGGCGAGCAGCGGGCCAGGCTCGCGCAGCGAACCGAGCTTGATCAACGTTGCCGGGCTATCGACGACGATGCCCGCGGTTTTCAAGCCGATCAGCCCGAGGAACAGGCCGACGCCAGCCCCCATGGCGAAACGCAAGCTGACCGGGATGCTGTTGAGCAGCCATTCGCGGATCCGCGAGAAGGTCAGGATCATGAACAGCACACCGGAGACGAACACCGCACCCAGCGCGGTTTCCCAGTTGTAGCCCATGGTGCCGACCACGGTGTAGGTGAAGAAAGCGTTCAGGCCCATGCCCGGTGCCAGGCCAACCGGCCAGTTGGCGTACAGGCCCATCAACAGGCAGCCCAGGGCGGCGGCAATGCAGGTGGCGACGAACGCCGCGCCATGGTCGATCCCGGCGTCCGCCATGATGTTGGGATTGACGAAGATGATGTAGGCCATGGTGATGAAGGTTGTCAGACCGGCAATCAACTCGGTCTTCACCGTGGTGCCATGCAAGCTGAGTTTAAAGATGCGCTCCAGCCAGCCATTGCGTAAAGGCGGCGAGAGATCCAGCGTCGATGCTTCGGATTTGCGGCTTTCCACAGCGAGGTACTCCTCAAGAGTTTTATTGTTATTTCCAGGGCCGGACCCATGAGGGTGGCAGCGGCCCTTTGAGGCACTTGCGAAATTGTTGACCGATAGGTCAGGAACTCGCACGAAGTGGATTATGCTTTTGTATACAAATAAAGCAAATAATGTTTTTGATTTTGTCGACGAAAAGTTTGGCAATAGGGATATATCGCCATGAAAGACGCCTTCGCGAGCAGGCTCGCTCCCACAGGGGAATGCGATCAACTGTGGGAGCGAGCCTGCTCGCGAAGGCGATAGATCGATCAATGCAAATCTGAAAGAGGGCTCATTCAGCCGCAGAATGACTTTTCCCAAGCGCCATATTCACCGCCAACCACCCATTCACCGCCGTCTCCCCAGCCTCGGCGAACACCCGCTCGAGCAGTTTCACCTGCTCACGTCGCAGCGCCTGTTCAAACCGCGCGCCGTCGTCGGTCAATTCCAGCAGGCGCTTACGCTTGTCCGTCTCGGACGCCACGCTGTTCACCAGATGCATTTCCAGGAGTTGGCGCAACGGCATGTTCAGTGCCTGCTTGCTCACGCCAAGCAATGCCAGCAGTTCCTTGACGCTCAGGTTCGGGTAGCGGGCTATGAAAAACACGATGCGTTGATGCACCCGACTCAAGCCGCGCCGCTCGAGCATTTCATCAGCCTTGGCGGTGAAGGCTTGGTAGCCGAAGAAAAATGCTTCCATGGCCTGCTGTTGGGAGTTCGGGTTTTTAAGGTCAATCATGTTGACGTATCCGCTCGAGCTGTCGTAATTTCGGTCAACAAGTTTGACTCATTTTCCCCAAGCCTCGCTACCGGTGACTCCCATGGCTTTTTCCGAACGTGTCTCGCGCCTTAAAAGTTCTTTGATCCGTGAAATCCTCGCTGCCGCCCAACGTCCGCAGGTGATGTCGTTCGCCGGAGGCTTGCCGGCCGAAGCCATGCTGCCGAAGGTCGAGTGGGACCGGATGCCGGTGTCCATCGGCCAATACGGCATGAGTGAAGGCGAACCGGCCTTACGCGAAGCCCTGGCGGAACAGGCGCGAGCGCTGGGTGTGCCCTGTGAGGCGAAGCAGGTGTTGGTGGTCAGTGGTTCCCAGCAAACACTCGACCTGGCGGCCAAGCTCTATATCGACAAAGGCACCGAGATTTTGCTCGAAGCACCGACCTATCTGGCGGCACTGCAGATCTTCCAGCTGTTTGGTGCACATTGCCTGACCGTGCCGCTGCAAGCCGATGGGCCGGACCTTGCGCAACTGCGCGCGCGGCTGGAAAACCATCGCCCGGCGTTCATCTACCTGATCCCGACGTTCCAGAATCCATCGGCCGTGCGATACAGCGAAGCCAAGCGCGAAGCGGTCGCGGCATTGCTGGACGAGTTTGGCGTGACCCTGATTGAAGACGAGCCCTACCGCGAGTTGACCTTTGATGGCGGCAGCGCCCAACCGATTGCCGGACGCCTGAAGAAGTCCAGTTGGATCTACACCGGCACCGTGTCGAAAACCCTGCTGCCGGGCCTGCGCGTCGGCTACCTGATCGCCAGCCCGGACCTGTTCCCGCACCTGTTGAAACTCAAGCAATCGGCGGACTTGCATACCAATCGGGTCGGTCAGTGGCAAGCGCTGCAATGGATCGGCAGTGAGGCCTACCAGCAGCACCTGAGTGAATTGCGCGGTTTTTACCGGGAGCGCCGCGACGCCTTCCAGGCGGCGCTGCAAACGCACTTTGCCGATCTGGCGGACTGGAACGTGCCACAGGGCGGGCTGTTTTTCTGGCTGACGCTCAAGCAACCGCTGGACACCCGGACGTTGCTCAATGCAGCGTTGGTCAATGACGTGGCGTTTATGCCCGGTGAGCCGTTCTTCCCCGAGCCGGACAGTCATCACGGCCATCTGCGGCTGAATTTCAGCCATATCGACCCGACGCGGCTGGAGGAAGGGCTCAAGCGCTTGGCGGCGGTGGTGCGCCAGGGCCAGGCGGCGCAAGCGGCCTGAAGGTAAAAATAAACCGGCGCACGAGCCGGTTTATTTTTTCTGAGATCTTCGATGTTTGTGCCGGCCCCTTCGCGAGCAAGCCCGCTCCCACAGTTAAATGCCTTCCAATGTGGGGACGGCCTTGCTCGCGAAGGGGGCGTCAATCACGCCACAATTACATCAGGCTGCAGCAAACCGCTTATCCAGATAATCAATGATCACCTTGGACTCATACATCCAGGTCGTCTGGCCATTTTCTACGATACGCAGGCAAGGCACCTTGATCTTGCCACCCTGCTCAAGCAGGGCCTGGCGATCCTGTTCGCTATTCTTCGCATCGCGCAAGGCCACCGGTACGTTCAGGCGGCGCAGGGTGCGGCGGGTCTTCACGCAGAACGGGCAGGCATGGAACTGATACAGGGTCAGGTCCTTGGCCGCAGCTTCGACCTTGGCCTGGGCAGCGGCAGTGCGCTGCTTCTTGCCAGGGCGGGTGATGAAGTCAATGAAGATGATCAGTTGGCCAAGGCCGACACGAAGCGCTTTTACGAACACGTTTGAAGCCTCACGGTGCTAATTGAGAAAGGCGCGCAGCTTACCTGATTTTTTCCGGGCGAAAAAAAACCGGCGATGAATGCCGGTTCTCTTCGTGTTGCCAATTACTTGATCAAGCTGAGAAATTCGCTGCGAGTCGCGGCGTTCTCACGGAATTCGCCCAGCATCACCGAGGTGATCATCGACGAATTCTGCTTTTCCACACCGCGCATCATCATGCACATGTGCTTGGCCTCGATCACCACTGCAACGCCCAGGGCGCCGGTGACCTGTTGGACTGCATCGGCAATCTGGCGGCTGAGGTTTTCCTGGATCTGCAGGCGGCGGGCGTACATATCGACGATCCGCGCGACTTTCGACAAGCCCAGTACCTTGCCGCTCGGGATGTAGGCCACGTGGGCCTTGCCGATGAACGGCAGCAGGTGGTGTTCGCACAACGAGTACAACTCGATGTCCTTGACCAGCACCATTTCGCTGTTGTCGGAGCTGAAGAGGGCACCGTTGGTGACTTCTTCCAGCGTCTGTTCATAACCGCGGCAGAGGTACTGCATGGCTTTGGCGGCACGTTTTGGCGTGTCGAGCAGGCCCTCGCGGGAGGGATCCTCGCCCAGTTGGCCAAGGATCGCGGTGTAATTCTGTTCCAGGGACATGAAACTACCTGTGGGATTTTACGCAAAGGGCAAGGGTACGGTGACGGACACGACGCTGCAAGCTCGAAGCATGAGGATTACTCGTCGCGGCCTTCCATCATGGTTCGTTTGAGCATCACATAAACAGCACCTGCACCGCCATGCTTGGGCTGGCACGAGGTGAAGCCGAGTACCTGTGGATGCTGGCGCAACCAGGTGTTGACGTGGCTTTTTATCATCGGCCGCTTGCCGTCCAGGCGCACGGCCTTGCCGTGGGTGACGCGTACGCAGCGGATTTCGAATCTGGTCGCTTCAGCCAGGAATGCCCAGAGGGTCTCCCGGGCCTTTTCCACGCTCATGCCGTGCAGGTCGAGGCTGCCTTCGAAGGGAATCTGCCCGATCTTGAGCTTGCGTATCTGGCTTTCCTGCACGCCGTCGCGCGCCCACATCAGCTCGTCTTCGGGGCCGACGTCGATGACGAACTGATCGGACAAGCCGTCAACGGTGGTGGCATCGGTGCGCACGGTGGCCGCCTGGCGCAACTTGGCGATGTGCGCGCGGTCAGCCTTGGGTTTGCCGGTTTCGGCGCGATCGTGCTTGATCGGCTTGACGCCTTGGATCGCACTTTTGAACAGGGAAAAATCGTCGTCTTGCATGTCAGCCTCCGCGAAGGGCGGCCAGTTTACCCAACTCGAAGCGAATCGGGCGCGAGAAAACGCGCGACATTGAACTGCGACTTGCGCTCAGTCGTGTTTTTTCATCAGGTGTGGGGACATGTTCAGCGCGTTCGACTGGCGCGAGCGTCGGCGGCAGCGACGCCACAGCCACACACCGAGGTACAGCACGATCAGGCCGATGACCAGGATCACTGCCGCACCCGCGCGGTTGCTGTTCAACTCGCCCAGGGCGGGAACGTGGCCGAACAGGCTGGCGGCACCGGCCATCGCCAGCAGCACGCCGCAGGTCGCCAGCAAGGCGGCAAACGCCGCGCCGAATCGAAAACGCCAGTTGCTTTGGCCTTTGGGCCGCAAGCGGCGAGCGTCAAAACCATCGGATAACTTCATTCCGACCTTCCTCAATGGGTATCGGCCCTTCGACCGGAAGTTGACCGGGATGTTCCTGAGGCTAAGACATTTACGGCGAACGAGAGGCTTTTGCGGATGAGCGGCGGGGTGCGCCGCTCATAAACCGCCGATCAGACCAGGTCGTTGGTCATGGCGAGGGCGGCAAAGTTGTCCGCCATGATCGCCATTTCGGTCTGCTGGACATGCTCGGCGCTCAGGACGCCGCCTTTGTACGGCAGATCACGGGTGGCGCAGGCGTCTTCGACCAGGGTGCAACGGAAACCCAGGTTCTTCGCCGCCCGCACGGTGGTGCTGACACTGGAATGACTCATGAAACCGCACACTACCAGATCCACCGAGCCCAACTCCTCGAGGCGCTTTTTCAGGTCCGTTCCATGGAAGGCACTGGGCAGGATCTTCTCGATCTTGATTTCGCCGGCCAGCGGTTCCAGCCCTGGAATGAACTGGCCACGCTCGCCGCGCGGGTCGAACAGCCCGCCAACGGTGCCGAGATGGCTGACATGCACGATCGGCCGGCCGGCCGCACGGGCAGCCGTCACCAATTGCTTGATGTTCGCGACAGCCGCATCCATGCCGCTCAGGGCCAGGGGGCCGCTGAGATACTCTTTCTGGGCATCGATGATGATCAGGGTCGCATGACTCAGTTTGGCTGCTGCATAACCGCGGCCGCTGAGTTGAAACATCGTTTGTGGAACGGACATTCTGGGGCTCCTTCGGGTGGGGCTTTTGCGACATTGTCCTCTGGCGGAGCGCTTCTGTGAATCGCTACCATCGTAGGCACCGTCGTTACTGGCGTGCAGCGTTGTCAAGTATGCCGTTTTGTTCAATGGTTGGTGAGAAAACCAGATGTTTCCTACATTTGCCCCGGTGTTTTTCCTGCGTCGTCCTGACGGCATTTGACTGGTAGAATCGCCCGTCGATTTTTCTGGAGTTTACCGTCGTGATCACTTCCCGCCTTCGTACCCTGCGTGACCATATCCGTTGGGCCGTCAGCCGCTTCCATGGGGAGGATCTGTTTTTCGGCCATGGGACCGACAACGCCTGGGACGAAGCCCGTCAACTGGTGCTGGGTGCGCTGCACTTGCCGTGGGAAATCTCCGACAGTTACCTGGACTGCAATCTGGAAGAAGACGAAGTCGTCCACCTGCAACACCTGCTCAAGCGCCGGATCGAAGAGCGGGTGCCCACCGCTTACCTGCTGGGTGAAGCCTGGTTCTGCGGCCTGTCGTTCATTGTCGATGAGCGCGTGCTGATCCCGCGCTCGCCGATTGGCGAACTGATCGAAAACCGTTTCACCCCATGGCTGGGTACCGAGCCGGCGCGGATTCTCGACTTGTGCACCGGCTCCGGCTGCATCGGCATCGCTTGTGCCTACGAGTTCAAGAATGCTGAAGTGGTGCTGGCCGACCTGTCTTTCGAAGCGCTGGAGGTGGCGAACCAGAACATCGAGCGCCATGGTGTCGACGAGCGTGTCTACACCGTGCAGGGCGATGGTTTCGATGGCTTGCCGGGGCAGCGTTTCGACCTGATCGTGTCGAACCCGCCGTACGTGGACGCCGAGGATTTCGCCGACATGCCGGACGAGTACCAGCACGAACCGGAGCTGGGCCTGGCTTGCGGCGATGACGGCTTGAACCTGGTGCGACGCATGCTGGCCGAGGCCGCGGATCACCTCACCGAGAAGGGCCTGCTGATTGTCGAAGTGGGCAACAGCCAGGTGCATGTCGAGGCGTTGTACCCGCAGGTCGATTTCGCCTGGCTGGAGTTCGAGCGCGGCGGGCATGGTGTGTTCATGTTGACGGCCGAGCAGTGCCGCGATCATCAGGCATTGTTCGCGTCCCGGGTCTGACCCGTCCTGACCGTTCCCACGCAGAGCGTGGGAACGGTCACCGTCTCAACGGTGCGTCGCAATCCAGATCAACAACCCCGCCTGAAACACCGCAAACGCCACCAGACACGCAATGGTAAAGCGCAAACCGGCGTCTTCACGCTGGTATTTGCTGACCTTCTCTTCGTGTTTCTTGAGTTTGACTTCCTGCTCGGCCAGGTTCTGCTCGGCTTGCTGGAGCATCTGCGCCGCCTCGAGAATCGTCACCACCTGGACTTTCTCGGTGTTCCAGTCGCCCAGCAAGTCACCAACCCTGACTTCTGTGACGCTGCCTTTCAAATGCTGGGCATCGGCGTAGACCACGTCGAAACCGTGCACCCGCAAAAAGTGATCGCGACGCAGGCGCGTGTCTTCGTTCAGCGCGTCCTTGTTGTTGAGGTCGGTGCCCTCTACGGTGTAACCCGGCCAGCGTTTTTTCGCCCAGTTGATGCCGTGTGCGGCCATGAAGCGGCCGATGCCGCGGTTCAGCGGTTCGATTTGCAGGCCGCTGTCAGGTCCGAAATGCACGCGTTTTTCCGCGTGATCGACCCACACATCCAGATGATTCTGCTCCTTTCGCACCCGCTGGCCGGGCAGGGTGATGCGCATGCGCATCAGGCTGCGAGCCTTGTCGTGGCGCTCGGCATAACCGAACTCGACAAAGCGCAGGGGCCGCCCACCGGTATTGCGATCGGTCTGCAGCGGCGCCAGACGGAGCATCTTCGGGTGCTCGACGTCGACGTCCGCCCAGGGCAGCTCGACCACTGGCGGTGCCTCTTTTTCAGCGGTGGTGTCGGGTGAAGTCGGGGTATCGGTCATAACGGCGAGATCCTGTCCAAGCTCTGCTTGTCGCCAGCGATGGCACTGGCGACAAAGGCTTATCGGCCGTTTTTTTCAAGACTGGAGGGCAACAGCGCTCAAGAAGCGCGAAGTCCGTCAATAAAAGCGAGGATTCGCGTGCCGAGTTCCGCTGCCAGCGGCAATTGCGGGTCTTTGTAGGAAGCCAATTGGCGCTTGACGTCGTTGGGCACGATGCGCATGACGTGGTTCATGCCTTCGATCAGCGCCAGTTCGGCGTCCGGTTTGGCCGCCTTGAGCAACCGGGCGTCATTGACCCCGACCTGGATGTCATTGCTGCCCTGGATGATCAGCGCCGGCATTTTCAGCTTCGCGAACGCCGCGGCGGGATCCTGGCGGAACAGCGAAATCAGGTACGGCTGCACACTGGGACGGAAAATCACCTGCAGGGGCGCTGGCACGTTGTCGTCGGTTTTCCCGGCCTTGAGGCTGTCGAGCAGTTCATTGCTGCGCAGCAGCAGTGGGGCAGGCAGGCGATTGCCCAGTTGCTGGCGCAGCACCTGGTCGATCGGCCGGGCGCTGCCGGACACGGAAATAACCGCCGCCGCATCGACGCTCGGCGCCGCGAGGCTGGCGATCAAGGCACCTTCGCTGTGGCCCAGCAGGATCAGTTGGCTGAAGCGCGGGTCGGTCTTGAGTTTGCGGCCCCAGGCTTGGGTGTCGGCCACATAGGCTTCCACCGACAAATTGCGTTCGTCAGGGGTAGCGGGCAGGCTCGCCGCCACGCCGCGCTTGTCGTAGCGCACGCTGGCGATGTTGTGTTTGGCCAGCACCCAGGCCAGGCGCTTGAGGCTGTCATTGCGCCCGCCCTCGGGATTGTTTCCGTCGCGATCGGTTGGGCCGGAGCCGGAAATGATCAAGACAACCGGCACTGGTGTGTCGGATTTAGGCAGCAACAAGGAGCCGAAAAGCTCACCGGTGCCGGTATCCAGGGTGATCGGCCGCTGCAGGACAGTGGCCTGGGCGAAGCCGGAAATCAGGGTAAGGCTCAAGGCTATAACTCGCAGCATTGTCGGGCCATCATCATCGAGGTGCCGGTTGGACTCGCAAGCACCCATAAGGTTCGGGCATAGGTTCGAGGATGAACTACTTGGATAGCCTGCGTATACTGGCGCGCATTACGTATTCAGGTTCATTTCACGGAGCGTCCTGCATGTCCGGCAATACCTACGGCAAGCTGTTCACTGTCACCACCGCTGGCGAAAGCCATGGACCGGCGTTGGTCGCCATTGTCGATGGCTGCCCGCCGGGCCTGGAGATTTCCCTTGAGGATCTGCAGCGCGACCTGGATCGGCGCAAGCCTGGCACCAGTCGTCACACCACCCAGCGCCAGGAGGCCGACGAAGTCGAAATCCTCTCGGGCGTGTTCGAGGGGCGCACCACCGGCTGCTCCATCGGCTTGCTGATTCGCAACACCGACCAGAAGTCCAAGGACTACTCGGCGATCAAGGACTTGTTCCGTCCGGCACACGCCGACTACACCTACCACCACAAATACGGTGAGCGCGATTATCGCGGCGGCGGCCGCAGCTCGGCCCGGGAAACCGCGATGCGCGTGGCAGCCGGCGCAATTGCCAAGAAGTACCTGGCGACCCAGGGCATCGTCATTCGCGGCTACATGAGCCAGCTCGGCCCGATCGAAATCCCGTTCAAGACCTGGGATTCGGTGGAGCAGAACGCATTTTTCAGCCCCGATCCGGACAAAGTGCCGGAGCTGGAAGCCTATATGGACCAGTTGCGCCGCGACCAGGATTCGGTGGGTGCAAAGATCACCGTGGTCGCCGAAGGCGTGATGCCAGGGTTGGGCGAGCCGATTTTCGACCGTCTTGACGCGGAACTGGCCCATGCCCTGATGAGCATCAACGCGGTCAAGGGCGTGGAAATCGGCGCCGGTTTCGCCAGCGTCGCCCAGCGCGGCACCGAGCATCGCGATGAAATGACGCCAGAAGGTTTCCTCAGCAACAACGCGGGCGGCATTCTCGGCGGCATCTCGTCCGGCCAGCCGATCGTGGCCCACCTGGCGTTGAAGCCGACGTCCAGCATCACCACGCCGGGCCGATCCATCGACATCCATGGCAACCCGGTGGACGTCATCACCAAGGGCCGTCACGACCCGTGCGTCGGCATCCGCGCCACGCCGATCGCCGAAGCGATGATGGCTATCGTGCTGATGGACCACCTGCTGCGTCATCGTGGCCAGAACGCTGATGTGCGGGTGAACACGCCGGTGCTGGGCCAGATTTGAGTCAACGGTGACGGCGCTCCCGTACTGGCGGCTTTCCAGCTTTTATCTGTTTTATTTCGCCTTGCTCGGTTCGACAGCGCCTTTTCTGGCGCTGTACTTCGATCACCTGGGATTCTCCGCGGCGCGCATCGGCGAGCTGGTGGCAATCCCCATGCTGATGCGTTGCGTGGCCCCGAACCTCTGGGGCTGGCTCGGCGACTATACCGGGCGGCGGCTGGCCATCGTGCGCTTCGGCGCAGTGTGCACGTTGCTGACTTTTTCGCTGATCTTCGTCAGCCAGACCTATGCCTGGCTGGCGATGGTCATGGCCTTGCACGCGTTCTTCTGGCATGCGGTGCTGCCGCAGTTCGAGGTCATTACCCTGGCGCACCTGCAAGGCCAGGCCTCCCGCTACAGCCAGATTCGCCTGTGGGGCTCGATCGGTTTCATCATCACGGTGGTGGCGCTCGGGCGCTTGTTCGAATGGCTCAGCCTGGACATTTACCCCGCGGCGCTGGTGCTGATCATGGCCGGGATCGTCCTCAGCAGCCTGTGGGTCCCGAACGCCCACCCCGTCCAGGGCGAGCGACTGACCGGAGAGGGTTTCCTTGCACAACTGCGCAGCCCCGGGGTGTTGGCGTTTTACGCGTGCGTGGCGCTGATGCAAATGAGCCACGGTCCGTATTACACCTTTCTCACCCTGCACCTGGAGCGACTGGGCTACAGCCGGGGCGTGATCGGCATGCTCTGGGCCGTTGGCGTGGTGGCCGAGGTGCTGATGTTCATGGCGATGAGCCGGATCCTCGCGCGCTTCTCGGTACGGCGCGTGCTGCTGGCGAGTTTTCTTCTGGCCGCGTTGCGTTGGCTGCTGCTCGGTTCGTTGGCCGAATTCCTCTGGGTGTTGTTGTTTGCCCAAGTGTTGCACGCAGCGACGTTCGGCAGCTTTCACGCCGCGGCCATCCAGTTTGTGCAGCGCAGCTTCGGCCCACGCCAGCAAGGGCAGGGCCAGGCGTTGTACGCCGCCCTGGCCGGCACCGGTGGCGCAGTGGGCGCGCTGTATTCCGGTTACAGCTGGAATGCCCTTGGCGCCCCCTTAACCTTTAGTATTGCCAGCCTCGCAGCGCTGGCGGCAGCCGTTATCATTGCCACACGAATGCAAGAGGACACGCGCTCCCTCTTGAACCCTTAAGGAGTTGCCCAGATGAGCAGCCTGTCCGTTTATCACGTTTCCAGTCCTGAATTACCCAACAAGGTGCTGACCCATTTCGAAGACATCGCCTCGACCCTCGCCGAGCAGGGCGTGCGCTTCGACCGCTGGCCAGCCACGGCGAAGATCCGTCCCGGCGCCAGCCACGACGATGTCATCAATGCCTATCAGGCGCCGATCGACAGCCTGATGACCGAGCACGGGTTGCGCGCGGTCGATGTGATCAGCCTCGACCGCGATCACCCGCAAAAAGACTCGATTCGCACCAGTCTCTTCGACGAACAGCGCCAGGACCAGGACGAAGTCCTGCTGTTCGCTTCGGGAAGCGCCTTGATATCTGTGCGCATCGACGATTACGTCTACGCCGTGCTGTGCGAGAAAAATGACCTGATTACGCTGCCGGCGGGCACTCGGCAGTGGCTGGACATCGGCGAACAGCCCTTTGTCGTGGCTCTGCGTCTATCCGTGGGCCAGCCTCGGCAGGCCAATTTCACCGGCGACGACATTGCCGGTCGATTCCCGCGAATGGACGACTTGGCGATCAGTCACTGACCAAACAAATCCAGGCCGTGAAGCGCAAGCTTGCACGGCCTGTTGGTTTAACGCGGCGCGACACTTACAGCGAATGATAGGTCGGCAAGGCAAAGCGCTGCTGGCTTTGCAGCATGGAGATTTGCGGCAACTCGCTGGCCTGTTCGGCCAGATCGCGGCGGATGGCGCTGATGACCCACGACAATTGGTCGCCATTGTGCAGTTGCTGGTAGGAAATCGAGCGTTTGAATTCCCTGCCTTCGCTGCGCAAGGTGAGCAGGATCCCACCGTCTGGTCGATCCTGGGTGGTCACGTCGAAGTTGGAGAACAAGGAAGAGAATTTTTCTTGGATCAGGCTCATGTCTATCAGCTCCGTTAGCTCTTGAATGGCAAGCATGAGTAGACGGTTGCAGTGATTGTGCCAGTATTTGCGCCTCTAAAATATTCAATTAAAACAATAACTTATAGATTCTGATGTTTTTTGCTTTCGTGCAATCTGCATGAATGGCTATCGTGCATCCTGCATTTTGCGTGGTCGTCGGCGTTTCGATGGAACCATTTGTCGCGTACGCGCTCATGATTTCAAACGAGGTTGTCGCGGATACAAAACATTTCAAAAACCGCGTGTACAGCTGCAGAACCGTTGACGTATTTTCGGGGTCGATCAATGCCGCCCGACAATAAGAAGATTCAACGGGAACCGCCATGAGCCGCACGCAGCGCGACACCATCACCTGGGGCATGATGCTCCGCAAGCTGCCTTCCATTGCCAAAGCCATTCCTCGGGTGGTCAAGGGCATGAAGGTTGCCAACGTCAAGGATCCGACCCAGGCGTGTGGGCTGGGCTGGAGTTTCGAGCAGGCCACCCTGCGCAATCCCGAAGGCCCGGCCTTGCTCTGCGGCGAAGTGCAACTGACTTACGCCCAGGTCAACCGTTGGGCCAACTCCATCGCCCATCACCTGATCGCCGAGGGCATCGGCAAGGGCGACGTGGTGGCGGTGTTCATGGAGAACCGCCCGGAACTGCTGGTGACCCTCCTGGCGGTGGCCAAGGTCGGTGCCATCGGCGCGTTGCTCAACACCTCGCAAACCCGCGATACCCTGACCCACAGCCTGAACCTGGTGACGCCGGCGGCCATTGTCGTTGGCGCGGAGCTGGTCCCGGCCTACCTGGCCGTGCGCGAACGGGTACCGATCGAAATGACGCGTACCTGGTTCGTTGCCGACCAGGACACCTACAGCCACCCGGGAATTGCGCCCGAGGGGTTCGTCAACCTGATGACGGCCAGCATCGATGCCTGCAGCGACAACCCCGCCAGCAGCCGGCAGGTCTTTTTCGACGATCCCTGTTTCTACATCTATACCTCGGGCACCACCGGGTTGCCCAAGGCCGGGGTTTTCAAGCACGGGCGCTGGATGCGCAGTTGCGCCAGCTTCGGCATGATCGCCCTGGATATGCGTCCCGAGGACATCGTCTACTGTCCGTTGCCGCTCTATCACGCCACCGGCCTGTGCGTGTGCTGGGGCTCGGCCATCAGCGGGGCCTCGGGGTTCGCCATCCGCCGCAAGTTCAGTGCCAGCCAGTTCTGGAGCGACGTTCGCAAGTACCGGGCAACCACCCTGGGCTATGTCGGCGAACTATGTCGCTACCTGGTCGACCAGCCACCCAGTGCCGACGACAGTAAGCACGGCGTGACCAAGATGATCGGCAACGGTCTGCGTCCCGGCGCCTGGGCCGAGTTCAAGACACGCTTCGCGGTCGAGCATATCTGCGAGCTGTATGCCGCCAGTGACGGCAACATCGGCTTTACCAACATCCTCAATTTCGACAATACCGTGGGCTTTTCCCTGATGTCCTGGGAGCTGGCGGCGTATGACCATGACAGCGGTGCGCCGACCCGCGGCGCCAATGGTTTCATGCGCAAGGTCGGCAAGGGCGAGCAGGGGCTGCTCCTGGCCAGGATCGACGACAAGGCACCGCTGGATGGTTACACCGACCCGCGCAAGACCGAAAAAGTCGTGCTGCACGACGTGTTCGTCAAGGGCGACCGCTACTTCAACACCGGCGACCTGCTGCGCAACATCGGTTTCGGTCATGCCCAGTTTGTCGATCGCCTGGGCGACACCTACCGCTGGAAGGGTGAAAACGTGTCGACCACCGAGGTCGAGAACGTCCTGCTGATGCACCCGAATATTTCCGAGGCCGTGGCCTATGGTGTGGAAGTGCGCAATACCAACGGCCGTGCCGGGATGGCGGCGATCACTCCCGCGGAATCCCTGGCGACCCTGGATTTCAGCGAGTTGCTGGCCTTCGCCCGACAGCACATGCCGGCCTACGCGGTGCCGCTGTTTTTGCGGGTAAAAGTGAAAATGGAAACCACCGGGACGTTCAAATACCAGAAGACCCGCCTCAAGGACGAAGCGTTCGACCCCGGCAGGACCGGCGAAGACCCGATCTATGCCTGGTTGCCGGGAACCGAGACGTATGTGCAGGTCACCGAGCAGGTGCTGGCAGACATCCAGGGTGGCAAGCATCGCTACTGAAAATGAGGTCATTGAAGATGGCAATTGAAAAGGGCTATGGCCACGCATCAGAAAAAAGAAGTGACAGTGACGAGCACGCTCGGGAAACTGTCGGCTTTGTGAAAAACTGAAAGTGGAGCGTTCAATGTCAGACAAAAGCCGCCAGATGACCCCCGAAGAAGCTGCCGAGTTTGCCGAACAGGTCTTCAACAAGGCGCGCGAAGGTGATGCGGCCATGATGGCAGCGCTGCTGAGCAAGGGCCTGCCGCCGAACCTGCGCAATCACAAGGGCGACACCTTGCTGATGCTGGCCGCTTATCACGGCCACGTGGACACGGTAAAAGTCTTGCTCGAACACAAGGCTGATCCGGAAATCCGCAACGACAACGGCCAGAGCCCGATTGCCGGCGCGGCATTCAAGGGTGACCTGGCCGTGATCAAGGCCCTGGTCGAAGGGGGCGCACAGGTTGAGGGTTCGTCCTTCGACGGCCGCACCGCGCTGATGATGGCCGCGATGTTCAACCGCGTCGAAGTCGTCGACTACCTGATCAGCAAGGGCGCCGATCCGCGAGCCAAAGACGCCAACGGCATCACCGCGCTGGATGCCGCCAAGACCATGGGCGCCGTCGATACCGTTGCGCAGCTTGAGAAACTGCTGGGCTGACGGCATTTCCGGCCAGGTTCGATCAGCCGCTTTGCGCAAGGACCTGGCCTGACAGGCTCAGTAAACCCAGACCTCGACCCGCCGATTCCTGATCCGCCCCTCATCCTCGCTGTTGGCCGCCACCGGCATCTCGGCGCCGAAACCGCGCACGTCACGCAGCACCACGCCACTTTTCACCAGTTCGCGGCGAACCGCCATGGCACGCAGTTTCGAGAGCAGATCGGCGCGCGCCGGATCGAGCTTGGCATCGCCGAAACCCACCAGCGTTACCCGGCGATCGGTCTTGTCGTGCTGCTTCATATAGTCGAGCACCCGTGACAGGTCCTGTCGGGCCTTGTTGTCCAGGCTGGCGCTGCCTTCTTCGAAACGAAAGTTCACCGTCAGGCGCATGGCGTGGCGGCTCAGTGCCTGGTAGCCCTCGGGCATCAACGCATTCGGCGTGACGTTCATGGCCTGGATCGTCTGGGCGATAAAGCCGTTGGCCGCGACGATCGCCTGGCCCTTGCGGCTTTGCGCGAAGGTCACCAGCGCTTGCGCCCAAGGGTTGTTGCGCTTGGGTGGCAGGTAAAGGAACAGGCGCCGGGACAGGGGATAGTCTTCCGTGGCAATCAGGCTGTTGAGCGGCAGCATGGCCATGGACTGGCCATCGGCAATCGCCACGGTCTTGGCGGAGCGCACGTAGGGCAGGCCGATAAAGCCAATGCCGTGGGGATCCTGGCTGACGGCGTCGGACAGTTGTTCGCTGGATTCGAAACGTTTCGCGGTGCCGCTCAGGGTTTTGCCGTGACCGCTGAGGACCAGCTCCCTGAACGTGTCGAAGGTGCCGGACTGATCATCGCGCGCATAGAGATGAATGGCTCCGCCTTCGCCGCCGAGCTCTTCCCAGGTTTTCACCTGGCCGCTGAAAATGCGCGCCAGTTGGCCCGTGTCGAGTGTGTTCAACGGGTTTTGCGGATGCAGGATGATCGCCAGCCCGTCGATGGCGATGACCTGTTCGGCGGCGGCGCTTTTCAGGTCGCCCAAGGGTATGAGGCTTTGCAGCTCGTTGTCCTTGATCGGCCTGGAAGAAGCGGCGAGATCGGCACTTGCGGTTTTCAGCGCGGCGAAACCGGTGCTGGAACCGTGGGCCGCCAGTTGCACTTCGACCCGGCGGCCTTCCAGGGTTTCACCGACGATACGCGACTCGTTGGCTGTGTCCGTCGCTTCACTGTGCACTTTGAGCAGACCCTGTTCGCGCATCAGGCCCTCGACCAGCGCCGGCCCCAATGCTGCGCCAATGGTGTTGGAGCCCTGGATGCGCAGCACCGGGCCCTGCGCGGGGATCGGCAAGGCGCTGGCCATTACCGACAGCGGCAGCCAGGTGCAGAGCATCATCAGGAGCAACCCGCGCAGCGACATGCCGGCACCTTTCAAGACCAGGGGAGGTGCCGGGAGAATAAGTCAGAAAGATGTCCGAAAGATGACAGCTCTGTACGGCAACCACACCTCTGTAGGCGCTGGCTTGCCAGCGAAAACGTCCGAAAGATCAATGCAATATTCAAGGACGCCTTCGCCGGCAAGCCGGGCTCCTACAAGGGAAGGCGCCCGAATGATTTAACTCAATTCCAACCAGATCGGCGCATGATCCGACGGCTTCTCCATCCCACGCAGTTCGTAGTCGACACCGGCCGCCTTGACCCGTGGCAACAGCCCGTGGGAGGCGAGGATCACATCGATACGCAGCCCGCGCTTGGGCTCGTCCTCGAAGCCACGGCTGCGATAGTCGAACCAACTGAAGACGTCAGCCACTTCCGGGTTCAGGTGACGGAAACTGTCCACCAGGCCCCAGTTCTTCAACCGGGCCATCCACTCGCGCTCTTCCGGCAGGAAGCTGCATTTGCCGGTTTTCAGCCAGCGCTTCATGTTGTCCGGGCCGATGCCGATGTCGCAGTCTTCCGGGGAAATGTTCACGTCGCCCATCACCACCAGCGGCTGTTCGTTCTTGAACTGGTTTTCCAGCAGTGCCTGCAGGTCGCCGTAGAAGCGCTGCTTGGCCGGGAACTTGGTTGGATGGTCGCGGCTTTCACCTTGCGGGAAGTAACCGTTCATGATGGTCACCGGCACGCCGTTGGCGTCGGCGAAGGTGCCCCAGATGAAACGTCGCTGGGCATCCTCTTCGTCGGTGGCGAAGCCTTTGTGCAGGGCCAGCGGTTCCTGGCGCGAGAGCAGGGCGACACCGTAATGACCCTTTTGCCCATGGAAATACACGTGGTAGCCCAGGGCCTTGATCTCATCGAGTGGAAACTGATCGTCGTGGACCTTGGTTTCCTGCAGCCCGATCACATCGGGTTGATGTTTTTCGATCAGCGCCGCCAGCTGATGGGGACGAGCGCGAAGCCCGTTGATGTTGAAGGAGACGATCTTCATGCTCGGCAGTCCTGGCAAAAGGGCGATGCTAGCTGACATGGGCAATGGGGGCCAGTGCGCGGTGGGACGAACCGGGTTTCATTGCCTACACTGTTTTGCGATCAGCAAGGAACTGTCTCAGCCCCATTGAGCTCGTAACAACAAGCGCGCAGCCCTGCGAGCTGCGCCATGGAGAACGACCGTCATGCCTGAAACCTCCACCGCCATTGCCGATATCCACATGCTCGACAGCGGCTATTCCCGCGAAGCGCGTTCTCTGCTGTATCAGGCCTACCGGCACGAGCCGACGTTCAGCTACCTGTTCGAAGCCGAGCGTCCCGGCTATGAACAACGGGTGCGCGCCACCGTGCGCGAACTGGTCAAGCAACACTTTTTCCAGGAGTTGCCAGCCATCGGCCTGTTGGTCAACGACCGGCTGATCGGCATTGCCCTGATTGCGCCACCACAACGGCGCCTGGGGGTGACCGAAAGTTGGGCGTGGCGCCTGCGCATGGTGCTCAGTACCGGATTTCGCTGTACCCGCCGCTACCTTGAATACCACGACGCCGTGGCGGCCTGCGTGCCGAACGACTCGGTACACGTGCTGCCGTTGCTGGGGGTTCACCCGCAATTCCAAGGCAAGCATTTTGGCGAGCAACTGTTGCAGGCGGTGCATAACTGGTGCGCCGTTGATGAAAACTCCCAGGGCGTGATTCTCGACACCGGCAACCCTCGTTATCTCGACTTCTATAAACGCCAAGGCTACGAAGAGATCGGCGAGGTGGCCGTGGGACCGATTCGCGAACACGTGTTTTTTCACGCCAATCCGCAGGTATTACATTCGGCAACAGCTTGAGGTCGAACTTTCCGTGCACGCCAGGCTCTATCACGCTCCACGCTCGTGATAGCATCCGCGCCTATGAAGTTTCCAGGAAGAATTACCAGTGGCGTGCTGATGCTGATTACCAGCTGCGCGGCACTGGCGCAAAGTGAATTGGATGTGCGGATCAAACCGTCCAACGATGCACTGAAGGCCAATATCGAAGGCTATATCGGCAGTCTCGGCGATCGTGACGAAGAGGCTTTGCTGCGCTTCAGTCGCGGCGCCGAGGAGCAGGCGCGCAAGGCCGCCCAGGCCTTGGGTTATTACCAGCCGCAAATCGACAGTGAAGTGAAGGGTGGCAAGACGCCGCGCCTGGTGCTGACCATCGAGCCCGGCGAGCCGGTGCATTTGCGCAACGTCACGATCCGCGTCGACGGTCCGGCGGCCTCCCTCAAATCCTTTCGTGTGCCCAAAAGCCATGCCCTGCAAACCGGGGCGGTGCTCAACCACGGTCAGTACGAGGACGCCAAGCGCCTGATCCAGAACCAGGCCTCGCGCTATGGGTTTTTCAGTGGCCGTTTTAGCCGTCAGAAGTTGGCGGTCGACCCGCGGGCCGGCGTGGCGGATATCGAGCTGATCTACGAGAGTGGTCCGCGCTACTCGCTGGGCAAAGTCAGTTTCGAAGGCGACACACCGTTCGACGAAGACCTGCTGCAACGCATGGTGCCCTTCAAGGCCGGTACGCCGTATGACTCCGAATTGATCGCCGAGCTCAACCAGGCGCTGCAATCGAGTGGCTATTTCGAAGGCGTGCGGGTCGACGCGGCGCCGACGGCGTCCAAGGACGATGTGATCCCGGTAGACGTCAAGCTCGAAACTCGCAAGCCACGCACCATGGGCCTTGGTCTTGGCTACTCCACCGACGTCGGCCCCCGGGTCAAGGCCAACTGGACCCGGCACTGGGTCAACCCCCAGGGGCACAGTTATGGCTGGGAGACCGAAGTCTCGGCGCCCCGGCAGAACGTCGGGTTGTTCTACGACATTCCCCTGGACCCGCCGCTGACCGACAAGCTGCGCTTCGCCGGTGGTTACCAGAACGAAGAAATCGCCGACAAGGACAGCCTCAGCAAGTTGCTGACCGTCGGCCCCGAGTGGCACAGCAAGTTGCCCAGCGGCTGGCAGCGGGTGGTGTCGCTCAAGTGGCAGCGTGAGGAATACCGCCTTGGCGACGACTCCGGCCTCAGTACTTTATTGATGCCCGGTGTCAGCTATTCGTACCTGAAAAGCGATAACCGTATCGACCCGCACAACGGCTATCGCCTGCAGTTCGAAAGCAAGGTCGCCAAGGAAGGCCTGGGTTCCGATAACAACTTGCTGTACGGCACCGCGCTGGTCAAAGGCCTGACCACGGTGTTCGACAAGCACCGCCTGCTCGGTCGGGTGCAGGTCGGCGGCAGTGCCACCAACGGCTACAAATCGATTCCGCCGTCGTTGCGCTTCTTCGCCGGTGGCGACCAGAGTGTGCGTGGCTACGACTACCAGAGCCTGTCCCCGGAAAACAACCAGGGTGACCGCATTGGTGGTCGCTACATGGTCACTGCCAGCGCCGAATACCAGTATTCCGTTGCGGAAAAATGGCGCGTGGCGACCTTCGTCGACCAGGGCAATTCCTTTAATACACTTGAACTGCCGAACCTCAAGACCGGGGTCGGTATCGGCGTGCGCTGGGTCTCTCCGGTAGGGCCGATCCGCCTCGACCTGGCTCATGCGCTGGACGACGATGGCGGCATTCGATTGCACTTTTCCATGGGGCCCGAGCTGTGACGCGTGGTTTGAGAATAACGCTGCTGGCCATTCTGGCATTGCTGGTACTGGTGGTCCTGACGTTGACCACGGTGCTGGGCACGGCCACAGGCAGTCGCTGGGCGCTCGGGTTTGTGCCGGGTTTGAGCCTGGACAATTTCCAGGGCCGCCTGGGCGGGCAGTGGAGCGCCGACCGTGTGCTGTGGCAGCAAGACGCCAGCCGGGTCGAGCTCGATAAAGTCATCTTCGCCTGGTCGCCGCTGTGCCTGACGCGCATGACCCTGTGCATCGATCAACTGAAGGCTGATCAGGTCAGCCTGCAATTTCCGCCCGGCGCGCCGCAAGAGAGCAGTGGGCCAATCACGCTTCCTGACTTGAATTTGCCGCTGGCGCTCGAACTCGGGGACATTCAGGTCGCCAGCCTGTTGTTCAACGGCAGCGAGCAACTCAAGGGCTTGCAACTGGCGGCGCATTGGACGGTCGACGGGTTGCAGATCGACTCGGTGCAACTGCAGCGCGATGAACTGAGCCTGCACCTGTCCGGCTTGCTGCAACCGACTGGCAACTGGCCGCTCAAGGCCGAAGGCAAGCTGACCCTGCCGGCTCCGGGCACCGAGCCGTGGGCGCTGGCTTTGAAAGTCGATGGCGACCTGCTGAAAACCCTGAACCTCCAGGCCGACAGCAGCGGCTACCTCAACGGGCAACTGACCGGTGAGCTGCAACCCCTGGTGGAAAACCTGCCGGCCAAGGTGCGCATCACCGCCGACGGCTTCAAGCCCAGTGCCGATTTGCCCGATACCCTGCAACTCAATCAGCTTGAACTGACTGGCGCCGGCGATCTGAAAAACGGTTATCAGTTGCTCGGCAAGGCCACGCTGCCAGCCGAACAAGGCCCGGTCGAGCTGGCGCTGCAAGGCAAGGTCGACGCCAACGGCGCGCAGATCGCCGCGCTGGACCTGACCGCCAACGACAAGCAAAGCCTCAAACTCACCGGGCAACTGGACTGGAGCAAGGGCCTGAGCGCCGATGCCAGGATCGCCTGGCTGGACTTCCCGTGGCACCGTCTCTATCCGCTGATCGACGAACCCCAGGTGGCCCTGCGTAGCTTCAACGGTGATGTCTCCTACACCGACGGCAAGTACCTGGGTCATTTCGACGCCGCGCTGGATGGCCCGGCCGGGGCGTTCAGCCTGGCCAGCCCGTTCGCTGGCGACCTGACGAAAATCTACCTGCAACAAATCCAGCTCGTCGCCGGGCAGGGCAAGGCAGAAGGGCACCTGAACCTGCAATTCGCCGACGGCATCGCCTGGGACACTGCGCTGGATCTTTCCGCGATCGACCCGGCGTACTGGGTCGCGGAACTGCCGGGCACCCTGGCCGGGCCCTTGCGCAGCAAAGGCGAGATGAAGAACGAAAAACTCAGCCTGAGTGCCGACCTGGATCTGAAAGGCAAGCTGCGTGGCCAGCCGGCCGTCCTGCAGGCCAAGGCCGATGGCAGTGGCGAGCAATGGAACCTGAATGCGCTGCAGATTCGCCTCGGCGACAACAGCATCAACGGCAAGGGCAGCCTGCAACAGAAGCTCACCGGTCAGATCGACATCAAGCTGCTACGCCTGGCCCAGCTCTGGCCGCAGTTGCGCGGCCAGATCAATGGCCGGGTCGATGTCGCCGGCACGCTCAAGGCACCGCAAGGCAAGCTCGGGCTGCAAGGCACGCAATTGGCCTTGCAGGACAATCGCCTGCAAAGCCTGAACCTGGACGCGACACTCGACAGCGCGCAACGGGCGAAAATCGACCTCAAGGGCAGCGGCATCCGGGCCGGCGATACCGCTCTGGGCACGCTGACCGCCAGCGGTCAGGGCGACATCCGGAACCAGAAGCTGAGCCTCGACCTGCAAGGGCCGAAGCTCAAGCTTGCCCTCGGCCTCGACGGAGCGCTGGACCAGGGCAACTGGCGCGGACGCCTGGCCAGCGGCGATATCCAGGCCGGTGGCCAGGACTGGAAGCTGCAAGGTCCGGCGAAACTTGAGCGGTTGGCGGACGGCAAAATCAATTTTGGCGCCCATTGCTGGGCGTCTGGCCCGGCCAGCTTGTGCGGCGAAGACCAGCGCCTGATGCCAGAGCCGAAGCTGCGTTATCACCTCAGGCAATTCCCCATCGACAGCCTCGCGCAGTGGCTGCCGAAGGATTTCGCCTGGCAAGGCCGACTCAACGCCGATGTGCAACTGGACTTGCCAGCCAGCGGCCCCAACGGTGTGATCAGCATCGATGCCAGCGGCGGGGCGCTGCGCGTGCGCGAGAAAGAGCAGTGGCTGGAGTTCCCCTATCAGACCTTGAAGCTCACCAGCACGCTTACGCCCAAGCGCATCGATAGCAACCTGAATTTCGTCGGCGGCAAGCTCGGGGAATTGATGGTGCAGGCGCAGATCAACCCGCTGGCGAAGAACAAGCCGCTGACCGGTACGTTCCGCTTGAGTGGCCTGGACCTGTCGGTGGCGCGGCCGTTTGTGCCCATGGTCGAGAAACTCACCGGTCGCCTCAATGGCAGCGGCACGATTTCCGGCGGCCTGCTGGCGCCGCTGGTCAACGGCAATCTGATGCTCAGCGACGGCGAGGTGTCCGGCGCCGAGTTGCCGATGGAAATTCAGGCGCTGCAATTGCAGGCGGTGATCGCTGGCGAAAGCGTGCAACTCAACGGCGGCTGGAAAAGCGGCAAGGCCGGGCAGGGCAGCCTCAACGGCAATGTCGCCTGGGGCCAGGCGCCGGTGGTGGACCTCGCGCTCAAGGGCTCGCAGTTGCCAGTCAGCGTCGAACCCTATGCGAAAGTGGAAGTGGCCCCGGACCTGAAAATCTCGCTGAAGGGCGATGAACTGGCCATCGCCGGAAAAGTGCGGGTGCCCAAGGGCGACATCACCATTCGCGAGTTGCCGCCATCGACGGTCAAGCTCTCCGATGACACGGTGATCATCGGCCAGCAGACCGAAGAGGGCAAACCACCCCTGGCGATGAAAATGGACATCGATGTGGTGGTTGGCGAAGAGAAGCTGAGTTTCGCCGGGTTTGGCCTGACCGCCAACGTGCAGGGGCATGTGCACATCGGCGACAACATGGACACCCGTGGTGAACTGTGGCTCAACGACGGCCGCTATCGCGCCTACGGCCAGCGGCTATCGGTGCGTCGGGCACGGTTGCTGTTCGCCGGCCCGATCGACCAGCCGTACCTGGACATCGAGGCCATCCGCCAGACCGACGATGTGATCGCCGGCATCCGCTTGAGCGGCAGCGCCGAGCAACCGACCACGCAGATTTTCTCGGAACCGGCCATGAGCCAGGAACAGGCGTTGTCCTACCTGGTGCTGGGGCGTCCACTGAGTACCAACGGAGAAGACAACAACATGCTCGCCCAGGCCGCGCTCGGCCTGGGCCTGATGGGCAGCTCCGGAATCACCGGCGGCCTGGCGAAGAACCTGGGTATCGAGGATTTCCAGCTCGACACCGAGGGCAGTGGCAACGCCACCAGCGTGGTCGCCAGCGGCAACCTTTCCGAGAAGCTCAGCCTGCGTTATGGCGTCGGCGTGTTCGAACCGGCCAACACCATTGCCCTGCGCTACAAGCTGAGCAAAAAGGTTTACCTTGAAGCCGCCGGTGGCGTGGCCAGTTCGCTGGATATCTTCTACAAACGGGATTTCTAAACCGCCATGCAACCCCCTGTAGGAGCTGGCTTGCCAGCGAAAGCGGTGGATCAGGCAGCATCGTTGTTGACGGGAAGGACGCCTTCGCTGGCAAGCCAGCTCCTACAGGGATTTGTGG
>Ga0247818_10000244_pt1 | contig 33438 bp, 30 predicted proteins | sample 13C_Glucose_Day1_FD_192424 | JGI IMG/M metagenome (GOLD analysis project Ga0247818, IMG submission 192424) | Soil microbial communities from agricultural site in Penn Yan, New York, United States - 13C_Glucose_Day1 | ecosystem: Environmental > Terrestrial > Soil > Agricultural land | place...
TGGTGGTGATTCCGGTCCTGGCGTTTCCGATCACGATCATTTTCGCCATGATCATCCAGGCGCGCTTGCGCGACACCGTGCAGAAAAGCCTGAGCCTGGGCGCCGAACGCCAGGCCCTGCTGATCGAAACCCTCGGCGGCCTGGAAACCCTCAAGGCCTGCAGCGCCGAAAGCGAGCGCCAGCACAAGTGGGAAAGCACCCACGGCGCACTCACCCGCCTCGACAGCCATGCACGCAACCTCTCGGCGCTGGCCACCAATGGCACGCTGTTCATCCAGCAGTTTTCCGGTATGGCGACCATCGTTGCCGGGGTCTACAGCATCATTGCCGGCAACCTCAGCGTTGGTGCGCTGGTGGCGACCTACATGCTCGGCAGCCGCGTGCTCGCACCGCTGGGGCAGATTGCCGGCCTGATCACGCGCTACCAGCAAGCGCAGCTGACCATGAAAAGCACCGACGCGCTGATGTCCCTGCCCCAGGAGCGCGATGCCAGGCAACGGCCGCTGGAGCGCACCCAACTGCAAGGCGCCCTGGATGTGGTGGGCGTGACCTTTCACTACAACGGCCAGAACGCCCCGGCGCTGGCCAATGTCAGCTTCAGCGTGAAACCCGGCGAACGGATCGGCATCATCGGTCGCAGCGGTTCGGGCAAAAGCACCTTGGGACGCCTGGTGATGGGGTTCTACGAACCGGCGCAAGGCCAATTGCTGCTCGATGGCCTGGACCTGCGGCAACTGGATGTCGCGGACCTGCGCCATCAGATTGGCTACGTCGCCCATGACCTGCCGCTGCTGGCCGGCAGCCTGCGCGACAACCTGACCCTGGGGGCGCGCTACATCAGTGACGCACGCATGCTCGAAGTGGCCGAACTGACCGGTGTCACCGAATTGGCCCGGCAACACCCACAAGGCTTCGACCGCCCTGTGGGCGAGCGCGGGCAACTGCTGTCCGGTGGTCAACGCCAGGCCGTGTTGCTGGCCCGGGCGTTGTTGCTCGACCCGCCGATCATGCTGCTCGACGAGCCCACCAGCGCCATGGACAACAGCAGCGAAGACGCCTTGCGGCAAAAACTCCACACCTGGGTCCAGGGCAAGACCGTGTTGCTGGTGACCCACCGCACCTCGATGCTCAGCCTGGTCGATCGCCTGGTGGTGCTGGACAACGGGCGGATCGTCGCCGACGGCCCGAAAGAAGCGGTCATCGATGCACTGCGCAAGGGCCGTGTCGGCTCTGCGGCCGTCTAGGAGTTGCCTATGTCCGCTTCATCGGATGCTTCCAAAGCACGTGGCTACTTCGACAGCTTCAGCAAAAGTGCCGAAGCCGAGTTCATGCCGGAAACGGCCGGCGCCGCGTTGCAGGACTCGCCACGCTGGTCGCGGATCACCGTGTGGCTGGCCGCTGCGCTGCTGATCAGCGCGCTGGCCTGGGCCAAGTTCGCGGTGCTGCAGGAAGTCACCATGGGCGAAGGCAAGGCGATTCCGTCGAGCAAGGTTCAGGTCATCCAGAACCTTGAGGGCGGCATCGTCACCGAGATCTTCGTGCGTGAAGGACAGATGGTGAACAAGGGCGACACCTTGCTGCGCCTGGATGACACCCGCTACCTGTCGAACAAGGGCGAAAGCGAGGTCGATCGTTACGCCCTGACCGCGCAGGTCGAACGCCTGTCGGCCGAAGCCGAAGGCCGGCCGTTCAAGCTGTCGGATGAAGTGATCGCCAAGGCGCCACAAGTCGCCGAAGACGAACGCTCACTGTATGAACAACGACAACGTCGACTGGCCAGCGAACAACGCACGCTGACCGAACAACTGCGGCAAAAAACCCAGGAACTGGCGGAGTTTCGCTCCAAAGCCGGGCAATATGGCTCCAGCCTGGCGCTGGTCAACCAGGAGATGGCCATGTCCGAACCCCTGGTCAAGACCGGCGCCGTATCGCCGGTCGAGATCCTGCGGCTCAAACGCAGTGCGGTGGAAATCCGTGGTTCGCTGAACGCCACCACCCTGGCCATTCCCCGGGCGGAATCGGCGATTGCGGAGATCCGCAGCAAGATCGACGAATCCGAACAGTCGTTCCGCTCGGACGCGGCCAAAGAGCTGAACGAGAAACGCACCGACCTGTCGAAAATCACGGCGACGAGCATTGCCATCGACGACCGCGTGACCCGTACCACCGTGGTTTCGCCGGTCAAGGGCATCATCAAGTTGTTGAAGGTCAACACCATCGGCGGCGTTGTCCAGCCGGGCAGTGACATGGTGGAAATCGTGCCGCTGGAAGACAACCTGCTGATCGAGGCCAAGGTCCGGCCACAGGACGTGGCGTTCCTGCATCCGGGCCAGAAAGCCATGGTCAAGTTCAGTGCCTATGACTACACCATCTATGGCGGCTTGAGCGCCAAGCTGGAACTGATCGGCGCCGACACCATCACCGACGACAAGGGCAACAGCTTCTACCTGATCCAGGTGCGCACCGACAAAAACCACCTGGGCGGGGATGTGAAACCGCTGCTGATCATTCCGGGGATGGTGGCGACGGTGGACATCATTACCGGGGAGAAGACGGTACTGGATTATCTGCTTAAACCGGTGTTGAAAGCGCGGACCGAGGCGATGCGGGAGCGTTAGTGTTTACCCGGGTTTGGTGGTGATTGATCTGGCCTCTTCGCGAGCAGGCTCGCTCCCACAGGTTTTGTGGTGGTCGCAGATTTTGTGCACGACACGGACACTGTGGGAGCGAGCCTGCTCGCGATGAGGCCATCAAGACCACCGATCATTTTTCAGAATGATTACGCTGGTAAGTCTCCTCCCCCATCGCCGCAATCTGCCCCTCGATCAACGCCTCGAACGGCCTGAGCAACGGCGTAAAGGTGGTCGGTGCTTCGAGGGTTTCCAGCGCCTGTACGATCGCCTCCACCGTCGACAGTGCGCCGGGCCCCGGCGCCTTGCGCAATCGATAACGGGAGACCCCGCCTTGCGCCAGCGTCACTCTGGGCAATGCTGCCAGCAGCGGATTCAGGTGCAGCATCTTGCGCGCCTTGCGCCAGGTGCCGTCCGGTACGACCAGCAACAGCGGCTCCTCGGTGACGGCACAGGCCTGCATCGGTTGTGCATCCTCCCCGGGAAACAGCAAACGCGCCCGATAGCCCGACTGATTCAACAAACCTGGCAGGTCCTCGAACACCTCACCGACGATCAACTCGGCATTGTTCAACCCAAGCGCCGCCAACCGCGCGGTGTTCAGGGCATGGTTCACTTCGCTGGGGTGTTGCAACAGCAACACCCGGGTGCGGCTGTCGAGACTGGGGATCAGCGGGCACAGGCAGTGGCTTTGCGGGCGCAGGCAGCGGGGGCATTGAATTCTCGGCATCGTCTTCACGCCTGATTGAGTTGTGCTTTGAGCAGATCGCGAAAAGTCTGGATCAGTGGTTCACGGCTGCGGCCACGGCGCACGATCATCGAGAACGGCGCCTGATAACCGAAGGTGGCCGGCAACAGCACGCGCAAGTCGCCCTTGTCGGCCCAGGCCTGGGCGTAATGTTCCGGCAAGTAACCGATGTAGGCGCCGGACAGCACCAGAATCAGCTGCGCCTCCATGCTCTCCACGGTCGCGGCACTGTGCTTGAAGCCATGGCGGGCCAGTTCGGCCTGGCTCCAGTAGCCTCGACCGACCATGCGTTGCTGGGTGATGACTTGCTCGGGAATGCGCCGCTCATTGAATAGCGGATGCCGGGTGCTGCAATACAACCAGTGCTGTTCGCGATACAGCGGCATGTACACCAGTCCACTCATGCGTGTGGAAAACGCGCCGATGGCCAGGTCGAGGCGATTGTCCTGCACGCCCAGCTGCAGTTCGTAGGGGCTCATCACCGACAGGTGCAGGTGCACCGCCGGATGCTCCTGGCTGTAGGCGCCGATGGCTTCGGCGAACGGCAGAGCCTTGTCGCTGACCGTGGAGTCGATCACTCCCAGGTTCAGCGTGCCGCGCAATTCGCCCTTGAGCGCGGCGGCATATTGTTCGAAACCTTCGAGCTCGGCTAACAGACGCAGGGTTTCCTGGTGAAACAGCTCACCCTTGCTGGTCAGGCTGAACCCGCCACGGCCGCGATGGCAAAGGACCAGGCCCAGGGCGGATTCGAGCTGGCTCATGTAGGTACTGATGGCCGACGTCGAGAGGTTGAGCTCTTGCTGGGCGTTGGCGAAGCCCTGATGACGCACCACGCTGACGAAAATGCGCAGCAGTTTGAGGTCGGGTAAAGCGTTGGCCATGGTGGCTCCGTAACCAGTCAGGATGCATTCCCACGCGGAGCGTGGGAACGATCGGTGAGAAGTCTATCGCTGCTCCCGCCATTAGTTTAGAAAAATCTGAACTAAGTATTTGCCCGTAGCGATTCTTCCCGGCCACTACATTTCGCAGAATCGCCGCCACAAGGTTCGCCCGTGTTTGCGTGAACGGCGAAACCCAATAAATAAAACAACGACGATGAGGCCCTACCCGTGGACAAGATTCTTCACCAACCACTGGGCGGCAACGAAATGCCGCGCTTCGGCGGCATCGCCACCATGATGCGACTCCCCCATGTACCGACCGCTGCAGGTCTGGACGCTGCTTTTGTCGGCGTGCCGCTGGACATCGGTACCTCCCTGCGCCCTGGCACTCGTTTCGGACCTCGCGAAATCCGCGCCGAATCGGTGATGATCCGCCCCTACAACATGGCCACCGGCGCTGCCCCGTTCGACTCGCTGTCGGTTGCCGACATCGGCGACGTGGCGATCAATACCTTCAACCTGCTGGATGCCGTGCGGATCATCGAAGAATCCTACGACAACATCCTCGAACACGATGTGATCCCCCTGACCCTGGGTGGCGACCACACCATCACCCTGCCAATCCTGCGTGCCATCCATAAAAAGCACGGCAAGGTCGGCTTGGTGCACATCGACGCCCACGCCGATGTGAACGATCACATGTTCGGCGAGAAAATCGCCCACGGCACCACCTTCCGTCGCGCCGTCGAGGAAGGCCTGATCGATCCGGACCGTGTCGTCCAGATCGGCCTGCGCGCCCAGGGCTACACCGCTGACGACTTCAACTGGAGCCGCAACCAAGGCTTCCGCGTGGTCCAGGCCGAAGAGTGCTGGCACAAATCCCTGGCCCCACTGATGGCTGAAGTACGTGAGAAAGTCGGCGGCGGTCCGGTGTACCTGAGTTTCGACATCGACGGTATCGACCCGGCCTGGGCACCTGGCACCGGCACCCCGGAAATCGGTGGTCTGACGACCATTCAGGCCATCGAGATCGTTCGCGGCTGCCAAGGCCTGGACCTGGTCGGTTGCGATCTGGTAGAAGTCTCGCCCGCTTACGACACCACCGGCAACACCTCGCTGCTGGCCGCCAACCTGCTCTACGAAATGCTCTGCGTATTGCCTGGCGTGGTCCATCGCTGAGGATCGGGCATGAACGAACGTGATCAGGTTTTGACAGCGGCTGCCGACCTGGTATCCGCCTTCGCCCGTAACGATCGCGAAGCCTACTTCGGCGCGTTTAGCGCCGATGCCAGCTTCGTCTTCTACACCCTCGAACAGCCACTGCTGTCGCGCGATGCCTACCAGGCGTTGTGGGACAGCTGGCGTGCCGAGGACGGCTTCGAGGTGCTTTCGTGCACCTCGAGCAACGCTTTCGTCAGCTTGCAGGGTGACGTGGCGATTTTCATCCATGACGTGGCCACCGAGCTGCGCATGCAAGGGGAGCAACACTTCAGCCAGGAGCGCGAGACGATTGTTTTCAAGAAACAAGCGTCTGGCCAAGAACAACAAGGCCTGTGGCTGGCCTGTCACGAACATTTGTCCGCCATGCCGGAAGGGCTGCCAACCCCTTAGCCAAACAGGTGACGCTCACGCACGATGAGCGCGCCTTTATGATCGGAGCAGATCATGAATAACAACAACAACGACCAAAGCCTTACGCAGATTGAAACCCACGGGGTCGAACAGATCCCGGACAACGAACGCACCGCAGGCCCCACGGACTTGTTCCGGATGATCTTCGGTGGTTCCAACACCTTTGCCACCGCCGTACTCGGCAGCTTCCCGGTACTGTTCGGCCTGTCTTTCCAGGCGGGCGTGCTGGCGATCGTGCTGGGCGTGTTACTGGGTTCGCTGATCCTCGCGCCGATGGGCCTGTTCGGCCCGATCAATGGCACCAACAACGCCGTGTCTTCCGGTGCACACTTTGGCGTGCACGGGCGGATCGTCGGTTCGTTCCTGTCGCTGTTGACCGCCATCGCCTTCTTCTCGCTCTCGGTGTGGAGTTCGGGTGATGCGCTGATCGGTGGCGCCAAGCGCCTGATCGGCCTCCCGGAAACCGACCTGACATTGGGCCTGGCCTACGGTCTGTTCGCGATCCTGGTACTGACCGTGTGCATCTATGGCTTCCGTTTCCTGCTGTGGGTCAACAAGATTGCAGTGTGGAGCGCCAGCCTGTTGTTCCTGCTGGGCATCTTCGCTTTCGCTGGTCCCTTCGATGTGAACTACGCCGGCTCCGTGAACATGGGGCAACCGGGTTTCTGGGCGGCCTTCATCGGCGCCGCACTGGTGGCCATGAGCAACCCGATCTCCTTCGGTGCGTTCCTCGGCGACTGGTCACGCTACATTCCGCGTGAAACCTCCAAGCGCCGGATCATGGCCGCTGTGGTGATTTCGCAAATCGCGACCTTCATCCCGTTCCTGTTCGGCCTGACCACCGCCACCATCGTAGCGATCAAGGCACCGGACTACATCGCCGCCAATAACTATGTCGGCGGCTTGCTGGCGGTTTCACCGAGCTGGTTCTTCCTGCCGGTGTGCCTGATTGCGGTGATCGGCGGCATGTCCACCGGCACCACCTCGCTCTACGGCACCGGGCTGGACATGTCCAGCGTGTTTCCTCGGGTGCTGTCGCGGGTCAAGGCGACGTTGCTGATCGGTGTGATGTCGATTGCCTTCATCTTCATCGGACGCTTCGCGGCGAACCTGGTGCAGAGCGTGTCGACCTTCGCCGTACTGATCATCACCTGCACCACCCCGTGGATGGTGATCATGATCATCGGCCTGCTGGTGCGTCGCGGTTTCTACTGCCCGGATGACCTGCAAGTGTTCACCCGCGGCGAGAAAGGTGGCCGCTACTGGTTCACCCACGGCTGGAACTGGCGTGGCCTGGGTGCCTGGATTCCGAGCGCGGCCGTGGGCCTGTGCTTCGTGAACCTGCCGGGGCAGTTCGTTGGACCACTGGGGGAAATGGCCGGCGGTATCGACATCAGTCTGCCGGTCACCCTGGGCCTGGCCTCGCTGGTGTACCTGGCGCTGCTGAGCCTGTTCCCGGAACCGCGCGCGGTGTTCGGCCCGAATGATTCACGCAGCAAGAGCGCAAGCATCACGGCGAAACCAGAACAACGTCAGCCCGCCTGACGCAGATACACCTGTGGGAGCGAGCCTGCTCGCGAAGACGGCGGCACATTCAACATCAATGTGACTGACAGACCGCATTCGCGAGCAGGCTCGCTCCCACAGAGAGCAGCCCCACAGAAACGCCTTTGTTTCACATAAAAAAGACAATCGGAGACACGCCATCATGGCTTTGGATTTATTCGTCGTACTCATCTACGCCGCCGCGATGCTGATACTCGGCTATTACGGCATGCGCAAGGCCAAGACCAACGAAGACTTTTTGGTCGCCGGTCGTAATCTCGGCCCGAGCATGTACATGGGCACCATGGCCGCCACCGTCCTGGGTGGCGCGTCCACCGTGGGCACCGTGCGCCTGGGCTACGTACATGGCATCTCCGGTTTCTGGCTGTGCGCGGCCCTGGGTTGCGGGATCGTCGCGCTGAACCTGTTCCTGGCCAAACCTCTGCTCAAGCTGAAAATCTATACCGTTACCCAGGTCCTGGAAAAACGCTACAACCCGATGGCCCGCTCCGCGAGCGCGGTGATCATGCTGGCGTACGCGCTGATGATCGGCGTGACCTCGATCCTGGCCATTGGCACCGTGCTGCAAGTGCTGTTCGGCCTGCCATTCTGGGTCTCGGTACTGCTCGGCGGTGGCGTGGTGGTGGTCTATTCGGCCATTGGCGGCATGTGGTCGCTGACCCTGACCGACATCGTCCAGTTCGTCATCAAGACCGTCGGCCTGATGTTCATCCTGCTGCCAATCTGCCTTTACCGCGTTGGCGGTTGGGATGAGCTGGTGTTGAAACTGCCGGAGGCAGCGTTCAGCTTCACCACCATCGGCTGGGACACCATCATCACCTACTTCATGATCTACTTCTTCGGCATCCTGATCGGTCAGGACATCTGGCAACGGGTGTTCACCGTCAAGTCCGCCAAAGTAGCCCAGGTCGCCGGTACCGCTGCCGGTATCTATTGCATCATCTACGGTCTGGCCTGCGCCCTGATCGGCATGGCTGCCCATGTACTGATCCCGGACCTGGACAACGTCAACAACGCTTTCGCTGCAATCGTGAAGCTGTCCCTGCCGGACGGTATCCGCGGCCTGGTGATCGCTGCCGCCCTGGCCGCCATGATGTCCACCGCCAGCGCGGGCCTGCTCGCCGCTGCCACCACCCTCACCGAAGACCTGCTGCCGAAACTGCGCGGCGGCAAACAGTCGAGCCTGGGCCTGAACCGTCTGGTGACCATGTTGACCGGCATTGTGGTGCTGGGCATCGCCCTGGTGGTGAACGACGTAATCAGCGCCCTGACCCTGGCCTACAACCTGTTGGTGGGCGGCATGCTGGTCCCGCTGATCGGTGCGATCTTCTGGAAACGCGCGACCACCGCCGGCGCCATCGCCAGCATGGGCCTGGGCTTCGCCACCGCGCTGGTGTTCATGTTCAAGGACGGCCTGGACGCCAACACCCCGATCTACTACAGCCTCGGCGTAGGCCTGGTGAGTTTCGTGATGGTCAGCCTGATGTCCCGTCGCCCGGCGACGCTGGCCAGCGCCGCCTAAGCTGAACATAACGACTTGATGCTTTCTTCGACGAGTGTGGCGTCGGTTGCCACACTCGTTTTTTTTCGCCTGAAGGAAACTGCCCATGAAGATCGTCAGCCGCGATCAGTGGTTCGAAGTCAAACAGCTCAGTGACGGCATCCGCCTGATTCACGAGCCTTATATTCGCCCCTTCTATCGCTGCAACCTCTGGCACATTCAAGGCCGCGACAAAGACCTGCTGCTCGACAGCGGCTCGGGACTGGTCAGCCTGCGCGAACAACTGCCGTGGATCACCGAGCGCCCCCTGGTGGCGGTGGCCAGTCACTGCCATTTCGACCACATTGCCGGGCACCACGAATTCGCCGAGCGCCTGGTGCATCCGGCGGAGGCGGACATCCTTGCCGCACCGGACGGGGAGAACGACTTGAGCAGGGCCTTTGTCGGCGACGACATGTTCGAAGCGCACCCCGATTGCCCGTTGTGCTACGCCGAGTATCGGGTCACGGCCGCACCGGCCACCGGGACCATCGAGGAAGGCGACGTCCTGGACCTGGGTAACCGGGTGCTGCAAGTGCTGCACACGCCGGGGCACTCGCCGGGCGGCATCAGCCTGTACGAAGCGGCGACCGAGACCCTGTTCAGCGGCGACATCATCTACGACGGGCCGCTGATCGAAGACGCCTACCACTCCAACCTCGACGACTATGCACGCAGCCTGCAACGCTTGCGCGCCCTGCCGATCCGTACGGTACATGGCGGGCATTTCGGCAGTTTTTCCGGGGCGCATCTGCACCACATGATTGACCAATGGCAACGCTCGCACGGCTGAAGCCTGCTGTACTGAATACCAGGAACAAAGCGCAGGGACGATCACAACAACGCCGTCGAAGACCTGCCATGAAAAGAACTGCCGTGCGCGCCGCCGTCCATCTTTACATCAGCCGGATGCTTGAAGGACGGGATGACTTCGACGACAACGCCAGCCTGGCGCAGTTGGGATTGGATAAAGCGGATATCGAAGACCTGATCTTCCATCTGGAAGACGAACTCGGCTTGACGGCGTTCACCGCCGAGGAAGACCGAATACTCAAGACCGCCAGGACGGCGAACGACTTGAGCCGGTTCTTGATGGAAATCGGGCGGCATTGACCTGTCCGATCTCTCTGGAAGCACTCATTACTCATGGAGCAGCAGCCCTCGGCTGCTGCTGCAAAACGGCGTCGTGTTACCGGCGACGCTGCTGGCGACGGCGCTGTTCGTCGTCGGTACGAATAGGCACAGGTTGCAGAGGCGGTTCAATCAAACCGAGCGCAACACCCAGGTCGTGCAGCCAGTTTTGGATTTTCTCTTTCATGATGCCCCCTTCAGGGTAGTGCCGGGCGACCGGAATTCTGTAGTCGCTTCGCACTGATAATAGTCCGAAGTGCCGAGCAATGCTCGCCAAACATAGCAACGATCTGTTACTGAATGGATCACAATCCGACGACAAGCGTTCAGCCCGGCCCGTAGACCATGGCGGGCAGCCCACGTGTAATCCACTCAAGGCTGCCCGAGCGCCCTGCGTAACCGGCGACGCACCCACTGTTCAGCGCTGACAAAGGTTATCCCCAGCAGCACCAGCACGGCACCGATGACGAAGTTGAGGCTCAGCGCCTCGCCCAGCAGGACCACTCCGAATGTGACGCCGAACAAAGGCGTCATGAATGAAAACACTGCCAGGTTGGCCGCGAGATAACGACGCAGCAGCCAGAACCAGACCAGATAGCTGAAGAACGACACCACCACGCCCTGGAACAGCACGCTGGTCACCGCCACGCTGGTCAGGCTGACGTGGGTAATCTGGCCACTGAGCAATGCAATCAGCAACAGGCCGACGAAACCGACGATCAACTGGTAAAACAAAGTCAGGGTCACCGGCGCCTCCGACAGACGCGAAGCACGCACCACTACGGTGGTCGCGCCCCAGCAGGCTCCCGCCAGGACACCCAGCGCATCGCCCAGCAACATGCGGCGATCGAGGTTGTCCCAAGACACGCCACCGGCAAAGGCAACGCCGATACCGACGAAAGCCAGGAAAATGCCCAGCCACTGCACCGGCCGCAAACGCTCGCTCGGCAACAACCAGTGCACGCCCAATGCGGTAAAGATCGGCGCGGTGTAGAGGAACACCGACATGTGCGCCGCCGTGGTCAGCTGCAGGCCTTCGGAAATGAACAGGAACTCCAGGCCAAACAGCGCACCGGCCAACAGCCCGCCGCGCCAGGTGGCGCCCACCTGATCCCAGCCGCCCTTCCAGCAGATCAACAACCCCACCAGCAGCGCGGACAGGCCCGAACGCCCGGCTGCCTGCATGACCGGCGCAATATCGGGCGCCGCCCACTTGATCATCACCTGCTGAATGCCCCAGACCAGGCACAACCCCACCATCACTTGCAGGGCAAATCCATCGGCGCTGCGCCGGGTGGCGCTCACCGTAATACCTCGACAACACAGAACATGGCAGTGGCTCGACAGAGAACAGGAAAGCCCCGGCCCGCTTGTTGATCAAACGGCGCCGGGGCGAAAAGTCATGCTGTCGATTATTAACCAGATGGACAGAAATTACCGTCTGTCCGAGACATTTACCGCTCTGCGCACGTCATTGTGCAGGGATGCGGCTCAGCTCAACTCGATGCGATCGGCGTGAATGACAATCTGGCCATTCTTGTACAACGCACCAATGGCCTTCTTGAAGTTGCCTTTGCTGACGCCAAACATGCTGCTGATCAGGGTCGGATCGCTTTTGTCGCTGACGGCCAGGCTGCCGTTGTTTTCGCGCAACTTGGCGAGGATCTTCGAGTTCAGGCTGCTGGCCGCTTCGACGCCCACCGGTTGCAGGCTCAGGCTGATCTTGCCGTCACTACGGACTTCCTTGATGAAGCCCTTCTCTTCCTTGCCGGCGCGCATGAACTTGAAGATTTCGTTCTTGTGAATCAGGCCCCAGTGCTTGTTATTGATGATTGCCTTGAAGCCCATGTCGGTGGCTTCGGCTACCAACAGGTCAACTTCCTGCCCCGGGGTGTAGTTGGCAGGCGTCTTGTCCAGGTACCGATCCAGGCGCGCCGTAGCGGTAATGCGGCGGGTATGCTTGTCGAGGTAGACATGTACCACGGCGTATTCACCGGCCTGCATCTGGCGCTTTTCTTCCGAATACGGCAGCAGCAGGTCTTTGGGCAGCCCCCAATCCAGGAACACCCCAATACTATTCACTTCAACAACTTTCAAACTGGCGAATTCACCGACTTGAACTTTCGGCTTTTCAGTAGTTGCGATGAGTTTGTCATCGCTATCCAGATAAACAAAAACGTTGAGCCAGTCTTCATCTTCGCTGGGAATATCTTTTGGAATATAACGATTAGGCAAGAGGATTTCACCTTCCGCGCCACCGTCCAGATATAAACCGAAGTTAGTGTGTTTAACCACTTGTAAACTGTTGTAACGCCCGACTAAAGCCATGTCCAATACCCTCATTGCGTGGCGGCATTCTACCCGGTTTTAGCGATCAGTTTCTGCGGTCAGCCCGGTGGCACCAGAAATTCCCCGCAAAGCCTTAATTTTTCTCGGTTTTGCCCTGCTCGACCGGCCGCTCGTCAGACTGAGCTGGCAATTATCCCGCCGCCTACCCTGGACGAAATGCTGTTTTTCCCGGCCAGGTTCTTAGTTAAAACAGCGGCTTAGGGCAATATTGCAAATAACAATTTGCATTTTGTAGCCGCTCCCTCCAATGTCTTCCACCGGATATTTACCAAGCAAATATCAACTCAATCCTGTACGATGCCTGGCCAAGTTAATTTTCTACAGGTTAATGGCCGCCATGCGTGTAAAAGCATCCAACAGCAAAGCAAAGCCAGCTCCAGCCGTCGAAACCAGCGAATCGATCAACAACCAGATCGCTGCGTTCCTCAAATCCGGTGGTGAAATCCAGCAAATTGCCAAAGGTGTCAGCGGCCAGTCGTTCGGCCCGTCCAAGCAGATCACGCTGGGCAAGAAGTAATCCCCCCGCAACTGGTCCCTAAGCGCTTTGAGCTTCGAAGCGCTTGGACTGGAACCTTGTAACACCTCCGCTGCAACCCCCCCAATCTTGTAGAAATCGACGAACGGGTCACGCTGCCTGTCATTCGTCGGTATCCTTGCACGCGTCTGGATCAAGCGTTTCAGCAGGCCCAAGCCTGCGCTCGCTGTTCATGGAGTGACGCATGCGCATACCCAATTATTTATCTCTGCTGTTCGCCGGCCTGCTGGCGTGCCAGACGGTGCACGGGCAAATCTTTCAACGAGAGCTGGGGGATTTCGACCTCAAGCTCGGGACAAGCCCCAGTCGCAGCATGGCCCAAGGCCTCGTCAAGCCCTCGGCTGTCGGTTCGTTTCATGGTGGCCTGGACCTGACCCATGACAGCGGCTTCTACTTTGGCCAATGGTCGCCGAGCATGGGCATCAGCCCGGGGAAAAACCTGGAGATCGACTCGTACGCGGGCTTCAAGCAACCCTTCGACCAGGTCCTCGGCTACGAAGTGGGCGTGATCCATTACAGCTATCCCGATGTCGACACCCTCGACAGCCAGGAAGTGTTCGGCGGCCTGACCCTGCTGGGCAGCCGTTTCGGGGCAGCCTTGAGCAACGACCCGGACAAACAGAACAGCACGCTGTTTGCCGACCTGCGCGGCAACCAGCCGTTCGGCATCGGGGTCAGCATGAAATACACCACCCATCAGCTGAACACGCCGGTTTCGGTGGATGGCGGTTATGTCGGCAGCTTCACCGACTGGTCGGTAAAACTGTCCCGACCCTTCATGGGCATTGACCTCGACCTGATCTACAGCGACTCCAGCCTCAGCGGCAGCTATTGTTCAGCCTATACAGGGCAAAATAGCCAGTGCGACGCACTACTCACCCTCAAGGCCGAACGCACATTCTACTGATGGGCTGAACTGCCGGGCTCGTTCTGCGTTCACATGAGAAACAGCTCCAGAAGCCAGGCTTTCGCAAGGATTCGCCCATGTCTCGCTGGATTAAACCGCGCTGGATCAAACACATCGCCTTAGTGCTCATGTTCACCCTGGCCCTCGGCGCCTGCAGCCGAATGGACCTGGCCTATCGCAACCTCGACGTGATCATTCCCTGGACGCTCAGCGATTACCTGGACATGAACGGCGAGCAGAAAAGCTGGTTCAACGATCGTCTGAAGGAACACCTGAGCTGGCATTGCACCACGCAAATGCCGGGGTATCTCGACTGGCTGGACCGCTTGCAGGACATGATTGCGACGAATCAGGTGACCGACGCCACGCTGCAGGCGCGCACAACGGAAGCTGAAGCAGCGATTGCCGAGACGGCCCGGGAAATTACGCCATCAGCCATCGAACTGCTGCAAGGCCTGAATGACAATCAGGTCGCAGAAATGAATGAGGCCTTCGCCAAGGACCAACGCAGGCGCCAGGAAAAATACCTGAAACCGCCACTGGAGCAGCAGATCAAGCAGCGGGCCGAGCGCATGGAGAAACGCCTGAATCAATGGCTCGGACCACTCAGCGTCTCCCAACAACAGCGAGTGATGGCATGGTCCACCGCCCTGGGTGACCAGTACACGCAATGGATCGCCAACCGCATCCACTGGCAGAAACAGTTCAGCGCCGCGGTGGCGCAACGCCAGACGCCACAATTCCCACAGCGAATCGAAACGCTTTTGGTGAATCGCGAAAGTTTATGGACAACGGCCTACCGCGAGGCCTTCGCCAAAACCGAAGCCCAGGCGCGGGCGCTGTTTGTGGATTTGATGGCTGAAAGTACGCCGGACCAACGAGAGCGGTTGCTGAAGAAGATTGAGGGTGTGAGGAAGGATTTCAGTGATTTAAAGTGCCTGAAGGCAGCGAAGCAGAATTGAACTCAACACAAACCCTTGCAGGAGCGAACAAGCCAGCTCCTACAAGGGCTACATGACGTTCAGGCGATCTGCGCCTTCGACGCCACCTCATCGAACGTCAGCTCATCCAACGCATCTTCCTGCTCATCCAGCACCTGCCGTGGATGGTCATTGCCCGGAATGCTGCTGTCGATGAGGCTCAGGAGGCTTGCGCCCCGAGGCGTCAAAATGTAATTCGACCCGGAGCCACCCTGCTCCTCCGGCCGTGGTTCGATATATCCGCGCTCGAGCAATAACTTTTCATACTCGCCGGCCACCGCTTTCAAGTGGTCCAGGTTTTCAGTCTGCTCACCTTCCGACGCTTTCTCAGCGGCGTACTGCTCGGCGTAGGGCCGTGGCGTGAAGCTGCTCGCACCGTTCTGTACTTCGTGCAGCAAGCGTTCAATCAAATCCCAGTTATAAGTCGTCATCCCGTTTCAACCTCCGGTACCCGTGAGTGAGGGCCTTCATAGGTTGTGACCGGCGTGGTGCGCAGCCGTTCATACGCAGCGTTTGCGGCGACCGACCGGCGGTATGTCGAATGGCGGGCCAGTCAAACGACTAGGCTGTGTAGGCCACCTCCCCAGCCCCCTGCAGGAGAAAACACCATGAACATTGAGAACCACCCCGTTGTGTCGCGGGAAGAATGGCTCGCCGCGCGCAAACAACACCTGGCTCACGAAAAGGCTTTCACCAAGGAGCGGGACAAACTCAGCGCAGAAAGGCGCGCCCTGCCCTGGGTGAAAATCGACAAGGACTACCACTTCCAGGGACCCAATGGCGAACTGAAACTCGCCGACCTGTTCGATGGCCGCAGCCAACTGGTCATTTACCATTTCATGTTCGCCGAAGGCTGGGATGAAGGCTGTCCCGGTTGCTCTTTCCTGTCCGACCACATCGACGGGGCCAACCAGCACCTGGCGCACCATGACGTCGCGGTGGTGGCGGTGTCCCATGCACCGTTCGCTGAATTCCAGGCGTTCCGGCGGCGCATGGGCTGGAAATTCGACTGGGTGTCTTCCGAAGGCTGTGATTTCAACTATGACTTCGGTGTGACCGCCCGCCCCGAAGACGTCGCCACCGGCAAGGCCACCTATAACTACGAAAAAACCGATGGCTCCGAGGAAGAACTGCCCGGACTCAGCGTGTTCTATCGCAATGAGGCCGGCGAGATTTTCCATACTTATTCGACTTATGCCCGCGGCCTGGATCTGCTGGTCGGTACCTACAACTACCTCGACCTGACGCCCAAGGGGCGCAATGAAGACGAAATCATGGATTGGGTGCGGCACCATGATCGGTATGAGGATAAGGCGACGAAGAGCTGCTGCCATGGGGGATGAGGCTGAACTTTTTCCCTGCTGCAGCCCTCAACCGGTTAACCCGCCTTAACCGGAACTGAGGCCCACAGATGAAAATCCTGCTGAAACTCACCCTCGCCACCACCCTCGCCTGCGCCCTGCCCGTCTTGGCCTGCACACCCGAGGAGGCCACCCTCAAGCGCGAGCAACTGGCCAAGGAAGTCACCAAACTGACCGAACAGAACCCGGCCAAGGCCAAGGAAATCAACGACGAACTGCAGAAGATGGACCTGGGAACGGCCTCCAAGGACTTGCCAGACAAGTGCCAGTTGATCGATCAGCGGCTCAAGGAATTAGGCACGGCCGAGAAGAAAGCCGAAAGTTGAAGATAAAAAAACCCGGACATTGTCCGGGTTTTCATTGAGCTGACCGAGGCGCTTATTCAGCGGCCGGCGCTTCCGGCTTGCGGCGCTTGAGCGGGGCCATGCCGTCCTTGCTCACCAGGGAGTCGCTCTTGGGGCGGTTGACGCTCTTGCGTTTGGTCGGGGTCTTGGCGGCGACTTTTTTCTTGTCACCCTTGGCGTCGGTCTTTTTCTTCTTCACGCCGACGGCCTTGCCGGAGGCCTTGACCTTTTTCGGTCCGCCGTAGGTGCCCTTGACTTCCTTGATGGTGCGGCGCTCGAAGCTCTGCTTGAGGTAGCGCTCGATGCTCGACATCAGGTTCCAGTCGCCGTGGCAGATCAGCGAAATGGCCAGGCCATCGTTGCCGGCGCGCCCGGTACGGCCAATGCGGTGCACGTATTCGTCACCGCTGCGCGGCATGTCGAAGTTGATCACCAGGTCCAGGCCGTCCACGTCCAGGCCGCGAGCGGCGACGTCGGTGGCCACGAGGATTTTCACCCCGCCCTGCTTCAGACGGTCGATCGCCAGTTTGCGATCCTTCTGGTCTTTCTCGCCGTGCAGCACGAACGCCTTGTATTCCTGGGCCACCAGGCGGCCGTAGATGCGATCGGCCATGGCCCGGGTGTTGGTGAAGACGATGGCCTTCTGGTAGGTCTCGTTGGCCAGCAGCCAGTTGACGATCTGCTCTTTGTGCTGGTTGTGGTCAGCGGTGATGATTTGCTGGCGGGTGGTTTCGTTCAGCTGGCTGACCGCATTGAGCTGCAGGTGCTCAGGATTGTTCAGGACCTTGGCGATCATCTCGCGCAGGCCGGAACCACCGGTGGTGGCGGAGAACAGCATGGTCTGCTGGCGGTTGGTGCACTCGTCCACCAGGCGCTGTACGTCTTCGGCGAAACCCATGTCGAGCATGCGGTCGGCTTCGTCGAGCACCAGCACTTCGACTTCCTTGAGGTCAAGGTTGCCGGCGTTCAGTTGCTCGATCATGCGGCCCGGGGTACCGATCAGGATGTCCGGCACCTTGCGCAGCATGGCAGCCTGGACCTTGAAGTCTTCGCCGCCAGTGATCAGGCCGGACTTGATGAAGGTGAACTGCGCGAAGCGCTCAACTTCTTTCAAGGTCTGCTGGGCCAGCTCGCGGGTTGGCAGCAGGATCAAGGTCTTGATGCTGACACGGATCTTGGCCGGGCCGATCAAGCGGTTGAGGATCGGCAAAACGAATGCAGCGGTCTTGCCGCTACCGGTTTGCGCTGTCACCCGCAGGTCACGACCTTGGAGCGCCAGCGGAATAGCCGCTGCTTGCACAGGCGTTGGCTCGACAAATTTCAGCTCGGCCACGGCTTTGAGCAGGCGTTCGTGCAAGGCGAATTCGGAAAACACGGGTGCTACCTCGAAGAAATGCAAAAAAACAGCTGCATAGGGTACCGGTTTCGAGCGCTCAGGCCGAGTTTCTTTATACAAATGACGGTAAACAGTGGTTTTTTTGTTGCCCGATTTGTCCTCGAACGTAATACAAAGCGTCTTAAATGCTCTAATTGCCCCTCGTGTCCCACAGAAGAATCGTTTTAGCCCATGGATATCAAACAGCTCTGGCTCAACGCCCAAGACCTCTGGGGTGCCCTCGACCAGCATCCGCTCGTGCACGCCAGCCTGGCACTGATGGTGTTGTTGCTCATAGCCCTGGCCCTCGGACGAGTGGCGCGCTACCTGATCCTGCACGCCAGCAAAATACTCGGCCGTCAGCCGGCGCTGCACTGGATCAACGACTTGCGGCACAACAAGGTGTTCCAGCGACTGGCGCAGATAGTCCCGTCGCTGGTGATCCAGTTCGGCCTGCACCTGGTGCCGGAGCTGAACAAAACCGCGATGCTGTTTCTCGGCAACGTGGCGCTGGCGTTCACCATCCTGTTCCTGTTGCTGTCCGTCTCTGCCCTGCTCAACGCCCTGCTGGACATCTACGCGCGCACCGAGCACGCCCGCACCCGCTCGATCAAAGGTTATGTGCAGCTGGCGAAAATGGTGTTGTACGTGTTTGGCGCGATCATCATCGTCGCCACTTTGATCGACCGTTCACCGCTGTTGCTGCTGTCGGGTCTCGGTGCAATGTCGGCGGTGATCCTGTTGGTCTACAAGGACACCCTGCTGTCGTTCGTCGCCAGCGTGCAGCTGACCAGCAACGACATGCTGCGGGTCGGCGACTGGATCGAGATGCCACAGGTCGGTGCCGACGGCGATGTGGTGGACATCACGCTGCACACGGTCAAGGTGCAGAACTTCGACAAGACCATCGTCTCGATCCCGACATGGCGCCTGATGTCCGAATCTTTCAAGAACTGGCGCGGCATGCAGCAGTCCGGTGGCCGGCGGATCAAGCGCAGCCTGTTCATCGACGCCAGTGGCGTGCGGTTCATCCGCGATGACGAGGAGTTGAGGCTGTCCCAGGTGCATCTGCTCACGGACTACATCAGCCGCAAGCAGGCCGAACTCAAGGCCTGGAACGAAGCCCAGGGCAATGTTGCAGCGATGTCGGCCAATCGCCGGCGCATGACCAACATCGGCACTTTTCGCGCCTACGCGCTGGCCTATCTGAAGAGTCATCCGGAGATCCAGCCCAACATGACCTGCATGGTTCGCCAGATGCAGACCACCGCCCAGGGGATTCCGCTGGAGATCTACTGCTTCACCCGCACCACGGCCTGGGCCGATTACGAGCGGATCCAGGGGGATATTTTCGATTACTTGCTGGCGGTGTTGCCGGAGTTTGGGTTGAGCCTTTACCAACAGCCCAGCGGCACGGATCTACGCGCCGGCTTGCTGCCGGCGGTGTTGGGCGCGAGCCACATCCCCGAGCCTGAAAAACACGTCATGTAACAACACATTACCCTTGTAGGAGCGAGGCTTGCCCGCGAAGAGGGAGTGTCAGTCGACATCAATGTTGCCTGACATATCGCCTTCGCGGGCCGCTCCTACAAGGTTTCGCGTGCAGACGTCCGTTTGGCAACACCCAACCGGCTGATCCACACCGCCATCAGGATCACCGAACCACCCAGCAACAACCGGCCCAGCTCCTCATGCTGATTCCAGATCAGCAGGTTGATCAGTAACCCCACCGGTACATGCAGGTTGTTCATCACCGCCAGCGTTCCGCCATTGACCAGGCATGCGCCCTTGTTCCACCAGTACAGCCCGAGCGCGGTCGAGACCAGGCCGAGGAACAGCAGCACGCCCCATTGCAGCGCAGCTTCGGGCAGGAAATTGGATTTGCCGAACAACAGGAACGCCGGCAACGCCACCGCCAATGCGCCCAGGTAGAAATAACCGAAGCGCCGGTAATGCGGCAGGTCACTCGGATGGCGCGCGACCAGGTGTCTGTAGAGCACCTGGCCGGCGGCGTAGGTGAAGTTGGCCAGTTGCAGCAGCAGGAAACCCATGAAGAAGTCCGGGTTGATCCGGTCGTAGCGAATCACCGCCGCCCCCGCCACCGCCACCAGTGCCGCGACCAAGGCCCAGGGATTGAAGCGACGGTTCAGTGCGTCTTCGATCAGGGTCACGTGCAGCGGCGTGAGGATGGTGAACAGCAGCACCTCCGGCACCGTCAGCACACGGAAGCTCAGGTACAGGCAGACGTAGGTCACGCCAAACTGCAAGGCGCCGATCAGCAACATGCCGCGCATGAACGCCGGCTCCACGGAACGCCAGCGGGTCAGTGGGATGAACACCAGCCCCGCCAGCAGCACGCGCACCAGCACCGCGAAGTAGCTGTCGACATGCCCGGCCAGGTACTCGCCGATCAGACTGAAGGAAAACGCCTGGATCAGCGTGACAAAAAGTAGATAGCCCATGCTCGCCTCGTTTTGAATGGCGGCGAAGATAACGGGTTTTGCCGGTTATCGCGAACTGTCAAACGATACAAAAACCAAGGCAAAAAAAAGCCCGATCTCGCTAAAGCGTTCAATCGGGCTAGAGCACTCAGGAGCAACAAGTGCAAAGGGAGGTTCGATGCGCGTGCAGGCTAAGGGGTGCACGCCAGGTCACTAGATCATCCGGTGATTATCTGGCGATTAACGGCTCAGGCCACTTGAGAAAGCTTGGCGTTCGCCTGGTTCAGGCCTTTCTCCTGGAAGTCACCGCCCAGGTTCATGCCTTCGGCATGGATAAACGTTACGTCATGGATACCGATGAAGCCCATGACCTGGCGCAGGTAGGGTTCCTGGTGATCCGCAGTACTGCCGGCGTAGATCCCGCCGCGAGCGGTCAGCACATAAGCGCGCTTGCCACTGAGCAGGCCTTGCGGACCGGTTTCGGTGTACTTGAAGGTCACGCCGGCACGCAGCACATGGTCAAGCCAGGCCTTGAGGGTGCTCGGGATGGCGAAGTTGTACATCGGCGCAGCCATTACCAACACATCGGCGGCGAGCAACTCGTCGGTCAACTGGTTGGAGCGTTCCAGGGACAGTTGTTCGATGTCGCTGCGCTGATCGGCGGGCTTCATCCAGCCGCCCAGCAAATTGATGTCCAGATGGGGCACCGGGTTGACGGCCAGGTCACGAACGGTGATCTGGTCCTTCGGATGCGCGGCTTGCCACTGGGCGATGAAGGTCTGGGTCAGTTGACGGGACACCGAGTCTTGCTGACGGGCACTGCTTTCGATGATCAGAACGCGGGACATGGGCTGTAGCCTCCATCTGAGAATGCTGTAGGTCGATGGAGTGAAGGTTAAACAGCGCCATATCGATTAAAAAGCGCAAATAATTGCTATAACCGATCAATAAATTCGTTTATAAGCGGAGCATCAGCAATGAGCGTGCTCCGCTGAAGGTCATTTCGGCTTGCAGGTCATGGTGATGTACAGCTTGATGATCTTGCGGTTGAACTTGGCGGAAAGATCGGCACTTTTGCCGGCGTCGAGATTGATCCTGCGGGTCTTAGGCGATTCAGGACCGTTGCGAAACACCACCGCGCATTCGGCGGCGACGTCGCCGTAGTTGTTCACGGTGATCGAACCCATGTCGTAATCGGAGGCGTAGGTGGTGTAGTCGATCTTCAGTCCATTGAGCTCTTTCTGTACGTCGATCGGGTAAGCAAACGCAGTCAGCGGCAGCATTGCCAGTACCAAAAAACCGATTTTTTTCATTCAGCAGTCTCCAATTAGAACTGCGCAGCTTAGGACAAGAGGAGCCCATCATGAAAGCGCCCCGCGTGACCCTTGATCAATGGCGAACGCTTCAGGCCGTGGTCGACCACGGTGGCTTCGCCCAGGCAGCCGAGGCGTTGCATCGCTCGCAATCGTCGGTCAGCTACACCGTGGCGCGCATGCAAGACCAGCTCGGCGTGCCATTGTTGCGCATCGACGGGCGCAAAGCGGTCCTCACCGAAGCTGGCGGCGTGTTGTTGCGCCGCTCCCGTCAACTGGTGAAACAGGCCAGTCAGCTCGAAGACCTGGCCCATCACATGGAGCAGGGCTGGGAAGCCGAAGTGCGCCTGGTGGTCGATGCCGCCTACCCGAGCGCCCGGCTGGTCCGTGCGCTGACCGCGTTCATGCCGCAAAGCCGTGGCTGCCGCGTGCGCCTGCGTGAGGAGGTGTTGTCGGGGGTGGAAGAGGTACTGCTCGAAGGCGTTGCCGACCTGGCCATCAGCAGTTTCAGCATTCCCGGTTTCCTGGGCGCGGAACTGAGCGACGTCGAGTTCGTTGCGGTCGCCCATCCGGAACACCCCTTGCACCGGCTCAATCGCGAACTGAATTTCCAGGACCTGGAAAGCCAGCTGCAAGTGGTCATCCGCGACTCCGGTCGCCAGCAGCCCCGGGACGTCGGCTGGCTCGGTGCCGAACAACGCTGGACCGTCGGCAGCCTGGCTACCGCCGCCACTTTCGTCGGCAGCGGCCTGGGCTTCGCCTGGCTGCCAAGGCACATGATTGAACGGGAACTCAAGGAAGGTACGCTCAAGCTGCTACCTTTGGACCAGGGCGGCAGCCGTAACCCGAGTTTTTACCTGTACTCGAACAAGGACAAACCGCTCGGCCCGGCGACGCAGATTCTGATCGAGTTACTGCGCACGTTCGACACCGCCCCCCTGGATGCACCGTTCGCCGCCCCAGAACAAGCCTGACACGGAGGTAACGCATGGCCTATTTCGAACACGAAGGTTGCAACCTGCACTATGAGGAATATGGCCAGGGCACGCCGTTGCTGCTGGTCCACGGCCTGGGGTCCAGTACCCTGGACTGGGAGGAACAGATCCCGACGCTGGCCACCCGTTACCGGGTGATCGTCCCGGATGTGCGCGGCCACGGTCGCTCCGACAAACCCCGCGAGCGCTACAGCATCGCCGGGTTCAGCGCCGACCTTGTGGCGCTGATCGAGCACCTGAACCTGGGACCGGTCCATTACGTCGGGTTGTCCATGGGCGGCATGATCGGCTTTCAACTGGGCGTGGATCAGCCGCAATTGCTCAAGAGCCTGTGCATCGTCAATAGCGCACCGCAGGTCAAGTTGCGCAGCCGCGACGACTACTGGCAGTGGTTCAAACGCTGGAGCCTGATGCATGTACTCAGTCTTCACACCATTGGCAAAGCCCTGGGTAGCAAACTGTTCCCCAAACCCGAGCAGGCGCAATTACGAGAAAAAATGGCCGAACGCTGGGCAAAAAACGACAAACATGCTTATCTCGCCAGCTTCAATGCCATTGTTGGCTGGGGGGTTCAGGAACGACTATCGAGAGTGTCCTGTCCAACCCTCATCGTCAGCGCCGACCGTGACTACACACCGGTTGCACTGAAGGAAAACTACGTAAGACTGCTGCCCAATGCGCGGCTGGCAGTGATCGCAGACTCGCGTCACGCCACCCCGCTGGACCAGCCCGAACGCTTCAACCAGACACTGCTCGAGTTTCTTGCCGCAGTCGATACCACCACACTCAGGATCACTGACCCATGCTGAAAAAAATCGCCCTCGCCGCTGGCTCCGTTCTGTTCGCCGCCAACCTGATGGCGGCAACGCCTGCCAAGGCGCCGCACGTTCTACTGGAGACCACCAACGGCCAGATCGAAATCGAACTGGACCCGGTCAAGGCCCCGATCAGTACCAAGAACTTCCTTGAGTACGTCGATAGCGGCTTCTACAACAACACGATTTTCCACCGCGTGATTCCGGGCTTCATGGTCCAGGGCGGCGGTTTCACTCAGCAAATGCAGCAAAAAGAGACCAAGGCACCGATCAAGAACGAGCACAAGAACGGCCTGGTCAACGTGCGTGGCACCTTGTCCATGGCCCGTACCTCGGTGCCAGACTCGGCCACCAGCCAGTTCTTCATCAACGTCAAGGACAACGATTTCCTCGACCAGGGTGATGGTTATGCGGTATTCGGCAAAGTGGTCAAGGGCATGGACGTGGTGGACATCATCGTCAATTCGCCAACCACCGTGCGCAGCGGCATGAAGGATGTACCCGCAGACCCTGTGTTCATCAAGTCGGCCAAGCGCATCGACTGAGACTAAGCTGGACAAGGATGTCCGAGCCGTTGCCGGTGTTCGCCGGCAACGCTCAAACCGTTGAAGGAGAGCCCGTTCGCGGGCGAATAACCGATGCTTTATCGCCGCTTTGAAAAACTGATCGACGTGTTTCGCGACGCCCCGACGGCCGCACCGCCGGATCGCGTATTACCGTTCTATACCTACTACCTCAAGCAGGTCTGGCCCAGCTTCGCCGCCCTGCTGCTCGTCGGCCTGGTTGGCGCCCTGATCGAAGTGGCGCTGTTCAGCTACCTGAGCCGCATCATCGACCTGGCCCAGGGCACGCCCAACGCCGACTTTTTCAAGGAACACGGCCTTGAACTGACCTGGATGATGGTGGTGGCGCTGGTCCTGCGCCCGGTGTTCGTCGGCCTGCATGACCTGCTGGTGCACCAGACCCTCAGCCCCAGCATGACCAGCCTGATCCGCTGGCAAAACCACAGCTACGTGCTCAAGCAGAGCCTGAATTTTTTCCAGAACGACTTCGCCGGGCGCATCGCCCAACGCATCATGCAGACCGGCAACTCCCTGCGCGATTCGGCGGTGCAGGCGGTGGATGCGCTGTGGCATGTGCTGATCTATGCCATCAGCTCGCTGGTGCTGTTCGCCGAAGCCGACTGGCGCCTGATGATCCCGCTGCTGACCTGGATCATCGCTTTCATCAGCGCACTCTATTACTTCGTGCCACGGGTCAAGGATCGCTCGGTGGTGGCCTCCGATGCGCGCTCCAAACTCATGGGACGGATCGTCGATGGCTACACCAACATCACCACCCTGAAACTGTTTGCCCACACCAACTTCGAGCAGCAATACGCCCGCGAAGCGATCAAGGAGCAAACCGAAAAAGCCCAGTTGGCCGGTCGCGTCGTCACCAGCATGGACGTGGTCATCACCAGCATGAACGGTCTGTTGATCGTCAGCACCACCGGCCTGGCCCTGTGGCTGTGGACGCAGTCGCTGATCAGCGTAGGCGCCATTGCCCTGGCCACCGGACTGGTGATCCGTATCGTCAACATGTCGGGCTGGATCATGTGGGTGGTCACCGGCATCTTCGAAAACATCGGCATGGTCCAGGACGGCCTGCAAAGCATTTCCCAACCGGTCAGCGTCACCGACCGTGACCAGGCCAAACCGCTGGCGGTGGCCCGTGGCGAAGTGCGTTTCGAAAATGTCGATTTCCACTATGGAAAGCAGAGCGGGATCATCGGCGGGCTCAACCTGACGATCAAACCCGGCGAGAAGATCGGCCTGATCGGTCCGTCCGGCGCGGGCAAGTCGACCCTGGTCAATCTGCTGCTGCGCCTCTACGACGTCGAGGGCGGGCGCATCCTCATCGACGGCCAGGACATCGCCGACGTCAGCCAGGAAAGCCTGCGCGAACGCATCGGCATGATCACCCAGGACACGTCCCTGCTGCATCGCTCGATCCGCGACAACCTGCTTTACGGCAAGCCCGACGCCACTGATGCCGAACTCTGGGAAGCGGTGCACAAGGCCCGGGCCGACGGCTTCATTCCCACCCTGTCGGACGCCGAAGGCCGCAGCGGTTTCGATGCCCATGTCGGGGAACGCGGGGTGAAGCTTTCCGGTGGCCAGCGCCAGCGCATCGCCATCGCCCGCGTACTGCTCAAGGACGCGCCGATCCTGATCATGGACGAGGCCACGTCGGCACTGGACTCGGAAGTCGAAGCGGCCATCCAGGAAAGTCTCGAAACCCTGATGCAAGGCAAAACCGTGATTGCCATCGCCCACCGGCTCTCGACCATCGCCCGGATGGACCGTCTGGTGGTGCTGGAAAACGGCAAGATCGCCGAAACCGGCAGCCACGCCGAACTGCTGGCCCATGGCGGTTTGTATGCGCGGTTGTGGCAGCACCAGACAGGGGGTTTTGTCGGGATCGATTAGGCCTTTTACCGATAAAAGACCGCCACGCTCCTCACCACGGGCGCTGGCGGTTTTTTTATGTGTACTGGAACTTTGGAAAAACAGTGCTGTACTCAGCCAAGGTTCTGGAGGTGGTTTTGCAGTCCATCTGCTGGATGCACAACGCAGCGAAATCTCGAAAGGACACTCTCTCATGTCTCTGTTCAAACGTTCCGCTACAGAGTTGGTAGGTACCTTCTGGCTGGTGTTGGGTGGTTGCGGCAGTGCGGTGCTGGCTGCGGCTTTCCCGGATGTCGGTATCGGTTTGCTGGGGGTTTCCCTGGCGTTTGGCTTGACGGTGCTGACCATGGCCTTCGCCATTGGCCACATTTCCGGCTGCCACCTCAATCCGGCGGTGTCGCTGGGGTTGGTGGTCGGCGGACGGTTTCCGGCCAGTGAACTGCCGGCCTACATCATCGCCCAGGTGCTTGGCGCGGTCATCGCGGCCGCCCTGCTGTACTTCATTGCCAGCGGCAAGCCCGGTTTCGAACTGGCGTCAGGCCTGGCATCCAACGGCTTCGGCGAACACTCCCCCGGTGGCTACTCGATGGCGGCGGGCTTTGTCTGTGAGTTGGTGATGACCGCCATGTTCATCCTGATCATCCTTGGCGCCACCGACAACCGTGCGCCAGCGGGGCTTGCGCCGATTGCCATTGGCCTGGCGCTGACCCTGATCCACCTGATCTCGATCCCGGTCACCAATACCTCGGTCAACCCGGCACGCAGCACCGGCCCGGCGCTGATCGTTGGCGGCTGGGCCATCCAGCAACTGTGGATGTTCTGGGTCGCGCCGCTGCTCGGTGCGGTCGTCGGCGGCGTGCTGTATCGCTTCCTCGGCAAGGAAAACAGCTGACCGACAGTACGGCGAAGATCAGCCTTGCCGGTAAGGCAAGGCGGTCTTCGCCTCATCCGCGTAGGCCAATACGCCAATCCGCTCTTGCTGCAGAAAGTCCTTCACGGCCGCTTTCAAGCCCGGATGGCGCAAGTAATGCCAGGAGTGCGTGATGACCGGTTCGAAACCGCGAATCAACTTGTGCTCGCCCTGCGCGCCGGCATCGAAACGCGCAAAGCCATTGGCAATCGCGTAGTCCATGCCCTGGTAGAAGCACGTTTCGAAGTGCAACCGATCGAACTCCGCCAGGCAGCCCCAATAACGCCCGTAAAAACTGTCACCGCCGACCAGGCTGAACGCCATTGCCACGGGACGCGAGCCTTGCCTGGCCAATACCACCCGAATCGATTGCGGCATGCGCTCGGCCAGCAGACTGAAAAACGCCCGCGTCAGGTAGGGCCTTTGCCGGCGCACGGCGTAGGTATTGGCATAGCAGGCGTAGACGAAATCCCACAGCGACTCGGTCAATTCCCGGCCTTCGAGCCATTCAAAATCGATACCCTGCCCCGCCACTTGCTCGCGTTCCTTGCGCATCTGCTTGCGTTTGCGCGAACTCAGGGCGTCGAGAAAATCCTGGAAATCCCGATAGCCACGGTTTTGCCAGTGGTACTGACAACCGATGCGCTGCAACCACCCCGGTTGTTCGGCCAGCGCGGCGTCGGTGAACGGGTCAGTGAAGTTGATGTGGGCACTGGAGAGTTGTTCGATCTCAAGATAGCCCGGCAGACTCTTGAGTAATTCGAAACCGTCCTCCACCCGGCTCGCCAGCAAGCGCGGGCCGCTGACCGGGCTGAACGGCACGGCCGTCAGCAGCTTGGGGTAGTAATCGATGCCCGCGCGTTCGCAAGCATCGGCCCAAGCGTGATCGAACACGTATTCGCCATAGGAATGCCATTTGCGGTAGCTGGGTAACGCCGCGATCAGTCGATCACCGTCCATGTGCAATAAATGCTCGGGTTGCCAACCGGAATGAGGCCCGACGCTGCCGCTGTCTTCCAGCGCGCCGAGAAACCCGTGACGCAGGAATGGCTGATTTTCGGGTACCAGCGCGTCCCAGGTTTGCGGGTCGATCTCGGACAGACTTTGCAGGCGTTGCAACGGCATCACCATCCTCACTCTTCATGGTGTGAAAGCCTGGCGAGTATCGCCTATCGGTGTGCATTGCACACGTTCAATTCGACCATGGCGCTCTGGATCAAGGGTCCGCAAAGGTTTGGCATCGTCACAGACATGCCATCACTCTGCCACTGCCTTGTCATAAACCATCGCGATACTGGCGCCTGTTTTTAGAGCGCCGGGTTATATCCGGCCACTGTTTTCCGTCCACCCCATGGTCGGTTGTGCCCAGGATGGTCCAGCCATCCACTCTCATCTTCGGAGATTGATATGCGTCTTGCTTCCACGAAAACTGCGGCGGCCTTGTGTGGCGGCCTGTTGCTGGCCATGAGTGTTCCTGCCAGCGCCGCAGTCGACGCCAAACTGCTCGACATGCTCAGGGCTAACGGTTCGATTACCAACGCCCAATACAGCGAATTGCAAGCCGAGTTGGCAAGGGATCAGAAGGAGCAGCAAATCGCTCGTCAGGCCCAGCAAGAGACCAACGAGCAGATCGCGGCCACCGCGAAGAAAACCAATGAGCTGAGCACCTTCGACCAGAAGCTGGCGTGGGCGGCCAAGACCCAATTCAAGGGCGACGTGCGTTTCCGTCAGGAAAACGTCCACAACGATGGCGTTCCCAACAACAAGGACCAGGATCGTCAGCGCATTCGTGCCCGCTTGGGTGCGTTCAGCGAGATCAACCCACAGGTGGACACCGGCATCCGTATTGCCACCGGCAGCAACGACGATGCTCGTTCCACCAACCAGGACCTGAACAACTACTTCGACAAGAAGCAGATCTGGCTGGACCTGGGCTATGTCGACTACCACCCCGACGCCATCAAGAACCTGCACGTGATCGGCGGCAAGATGCTGCAGCCGTGGGTGAGCATGGGCGACATCATCTGGGATAGCGACATCAACCCCGAAGGCCTGGCCCTGACTTACAAGTATCCGCTGGGCAATACCGAACTGTTCGGCAGTGCCGGTCACTACACGCTCAAGGACAACGTCGATGGCGAGGGCGTGCAGTTCAAGCATGACTTGCGCCTGTACGCTGGCCAGTTGGGTGCGCGTTTCGCCATTACCGACAACCTGAAATTGACCGTCGGCGGCAGCCTCTACAACTACGACAACGACGAAGACAGCACCTGCACCGCCACCACCACGCCATGCGCACTGGCGGTCAATGGTAACAGCCCGGGCGAAGAGTTCCGCCTGTGGGAAGGTTTCAGCCAGATCGACATCGGCGGCCTGCCAATGCCGCTGTCGCTGTACGGCCAGTACGTGCACAACGCCGAAGCCAGCAACAATCAGGACACTGGCTGGCTGGCCGGCGTCAAGACCAAGATCTATGGCTTCGGCCTGGACTACAACTATCGCGACGTGCAGCAGAACGCAGTGGTGGGTGCCTTCACCGACTCCGACTTCGCCAACGGCTTCACCGGTTCGCGCGGCAGCAAGCTGAAAGTCAGCTACGAGCTGGACAAGAACTTCACCCTGGGGGCGACGTACTTCATGGCGACTTCCGACTACACCAACGCCAGCGTCAACCTGAAAGACTCCGACATCAACACCCTGCAACTGGATGCCGAAGCGAAGTTCTGATGCCCCCGCTACACGACTCCGGCACGGATGCCTGAGCCCCTTTACAGCCTGGCGTTGATCTATCGGTCCCCATCATCCTCCGATAGTTCAGCGCCGGGCTGTTTCTATTGGTGCACAAAAAAAGATCGCAGGCTGCGCCAACTCCTGCAGGGTTATGTAGTCCCCTGCAGGAGCTGACGCAGGCTGCGATCTTTCCAGCTACAGCGAAAAATCAGCGCTTGCGCAGCAGCACGCTACCAATCGAGTAACCGGCACCGAACGAGCTGAGCACCGCCAGCGAGCCGGCGGCCAGGTCGTCCTGGTTTTTGTGGAACGCAATCACCGAACCTGCCGAACTGGTGTTGGCATAGGTATCGAGAATCACCGGTGCTTCCTGCTCGGTAGCTTCACGCCCCAGCAGCTTCCTGACGATCAGGTGGTTCATGCTGAGGTTGGCCTGGTGCAGCCAGAAGCGCTTCACGTCGTGGACGTTGAGTTGATTCTCTTCCAGGTGCGCAGCGATCAGCTCGGCGACCATCGGGCAGACTTCCTTGAACACCTTGCGGCCTTCCTGCACGAACAGTTTGTCCTTGGCACCGATGCCCTCTTCCGCGGCGCGGTTGAGGAAGCCGAAGTTGTTGCGGATGTTGTTGGAGAACTGGGTCAGCAGTTTGGTGCTGACAATGTCGAACTGGTAACGGGAGGTAGCGAGGTCAGCGCGCTCGATGATCACCGCGGTCGCGGCATCGCCGAAGATGAAGTGACTGTCGCGGTCGCGGAAGTTCAGGTGACCGGTGCAGACTTCCGGGTTGACCATCAGTATCGCCCGGGCCTGGCCCAACTGGACGCTGTTGGCCGCGGCCTGGATGCCGAAGGTGGCCGAGGAGCACGCCACATTCATGTCAAAACCGAAACCCTGGATACCCAGCGCTGCCTGGACTTCGATGGCGATGGCAGGATAGGCGCGTTGCAGGTTGGAGCAGGCGACGATCACGCCGTCGATGTCAGCGGCGGTTTTGCCGGCGCGCTGCAAGGCTTGTTCGGCAGCGCCAATGGCCATCTGGCAGAGCACCGACCATTCGTCGTTGGAACGCTCCGGCAAGCGTGGCGCCATGCGTTGCGGGTCGAGAATGCCTTCCTTGTCCATGACAAAGCGACTTTTGATACCAGAGGCTTTTTCGATGAACGCTGCGCTGGACTCGGTCAACGCCTCGACTTCACCGCGAGCAATGGCTTGGGCGTTGTCGGCGTTGAATTGAGCGACATAAGCATTGAAAGACTGCACCAGCTCTTCGTTGGAGATGCTGTTGGCCGGGGTGTACAGGCCGGTGCCGCTGATGACGACGTTATGCATGGTCGTGTCTCTAATCTGTTCAGGCAGAAAGCATTGGTACAAGCGTACCAATGCACAAAGGGTCTATTCCCATCCGGGGACGCAAACCTGGCATCGCTTTATTCCGACCTGCCCGCGGCGGCGAAGGCTCAAAACCGCGGGGCCGGCGTTTATAGGCGCGAAGTTTGCCATAAACCTAGGGTTTTGGCGCCTTTTTGCTGGATAACCCACCTGTTAGAGACACTACAGCAACCTGTGGGAGCGAGCCTGCTCGCGAAGGGGCCATCAAACTCAACATCAATGGTGACTGACACACCGCTTTCGCGAGCAGGCTCGCTCCCACAGAGGATCAGGGTTCGACCTGGCTCCATTGCTTGCTCAGGCGCTTGTCGGAGATCGGCACCTTGGTCCCCAACTGCTGGGCAAACAGTGAAACCCGGTACTCCTCCAGCCACCAGCGGTACAACTCCAGCTGCGGATCGCGCTTGCCTTCCTGGGCGTGTTTGTTGGCGCGGGTCTGGTATTGCGTCCAGAGGCCGGACAACTCGCCGCTCCAGACCCGGTCCCGTTGTACCTGGGCGCCGATTTTTTCGAAACGCTGTTCGATGGCCTTGAGGTAGCGCGGCAGTTCCTTGAGCCACTGCATCGGCGTTTCCCGGACAAACCCCGGATACACCAGATGGCTGAGCTGCTGCTTGATGTCGTTCAAGGCCACGGCTTGCGCCAGGTCGATCTTGCCCTTGAAGCGTTTTTGCAGACCGTGCCAGTGCTTGAGGATTTCCAGGGTCAGCCTGGCCACGCGTTCGGCATGTTCGGTCCAGGCGCCGCGCTTGCGTTCGGCCAACGAAGCCAGCCCGGCACCATCGCGTGGCAGCGGGTCTTCACCGTCGAGAATGCAGCTGTCGAGGCTGGCCAGCAGAATGTCTTCGACCAGCGCATCGACACGGCCCATGTCGCGATACAGCAGGCCCAGTTCGGTCAGACCCGGCAGCTTGCCGCGCAGGAACTTCGCCGGCTCCGCCAGTTGCTGCATCAGCAGGCGCTGCAAGGCGCGGCGATGCTGGAACTCGGCTTCGGCGGGGGTCGAGAAACGTCCTTCCTTGACCGTTCCCGCCTCTTCCACCAGCGCCGGATAGACCGTCATCGACAAGCCGGCAATCTTCTGTTGGGTTTTCTCCGCCACGGCGGCAAACACTTTCGGCTCCACCGGCTGCTGGCTTTTCGCGGTTTGCGGCACGGCCAGGGCGGCCTGGCTGGCTTCGGCGAAACGCGCGGTCAGTTCGGCCAGGTCGCGCCCTTCACCGAGGAACTTGCCCTGAGCGTCGACGATCTCCAGGTTCATCCGCAGATGGCTTTCGACCTGCTGCGCCGCCTCGCTCCAGGCTTCATCGCTGACCCGAGCACCGGTCATGCGCAGCAGCTCGCGACCCAAGGCCTGGGGCAACGAGCCTTCGGCGAAGGTCATGCGCTGCAACGCGGCCTTGACGAAGTCCGGCACCGGCACGAAATTCTTGCGCAAGGCCTTGGGCAGGTTGCGCACCAAGGCAATGCACTTGGCTTCGATCAGCCCCGGCACCAGCCATTCCAGGCGTTCCGGCGGCAGCATCGGCAACAACGGCGCCGGCACACGCAGGGTCACGCCGTCGCGCGGGTGGTTCGGTTCGAAGTGGTAGCTGAGAGCCAATTCCAGGTCGCCGATGTGCAGCGTGTCCGGGTAATGCAGGGCGGTGACTTCACTGGCTTCGCGGGCCAGCACGTCCTCTTCGCGCATGATCAGCAGTTGCGGGTCTTTCTGACTGTTGATCCGGTACCAGCTGTCGAACGTCGCGGTCTGGTGAATCTCTGCCGGCAACCGCGCATCGTAGAAGGCATACAGGGTTTCTTCGTCAGCGAGAATGTCGCGACGGCGGGCCTTGGCTTCCAGTTCGTCGAGCTGTTCCAGCAACTGCTTGTTGGCCGTCAGGCACTTGGCTTTCGACTGAATCTCGCCACGCACCAGTGCTTCGCGGATGAACAATTCGCGGGACACCACCGGATCGACCGGGCCGTAATGCACCGGCCGACGGCCGACCACGATCAGCCCGAACAGGGTGATCTGCTCGAAGGCCACGACTTGGCCACGCTTCTTCTCCCAATGGGGTTCGAAGTGGTTTTTCTTGATCAGGTGCCCGGCCAGCGGCTCTATCCAGTCGGCATCGATCTTGGCCACCATCCGTGCATACAGCTTGGTGGTTTCCACCAGTTCAGCGGTCATCAGCCACTGCGGGCGTTTCTTGCCGATGCCCGAGGACGGGTGAATCCAGAAACGCCGCTGACGCGCGCCGAGGTAATCGCCATCTTCGGTTTTCTGGCCGATCTGGCTGAGCAACCCCACCAGCACCGCTTTGTGCAGTTTCGGGTAATCCGCCGGCTCTTTATTGAGGCTCAGCTGCATGTCGCGGCAGATCAGGCTCAATTGGCGATGGGAGTCGCGCCATTCGCGCAGGCGCAGGTAAT
>Ga0247818_10000246_pt1 | contig 33407 bp, 31 predicted proteins | sample 13C_Glucose_Day1_FD_192424 | JGI IMG/M metagenome (GOLD analysis project Ga0247818, IMG submission 192424) | Soil microbial communities from agricultural site in Penn Yan, New York, United States - 13C_Glucose_Day1 | ecosystem: Environmental > Terrestrial > Soil > Agricultural land | place...
GTGCCCCGACCGTTGAGGTCAGGGTCCGCAACACCGGCGACCGCGACTCCCGCGAGGTCGTGCAGGTCTACCTCCAGCCGGCCGAGCACGACCAGCCTGTGCGGTTGGTGGGCTGGGCCTCGGCCGAGGTGCCGGCCGGGGCGTCGGCCACGGTGACCGTCGACTGCGACGACCGCCTCTGGCGCCGCTGGGACTCCGCCGCGGGTGGGTGGGCGCGCCTGGCCGAGGGCGGCGAGCTCATCGTGGCCCGCGGCCTCGGCGACGTGCGCCACCGTCTGCCGCTCTGAGCTGAGAGACGCCGCGACGCGGAGCAGCGAACGAGGGGACACGGAAGCCGAGTGAGCACCCGGCATACAGTCACGACCATGACCACGGCGAGCGCACCGCGTGCCCCGCGCCGCCGTCCCGGCCGCCCCCGCGGCGGGGACGGCGGCGACACCCGCGAGCGCATCCTCTCGGCGGCGGCAGCGCTGTTCGCCGAGCAGGGCTACCGCGCGACGTCGATGGTCGCCGTCGCCGAGCACGCCGGGCTGAGCCAGACGGGCCTGCTCCACCACTTCCCGTCCAAGGAGCTGCTCCTGGCGGGGGTGCTGCAGCGGCGCGACGAGCAGGACATGGCAGCGATGGGCGCCGAGCACGAGGCGAGGGGCTGGGACGTCCTCGACCGACTGGTGTCACTGGTCGAGCACAACACCACCCGCGAGCCGTTCGTGCGACTCTTCACGGCGATGGCCGGCGAGGCCATCGATGCGGAGCACCCGGGGCACGAGTGGCTGCGCAGCCACCACCGGCAGGCGGCAGAGATGATCGCGCATGGTCTGCGTGAGGCGCAGCAGGACGGCACCTGCGCACCCGACGCCCCGGTGGAGCGCATCGCCCGCGTGACGCTCGCCGTGATGGACGGCCTGCAGATCCAGTGGCTCATGGACCCGGGGGGGGTCGACATGGCCGGCGACTTCGCGGCGTTCGTGGGCACGGTCCGCGAACGCTGGGGCACCCGGCCCGCGTAGACGACCTGTCCTCGCGAGGCCTCCTCGGTCAGCCGGTGCCGTAGCGCTTCTTGAGGATGGAGCGCTTGTGCGTTCCCTCCTCGTTGGTGCCCTTCTCCAGAATCGCCAGGTTGTGGAAGAAGTGCGCCGCGACGACGTGCCGGTCGGCATAGGTCGGCTCGTAGTCCTCGTCGACGAACTCCTCGTGGTTGAGGCCGTCGACGAGCCGCTTGAGCATCGCCATCGAGGTGTCCGGGCTGTCGCGGTCGTCGCTGCCGTGCCACTCCGGCCAGTAGGAGGTCTGCAGGTCCTCGACGGCGTAGATGCCGTGCGGCTCGAGCAGCGGGAACAGCGTCTCGAACGTCGTGACCACGTGCTCGCTGAGGTGGCTGCCGTCGTCGACGACGATGTCGAGGCGGCCGATCTGCCCGGCCACGCGGCGCAGGGACTCCGGGTCGCCCTGGTCGCCGCGGAAGATGCGGATGCGGTCCTCCTCCAGCGCGGACTTGTCGTGGATGTCGAGGCCGAAGACCTGGCCCCGGGGGAAGAACTCCTTCCACATCCGCAGCGAGTTGCCGCCACGGGCCGGGTCGGCGTAGCCGCCCACCCCGATCTCGAGGAGGTGGACCGGCTCGTCACGCAGGTGCTCGAGTAACCGGTCGTAGTGCTGCGCGTAGCGGTGCGTGCCCCACTTGTCGGTGCCGTGCTTGCGGGCCAGCGCCACGAGGTCCGGCGTGGACCGGTGCAGCTGACGACGCGCGTCGTCCTTGTGCTGCTCGTACTCGGTGACCACACGGGCCAGCCGGCGCGAGCTCCTTCCGATCGCGCGTCGGGTCGAGCTGCGGAGCGAGGCGCTGTCCATGACGCGATCCTGCCGCCTGTGTCAAGGGCGGCCGCGGCTACGGTGAGCCGGTGCTGCGGTGGAAGGGCGGTGACCAGAGCCGGGAGATCCTGCGCCTCGCCGTGCCCGCGTTCCTGGCCCTGGTGGCCGAGCCGATGTTCCTGCTCGCCGACGCGGCGATCGTCGGGCACCTCGGCACCCCCCAGCTCGCGGGCCTCGGAGTCGCCAGCGCCACGCTGCTCACCGCCGCCAACCTCTTCGTCTTCCTGGCCTACGGCACCACCTCGATCGTCGCGCGACAGGTCGGGGCCGGCTCCCAGCGCGGCGCCCTCGGGGCGGGCATCGACGGCACCTGGCTGGCGGTGGCGATCGGGGCCGTCGTCGCGGTCGCGGTGGCCGCAGCAGCCGAGCCGCTGTGCCGGGTGTTCGGCGCCTCGCCCACCGCGCTCGGGCACGCCACCACCTACCTGCGCATCTCGGCCATCGGCATCCCGGCCATGCTGGTGGCCCTGGCGGCCACCGGCGTCCTGCGCGGACTGCAGGACACCCGAACCCCGCTGGTCGCATCGGTCGCTGGTTTCACGTCGAACATCGCCCTGAACCTCGCCCTGGTCTACGGCCTCGGCTGGGGCATCGCCGGGTCGGCCTGGGGCACCGTCATCGCCCAGACGGGCATGGCTACCGGTCTCGTCGTGGTGCTGGTGCGGCACGCCCGGCGTGCCGGCGCCCGTCTCCACCCCCATCCCGGGAGGGTCCTGGGGGCCGCCCGGACCGGCATACCGCTGCTGGTCCGGACGCTGGCGCTGCGCGCCATCCTGCTCCTCACCACCTGGGTCGCGGCGGGCCTGGGCGACGTGCCGCTCGCCGCCCACCAGGTCGCCGCGACGGTGTGGTCCTTCCTCGTCTTCGCCCTCGACGCGCTCGCCATCGCCGCACAGGCGCTCACCGGCAAGGCCCTCGGCGCCGGCGACGTGCAGGCCGCGAGGTCGGCCACCGAGACCATGGTGCGCTGGGGCGTCTGGGGCGGTGCCGTGCTGGGGGCGGCGCTGCTGGCCGTCCACAACGTCGTGCCCGCCGCGTTCACCGACGACGAGGCGGTGCGCTCGGTGCTGGCCGCGGCCCTGGTCGTGGTGGCGCTCGGCCAACCGCTGTCCGGCTACGTGTTCGTCGTCGACGGGGTGCTGATCGGCGCCGGCGACGGCCGCTGGCTCGCCAGGGCCATGGTCGTCACCCTGCTGCTCTACCTCCCGCTCGCCCTGGGGGTGCACGCCGGGGCCGACCGCCTGCTCGGGGCGGGCGGGACCGAGGGGCAGGCGCGCGCGCTGACCGCCCTGTGGCTGGCCTTCACGGGCTTCATGGCCATCCGGGGCGTGCTGTTCCGGCGGCGGGTGCGCACCGACGACTGGGCCGTCACGGGCGCCGCCCGGTAGGGACCGCCGGACTACGCCGACGGCGCCGACTGCGCGCCGCGAGAACCCCCCACGAGACCAGCACGGCCACCGCGGCCAGCACCTGGACGGCCCGGGTGTAGCGCTCCGGGTAGACGACGTTCTCGAGGTAGTGGTCGATGAAGCCGGTCCCCGACAGAGGCGCCTCGCCCCCTCGCTCCCGAGCCCAGTCCTCGACGTCGGTCAACGGGCAGCGCAGCGAGAACACGATCGTGGAGAAGCCCCACAGGGCCATCCCGAGGTGTGGCCAGATGACCCACGGCCACCGCCAGGCGAGGAAGCCGCCCGTGACCACGAAGACCAGGAAGCCGAAGTGGACGAGCATCACCCCGTCCGCCAGGAGCCGATAGCCCATCGACACCTCCCATCCGCTACCCGATGCCGGTCGCGGCCTCGCGTCGAGGGTCAGCCGCGGCGGTGAGCTCCCCGTCAGCCGAGCGGTGGGCCGCGCCCACTCCGCCGAAGAACATCGAGTGCTGCGGGTGCATCACGGTCGGCATCCCCGACCCGCCGGCAGCCGCCGCCATCTCGGGGTCGTCCTCGTGCTCGAGCCGGTGCGAGCCGTCGTCGAGCACGCGGACGTGCAGCCGCGGCCGGTCGATGGACTCCTGCAGTCCGATGCCCATGAGGCAGTATCGCCCCAGCACCTGCATCAGCGCCGTGGTGATCCGGTCGGCGCCGGGCGTGCCGACCGCCAGGGTGTCGCCGGCCCGGCTGCGGGCGACCGACGGCGCCATGTTGGAGGCGAGCCGCGTGCCCGGGGCGAGCGCGTGCAGGCCCAGCCGGTTGAGCTCGGGCTCGCCGAGGCAGTTGTTGAGCATCAGCCCGGTGCCCGGCACCGTCGCGCCCGCGCCGTAGCCGCTCGATGCCGTGATGGCGCAGGCCCGCCCGTCGCTGTCGACGGCCGAGACGTGTGCCGTGGACGACGAGGTCGGGAGGCCGGGCAGGCCGTGGCGCTGCACCTTCTCGAGCAGTGCGTAGCCGTCCTCCTCGAGGTCCTTCGAGAGGTCGTGCACGCGGTGGCGGTAGGTCAGGACGTGGCGCTGGATCTCGATGACGTCCGCCCAGCTGCGCCCCTCTCGGGCGGCCAGCTCGCCCAGCATGACCGCGAGCATGGGCCCGCCGATGGAGGGCGGTGGGTTGGTGGCCACCTCCCAGTCGCCGAGCTGGAGGGTGAGCGGGGTCCGTACCACCGCCTGGTATGCCGCGAGGTCGGCCTGCGTGATGAGCCCACCGCGGGAGGCGGAGTCCGCGGCGATCCGGGCAGCGAGCTCGCCGGTGTAGACGGTCCCGTGACCCTGCTCGCCGATGAGGTCGAGGGTGTCGGCGAGGTCGGGCGAGCGCACGAGGTCGCCGGCCTGGAGGACCGACCCGTCGTCCCGGCTGACGAGGGGCCGGGTGTGCTCGTCCCAGCCGAACAGGCTGTCGGCCGTGATGGCCAGGTAGCTCGCGGCCGCGGCGCCGATGTGGAACCCCTGGCGCAGCGCGGCGGTGGTGGGTGCCAGGACGTCGGCCCACGCCGCGGCACCGTGCCGCTCGTGGGCGAGCCCGAGCGCCGCGAAGGCGCCTGGCGTCGCGACCGAGCCGTGGCCGGCATACAGGGTGATCCCCCCGCCGTAGGCGACGTCGAACTCGCGCAGGCCCTGCCCGAACCTCTCGGCCGGCTGGTCGCGGCCGGGCATCTCGACGTTGCCGTCGATGACCTCCGGCTCCCCGCCGGGCGGCCAGACCGTCACGAAGGCGCCACCGAGCGCGCTGACGATGCCGGGCTCGGTGCTCATCGCCGCCGCCATCGAGGCGATCGCCGCGTCGACGGCGTTGCCGCCGGCCCGCGCGGCGGCCAGACCGGCCTGCACCGCGACGGGACCGGTCGCCGCCACCGCCACCTGTCGGGTCACGCTCGCGATTCTGCCCTGCTCACCCGCCGCTCGCGCAGTTCGGGGTGTTGCCGAGCGTTGTCGCGCGCCGCAACACCCCGAAGGGGAGGGCTGCGTCAGCGGGTCGTCAGGCGCACCGTGAACGCGGCCGTCTTGCCCTCGCCGCGAGTCGAGACCCCGAGGGCGGAGAACGGCTCGAAACCCTGCCTGTCCTTGGCGTCGAGGTCCTTGGCGTGCTCCTTCACCAGGCTCGCGATGTCGAGGTAGAGCACCGCGCGAGCGTCCTTCGCGCCGGGGACGGCGTCGCGGAAGGACTGCTGCTCTCCGAGGCCGCTTCCCCGGGCGATCTCGCTGGCGTAGCCCTCGGTCGTGGCGACGACCGGGCGGTCGCCCGCCGTGCTCTGGTGCAGCGGGGAGAAACCCATGCCGCTGCTGTTGAGGCCCTTGACGAACCTCCCCACAGCGGCCGGGTCGCCATCGGTGCCGAGGGCGACCCGCACCTGGTCGTCCTCGAGACCGCCATAGGCCAGCGTCAGCCGGTCTCCCAGCGCGGCGTAGAGGTCGTCGGGCAGCGAGACCCCGAGCTCCTGCTCTGCCCCCTCGAAGTTCTTGACGACATCGCCGGCGGCAGCCCAGCCGGCCTTGACCTGCTCGCTCGCACCGGAGAGGCCGAAGGCGCCCAAGGTGCCGGCGGGCAGGTCGGTGACGCCCGTGCCGCTGCCCCGACTCTCCGGCCAGGCGAGCGGCATGTCGGTGACGCGACCCGCGAGCTCGAGGTGCGGACCGGCGAATCGGAGCGCCACGGCGACCCGGCCACCGCGCGACGCGTCGGGCACGGGCACGCCCATCATGAAGCGGCCGACCCGGGCGGCGTCGGCGACCTCGCCCACACGCTCGAGGTCGAGCCACGCCGCCGCCACGCCGTCCTCGCCCAGGGCCGACATGTCGGCTTCGAACTGCGGGGACTCGTCCAAAGTGGTGCCCTGCTCGGCCTCGGTGAGCAGGGTGACCACCGTCTTGTCCTCGCTGCAGATGGCGAAGCCGTCGCGCACGCCACACGTGGTCTTGCCCGAGCCCGTGAGCCTCGGCAGCGCCTCGGCCGCCTTGTCCTCGTCGGTGACGGCGAGGACGGCGACCGGGATCGGCTTGTCCTTGCTCGTGGCGCCGGGCAGCAAGCCGAGCGCGAAACGCTCGCCGAGCCAGGGCTCGACGTCGGCCGCGTAGTCGACGTCGCCCAGCTTCGCGTCGTCCTTCACCTGGTCAAAGGCCACCTTGCGCAGGTCGGAGGTCTCGGTGACCTTGCCCTTGGCCTCGGGGAAGCGCAGGGCGAACCGGACCGCGGCCACCTTCTGGCCGGCCGAGGGGTTCATGTCGAGCTTCATGAACGCCACGGTGTCGGCCGGCAGCACGCTTTCCGGCTGAGGGCCTCCGCCGTTCAGCCTGCTGAAGGCCATCCAGCCGCCCCCGACGGCCGCGGTCCCACCGACGATGGCCACCAGCCCCCCGACCAGCGCCACCGTCTTGACCCGGCTCTGCTTCTGCACCGGCGCGTCAAACGTCTCCGGCATGACCATGTGAGTCCCCCTCGCGTGTCAGCAATCGCGCGGAGGCTAGCCCGCACCAGGTGGGCGGCACCGGTGAATCTGCGAAGGTCTGGCGGTTCGGACGAGGGTGGCTACAGCGTGAACGCCTCCCTGAAGCGCGCGAGCGCCGCCTCGCTGTCCCCGGACGCCCACGCCTCGAGGCCCACCGTCCCGGCATACCCCATCTCTGCCAGTGCGCGGGCCACGGCCGGGTAGCTGATCTCCCCGGTGCCGGGCTCGCACCGCCCCGGGACGTCCGCGACCTGGATCTCGCCGATCCACGGCAGCGCCCGCCGGCACAGCTCGATGAGGTTCCCCTCCCCGATCTGGGCGTGGTAGAGGTCGAGCATCAGGCGCAGGTGGGGGCTGTCGACGTCGCTCACCAGTGCCAGGCAGTCCGTCGCCGTGGCGAACGGGACGCCCGGGTGGTCGACGGCGGTGTTGAGGTTCTCGAGGACGAAGGTGACGCCCGCGCGCTCACCCAGGCCGGCGATGCGCGTGAGGGTATGCCGTGCGGCGAGCCACATGGGTCCCGTCACCACCGGCTCCGGTCGGATGGGGAGCCCGCGGCTGTCGAGGCCCGTGCCGTGCAGGTTGAGGCGAGGGATGCCGAGCCGCTGGGCGACGGGGACGGACTGCTCGGCGGTGGCTAGAAGCTCATCGGAGCCCTCGGGGTCCGTGAGGGTGCCCCGGACGTAACCGGTCATCGACGAGAAGACGACGCCCTCGTCGCGCAGGGCCGCCAGCGCGTCGATGTCGTGCCGCGTCCAGTCCCAGATCTCCACCTCGAAACCGAGGGCGCTGATCCGCCTGACCCGCTCGACGACCGGCAGGTCGAGGAAGACCATCTCGGAGCTGACCGCCAGGGTGAACGGGCCGACCCGGGCCGCGCTCATGCGGCCGCCACACGGTCGGTGTCGCGGACGGCGACGGTGCGGCCCGTCTCGACCGACTCGATACAGGCCAGGGCGATCCGCAGCGCGGCGCGGGCGTCCTCGCCGGTCGCCACGGGAGTCCCGCCGGCCCGCACCGCGGCACAGAAGGCCGCGAGCTCGCCGGCATACGCGTCGGCGAACAGCTCGGTGTCCGCGCGACGGGTCGGGCGTGCCACTCCCTCGGAGGTCCAGTGCGCCATCGTGACCTGGGCCGGGGTTCCCGCCGTCACCATGCCGGCCGAGCCGAACACCTCGCCCCTGACGTCGTAGCCGTAGACCGCCGAGAAGCTGGCCTCGGCCGTGGCGATGGCGCCGTTGTCGTAGCGGATGGTGACCACGGCGGTGTCGAGCAGACCGCTGTCCTTGAAGTCAGGCGCGACCAGGGCGTCGGCCATCACGCCCACCTCGACCGCCCGCGCCCCGGGGTTGAGCCAGTTCAGGGTGTCGAAGTCGTGGACCAGCGTCTGGGTGAAGATGGTCCACGGTGGCACCGCGGCAGGGTTGGCCAGCCCGGGGTCGCGGGTCAGCGAGCGCATCAGCTGGGGCGTGCCGATGCCGCCGTCGACGACCACCTGCCGGGCTGCCGCGAAGTCGGCCGCCACGCGCCGGTTGAAGCCCACCTGGAGCGGCACTCCCGCTGTGCGGCAGGCCGTGATGGCGCGGTCGGCGTCGCTGAGGGTCATGGCCATCGGCTTCTCGACGAACACCGCCTTGCCGGCGAGGGCCGCCGCGACGACAAGGTCGGCGTGGGCGCTGCTCGCGCAGGTGATCGCGACGGCCTCGACGCGCGGGTCGTCGATGAGCTCCTGCGGGTCGAGCGTCGCCTCGACCCCCAGCTCTCCGGCCAGTCGCTCTGCCGCGCCAGCCGCGGGGTCGGCCACGAGGACCAGCTCGGCCTCCGGCAGGCGGCGGGCGAGGGTGGTGGCGTGGTAGGGGCCGATGCGGCCGGCGCCGATCAGGCCGAAGCGCAGGGGTGGCTGGGTCATGTCTCTCCTCAGGGACCGCGCTCTGAACTAGAGCGCTCTAGTAACGGTTCAGTGAACCGTCCCCCGCGCCCGCCCGTCAAGACATCCGACGCCTCAACTGGAGCGCTCTAGTTACACTGACGCCCATGACGAGCCGCAAGCCGACCATGGAGGACGTCGCTGCCCGCGCCGGCGTCTCCCGCGCGCTCGTGTCCATCGTGTTCCGTGCCGCCCCGGGGGCCTCGAGCGCCACCCGCGAGCGCGTGCTGGCCGCGGCGCGCGAGCTCGACTACCACCCGGACACCCGGGCCAGCCGGCTGGGCCGCACCCGGACCCGCACGCTGGGCGTCGTCTTCGGCGTCGGGCACACCTTCCACGGCGACGTCATCGAGAGCCTCTACGCCGCGGCCGACCAGGCTGGCTACGAGATCGTGCTCAGCGGGGTGACCGGCCGACGGCCTGAGACGACCGCCGTGCAGACGCTGCTGGCCGAGCGGTGTGAGGCCCTCGTCCTGCTCGGCAGCGGCCTCCCGGCCGGGGAGATGAACCGGCTCGCCGGCCGCCTGCCGGTCGTCAGCGTCCTGCGTCCCGTGCGCGCGTCGGGCGTCGAGGTGGTCCGCACGGACGACGCCGACGGCCTCCGCCTGGGCGGCAGCGCCCAGGCGGTGGACCTGCCCGGGGGGCTGACGGAGGAGGACGGCGCTGCGAGCGCCACGGCATACCTCGCCCTCCGGGGGCAGCGCCCATCGGCAGTGACGGCGTTCAACGACCGGTGCGCGCTCGGCTTCATCGACACGGTGCGGCGGGCGGGCCTGCGCGTCCCCGACGACGTGTCGGTCGTGGGCTTCGACGACATCCGCCAGGCGGCCTACCCGCACATCTCGCTGAGCACGGTGCGCCAGGACGCCGACCGGCTCGGGGCCCTCGCGCTCCAGCGGGTGTGCGCCCGCCTCGACGACGGCGAGTCGCAGGCCCGGGAGCTCGTGGTCGCGCCCACGCTCGTGGCGCGCAGCAGCACCGGGCGGCAGGCGGCCTCGTGACGCTCACCGTCGGCCTGCTGCTGGCGCTGGCGGCGCTGCTCATCGGCTATGCCAAGACGTCGATCGGCGGCCTGGCCAGCATCTCGATCGCGATCTTCGCCAGCGTCATGCCGGCGCGGGAGTCCACGGCGGCGATCCTCCTGCTCCTCATCGTGGGCGACCTGGTGGCGGTGTGGCACTACCGCCGCGACGCAGACCTCTCGCTCCTGCGCCGGCTCATCCCCGCCGTGCTGCCGGGGCTGGTGCTCGGCGCGCTGTTCCTCGCCGTCGTCGACGACACGGTGCTCCGGCGCTCCATCGGCGTGCTGCTGCTGGTCATGGCGGCCCTCCAGCTCGTCATGCGGTGGCGCTCGCCCGACACCGAGGCCGTGGGCGCCTCCCACACCGCCGCCATAGGCACCGGCCTGGGCGCGGGCTTCGCCACCATGACCGCCAACGCCGCAGGCGCGGTCATGACGCTCTACCTCGTCGCCCAGGGAGTCGAGAAGCGCCGCTTCCTGGGCACCGGGGCGCTGTTCTTCTTCGGGGTCAACCTCTGCAAGGTGCCCTTCAGTGCCGGTCTCGGCCTCTTCAGCGGCCAGACCCTCGTGCGCACGCTGCTGCTGGCGCCCGTGGTGCTGCTCGGCGCGTGGGCGGGCCTGCACACGGCCCGGCGCCTGAGCCAGGCGCACTTCGACCAGGCGGTGCTGGCGGCCACCATCGTCTCGGCTGTCGCCCTGGTCGTGCGCTGAGGGTCACTGCGGCAGCAGACGACGCGGCACGTTGAAGGGCGTGACCACCTCGACACCGGCCGCCACGGAGGTGGGCGCGCCGGGCAGCAGTCCGTGGTGGCGCATCACCTGGCGCATGGCCCGTCGCATGTCGGCGTGCAGGTCGTGGTGCAGCACCGCGTGCAGGGCACCCTCGCGGAGCAGCTCGGCGTTGTCTCGGTCGAGGTCGTGCCCGATGAAGACCCGGCAGGCGCGACCCGCCGCGGCAAACGCCCCCACGGTCGCGCGGTTGCCTCCGCCGACCGAGTAGACCGCACCGATGGCCGGGTGCTCGGCCAGGGCCCGGCCCACGAGGGCTGCCAGGGTCGCGTCGAGCCCGTCGGTGTCGGCGACGGTGACGACACCTCGGCTCGGAGCCAGCTCTGCCAGGCGCGCGACGAACGCCTCGGCGCGCTCCCGCTCGCCGAAGAAGACCGAACGACTCATCGTGACGAGCACGTCGCCGCGCCGCTCGCCCAGCCACTGCGAGACGAGGTATGCCGCGGTGGCACCTGCCGCAGCATTGTCCAGGCCGACGTAGGCCACCCTCCCGCTGCCGCGCACGTCGGTCACGAGTGTCACCACCGGGATGCCGCGCTCCCTCAGCCGGAGCGCGGCGGCGGCGACGTCGGGGTGGTCCGGGGCCTTCAGCAGCACGCCGTGGGAGGTCCGGCCCCGGGTGCCGACGGCATCCATGGCCGCCACGGCTGCGCGGGCGTCGGCGCTCTCGCGCAGGTGGAACCGGGCCCGGACCACCGCGGGACGAGCCGTGGGGAGCTCGCCCTCGAGGGCCTGGCGCACCGCAGAGCTGAAGCGGGCGGGCGCCTGCATCACGACGTCGAGCATGAGCGTGCGAGTGCCGAGCCGCAGCTGGGTCTGCTGGCGGTCGAGGTCGAGGACGGCCTGCTCGACGGCCCTCACCGCACGAGCGCTGACCCCGGGGCGGGCATGGAGCACGCGGTCGACCGTGGCCGGGGACAGGCCGCACTGGTCGGCGATGTCGCGCACCCGGTGCGGATGGGTCATGCCGGTCACCCTACGCAGGCACTGAGGTGTTTTTGAGGTCTTTCAGGCCTCGCCGGCGACCGGGATCGCACCCATGCTGGAGGGACGACAACGCCGTCACCACCAAGGAGAGACCGTGGCCACCACCGCAACCGCCACCGCTGGCGCACCAGCCTGGCTGAGGGCCGAGGACTGCCGCCTCGAGGACCTGCTCTCGGTCCTCGCCGACCAGACCCGGCTCGAGGACTACCCGCACGCCGGCCGCGTGGAGCAACAGGTGCTCGTCTACGACGCCGCCGCGCTGCGCACCGTGGTGGCCGACCCGGCAGGACGCCGTGAGGTGCAGGCCGAGCTGGCCCGCGCGCTGGCCTCGGGTCCGGGGATCGTCGTGTTCACCGGGGCCTTCGACGACGTCAGCATCGTGGACCGCGCCACGGCCGCCTTCAACGCGATGATCACCGACCAGCGCAGCCGGGGCGCCGCCGCCGGAGACCACTTCGCCAAGCCAGGGGCCAACGACCGGGTCTGGAACGCCCTGGAGAAGCTTGCCGTCACCGACCCGGAGGCGTTCGTCGCCTACTACGCCAACGACATCATCGCCCTCGTCGCCACGGCCTGGCTGGGCCCGGGCTACCAGGTCACCTCGCAGGTCAACGTCGTCAACCCCGGCGGCGAGGGCCAGACGGTCCACCGCGACTACCACCTCGGGTTCCAGTCCGACGAGGTGTGCGCGGACTACCCCTCGCACGTCCACGCGCTCTCCCAGGTGCTGACGCTGCAGGGTGCCGTGGCGCACTGCGACATGCCGGTCGTCTCCGGCCCCACGCTCTACCTGCCGCACAGCCAGAAGTACTCGCACGGCTATGTCGCCTACCGCCGGCCCGAGTTCCAGGAGTACTTCGTCGGCCACCACATCCAGCTGCCCCTGGCCAAGGGCGACGAGGTGTTCTTCAACCCCGCCCTCTTCCACGCTGCCGGGTCCAACCACTCGAGCGACATCAGGCGCATGGCCAACCTGCTGCAGATCTCGTCGGCCTTCGGCCGCGCCATGGAGACGGTGGACCGCGAGCGCACCGCCAACGCGGTGTATGCCGCGCTGCTGGTCGCGAAGGACGCCGGGCTCACCGAGCAGGAGGTGGCCAACGTGGTTGCGGCGAGCGCCGAGGGCTATGCGTTCCCGACGAACCTCGACCGCGACCAGCCCATCGGCGGGATGGCGCCGCCCACCCAGGCCGACGTGGTGGCACGGGCCGTCCACGAGGGGCTGCCCGGCGAGGAGCTCCGCCGCCGGCTGGCCGCGCAGGCCGAGGCCAGGCTCAGCCACTGACCAACCCCGGCTTCGCCACCCCGAACCGAGGAGAGATCAGGGGTCAGGGGCCTGGTGGCGGCCCGGTGGTGCCGCGGACGACGAGGTGCGGCTCGAGGACGACGTCGACGTGCGCGGTCCGGTCACCCTCGAGCCGCTCGACCGCTGCCGCGACGGCGGCCTCGGCCATGGGCTGCGGCGACTGGCTGACGGTCGTCAGGTCGATGGCGCCGAGGCGGGCGAGCGGGCTGTCGTCATAGCCGACGACCGAGACCCGGCCGGGCACCGCGATCCCGTCGCGGCGCAGCCGGTCGAGGACCCCCAGGGCGCAGCGGTCGTTGAACGCGACGACCGCCGTGGGGGGCGCGGCGCCGAGCGCGCCCGCGGCCCGGGCGCCGTCCTCCTCGGTGTCGCCACCGGCCACGACCTGCACCGCGTCGGGGCCGAGCAGGCGCCGCACCGCCTGGCGGTAGCCCTGCCGTCGCAGGGTGGCGATCGGGCCCTGCGGCCCGTCGACGAACGCGATGGCGCGGTGCCCGAGACCGACGAGGTGCTCGACGGCGAGCCCGACCCCCACGTCGTCCGCCGCCCGCACCACGTCGACCCCGGGGGCGGCCAGTCGCCGGCCCACGGCGACGACCGCGTGCTGGGCCGCGACCGTGGCGAGGTCGGCCTCGGGCAGCGACGTTCCGAGGAGCAGCAGGGCCTCGCAGCGGAAGTCGAGCAGTGTCTCGACGGCCCGGCCCTCACCGTGCGCGCGGGTCACCGGGCTGACGACGACGTCGTAGCCGCGGCGGTCGGCGGCGGCGTGGATGTCCTCGAGCAGCTCGGCGTGGAACGGGCTGCTGACGTCCATGGTCACGCCGAGAAGCTGGGTGCGACGCCGGGCCAGCAGGCTCGCGGTGCGGTCCGGCCGGTAGCCGAGCTGGCGGGCGGCCTCGAGCACCGCCTCCCGGGTCTGGGCTCCCGGTCCGGGCTTGCCGCGCAGCACCAGCGACGCCGAAGCGGTCGACACGCCCGCTCGGGCGGCGACGTCCTCGAGGCGGGGGCGGACCTGGCGCGACGGCATACGGCTCCTTTGTCAGGACAAACTCTTGACAGCACTCTACGGCGGTCTGCAGACTATCTTAAAGCGCTTTAAGCGCCCTCCCCAGCCCCTCCGCCTGATGTTCGAAAGAGGCACATCATGACCAGTTCCCCCATCGGGGTCGCCGTCATCGGCGCCGGGATGGCCGGCCGCGCCCACTGCGCCGGCTACCGCTCCGCCCCCACCCTGTTCGACCCGCCGCTGCCCGAGATCCGCTACGTCGCCGTCGTCGACGCCAACGAGGGCGTGGCCAAGGACGCGGCCACCCGCTACGGCTACGAGCGCTACGGCACCGACTGGCGCGAGCTGCTCGAGGCCGACGACGTCCATGTCGTCAGCGTCGTCGTCGCCAACCAGCTGCACCGCCCGATCGTCGAGGCGCTGCTCGCCGCCGGCAAGCACGTGCTGTGCGAGAAGCCCCTGGCCCCGAGCATCGAGGACGCCCAGGCGATGATCGCCGCCGCGCAGGCCCACCCGGACCTCGTCACCGGCACCGGCTTCGTCTACCGCCGCCAGCCCGCTGTCGCCGCGATCCGCGACCTGCTCCAGGCCGAGCTCGGCGAGGTGTCGCACTTCAACGGGCGCTACTGGTGCGACTACGCCCTGAGTCCGCAGACGCCCATGGCCTGGCGCTACAAGGGCGGCCCCGGCACCGGCGCCCTCGCCGACATCGGCAGCCACCTCATCGACGTCGCCGAGTTCGTCTGCGGACCGATGGCCAGCGTCAGCGGGGCCACCTTCACGACCAAGGTCACCGAGCGGGCGGTGCCCATCGGCACGACCTACGGCCACGCCAAGGCCGAGCTCAGCGATGTGCGCGAGCCGGTCGAGAACGACGACGTGGCGACCTTCACGGCGCACTTCGCCTCGGGAGCCGTCGGCACCTTCTCGATCTCGCGGATCGCCCCCGGCCACGCCAACTCGCTGGCGTTCGACCTCATGGCCGAGCACGGCGGCGCGAAGTGGGACATGGACCGGCCGGCGGAGTTCTCCGTCATCCGCCAGCTGCGCGGCGACGGACTCGACGGCTACAACCAGGTCCTCGCCGGCCCCGCCCACCCCTACGTCAAGGGCGGCCTGCCGATGGACTTCCCCGGCTGCTCCTTCGGCGTCGGCGACCTCTTCGGCTACCAGGCCCGCGCGTTCCTCGAGCAGGTCGCCGGCATCGCGGGCCTCCCGCCCGTCGCCACCTTCGAGGACGGCCTGCGCGACCTCACCATCATCGACGCCGTCGCCCGCTCGGCTGCCGCCGGTGGCGCCGCCGTCGACGTCACGCCGTAGCCCTCCTGCCCCCTCCCCCAGCACGACAGCCCGACGCCCCTGCTCGAAAGGACCCACCCATGTACCTCGGCGCCTACAACGCATGCCTGCACGACAAGCCCCTCGGCGAGGCCCTCCAGATGATCGCGGACCTCGGGCTGACCAGCGCCGAGATCAACTCCGGCGGCTTCCTGCCTCCGGTCCACCTGCCGATCGAGGCCCTGCGCTCGAGCGAGGACGCCCGCCAGGAGTACCTCGGCGAGTTCTCCTCCCGCGGGCTGACGCTCACCGCGCTCAACTGCAACGGCAACCCGCTCCACCCCCAGTCCGACTTCCCGCACGCCAAGGACCTCGTCGAGTCCATCGAGGTCGCGGCGCTGCTCGGGGTCAAGCGGGTCATCACCATGTCGGGCACGCCTGGCGGGGACGCCGGCGCGTCGAACCCCGTGTGGAACCCGCTGCCGTGGTGGAGCCCGTTCCTCGACGTGCAGGACCACCAGTGGGGCGTGGCGATCCCGTTCTGGAAGGACATCCAGGCCCGCGCCGCCGACGCCGATGTCAAGGTCGCCATCGAGATGCACCCCGGCAACATCGTCTTCAACCCCTCGACCATGCACCGGCTCGCCGAGGAGATCAACGCGACCCACGTCGGCGCGGAGATGGACCCGAGCCACCTCTTCTGGCAGGGGATCGACCCGGTGCTCGCGGTCGCCGACCTCGGCGAGCTCGTCTACATCGCGGCGGCCAAGGACACGCGGATCAACGAGGCGGCCAAGGTCAACGGCGTCCTCGACGACCGGTTCACCCGGGTCAAGGAGGGCGAGCCCGGCTACCTGCCGCTGGGGGGCGGCACGACGCTGAGCGGCTGGCCGACGAACCCGTCGTGGGACTTCGTCGCGGTCGGCCGCGGGCACGACACGGCCTACTGGACCGAGTTCCTCCGGGCGCTGCAGAAGATCGACCCGGACATGCCCGTCAACATCGAGCACGAGGACCAGGAGCTCGACCAGATGGAGGGCCTGCGCTTCGCCGCGAACACGCTCCTCGAGGCCGAGAAGGCCCTGTGACCGTGAGCGGGACCGAGAGCGCGACCGAGCCGCTGCGCATCGGCATCCTCGGTGCCGCCCGCATCGCCGAGCTCAGCATGGTGGGTCCGGCCGCGGCCACGGGGCACCGCCTCGTGGCCGTGGCCGCGCGCGACCCCCAGCGGGCCGCCGCGTTCGCCGCGCAGCACGGTGTCGAGCGGGTGCACCAGACCTACGACGACCTTCTGTCCGACCCCGAGGTCGAGATGGTCTACAACCCGCTGGCCAACTCGCTGCACGGCCCGTGGAACCTCAAGGCCATCGAGGCCGGCAAGCACGTCCTGTCGGAGAAGCCCTTCGCGTCCAACGCCGACGAGGCCGGCGGGGTCGCAGCGGCCGCCCAGGCCCGCGGCGTCACGGTGCTGGAGGCGTTCCACTACCCCTTCCACCCACTCTTCCAGCGGGCCTGCGAGCTCATCGCCGCGGGTGCCATCGGTGAGGTCCAGCGCGTCGAGACCCAGCTGCGCATGCCCGCCCCCGCCGCCGACGACCCGCGGTGGTCCCTGGAGCTGGCCGGCGGCGCCACGATGGACCTCGGCTGCTACGCCCTGCACTGCGCCCGCCAGCTCGGCACCAGGTTCCTCGGCGGCGAGCCCTCGGTGGTGAGCGGTTCGGGGCGCGAGCGCGCCGGACGCCCGGGTGTCGACGAGGCCCTGTCCGTCGAGCTGGCCTACCCCTCAGGGGCCACCGGCAGCGCCGGCTCGGACATGGACTCCCCCGGCGTCTGGGACTTCCACCTCACCGTCACGGGGAGCGGCGGCGTGCTGCACGTTCCCGACTTCCCGCGCCCGCACGAGGACGACACCCTCGTCCTGCGCCGCACGGGCGAGCCGGAGGTGGTGGAGCGCCTGGGTAGGCGCTCCAGCTACACCTACCAGCTCGAGGCCTTCGCGGCGCACCTGCGCGACGGCACGCCGCTGCCCTACGACGTGACCGACACGGTGCCGCAGGCCGAGCTCATCGACGCGGTCTACCGGGCGGCCGGGTTCGAACCGCGCCCGTCACGGCAGCGCGCCTGACGACCCACCTGACCCAGCAGAGGGTCCTGCCCGCGGGACACGCAGCAACGTGGGTCGGCAGCTGCTGCACGTGCTAGCAGAGGTTGCTGCATGGGGTGGGTGGCAGGGTCACTCGCCGGGGTAGGCGATGCCGAGCTGGTCGCGGACCTCGTCCATGGCGGCCATGGTCGTGATGGTGTCGGCGACCGGGCGCAGCGGCGACCCCGTCTCGCCCGCAGCGATTCGCCGCGCCACCTCTGCCGCCTCGAAGTGCAGCGCCGAGTGGGCGACCCGGGCCTCGTCCCACCGACGCACCGTCCCGTCGACGCCGCGCAGCGTCATCGGCCCGGGCTGGTAGAACAACCCCTCGATCTCCAGCGTCGCCTCGGACCCCTGGATCGTGGCCGTGGTCGGTGTGCCGCCGAGCTGGGTGGTGTGCAGCACCGCGAGCTGGTCGGCCGCGGTGCGCAGGCTGATGCCCGCCTGCACGTTGAGACCATCTGGGGCGAACGTGCCGACCGCACGGACCTGGCTGGGCTCACCAAGCACCCACGTCGCCAGCATGAGCGGGTAGGTGCCGAGGTCCATGAGCGGGCCCCCGGCCAGATCGGCGCGCCAGATGCGGTGGTCCCGCTCGAAGTGCTCGCCCATGTCGGCGAGCACCGCACGCACCTCGCCGAGCAGGCCCTGCTCGAGCACCTGCCGCACCACGTCGAACTTCGGCAGGAACAGCGTCCAGAGCGCCTCCATCAGGAAGAGCCCGCGCTCCTGCGCCAGGCCCAGGAGGTCTCTGCACTCGGCGGCGCCGAGCCCCATGGGCTTCTCGACGACCACGTGCTTCCCGGCGTCCAGCGCCATTCGGGCGTGGGGGTGGTGCAGGTTGTGCGGCGTCGCGACGTAGACGACGTCGATGGCAGGGTCCGCGACGAGCCCCTCATAGGTGCCGTATGCCGTGGGCGCACCCACGGCGGCCGCGAACCGGTCGGCGGTGTCCCGGGAACGCGACCCCACGGCATACACGCGCTGCAGCGTTCGGGCGTGCAGGGCCGCGGCGAAGCGCTCGGCGATCCAGCCCGTGCCGAGGACGCCCCACCGCAGGGGTGGGGCGTCCATCGGGTCCGGGGTGCGCGGCCCGGGCAGACTGCGGGGCAGGGCCATGCGCGCGGCCCCTCAGACGTTCTGCGGGAACCCGAGGTTGAGGCCGCCGTGGCTGGGGTCGAGCCAGCGCGAGGTGACGACCTTGCCGCGGGTGAAGAAGTGCACGCCTTCCAGGCCGTGCGCGTGGGTGTCGCCGAAGAGGCTGTTCTTCCAGCCGCCGAACGAGTAGTAGGCCACAGGCACCGGGATCGGCACGTTGACACCCACCATGCCGACCTCGACCTGGCGCTGGAAGCGCCGGGCCGCGCCGCCGTCGTTGGTGAAGATGGCGGTGCCGTTGCCGTAGGGGTTCGCGTTGATCAGCGTCAGGCCGTCGTCGTAGGACGCCACCCGGACCACCGAGAGCACGGGGCCGAAGATCTCGTCCTCGTAGATCGACATGTCCCTGCCGACGTTGTCGAACAGCGTGGGGCCGAGGAAGTAGCCGTCCTCGCCACCGTCGAACTCGTCGTCGCGGCCGTCCACGACCAGGGTTGCGCCCTCCTTCACCCCCGCGTCGACGTAGCCGGCCACCTTGTCGCGGTGGGCCTTGGTCACCAGCGGGCCCATGTCGCAGCCCTTCGTGCCGTCGCCGGTGCGCAGCTTGCCCATCCGGTCCTTGATCTTCTCGATGAGCTCGTCGGCGATGGGCTCGACGGCCACGAGCGCGGAGATCGCCATGCACCGCTCCCCCGCGGACCCGAAGCCCGAGTTCACGGCGGCGTCGGCGGCGAGGTCGAGGTCGGCGTCCGGCAGCACCAGCATGTGGTTCTTCGCGCCGCCGAGGGCCTGGACCCGCTTGCCGTGCGCCGTGCCGGTGTCGTAGACGTAGTGCGCGATGGGAGTCGACCCGACGAAGGACACCGCCTTGACGTCCGGGTGGGTCAACAGGGCGTCGACCGCCTCCTTGTCGCCGTTGACAACGTTCATGACGCCCTCGGGGAGGCCGGCCTCCTTCCACAGCGCCGCGATGGCGATGGCCGCGGAGGGGTCCTTCTCGCTCGGCTTGAGCACCACGGCGTTGCCGCAGGCGATCGCGATCGGGATGAACCACATCGGCACCATCGCGGGGAAGTTGAACGGCGAGATGACGGCCACGACCCCGAGGGGCTGGCGCATGGAGTAGACGTCGACGTTCGTCGAGGCGTTCTCGCTGAAGCCGCCCCTGAGCAGGTGTGAGATGCCGCAGGCGAACTCGGCGACCTCCAGGCCGCGGGTCACCTCGCCGAGGGCGTCGCTGAGGACCTTGCCGTGCTCGGCGGTGATGAGCGCTGCGATGTCCTCCTTGCGCTCGTCGAGCAGCTGGCGGAACTTGAACAGCACCTGGGTCCGCCTGGCGAGGGACGTGTCGGCCCACCCCTCCCAGGCCTGCTTGGCGGTGGTGACGACCTCGCCGACGAGCTCGGCGGAGGCGAGGTCGAGGATGCCCGTGAGCTCGCCGGTGGCGGGGTTGAAGACCTCGCTGGTGCGCTCGGCAGTGCCCGACCAGGGCTCGCCGCCGATGAGGTGGGTGATGCGGGTGGGGGTGCTCATGTCGCTGCTTCCTTGCTGTGGTGTTCTGCCGGTCAGGGGCTGGGGGACTCGAACGTGGGCTGGTTGGCCCACTTGCCGAGGTAGGTGCGGATGGTGTCGCGCATGAAGGTGCTGGACTCGCGGGCCCGCTCCTCCCAGGCGAAGACGCACGCGGTGACGATGCCGTCGAAGCCGATCGCCTCGAGGTTCGAGAAGAACTCGTCGAAGTCGACCTCGCCCTGGCCGATGTCGAGGTGCTGGTGCACGGTCACCTGCGAGCCGGGCGGGTTGACGATGTAGCGCAGGCCCGAGGAGCCCGTGTGGTCGAACGTGTCCGCGACGTGCACCATGGTCGCCAGGTCGCCGGCCTGCTGCAGGATCCCGGTGCAGTCGTTGCCCTGGTGGAACGTGTGCGGCGCGCAGTAGAGGAACGAGACGTTGGGCGAGTTGATGCCGCGGATGAGGTCAACGGCCCGCTTGCCGTCCTCCTCCCAGTCGTCGGGGTGGGGCTCGAGGACCAGCCGGATGCCCTCGCGCTCGAAGACCGGCAGGAGCTCCTCCATCGACCGCCAGAACTGCCGCTCGCACACGGCCGCCTCGCGCGGGTTGCCGTTGAACTCGGAGTTCATCGTGTCGACCCCGAGGTCGGCGGTGATCTGGATGGCCCGCTTCCAGTAGCGGACCGCGGCCTGGCGGTCTTCCTCGTCCGGCCCCGACCACTTGTAGAGCGGCAGCACCGAGGAGACGCCGACTCCGGCGATGCGCAGGGCCTTCTTGAACTCCTGCACCCGGATGTCGTCCACCCGCGGGTGGTTGAAGAACGGGGTGAAGTCCTCGCGGGGCGAGAGCTCGATCCACTCGTAGCCGAGCTCGGACACGAGCGCCGGGAGCTGCAGCAGCGGCACGTCCCGGAACATGTACGGGTCGAGGGCGAGCTTCACGAGCCTGCACCACCCAGCACGGTTGCCCGGTCGGCCAGCTCGACGCGCACGGTCTGCCCGGTCGCGAGAGCCTCCATGCCGGCCGTGCACACGGCTGTGGCGGCGTAGCCGTCCCAGCTCTTGGGGCCCACGACCTCGCCGCGCCGGCTCGCGTCGACCCAGGCCTGCACCTCGAGGTCGTAGGCGCGGGCGAACCGCACCCTGAAGTCCGGGGCCACCGGACCGCCCCAGACCCCACCCTGCTCCGTGGCCTGCGTGGTGTAGATGCCCGTGGTGTTCTTGCCCGCGGTGACCGTGCCGCGCTCGGCCACTGCCTCGCACCGCACTTCGTAGCCGACCTGGCAGTTGACGAAGACCTCGGAGGTCACCATGCCGCCCCCGGCCATCCGGAAGAGCGCGACCTGGGGGTCGAGGACCCCCTCGGCCGCAACGCCCGTGGGGGCGGGCGCCAGCACGGTGATCTCGGTGATCTCCTCGCCGAAGATGAAGCGAGCGACGTCGACCTCGTGCACCAGCGAGTCCCGCACGATCATCTCGGAGCGGAACGAGTCCGGGACGGTCGCGTTGCGGTGGGTGTTGTGCAGCAGGAGCGTCCGGCCGTAGGCCCCGCTGTCGAGCATCGCCTTCATCTGCGCGTACTCGGGGTCGAAGCGGCGCATGAAGCCGACCTGGACCAGGGGGCGGCCGCCCTTGGCCTCTGCCTCGACGACCCGCAGGGAGGACTCGGAGTCCATGGTCAGGGGCTTCTCGCACAAGGCGTACTTCCCGTGCTCGATGCACGCGAGCACCTGCTCCTCGTGCACGAAGCCCGGGGAGGCGATGACCACCGCGTCGACCTCGTCGTCCGCGATGAGCTCGAGGGGGTCGCCGATGCTGCGCACCCCCTCGAAACGGGCCGCCAGCTCCTCGGCCCGCGCGGTGTCGGGGTCCGACACCGCCACCAGCCGTGCGCCAGCGATGCGGTGCACCACCCGCTCGGCGTGGTCGGCGCCCATCATGCCGACGCCGATCACGCCGATGCGAAGGTCCTGCTCTGGCATCTACTTCTCCTCGCCTGTCTTGTCTGCGTACTCGCGCCCGAGAGGGCCGTCCCCGTCGGTGGACAGCTCGGGTTCGAGCGCACCGTGCTGCACCTCGTGAGGGGCCACGACCTTGCCGGGGTCGACGCCCTGCAGCTCGTGGCTGAGCTCGGTCAGCTCGTCGCCGCCGGCCATCTCCGCGGTCAGCCGCTCCAGTGACAGCTCGTCGCGGTGTGCGTCCAGGACGACCCGGCCGAGCTTGAGGATCACGAAGTGGTTGCCGACGAGGTAGGCGTGGTGCGGGTTGTGGGTGATGAAGACGACTCCCAGCCCGGCGTCGCGGGCAGCCACGACGTACTTCAGGACCACACCCGACTGCTTGACGCCGAGCGCCGCCGTCGGCTCGTCGAGAATGATGACCTTGGCTCCGAAGTAGATGGCCCGGGCGATCGCGATGCACTGGCGCTGACCGCCGGAGAGGCCGCCGACGGGCCTGTCGAGGTCGGGGATGTTGATCCCCATCTTGGTGAGCTCCTCCCCTGCGATCCGCTGCATCCCCTCGATGTCGAGGGTGCGGAAGGGGCCCTTGTAGACCTCGTTGCCCAGGAAGAAGTTCCGCCACACCGACATCAGCGGGGCCAGAGCGAGGTCCTGGTAGACGGTGGCGATGCCAGACGCCTGGGCCGCACGCGGTGAGCCGAAGTTCCGCTGGATGCCGTTGAGGCGCATCACGCCCTCGCTGTAGTCGTGCAGGCCGGACATGATCTTGATCAGGGTCGACTTGCCGGCTCCGTTGTCACCGAGGACGCAGGTGACCTCGCCCTGCCGGACGTTGAGCGTGACACCGCGCAGGGCGTTGACGTTGCCGTAGTTCTTGCCGACGTCGACCATCTCGAGGATCGGCGGGTTGGGGTCACTCGAGCGGTCGAGGTCCCTGTCGAGCGCTGTGGTGCTCATCGGGCGTCCGCCTTTCGCTTGACGTAGGTGTTGACGATGGTGGCGAGCAGGAGCATCACGCCGAGGAAGGTCTTGAACCAGTCGGGGTTCCAGCCGGCGTAGGTGATGCCCAGCTGGGTCATCCCGAAGATGAGCGCGCCGATCGAGGCACCCACGATGGACCCGTAGCCGCCGGTGAGGAGGCAGCCGCCGATGACGGCCGCGATGATGAAGATGAACTCCTTGCCGACGCCCTCGCCGGACTGGAGCGTGTTGTACTCGAACAGCAGGTGCATGCCGGAGAGCCAGGCGCAGAAGCCGACCGCCATGAACAGGCCGACGCGGACCGCGTTGACCGGCACGCCGACGGCGCGGGCCGCCTTGGAGTCACCGCCCACCGCGAACACCCAGTTCCCGATGCGGGTGCGCAGCAGGACGTAGGTGGCGATGAGGGTCAGCAGGATCCAGTAGACGACCGGGATCTTGATGTTGACCGGGCCGATGGCGAACTCCGAGCCGAAGACCGCCTGCGCCGACGAGAAGCCGTCCATGTCGCTGATGTCCGAGGAGGCCACCGTGCCGGAGACCAGCCGCGTCACACCGAGGTTGGCGCCCGACAGGGCGAAGAACGTGCCCAGGGTGACGAGGAAGCTTGGCAGCCCGGTCTTGTTCAGCAGCCAGCCGTTGAACGCTCCGATGGCCAGTGAGAGCACCAGCGCAAGGAGCACGCCGAGCCACACGTTGAGCCCGAAGTTCCACGACAGCAGGGCCGCTGCCAGGCCCGAGGTCGTCACGGCGACACCGGCCGACAGGTCGAACTCGCCGCCGATCATCAGCAGGGCGACCGGCACCGCCATCATCCCGATGGTCGCCGAGTTGTAGAGGATCGTGCCGATGGCGCCGGTTCCCCGGAAGCTCGGGGCGACCGCGATGAACAGCAGCGCGATGGCAATGGCGCCGATGAGGGCGCCGACCTCGGGCCGGCTGAGCAGGATCGCCATGAACGAGCGGGTCCTGACGCGCTCGTCGCGCCCGGTTGCCGAGCCCTGGGGTGCCGTGGCCGTGGTAGCCATGTCAGATCACCGCGTTCCGCGCTTGGCGTACTCGTAGACCTGCTCGACGTTGCTCTTGTCCACGAAGGACGGGCCCGTGAGCACGATGTCGCCACCGCCGAGGGTGTTGCCGTTGGTCTTGTAGAACCACAGCGAGTCGATCGCCATGTAGCCCTGCATGTAGGGCTGCTGGTCCACGGCCCACTCGACCTTGCCGTCCTTGAGGGCCCCGACCAGCTCGGCGTTGGTGTCGAAGGTCGTGACCTTGGCCTGCGACCCGGCCTCCCCGACAGACTTGACCGCCGTGAGGGCGAAGGGTGCGCCGAGGGTCAGGACACGGTCGATGGACTTGTCCGCCAGCTTGCCGGTGATCTTGGTCTGGACGTCGGGCATGTTGGTGCCCTCGACGTAGACCTTCTCCACGGAACCGCCGGCGAAGCCCTTGGCCACGCCGTCACAGCGAGCCTCGAGCTGGGACTGGCCCTGCTCCTGGATCACGCAGATGACCTTCTTGGCACCCTCATCGGCAAGCCGCTTGCCCGCCGCCTCGCCGGCGACCGACTCGTCCTGGCCGTAGTACATCAGCGCGCCGAGGTTCTTCCACTCCGCGGCACCGGCGTTGAACATCACGACCGGGATGCCGGCGGCCTTCGCCTTGTCGAGTGCGCCCTTGACCGCGCCGGGGTTGGGGACCGAGACCGCGATGCCGTCCGGCTTCTTGTCGACGGCTGCCTGGATGAGCTTGGCCTGCTCCGACGGGTTGCTGCTGTTGGAGTACTCGTAGGTGACGTTGTCCTTGCCGGCCGCCGCATCGGCGCCCTTGCGGATGATGTCGAAGAACGTGTCGCCCGCAGGGGCGTGGGTGATCATGGCGAACTTCATGGCCGGGGTGTTGGCCTTGCCGGCCTGGGCTCCGGTCTCGGTCTCTTGCTTGCCGCCGCCTGAGGAGCATGCCGCCAGCGCAACAGCGCTGCTCGCAGCGATGGCGACGAGGGCAACGCGGGAAGGGTGTCGGGTCATCTCGGGTCCTGCCTTTCGGTCCGTCTCCTCATTGAGACGGGGCTATGAGGGGTTGGTGTCGCCGTGGTGGCGCACCGGTCAGACGAGCCGGCCTCCACCGCACGTCGTGAGGTAGTCGTAGGTCCGCTTGGCGATCGGGAACGGTTGATCGGGCGGGCACGGGTACATGTCCTGCTCGACGATGGCGAACAGCTCGGCGTCGAGGGCCGAGAGTGCGTCGAGGATCGGCGGCATCTCCGGGATGCCGAGCGGCGGCTCGCACATGGCGCCGCGCCGCACGGCCTCGCCGAAGCCGATGCCCTCGGCGTGGGCCAGGTCGACCACCGCCGGGTCGACCTGCTTGAGGTGGACATAGCCGATCCGGTCCGGGTAGTCCTGGATCAGCTTCAGGTTGTCGCCACCGCAGTAGGAGATGTGACCGGTGTCTAGGCACAGGCTCACCAGCGACGGGTCGGTGGCGACGAGGAATCGCTCGACGTTCTCGTGGGTGTCGACGTGGGTGTCGGCGTGCGGGTGGAACTGGACCTGCAGGCCGAACTCGTCGCGGACCTGCCTGGCGAGGCGGTCGATGTTGCGGGCGTAGGGACCCCACTGCTCGTCGGTCAGCTGCGCCTGCTCGATCACCGCGCCCGTCACCGGGTCGCGCCAGAAGTCCGGGATGACCACGAGGTGGCGGGCACCCATGGCCGCGGTCAGCGACGCCGCGGCCGACACGCCCTGCCACGTCGAGTCCCACGAGTCGGCGCGGTGCAGGTGCTCGAAGATCGTGCCGGCGGTCATCTCCAGACCGCGCTTGTCGAGCTCCTCCCGCAGCCGGGAGGGGTCGGTCGGCAGGTAGCCCAGGGGCCCGAGCTCGATGCGCGTGTAGCCGGCGGCGGCGACCTCGTCGAGGAACCGCTCCCAAGGGGTCTGCAGCGGGTCGTCGGCATGCCAGACACCCCAGGAGTCGGGCGCGCTGCCCAGCTTTACGGCGCGGGTCATGAGGGGTTCTCCGGCTTCTGCGCAGGGGCCAGCAGCGGGCGCTGGGTGGCCTTGTGGTCGGTGTACTCGCGGTAGGCGGTCTTCGTGCTGTCGAGCTCGGAGACCGAGCTCACCGGCACGTCCCACCAGGCGTTGCTGTCGGGCGCGTAGACCGTCGGGTCGGTCTCGACATGGATGACCACCGGCCCGCCGCCCGCCGGCGCGGCCTTGGCCTCCTTGATCGCCTGCTCCAGCTCGGCCTGCGAGTGGACCTCGATGACGCGGGCGCCGAGGCTGCGGGCGTTGGCGGCGAGGTCGACAGGCAGCCGCTCACCCTCGAGGCGGCCGGACTGCTCGTCGCGGTAGCGGTACTTCGTGCCGAACCGCTGCGAGCCGAGCGACTCCGAGAGCGACCCGATCGAGTGGAAGCCGTGGTTCTGCACCAGGACCACGATGACCTTGACCCGCTCCTGCACCGCGGTGACGAGCTCGGTGGGCATCATGAGGTAGCCGCCGTCGCCCACCATCGCGAACACGTCACGGGTCTCATCGGCCAGGCGGATGCCGATCGACGCCGGCACCTCGTAGCCCATGCAGGAGTAGCCGTACTCGACGTGGTAGGCCTTGCGGTCGCGCACCCGCCACAGCTTGTGCAGGTCGCCCGGCATGGAGCCGGCGGCGCAGAGCACCACGTCGCGCGGGTCGCTCAGCTCGTTGACGGCGCCGAGCACCTGGCCCTGCGTCAGCAGGCCCTCGGCCAGGGCGTCGGTCACCCCCGCCGGCGGGTGGTAGGTCGCCTCGACCTCGGCGTCCCACTCGGCCCACAGCGCGGCCTGCCGCTCGCGGTAGGCGGGCTCCACGGCATACCCCTCCAATGCCGTGGCAAGCGCGGTGAGGGCCTCACGGGCATCGGCCACCACGGAGAGGCCGGAGTGCTTGCCCGCGTCGAAGCGGGCGATGTTGATGTTGACGAAGCGGACACCCTTGTCCTGGAATGCTGTTCGCGACGCTGTCGTGAAGTCGCTCCACCGGGTGCCGACGCCGATGACGAGGTCGGCCTCGGCCGCGAGCGCGTTGGCAGCGGTGGTGCCCGTGGAGCCGATGGCGCCCATCTCCTGCGGGTGGCCGTGCGGCAGCGAGCCCTTGCCCGCCTGCGACTCACCGACGGGTATGCCGGTCTGCTCGCACAGTGCGCGCAGCGCCTCCTCCGCGCCGGAGTAGTGCACGCCGCCCCCGACCACGATGAGCGGCCGCTTCGCGGCCTGGACGAGGGCGGCGGCGTCCTGGATGTCGACCTGCTCGGGGAGCGGACGGGCGACGCGCCACACCCGCTCGGCGAACAGCTCGACTGGCCAGTCGAAGGCCTCGGCCTGCACGTCCTGAGGCAGGGCGATGGTCACTGCGCCGGTCTCGACCGGGTCGGTGAGCACCCGCATCGCGCCCAGCAGGGCGGCAGGCAGCTGCTCGGGCCGGTTGACCCGGTCGAAGAAGCGAGACAGCGGGCGGAAGGCGTCGTTGACGGTGACGTCCGCGGCATACGGCTGCTCGAGCTCCTGGAGCACCGGCCCGGACACGCGGGTGGCGAACGTGCCAGAGGGCAGCAGCAGCACCGGGAGGCGGTTGATGGTGGCGAGCGCGGCGCCGGTCAGCATGTTGGTCGAGCCGGGGCCGACGGAGGCCGTGCAGGCCCAGGTCTGCAGCCGGTCCTTCTGGCGGGCGTAGGCCACCGAGGTGTGCACCATGGCCTGTTCGTTGCGGGCGAGCACGTAGGGAAGGCGGTCGGCCTCGTCGGTCTCGAGCTCGTTCTGCAGCAGCGCCTGCCCGATGCCGGCGACGTTGCCGTGGCCGAAGATGCCGAAGCAGCCGGCGAAGAGCTTCTGCCGCTGGCCGTCGCGCTCGCTCCACTGGTTGGCCAGGAAGCGGACCACGGCCTGGGCCACGGTCAGCCGCACGGTCTCCTGCGTCATCGGGGTCCTCCAAGGGGGAGTCTCGGGTCGACGTCCTGCGACGCCCAGGTCTCGCGGACCCAGCCGTGGGCCGGGTCGTCGCAGATCAGCCAGACCCGCTCCTCACCGGGGCCGGCCATGACGTTGAGGTAGTAGAGGTCGTAGCCGGGAGGGGCCATGGCCGGCCCGTGCCAGCCGTGGGGCACCAGCACGACGTCGCCGCTGCGGACCTCCGCAAGCACGTCGATGGGACGGTCCTGCGTGCCGTAGACCCGCTGGTAGCCAACGGGATCCGCACCCTCGGGAGCCGGGGCGCCCGCCTCGGTCTGCACCTCGAAGTAGTAGATCTCCTCTAGCTCGGACTCGACGCCGTCGCGCTCCTCGTCATGCTTGTGCGGCGGGTAGGAGCTCCAGTTCCCGGCGGGCGTGATGACCTCGCAGGCGATGATCGAGTCGGCGTCGAGCACCCCGGGGATGCCGAAGTTGCGGACCTCGCGGCTGGCGCTGCCGGCGCCGCGCAGCTCGACCGGCACGTCCTCCACGGCGATGTGGCGGAACGCCGGCTCCTTCGGGGCAGCTGCCCGGGCGCCGCACACCACGACCCGGGCCGATCCACCGGAGGCGGTCACCGTGAAGCTGCTGTCTCGCGCCACGTAGGCGACGTCGGTCGGCCCGGCGAACACGGACTCCCGGCCCGCCAGGGTCGCCTTGCCCGCCGCAGACTCCACGGTCACCGAGCCGGAGAGCGGCACGACGACGTGCTCCCACTCCCCGGCAGGGATCTCGCGGCTCTCGCCCTCGGCCAGCCGGCCGGCATACAGGCTCGTGTGCTGCCAGCCGTCGACGCCGTCGTCGATGGCGACCTCCCAGCTGTCGGTCGTGGCCGTGCCGAGGGGGCGCACCCAGCGCTCGTTGTCGGTCATCGGGCACCCCCGTGCACCAGCTCGGCCGCGATGTCGACCGCGCCGGCGACGTCGCCGTCGGGCGGGAAGAGCAGGGCGCGTCCGACCACCAGGCCGCGCACGGCCGGCAGGTCGAGGGCCTTGCCCCAGGAGGCGTAGGTCTCGTGGGGGTCGCCCTGCGGGTCGCCACCGAGCAACAGCGTCGGCAGGGTCGTCGCGTCCATGACGCGAACCAGGTCGTCGACGACCGGCAGCTTGAGCCAGGTGTGGGCGCTCGAGGCACCGAGCCCGGCGGCGATGTGGATCGACTTGATCGTCGAGTCGGGGTCGAGCAGGTTGACCACGCGACCCTCGCGCCGCTCGGAGAGGAACGGCTCGACCATCGCCATGAGGCCCAGCTCGGCCAGCTCGGTGACGGCCCGCGCGCTGGCCTCGAGGGTGGGTGCGGTGCCGGGGTCGTCGAGCGCGATGCGGGTCAGCATCTTGCCGCCGTCGAGGCCGTTGGCGGCGATCTCCCGGGCCCGGTAGGCGGTGAAGCGGTCGTCGAGCTCGAAGCTCGCGCCCTGCAGGCCGCCGCGGTTCATCGAGCCGATGACCACCTTGCCCTCGAGGGCGCCGAGCAGGAGCAGGTCGTCGAGGATGTCCGGGGTGCCGAGCACGCCGTCGACGCCGGGCCGGGAGACCGCCGTCGCGAGACGCTCCAGCAGCCCGCTGCGGCTGGCCATCGCGGTCTTGTTGTCGCGCACCCCGAGGGCCCCGCGGGCCGGGTGGTCGGCGGCCACCAGGAGCAGACGGCCGTCGGTCCCGGCGAGGTCACGGCGGCGGCGCGCCGCCCACGCCTGGGAGATCCGCTGCGGCTCGCGGACCCGGATCTCGGTCAGGTCGGCCACGCTCACGGTCGGGCTGGTGCTCATCACGCCTCCTCGGCTGCGGCGTACTCCGCCGCGATCGGCTCGTGGCTGGCGAGGCGCTGCTCGACCTCGGCCTCGGTGGGCATTGCGGTCGAGCACTCCAGCCTGGAGGCCACCAGGGCCCCGGCGACGTTGGCGAACTCGAGGATGCGGCGCAGGTCCCAACCGCTGAGCAGCCCGTGGCACAGGGCGCCGCCGAAGGCATCTCCGGCGCCGAGGCCGTTGACGACCTGCACGGGGTAGGGCGGCACCTCGAGGCGCTCGTCGCGGGTGGCGGCGAGGACGCCCTTGGGGCCCTGCTTGACGATGGCGAGCTCGACGCCGCGCTCGAGGAGGGCGTCGGCCGCCCGCTGCGGCTCGGTCTCGCCGACGGCGACCTCGCACTCCTCGCGGTTGCCGACGGCGACGGTGACGTGCTCGAGGGCCCTGGAGACCTGGGTGCTGGCCTCCTCCGGGTGGGGCCAGAACATGGGTCGGTAGTCGAGGTCGAGGATGGTGTGCGGGCGCCGGCCCCGGACCTGCCAGGCGGCGAAGTGGGCGGTGCGGCTCGGCTCCTGCGACAGCCCCGTGACCGTCGCCCAGAAGATGCGGGCCGTCTCGATCGCGTCGCGGGGCAGCCCGTCGGCCTCGATCATCAGGTCGGGCGCGATCGGGTAGCGGTAGAAGTAGAGGGGGAAGTCGTCGGGCGGGAAGATCTCGCAGAAGGTCACCGGGGTCGGCGGGCCGTCGACCTCGGTGATGTAGGTCGGGTCGACACCCAGACGCTCGGCCTCGGCCCTCACGTAGCGGCCGAAGGCGTCCTTGCCCGTGCGGGTGATGAGGGCGGCGCGGCGGCCGTACCTGGCCGCGGCGACCGCGACGTTGGTGGCGCTGCCGCCGAGGAACTTCTGGAACGTCTGCACGTCCTCGAGGCCCACCCCGCTCTGCAGCGGGTAGATGTCGGCGCTGACGCGTCCCATGGCCACCAGGTCGTATGCCGCTGTGCTGGCTTCCGTTGTCATCTCAGATCCCCACGCCGGAGCGCTGCCCGGCCACACCCAGCAGGTAGTAGAGGCTGGTGCGAACATCGTCCACCGGCCCTGCGCCCTGCGGCTCCCCCACGAGGATGGTGTCCTGCTCGAGGACGTACCACCCGGCATACCCGTCGTCCTCGAGGGCGTTGACGATGGCGGCGATGTCGACGTCGCCCTCGCCGAGCGGGACGTACATGCCGCCGGCCACGGCCTCGGTGTAGGTCGCCTCACCGGCCTGGACCTTGCGGGCCCAGTCGAGCCGGACGTCCTTGAGGTGCACGTGGGCGATGCGGTCCGGGTGTGACTTCGCGACCGCGACCGGGTCGCCACCGCCGATGAGCAGGTGGCCGGTGTCGAGGCAGAGCCCGATGCTGCTCCCGTCGAGCACCCGCTCGGTCTCCTCGCCGCTCTCGATCATGGTGCCGACGTGCGGGTGCAGCGTGGCCGTGAGGCCGCGGGCTGCGGCAGCCTCCCCCAGCAGGTCGAGGTTGCCGAGCAGCGTCTGCCATCCGGCGTCGTCGAGCACCGGCCGGGCGTCGTAGCCCTCCCGCCCGGTCGCGGCGGCGAGCACCACGGTCGAGGCCTTCGCGGCGACGAGTCCCTCCATGGCGTGCTCGACCTCGGGCAGCGGGTCGTGGCCCGGGTCGTGGAGCACCACGGGGACGAACTGCCCGACCGCCTTGAGCCCCTGGGAGGCCAGGAGGTCGGCCTTGGCCTGCGGGTCGGCGGGCAGGAAGTCATCGGGACCGAACTCGGTGGCGGCCAGGCCGACCTCGCTCATCTGGTCCAGGACGGCGGACGGGTCGTACTGCCAGCCCCAACCGGGGACCTCGCAGACCCCCCAGGAGATGGGGGCTCCGGCGACTCGCTCCTCGAGCGGCAGGATCGTGGTGCTCACAGGGTCTCGATCTCCTCCAGGCGCACGGCGCGCCCCTCGTGGCGGGACATCTCACAGGCCTCGGCGATGCGGAACGCCTGGAGGGCGTCCTCGACGGTGCAGGGCGTGGGGCGGTCGCCCTTGGCGACCTCCGCGAACGCGGTCAGCTCGGCGCGGTAGGCCGGCAGGAAGCGCTCCATGAACGACCAGTGCCGGGGGCCGGGCGGGAACGTCACGCCCTCCTCGGCGGAGGTGAGGGCGAGCGAGTCGTCGAGGCCGACGGCCATGGCGCCCTTGCTGCCGTGGGCCTCCATGCGCACGTCGTGGCCGCCACCGTTGTAGCGGGTGGAGGAGACCAGCACGAGGGTGTCGTCGTCGAGGGTCAGGAGAGCGGCCGCCGTGTCGACGTCACCGGCCTCGGTGAAGAACGGCTCACCCTTGTTGGCGCCGGTCGCGTAGACGGAGACCACCTCGCGGCCGGTGACGAACCGGATGATGTCGAAGTCGTGCACGTTGCAGTCGCGGAAGATGCCACCGCTGGTCGGGATGTATGCCGCGTGCGGCGGGGACTGGTCGTGGGTCGCCGCCCGGATGGAGTGGATGAACCCGAGCTCGCCGCCCTGCACGGCCTGCGCCAGCCGCTGGTAGCCGGCGTCGAACCGCCGCTGGAAGCCCACGTGCACCGGCACGTCGCTGCTGGCGGCGAGCTTGGCGAGGTCGACGGTCTCTGCCAGCGTCGCCGCGACGGGCTTCTCGCAGAAGGTCGGCACACCGGCCGTGACGCCCTGGCGCAGCAACGGGGCGTGGGCCGGAGTGGCGGCGGCGATCACGAAGCCGTCGACGCCGGAGTCGAGCAGGGCCTCGGCGGAAGGGGCGAACTCGGCGCCCAGACGGTCCGCGACCTCACGGGCGGCCTCGGTGTTGGCATCGGTGAGGACGAGCTCGTCCACGAAGTCCAGACCCTTGAGGGTCTCGGCGTGAAAAGCGCCGATCCTCCCTACGCCTGCAAGCCCGATCCGCATGCCGTACTCCGTCCCACGTCGCTGTCGTCGTCAGGTCCGGCTCCGGACCCGGGTGATGTCGATCAGCGTGACAAGTGGGGGAAGTTCATGTCAACCCTTTGTTCTTACATTCTCACGTTCTACCTAAGACCCCCTCTTGCCGCTACGCTCTGGCCATGGTCAAACAGCTGGACGTCCGCATCGACCGCGGTTCCCCCGTCCCGCTCTACCACCAGCTCGCCGAACAGCTCAGCCACGCGATCGCGACGGGAGCCCTGCAGCCGGGAGACCCGTTCGAGAACGAGATCGCCCTCGCCGACCGGCTGGGCCTGTCGCGCCCCACCGTGCGGCGCGCGATCCACGAGCTCGTGGCGCAGGGCCTGCTCCTGCGCCGGCGCGGCCTGGGCACCACCGTCGCCAACCGCCAGATCCACCGCAGGGCCGAGCTCACCAGCCTCTTCGACGACCTCAAGCGCGAGGGGGCGTCAGCGCCCAGCACGACCGTGCTGGTCCACGAGATCGTCGAGGACGAGCGCGCGGCCACCGCGATGGGCCTGCCCCCGGAGACCCCCCTGCTCTCGGTGGTCCGGCTGCGGAAGGCCGGCGACCTGCCGCTGGCCGTGATGCACAACTGGCTTCCGCCGGCCTACAGCGACATCACGCGCGAGGAGCTCGAGAAGGACGGCCTCTACGCCGTGCTCCGCGAGCGCGGCGTGCGCCCCGTGGTGGCCCACCAGACGATCGGCGCCCGGAACCCCACCCCGGCCGAGCGCCGCCACCTCGAGCTCAGGCCGTCGCAGCCGGTGCTGACCATGACCCGCAGCGCCTTCGACGCCGTGGGCAACCCCGTCGAGTACGGCGACCACTGCTACCGGGCGCAGGACTACACGATCGAGGTCATGATCGACCAGCGCTGAGACCGCCGGTCATCTCGCCGAGACCGGGCTGCGTGCCTCGACCCGCGGGCACAGGCTCGGCCCTCCTCGCAGGCGAGAAGGGGCCGCCACCTGCG
>Ga0247818_10000247_pt1 | contig 33363 bp, 25 predicted proteins | sample 13C_Glucose_Day1_FD_192424 | JGI IMG/M metagenome (GOLD analysis project Ga0247818, IMG submission 192424) | Soil microbial communities from agricultural site in Penn Yan, New York, United States - 13C_Glucose_Day1 | ecosystem: Environmental > Terrestrial > Soil > Agricultural land | place...
GGGTGCCACCGATGCCGGGCATGATGCCGATGCGGATTTCCGGTTGGCAGAAGCGCGCGCTGCGGCCGGCGACAATCAGGTCGGCATGCATCGCCAGCTCACAGCCTCCGCCATAGGCATAACCGCAGATTGCCGCAATCACCGGTTTCGGGCAGTGCTGGATCGGCCCCCAGACCCGCTCGGTGTGGCGCTTGTAGATATCGATGGCGCCGACCCCGGCCATGCTGTTGATGTCGCCGCCGGCAGCGAACACCTTGTCTCCACCGGTCAGCACGATGCAACGCACCTCGGGGTCAATCGCCAACTCACTGAAATAACGCGACAGCAGCGCCTGCAATTCCAGGCTCAAGGCATTGGTCGCCTGGGGGCGGTTGAGCCGCAGCAGGGCCACGCCGGGCAGTGGGCGTTCGAGCAGAACCGGTGCAGCGGATGAGTCGGACATGAGCATTCTCGAAGACCTGACAGCGTGTGAATGGCCGCCAGTGTCCTGTTCAGGCGGTTGAATTTTCATCGTCCGTTCAGACGTAGTTTGGCCCGCTGTTCGTCCCTAGAGTGACCCTTGTCAGTAGAAAAGGAGCACATGATGGAGCTGCATTCGGGTCTTGATTACAGCGGCAAGGTGGTGCTGATCACCGGTGGCACCAAGGGCATCGGCGCCGGTATCGCGCTGGGGTTCCTGGCCGCGAACGCACGGGTGATCGTCTGTGCCCGGCGCGAACCTGAACAGGTGCCGGCGCAGGGTGGCAAGCGCGCGACTTTCATCGCCGCCGATGTGCGTGACCACGATTCCCTGCAACGCCTGTTCGCCACCATCGAGCGCGACTTCGGGCGCCTCGACGTGGTGGTCAACAACGCCGGCGGCAGCCCTTCCGCCGACGCTGCCACGGCGTCGCCCAGGTTTCATGAAAGCATCATCGGTCTGAACCTGATCGCGCCGCTCAACGTCGCCCAGCACGCCAACCGGCTGATGCAGGCACAGGTGCAGGGCGGTTGCATCGTCTTTATCGGCAGCATCAGTGCGCTGCGTTCCTCGCCAGGCACCGCCGCTTACGGCGCGGCCAAGGCCGGGGTGCTGGCGCTGGTGCAATCGCTGGCGGTGGAGTGGGGGCCCAAGGTGCGGGTGGTCACGGTCAGCCCGGGGCTGGTACAGACCGAGCAGTCGCATCTGCACTACGGCTCCGAGGCCGGTATCGCCGCCGTCGCGGCCGGCATTCCGGCCGCACGCATGGCGGTGGCCGAAGACATCGCCAACGCCTGTCTCTACATCGCATCGCCGCTGGCCAGTTACGCCAGCGGTTGCAACCTGTTGCTGCATGGCGGTGGTGAACGCCCGGCATTTCTCGATGCCGCGCAGGTTCTGCCCACCTGATCGACCTATTGCGGCGACCGGGTTCGGTGGCCGCCTTCAATGTGAAGGAGACGACTTTGGCTGATCCACAATTGCTATCCAATGTGCGCGCCCTGGTGGGGCGCCAGTACGGCCGCGTGTATGCCTGGGACGAGGTCAATGCCCCGATGATTCGCCAGTGGTGCGAAGTCATGGGTGTGGACAACCCGCTATACACCGACGCGGGCTTTGCCTTGGGCACTGTCCATGAGGGCCGGATCGCTCCGCCTGCGATGTTGCAGGTGTGGACCATGGAAGGCCTGCACGCCAACAACTATCCACCTGGCTCCACCGACGAGAACCCTTACGAGGTGCTCAAGGAAATGGAAGCCTACGGCTATGCCTCCACCGTGGCGGTGAACTCCGAGCTGAGCTTCACCCGCCCGGTGCGCCTGGGCGAAAAGCTCTACTACACCACGCGCCTGGACTCGGTGGGCGATGAAAAAACCACCGCCCTGGGCACTGGTTTCTTCGTCACCCTGGTCATGAGCCATTTCGTCGAAAAGACCGGCGACGACGAGCCGGTAGGCCAGTTGCTGTTTCGCGTGTTCAAGTTCCGCGCGGCCAATGCCCAGGCGCCTGCCAAAGTCGAGTCGGCACCGGTCAAGCCCAAGCGTCCGTTGCCGGGCATCAGCGACGACACGCGGTTCTTCTGGGAAGGCTGCGAGAAGGGCCAGTTGCTGATCCAGCGCTGCACCGCGTGCCAAACCTTGCGCCATCCACCGGCGCCGGTGTGCATCCAGTGCCACAGCTTCGACTGGGACACCTTGCAGGCCAGCGGCCGCGCCAGCCTGTACTCGTTCGTGGTGATGCACTACCCCGAGGTGCCGCCGTTCGATTACCCCAACCCGATCGGCCTGATCGAGCTGGAGGAGGGTGTACGCCTGATTGCCGGCCTGGTCGGTATCGAGCGCGAGCAACTACAGATCGGCCAGCGCTTGCAGGTCGAGTTCCAGACCTTCGATGACCAGTTGACGCTGCCTTTGTTTCGGCCGGTAGACGCGTAGGAGCCATTCACCATGGATTTCGAATTAAGTGAAGACCAGCGCGCCATTGCGCAAATGGCCGACAGCCTGTTTGTCGACCATTGCCATGACGACTACATGCGCCAATGGGACACCAGTGGCGAGCCGATGATGGCGCCGTTGTGGGCGCTGTGCATCGAGACCGGGCTGCAGGCCTTGGCCATTCCCGAGGAGCACGGCGGCAGCGGCCTGGGCATGACCGAGCTGATGCTGGTGTTACAGGCCCAGGGCAAGGCCCTGGCCCAGGTGCCGTTGTGGCGCCATCAACTGGCGGCCGCGACGCTGGCCCGTTTTGACGCCAGCGACAGTGCGGGATGGGTCGCCAAAGCGGCGTCCGGCGAGGCGTTGTTGAGTCTGTCCGTCGATGCGTTGAGCAGTGCGCTGGGCATCGAGCTGCAAGCACGTCCTTGTGCCGAAGGCTGGGCAATCAACGGCCGGGTGGCGGCCCTTTCCATGGGCGATCAATCCCGGGCCGCGCTGGTGCTGGTGGAGGCCGATGGCCAACCGCGCTTGCTGCTGTTGGACCTGTCAGCGCCTGAAATACAACGGGTATCGGCGGTGCTGACTCACGGCGAAGTGGTGACCGACCTGCACATCGAGGGCTTGACCGTGAGCAGCGGGGCGCTGTTGCCGGCCGAGGCCGTGGCCTGGCTGGAACTGCGCAGCATGGCGGCGCTGGCTGCCCTGCAACTGGGGGTCAGCGAAGAGCAGATCCGCCGCACCGTGGCCTACGTCAGCGAGCGCCGGCAGTTCGAACGCAGCATCGGCAGCTTCCAGGCGGTGCAGATGAGCATGGCCGACACCCATATCGCCGTCGAAGCCTTGCGCACGGCGCTGTGGCAACTGGCCTACCGCATCGATGCCGGCTTGCCGGCGCCTTCCGAAGCGTTGGCCACCGCCTGGCTGGCCTGTGAAGCGGGACACCGCATCGGCCATGTCGCACAGCACGTGCATGGCGGGATCGGCGTTGACCTGACGTACCCGATCCACCGTTTTCTCTATTGGAGCCGTGGCCTCTGCCTTGCCTTGGGTGGTTCGGCGGCAAACCTGGAACGCCTGGGCGACTGGCTCAACGATAACGACAAGCTGGGATGGAAATATGACCTCGAAGAACACCAAGCGCTTTGAAGACGTGCGCCCCGGCGAAGCACTGCCGGAGCTCGCGGTGCCAATCACGGTGACCCTGATCAACGGCGGCGCGATTGCCACCCGTGACTACTTCCCCGGTCACCACGACGCCGAGGCGGCCCGTGCCCTGGGTTCGCCCCACGTGTTCATGAACATCCTCACCACCAACGGGTTGGTGCAGCGGTTCATCGAGCAGTGGGCCGGGCCGCTGGCGCAGTTCACCGCGCTGAAAATCAAGCTCGGCGCGCCGAATTATCCCGGCGACTGCATGACCTTCAACGGCAGCGTCAGCGCACTCGACGCCGATACCCGCTCGGTGGAAATCACCTTGAGCGGCAAAAATTCCATGGGCAACCACGTGACCGGCACGGTCGCGCTGGTCCTGCCCTGACAGCCGGAGAGACACAGATGACTGATTCATCGATTTCCGGGCGTGCCGCGATCGTTGGTCTAGGCGCAACCGAATTTTCCAAGAACTCCGGACGCACCGAATTGCGCCTGGCCCTGGAGGCCACCTTGAGTGCCCTCAAGGACGCCGGCATCGACCCGAGCGAGGTCGAGGGTTTCAGTTCCTATTCCGTGGACAAGGTCCCGGAATACGAAATTGCCCGTTTGCTCGGTTGCAAGGACGTGAAGTTTTTCTCGCAAGTACCCCACGGTGGCGGCGCGGCTTGCGGGCCGGTGATGCACGCGGCCATGGCAGTGGCGACCGGGATGGCGAAAGTGGTGGTGGTGTATCGCGCCATGAACGAACGCTCCTGGTATCGCTTCGGTACCGGTAACTACGGCTTCGCTTCGGCGCCGACCTTCGACAACGTCAACTACGGCTGGTACATGCCCCACGGCTTTCATACGCCGGCGGCCTGGGTCGGCATGTTTGCCCAGCGCTACATGCACACCTATGGCGCCACTAGCGAAGACTTTGGCCGGATCGCAGTGGCGGCGCGGGATTTTGCCGCCACCAACCCCCAGGCGTTTTTCCACGGTAAGCCGATCACCCTGGAAGAACACCAGGCCTCGCGCTGGATCTGCGAGCCGCTGCACCTGCTCGATTGCTGCCAGGAATCCGATGGCGCCGTGGCGATGGTGATCACCTCGGCCGAGCGCGCCCGTGACCTGCGCCAGAAACCGGTGACCATCAAGGCCGGTTCCCAAGGCATCAGCCACGGCCAGCAGAGCATGACCTCGTTCTACCGCGACGACATCACCGGACTGCCGGAAATGGGCGTGGTCGCCCGCGAGCTGTATCGCCAGTCGGGTCTGGGCCCGGAGTCTTTCCAGACCGCAGTGATCTACGACCATTTCACCCCGTTCGTATTGCCGCAGCTGGAAGAGTTCGGTTTCGCCAAACGCGGCGAAGCCAAGGAATTCATCCGCGCCGGGCACCACGCCCGTGGCGGCAAACTGCCGATCAACACTCACGGCGGGCAACTGGGCGAAGCCTACATCCACGGCATGAACGGCATCGCCGAAGCGGTACGCCAGGTGCGTGGCACTGCGGTCAACCAGGTGGCGGATGTGCAGAACGTGCTGGTCACCGCCGGCACCGGCGTACCCACCAGCGGCCTGATTCTCGGCGCAGCTTAAGGAGCAGCCTATGTTCGTCGACCTCACTCCCGAACAACATGCCCTGCGCCTCAAGGTGCGGGATTATTTCCAGGCCCTGATGACCCCGGACCTGCGCGACCAGTTGCGCGGCAAGGAAGGCGGCGAGCTGTTTCGCCAGACCATCCGCCAGATGGGGCGCGACGGCTGGCTGGCGGTCGGCTGGCCGAAGGCCCATGGCGGCCAGGGCTACGCCGCCACCGAACAGTTGATCTTCTTCGAAGAAGCCAACATCGCCGGGGCGCCGCTGCCGTTCGTGACCATCAGTACTGTCGGCCCGGCCTTGATGGCCCATGGCAGCGAGCTGCAGAAAGAGCGTTTTCTGCCAGGGATCGCCGCGGGCGACATCATGTTTGCCATCGGTTATTCCGAACCCGACGCCGGCAGCGATCTGGCGGTGCTGAAAACCGGTGCCCGCCAGGACGATGAAGGCTTCGTGGTCAATGGCAACAAGCTGTGGACCTCGGGTGCCGAGTCAGCCGACTTCGTCTGGCTGGCGGCCCGTACCGACCCGACCCAGGCGCGGCACAAAGGCATTTCGCTGCTGATCGTCGACACCACGACGCCGGGTTTCTCCCACACACTGATTCCTACCACCAGCATTCCGACCACCGCCACCTACTACGACAACGTTCGGGTGCCCAACGAGATGCTGGTGGGTGAGTTGCACGGTGGCTGGAAGCTGATCACCTCGCAACTGAACCACGAGCGCCTCGGCCTCGGCACCTGGTCGGACAAGGTGGTGGCGCTGTTCCGCCGGGTTTACCTGTGGTCACGGACCCGTGACGAGCAGGGCCGTCGGGCGATGGACAAAGCCTGGGTGCGCAGTTCTTTGGCCGAGTGTTATGCGCGCCTGGAAGCGATGCGCCTGATCAACATGCGCATCGCCGCCGACCTGGAACACGAACGCATGAACGTCGCGCTGAGTTCGACCACCAAGGTCTTCGGCTCGGAGTCGGCGATCGAGATCCTGCGCAAACTGGCGGCGATCGTCGGCGCCAATGGTTCGATGCGCAGCGGCTCGGCGGCGACGCTGTTGCAGGGCGAACTGGAATTTGAATTGCGCTCTGCCCCGACCCTGACCTTTGGCGGCGGCACCAATGAAATCCAGCGCGAGCTGATCGCCCAGTTTGGCCTCGGCATGCCGCGCACCCAACGCTGACGCTCGTCCATCAAAAACAAAAACCGTACTCGCCCCGAATCCGGGGCGGGTCGAAGGGGACTTTCATGAGCACTATCGAGCAATTTCGGCAGGACACCCGTGCCTGGCTGGAAGCTAATTGCCCGCTGTCGATGCGCACCGGCATGGCTGAAGGCGATGTGGTGTGGGGCAGTCAGAACCCGCAGTTTCCCTGCGAAGACGCACGCCTGTGGTTCGAACGCATGCGCGACAAGCGCTGGTTCTGTCCCGAATGGCCAGAGGAATATGGCGGCGCGGGCCTGAGTGACGAGCAACTGTCGGTGCTGGAAAGCGAGATGCGTCGCATCAAGTGCCGCCCACCGCAAATCAACCTGGGCATCTGGATGCTCGGGCCAGTGTTGCTGGCGTTCGGCAGCGATGCGCAGAAACGCGATCTGTTGCCGCCGATCGCCCGCGGTGAAGTGCGCTGGTGCCAGGGTTTTTCCGAGCCGAACGCCGGTTCGGACCTGGCCAGCCTGAAGATGGCCGCGCGTGATGCCGGCGATCACTTCGTGGTGGATGGCAGCAAGATCTGGACTTCCTACGGCGACAAATCCGACTGGATGTATGCCCTGGTGCGCACCGACTTCAGCGCGCCTAAACACGAAGGCATCAGCCTGATCGTGCTGGACATGCGCAGCCCTGGCGTGACGCCGAAGCCGATCGATTTGATCAGCGGCAAATCGGCGTTCTGCCAGGTGTTCTTCGATGGTGTGAAGGTGCCGAAGAGCCAGTTGATCGGGCCGTTGAATGGTGGCTGGAACCTGGCCAAGTACCTGTTGCAGCACGAGCGCAAGGCGATGTCGAAATTCGGCGAGTTCAGCCTGCCGTCGCACTTCGATCTTTTGGCCTTGATGCGTGAATACGTGCCGGCGCCACAGACCATGAGTGAACACGCATTGCAGGCGCGGGCCACGGCCTGTGCGATGAACGAGCATGCCTACAACCTGACCGTGCAGCGCATGGGTGAAGAGGCGCGGGCCGGTGATGACATCGGCGGCCTGATGTCGATCATGAAGCTGGTGCACACCGAACAAGAGCGCGACAAGTTCGAAGTACTGCTCGACGCCATGGCCGGGCATGCCTTCGGCTGGGAGAGCACGGCATTCAGCGAGCAGCAACTGGCGATCACCCGTTCCTGGTTGAACAGCTATGCGCTGACCATTTCCGGCGGGGCCTCGGAGATCCAACTGAATGTCATCGCCAAGCGCGTACTGGGCTTGCCCGACGCTAAAAAAGGAGTCACCCCATGAGCCTGCGTTATAGCGATGAACAGCGTTTGCTGGCCGACAGCGCGCGGGACTTTCTCGCCGCCCGCAGCCCGGTCGGCGCCCAGCGTCGACTGCGTGATGACGCGGTGGACCTGGGCTTCGATGCACCGCTGTGGCGGGACGCGGTCGAGCTGGGCTGGAGCGCAATTCCGTTTCCCGAAGACTTCGGCGGCCTGGATTTCGGCTGCAAGGGCCTGGGACCGATCTTTGAATCCATGGGCCGCAACCTGTCGGCCTCGCCGCTGTTGTCCAGTGTAGTGCTCGGCGGTTCGCTGTTGCATCTGGCGGGCAATTCGGCGCAACAGACGCACTGGTTGCAAGCGGTGATCGGGGGCGAACAGCGCCTGGCCCTGGCCGTGGACGAACGCTCGCGCCACGACCCGAGCCGCATTGCCCTTGAGGCGAAGGCCGAGGGCCAGGGCTATCGCTTGCATGGCGATAAGTACTGGGTCGTCGATGGGCTGGGCGCCGATGCCTATGTCGTGGCGGCGCGCACATCCGGGCAGCCGGGCGACACGCAAGGCATCAGCCTGTTCCTGGTGCCCGCCGAAACGCAGGGTTTGACCGTCAGTGCCTTGGCGCTGATCGATTCGCGCAACAGCGCACGCCTGCAGCTGGATCAGGTGCAGTTGGGCAGCGACGCGCTGCTGGGCACCCTGGGCGAGGGCTGGACGGCGCTGGAAACCGCGCTGGACCGGGGTCGCACCTGCCTGGCCGCGGAGCTGTTGGGGATGGCCGAGCAACTGTTCGAGACCACCCTGGATTACCTCAAGACCCGCGTGCAGTTCGACACGCCGATTGGCACCTTCCAGGTCCTGCAACATCGCGCCGCGCAGATGTACATCGACCTGGCGCTGAGCCGCAGCGCCCTGATGGCGGCGCTGGCGACCCTGGATGACGCCAGCCACGATGCCCGCGCGCGCGCTCGCCTGGTCAGCCTGGCGAAATGGAAGGCCGGTGACACGGCAATCAAGGTCGCCAACGAGGCGGTGCAAATGCACGGCGGTATTGGCGTCACCGACGAGCTGGATGTCGGCCTGTACCTCAAGCGTGCTCGCGTTGCACAGAGCTGCCTGGGTGACCGGGATTTCCATTGTGAACGCTATTTGGCCCACGCATAACCGAACAGCGGGATTGAACCCTCGCAAGGTCCCCTGGTGTAACCCGACCCCTGTGGGAGCGGGCTTGCCCCGGGCGGCGTTCCGACGAAGACGGAGTGTCAAGCGACGCAGATGTTGAATGTGCCGACCCCTTCGCGGGCAAGCCCGCTCCCACAAGGAGCGGCGGGGTATTCAACATTTGCGTGCGACACGCTCCCACAGGTTTTTCGCTGTTCTGGAGAAAACACAGATGAGCATTGAACGCTGGCAAACCGCGTGGCGACAATTGATCGCCCCCGGTGCGCCGTTTGAAGTGGTGACGCCCGATGACGGCGCGCCACGCTATTTCCGTCACGCTGCGCACGACCTGCAGCAGGCGCTCGACGCCGGTCGTGTCCACGGCGACCGTGAGTTCCTGGTCTGGCAGTCGCAGCGCCTGACCTTCAATCAATATTACGATCAGGTTGACCGCCTCGCCGAGCAGATGGTCGCTCGCTTTGGCCTGCAACCGGGCGAGCGGGTGGCGATTGCCATGCGCAACCAGCCGGCGTGGCTGGTGGCCTTCGCCGCGATCCTGCGCTGTGGCGCGGTGTGTGTGCCGCTCAACAGTTGGGGCCTGCGCGACGAGTTGCAGTACGCGCTGCAAGACAGCGGTTCGCGTCTGCTGCTGTGCGACGAAGCGCGCCTCGATACCCTGCGCGCAGATCTGGCCCGTGAGCAGCACGCCACGATTGTCGTCGGGAGCCAGGAAGGAACGTTGCCCGAGTATTGCCTGCGTTTCGAAGACTTGATCAGCGCGCCGGCATTACCGTTGCCTGCGCTGCAAATCGACCCCGACGCACCAGCACTGATCCTCTACACCTCCGGCACCACCAGTCGCGCCAAGGGCGCATTGTCCAGCCACCGGGCGATCTGCCAGGCACTGTTCGCACTGGATTTCCAGGGCGCGTTTTGCGCCATGAGTTCGCCGGAGCGCATCGGCGTGGTGATCAACAGCGGCTTCGCGCCAACCACGCTGGCGGCGGTTCCATTGTTCCATGTCAGCGGCTTGCATGCGCAGTTCCTGTCGGCATTGCGCGGCGGTCGGCGCTTGATGCTGATGTACAAGTGGGATGTCGAACGGGCCATCGACCTGATTCGCGATGAGCGCTGCACCCAGTTCAACGGGGCACCGGTGATGATGCAGCAATTGCTTGCTTCTCCGCGCTTTGGCAGTGAGCAAACCGCCAGCCTGTTTGGCTTGGGGTTGGGCGGCGGCGCTTCGTCCGCCGGGGTGCTCGACAATATGCTCAAGCTCAAGCCTGACGCCATTGGCGGCGCCGGCTACGGCCTGACCGAAAGCAACGGTATCGGTGCGGCGATTGGTGGCGATCAGTTTGTGTACAAGCCGGCAACGGCGGGCTGGGCGCTGCCGATCGTCGATATTCGCATCGGTGACAGCCCTGACCAGCCGCAGTTGGCGAACACCCGCGGGGTGATCTGGCTGCGCTCGCCGACCCTGATGAGCGCCTACTGGAATCTGCCCGAGGCTACCTCGCAAAGCCTGCGCGACGGTTGGCTCGACACCGGCGATATCGGCTACCTCGATGAAGAGGGCTTCCTCAGCATCACCGGCCGGGTCAAGGAGTTGATCAACCGCGGAGGCGAGAAGATTTCCGCGGCTGAAATCGAAACCTGCATCCTCGATATGCCCGGCGTTCTGGAGGCAGCGGCGTTCGCCATTGCCGACCCGTTGCTGGGTGAGACGGTGGGGCTGGCCGTGCATGGCCAGGCATCGACGCTGCCCCAGGAGGCGCAAGTCTGCGCATTCATCGCCGCGCGCCTGGCCGCCTACAAGGTGCCGACGCAGGTCTATCGGGCATTCGAGCCCTTGCCACGCAATGCCACCGGCAAGGTGCTCAAGGCACAACTGCAAGAAAAGTTGGGCGCGTAACGCCTGCTTAGTCTTTCCGGACGATGTCGGGGCCGGCAGAACAGGGACAAATGGGTCCATACCACACAGCCTTATCAGCGAAGGAGGCAACACATGAAAATAACAAGAACAGGTCTCATGCTCGCGGTCGCAGTCACAGCCAATAGCGGGCTGATGGGTGCTGCGCACGCCGCAGTGTCACCTCAGGAAGCCGCCAAACTGGGCAAGGAGCTGACCTGTGTCGGCGCCGAGAAAGCCGGGAACGCCGCGGGCACCATTCCGCCGTACACCGGCAAATACCTGGGTGAAGTACCGGGCTGGAATCATGTGAAGTTCTCCGGTGGCCAGCCGGTTGATCCCTATGCGGCGGAGAAGCCGATCCTGGTGATCACTGCGCAGAACATGAGCCAGTACGAGTCGCACCTGACAGAAGGGCAGAAGACCCTGCTGAAGAAGTACCCGACCACCTACAAAATGAACATCTACCCCGGCCACCGGGATTTCCGCTACCCCGATTACGTTTGCCGCCGCGCGATGGACAATGCGCTGCACGCCAAGCTGGTCAATGACGGTGCAGGTTTCACCGGGATAGGCCAGATACCGTTCCCGATCCCCAAAAACGGCATGGAATTGCTGTGGAATCACCAATTGCCGGCACGCGCCTACACCGAGGAAAAAACCTCCGACCTGGCGTCGGTCCTGCCCAACGGCAGCATTGGCTGGGGGCGTGCCTACGCGCGTAACCTGTCGCCGACCAACTCGCCGACCGTTGACTCAAGGGACGGCGATATTATTGCGTCCTTCAGCAACAACATGACCCTGAAACCGGCTCGCGACAACGGTACCCTCAGCATTGCCCATGAGCCCTACAACTTCGGCACCGGTACGCGACAGGCCTGGTCCTACAGCCCGTCGACGCGCCGCGTCAGGCAGCTGCCAGGCTACGGTTTCGATCAGCCGATGATCGGTACCAACGGCACCATGACCGTCGACGAAGACCGCTTGTACAACGGGTCACCGGAGCGTTTCACCTGGAAACTGATCGGCAAGCGCGAAATCTACAGCCCGGCCAACGCGTTCAAGCCCAACACCGGGACCGTCAAGTACGCCGACATCCTGACGCCCAACCATCCCAACCCGGACTTCATGCGTTATGAGTTGCGTCGGGTGTGGGTCCTGGAGGCCGACTTGAAGGAAGGCTATCGCCATGTCTACGGCAAACGCGTGCTGTTCATCGACGAAGACACCTGGCACTCGGTCATGGCCGACAACTACGATGCCCGTGGGCAGCTGTGGAAACACGCCATGATCAACTACTACTACCACCCCGACATGAGCAGCTGGCAGGCCGGTTCGCAGTTCTTCATGGACCTGAACTCTGGCCAGTACACCGGCTACGGCATGACCAACGAATCGAAGAAAGGGCCGATCCTCAACGAAGGCAAATTCACCCCCGACCAGTACACCGCGGATGCAGCGCGGGCTATCGGGCGCTAAGACCAAGGTAGTTGCAATAACAAAAAGCCCCATCGGTATCCGGTGGGGCTTTTTGTTATCTGCTGCACCGCATTATCGTTCTTCACTGTAGGAGCCAGGCTTGCCGGCGAACCGGGCGCCGGGGTGTATCTGTTGCACCGCCTTATCGTTCTTCGCTGTAGGAGCCAGGCTTGCCGGCGAACCGGGCGCTGGGTTGTATCTGCTGCACCGCGTCATCGTTCTTCGCCTGTAGGAGCCAGGCTTGCCGGCGAACCGGGCGCTGGGGTGTATCTGTCGTACCGCGTCATCGTTCTTCGCTGTAGGAGCCAGGCTTGCCGGCGAACCGGGCGCTGCGGTGCATCTGTCGCACCGCGTTATCGTTCTTCGCGGGCAAGCCAGGATGCCTCACCTCTCGCTCCAGTGGTCTCGGCAGACACATCGGGAACCACAACTCACCCACCTTCTTCCTCCTGGGATCTAGCCTGAACTGACAGGCTCATGATCAAGGAGGATTACCCATGCCAACCATTCGCCATGCACACCGACTGCGCACCGGTCGCTATTCAGTGCCGGGTCAGGTCTACCTGATTACATCCATTGTTCAGAACCGGGACCCCGTATTCAAAGACTTTGAACAGGGTCGCCTGGTGGTTGATGCGTTGAGAAAAGCCCAGCAAGAAGAGCTGGCCCTTTCGCTGGCCTGGGTTGTCATGCCGGATCATCTTCATTGGCTGATCGAGCTCAAGGACAGCACGCTCACTTTCGTGATGGCGAGGACAAAATCTCGCATTACGTTCGCGTTGAATCGCTCGATCGGGCGTGATGGACCACTCTGGCAACATGGCTTTCATGACCGGGCCATCCGCAGGGAGGAAGACCTGCAGGCCGTGGCCCGCTATATAGTCGCCAATCCGTTGAGGGCAGGGTTGGTCGAGAGAATCGGAGATTATCCATTGTGGGATGCCGTATGGCTGTAGGAGCCAGGCTTGCCGGCGAACCGGGCGCAGGGGAGTATCTGTCGTACCGCGTCATCGTTCTTCGCGGGCAAGCCTCGCTCCTACAGGCGAACCGGGCGCTGCGGTGTATCTGTCGTACCGCGTCATCGTTCTTCGCTGTAGGAGCCAGGCTTGCCGGCGAACCGGGCGCAGGGGAGTATCTGTCGTACCGCGTCATCGTTCTTCGCGGGCAAGCCTCGCTCCTACAGGCGAACCGGGCGCCGGGGTGTATCTGTTGCACCGCGTCATCGTTCTTCGCGGGCAAGTCGGAACGCCGCCCGCTCGCTGCTACTTCAACAAATGCCCCGTCAAGTCCCCGATCATCTCCAAGTGCGAATAATCACGAAAGCTGAACCGCCAAATCCCGCCGACACGCTCGAGTTCATCAAAGTAGCGCCCGGCGGCGATGGGTTGCAGGGGTAGGGTGTCGGTGGCCTGAAGCACGGTGTAGCAGGAGCGAACCGTCGCGGTTCCCGCGGCTTCGTCGATGTCGATGATGGGGTTGCTGATGACGTGTCGGGTGCGGGGCGTGCCGCAGGGGTAGAGCTTGATTCGCTGTTGCCAGATGCCCAGCAGGGCTGTGTGATCAAGTAAGTCGCCCTGGCTTTGCACCTTGATGCAGGCATGACGAAACAAACCGGCGGCCTCGACCAGTTGTCCGCTGTCCAGGCATTCGGCGTAACGGTAAAGCAGGTTGCTGATCTGTACGGCGCTGGTGCTCATGGTGATCCTCATAAAAAAAGCCGCTGGAACCTCAAAGGTTTCCAGCGGCGCGATGGTATGGGGAGGAGGGTCAGGCAGTCACGGCCTGGTTCGTTGCGGACCGCGGGGCGGGGCTCTTCATGTGTTGGCGGTAACGCGGCAGCGCCAGGGTCAGGAACACGCTCGCCAGCACCAGCATTGACACCGACGAAGCCAGGGCATAGCGCAGGGACTCACTGCCCAGGGTCGGCACGAAGAAGTCACTGAGCATGCCTACGAACAGCGGCCCGACACCGACACCCAGCAGGGTCATGGACATGACGAAAATCGCCGTGGCCTGGGCCAGTCGCGTGGACGGGAACAGGTGGGTAATGGCGCTCAGGCACGGCGTTGCCCACCACACCCCGAAGAAGCCGAAGGCGCTGTAGAACAGGAACGCTTGCGGCACGGCGATGCTGCCGATATGGAACGCCGTGCCCTGGGGCCAGAGGAAGTACGCCAGGGCGAAGGGAATGCTGATCAGCGTACCCAGCAACGGCACACCGATTTGCCAGCCGACATCACGCCGTGCCATGCGGTCGGTGAGCATGCCGCAGACCAGGGTGCCGATAGTCGACCCGATGCCGCCCACCACCCCCACCAGGAATCCGGCCTCTTGCAGATTGAGGCCGTGGGAACGAATCAGGAAGCTCGGGCTCCAGGTGCCGATGGCGTAGCCGGCAATCGCCGCCGAGCCGCCGGTGAGGACCAGGCACAGGAACGAGGGCATGCGAAACAGCTCGACGAGGGTCTTGAGCCAGCCATCCTGTTGCGCCGCGACGTTGCCCAGCGGCACTGCGCGCTTGGGCGCCCGCACGGTCAGCAGCAGAAGCAGGCCCAGGAAGATACCGGGCGCGCCGATCAGCAAGAAGGCGTAGCGCCAGCCGTGGTGCTGGGCGATCCAGCCGCCCAGGCCCAGGCCAACTATCGCCCCCAGGCTGGAACCGAGCATCAGCACCGACAGGGCAGTGGAACGGCGGTTCGCCGGGTACAAATCCGAGACCATGGCCACCGACGGCGCCGTACCGCCGGCCTCACCAACGGCCACGCCGATCCGCGCCAGAACCAGGGTCAAAAAGCTGCCCGCCATGCCGCAGAGCATAGTCATCAGGCTCCAGGCGATGCAGCTGAAGGCGATCACCGGCTTGCGCCCGATGCGGTCCGACAGGCGCCCCAACGGGAAGCCGAACACGGTGTAGAACACTGCGAAGGTCACCCCCGACAGCAGGCCGATGCCGGTGTCGGAAATGCCGAATTCTAGCTTCACCGGCTCGATCAGGATCGCCATCAACTGGCGGTCGATGTAGTTGAACACATAGATGCTGGCGAGCACGAACAGCGCGTAGTGCGTTCGCCATGTCACGGGGGGTTGGTTCACTGCGGGTGCTCCCGGTTTTGTTCTGGTTGCCGCGATGCTCGGCTTGTCGCGGTTTTTTTTCATCGTCCGTTCAGACCATCTTTTTCGTCCCCGGCTGGTCTCCTGTAGGAGCCAGGCTTGCCGGCGAAGAACGATGACGCGGTGTTTCAGATGCACCGCGGCGTGACATTCGCGGGCAAGCCTGGCTCCCACAAGCGGTGTTTCAGATGCACCGCGGCGTGACATTCGCGGGCAAGCCTGGCTCCCACAAGCGGTGTTTCAGATGCACCGCGGCGTGACATTCGCGGGCAAGCCTGGCTCCCACAAGCGGTGTTTCAGATGCACCGCGGCGTGACATTCGCCGGCGAGCCTGGCTCCTACAAGCGGTGTTTCAGATGTATCGCGGTGTCCCGTTCGCCGGCGAGTCTGGCTCCTACGTGCGTACAAACGATGCGGTATCGGGATCGCCTTGTCGATAGCGAACCTAGTCTTGTCGGACGATGTTTCGCTCGCGCTCAACGTCAATCATTCAGCCCATATCCGCTGGTATGTCAGCACTTGCCCAAGCTGTGGCAAGCCCTGCGACAGCCTGAAAACAAAGAAGCTGAGGAATTGAGATGAGCGTCTTGTTCGAGCCGGTCACCCTGGGCGAGCTGCAACTGGCCAACCGTATTGTCATGGCGCCCATGACCCGCAGCCGCGCCCTTGCCGATGCAGTACCCGGTAGCGAGATGGTCGAGTACTACCGTCAGCGCGCCAGTGCCGGGTTGATCGTGGCCGAGGGCACCGCGCCGTCCGCCAGTGGCCTGGGCTATTGCCGCACCCCGGCGATCTACAGCAGCCAGCAGATCGCCGGCTGGCAGCGGGTTACCGAGGCCGTGCATGCCGAGGGCGGGTGCATCGTCCTGCAACTGATGCACGTCGGCCGCGCCGCCAGCCAGCACAACAAACCGGCAGGCGCTGCGACGGTGGCCCCTTCGGCGCTGCGTGCGCGGACCCAGGTGTTCAGTGACGCCGCCGGCCTGGTCGATACCGACGAGCCACAGGCACTGACTCTTCAGGGTATTGACGAGGCCATCGAAGACTATCGCCAGGCCGCATTGAATGCGCGCCTGGCAGGCTTCGACGGTGTCGAACTGCACTGCACCAGCGGTTACCTGCCAATGCAATTCATGGCCTCCGGCAGCAATCAACGCAGCGATGCCTACGGCGGCGATGTGACCGGGCGGGTGCGTTTTGCCAAGGAAGTGATCGAGGCCATGGCCAGTGCGATTGGCGCTGGACGCGTCGGCTTTCGCCTGTGCCCCGGTAATCCCTACAACGACATCGACGACCAGGATCCGGCTGCCACGGCGGCCGCCTTGTGTGAGGCTGTGGCGCCGTTGGGCCTGGCTTACCTGCACATCATGCGCTCGCCACTGGCAGACCTCAATGCCTTCGCCCTGGCGCGTCAACACAGCCCCCATGCCTTGATTCTCAACGATGGTTTCGACGGTCCTTCGGCCAGTGCCGCTCTCGCGTCGGGCGAGGGGGCTGCCGTGTCGTTTGCTCGTCATTTTATTGCCAACCCCGATCTGGTGGAGCGCTTGAAGCGTGGCCTGCCGCTGACTCGCTTCGACCGCAAGACGCTTTATACGCCGGGCTCGGCTGGTTACTCGGATTACCCCGCCTATCAAGCCAATGCCCAGGAGGTGGCGCAATGAACCTGAACGACTTGCCCAACGTCCTGCCGGCCCACCCGGTACCACGGGAGCAGACACAGGCGCTGCTCGACCGGCGCTCGATCGCCGCCGGGCAGATCAAGCCGAAAGACCTCTACACCTTGGCTGACCGTCTGGAGCAAAGGGTGGCTGAGCAGGGTGAGCGCACGTTTCTGATCTATGGCGAGCAGACCCTTAGCTACTTTGAGGTCGATGCGCGGGCCAATCAGATGGCTCACACGTTTTATGCCAATGGTCTGCGCGCCGGCGATGTCTGCGCCCTGGCCATGGAGAACCGCCCGGCGTTTTTCTGCACCTGGTTCGGCCTGGTCAAGCTCGGGGTCGTGGTGGCATTCATCAACACTCAGGTCAGCGGTCGCCCGCTGCTGCATGCGTTGCAAACCACCGAAGCCAAGGCGTTGGTGATCGGCGAAGAATGCCTGGCCAATGTGCAGGCCACCGAAGGCTTTCCGGACCTGCCGTGCTGGCTGATACGCGACGCGGAAAATCCCTGGACAGGGCCGCTGCCCAAGTGCGTCGACGGGCATTTCGATGCGCGTCTGGAGAAAGCCCCGCGCACGCCTTTTCCCCGCGATATCCGCGCGCACATCGAAGCGCAAGCCCCGACCTTGCTGATCTTCACCTCGGGCACTACGGGCTTGCCCAAGGCGGCGCGCTACAGCCACATGCGCTGGATGTCCTCGGGCGATGTGATGGAAACCACTCTGCAAGCCACTTGCGAGGATGTGTTCTATTGCTGTCTGCCGCTGTACCACGGCGCCGCTGCCACATCGGTGACCTCCACCGCCCTGCGGGTGGGTGCTGCCATCGTGGTGCGCCGCAAGTTCAGCGTGCGAGAGTTCTGGAAGGACGTCGCGCGTCATCAGATCAGCATCTTTCAGTATATCGGTGAGATCTGCCGCTACCTGCTCAATCAGCCGGTGCAAACGGGTGAGCGCGAGCACAGTCTGCGCTGCATGCTCGGTGCCGGCCTGTCGCCGGACTCCTGGCAGCGCTGGCTGGAGCGCTTCGGTCCGATCCAGGTGTTCGAGGGTTGGGGCGCCACCGAGGCCAATACCACGGTGATCAACGTCGACAACTATTTCGGTTCCTGCGGCCGGGTGCCGGACTGGAGCAAAACCAACCTGCGGCTGGTGCGGTACGACATCGAAAACGACTGCCACCCACGGGACGAAAACGGTTTCTATCAAGTCTGCAAAGTGGGCGAGATCGGTGAGGCCATGGGCTTTATCGTCGATCACCCTGAGATCGGTGGCGGACGTTTCGAGGGCTACACCTCAAGCGAGGCCACCGAGAGCAAAATCCGCCGCAATGTGTTTCGCGAGGGCGATGCCTACTGGAGCTCCGGCGACTTGCTGCGCGAGGACGCCGACGGTTACTGCTACTTCGTCGACCGCATCGGCGATACCTATCGCTGGAAGAGCGAGAACGTTTCGACGCTGGAAGTAGCGGACGCGCTGAGCGATCTGTCGGGCCTGGAGCTGATCAACGTCTATGGCGTCCAGGTACCGGGCCATGAAGGACGCGCCGGGATGGCCGCCGTGCTCATGCAGGAGGGCCAGGCGTTCGATCCGGACGCTCTGTACCGCCTGACCGAAACGCGCTTGCCGCGCTATGCGACCCCGGTGTTCGTGCGAGTCACCCAGTCGGCAGACCTGACGGCCAGCTTCAAGCTGCGCAAGGTCGATCTACAGCGCCAGGGCTACTGCCCGACCCGTTGCAGCGATCCGCTGTTCATCCGCGACGAGCAAGCCCGCACCTATGTGCCCTATTCGGTAGAGGCCCTGACGCGGGCCGGCCTGACGCCTTTCGCGGTGGCCGACCATGGCTGATCTCGACGACAACGGTCACGAACTGCGCGGCGGCCTGCGGTATCCATGGCCTCAGGCGCCTGATTCCGGTCAGGTGCGCGAAGTGGCGCCAGGGGTGTGGTGGTTGCGTATGCCGCTGCCGTTTCGCCTGGACCACATCAACCTCTACCTGCTGCGCCACACCGACGGCTGGGTAGTGGTAGACACCGGCATGAACACCGAGCAGACACGCGAAGTCTGGGACCGGGTGCTGAATGAAGTGTGTGCTGGCCTGCCGGTGTTGGCAGTGGTCTGCACCCACTTTCACTCCGACCATGCCGGGGTGGCCGCATGGCTTTCGGAGCGCTTCCAATGCCCGGTGTACATGACCGCCAGCGAGTTCCAGTCGCTGCACCTCAAGCTTCCCGCCGGTCAACCACCGGGCTGGGACTTCCTCGACTTCTACCGCAAGGCCGGCGTGGCTGACGAGCAAAGCACCGAGATGTTCGCGGTGATGAGCAATGCCCATTTTCTGCCCGCGCCGCTGAACCATTACCGCCGTTTGCGCGAGGGCAGCCTCCTGAATATCGGTGGCCGCACCTGGCAGGTGGTCATCGGCCGCGGTCATTCGCCGGAGCATGCCTGTCTGTATGCCGCCGATGACGGCTTGCTGATCTCCGGCGACCAGGTGTTGCCGCGCATCACTTCCACCGTCGGCGTACATGCCACGGAGCCGTTGGCCAACCCACTGCTCGACTGGCTCGACTCCATCGAGCACCTGCGCAGCTTGCCCGACAGCGTGCTGGTGCTGCCGGCGCACGAGCGGCCGTTTTTCAATTTGCATGAGCGCCTGGATCAGCTGGAGGCCCATCACCGGGGGCATCTGGCGCAGATGCTGGCCAACTGTGACGAGTCGCGCACCGTGCTCGAACTGATGGCCGTGTTGTTTCCCAGGTTATCGGGTCGTTTCGACGAACTGATGGCGCTGGGCGAAACGTTGGCCCATGCCAACTATCTGGTGGCCGAAGGGTCGCTTGCGCGGGAAGAGGACCGGGGGTGTTTTCGCTACCGGCGTGCTGTAAGGGGAGCGTGCGCTGTTACACCGCTCAACGTGTTTTGAGCAGATGGCACGGCAGCAGTGTTGAACATTCCAGGCAGCCAACCGGTTGCCCTTGAGGAGAATCAGTGTGATCAACAACAAAAATAACTCTAAGGTCATGGTTTCGAGCGCATTTCAGGTCAGCAGCCTGGCGGCGGCGATTGCGCTGGTGTCCACGCCGGTATGGGCCGGCGATACGTTCGAGTTCGACAACGGCGCGACCATCGACTGGTCGGTGACTACCAGTTACGGCATTGGTGTGCGCACCGGCAGCCAGAGCGATCGCTTGCTGACGGTCAACGCCGACGACGCCAACCGCAACTTCGATAGTGGCAGCCTGACCACCAACCGCGTGGGCGCGCTGGGCGAAATAATCCTGCGCAAGGACAACTACGGCGCCGTGGTGCGCGGCAGTACCTTCTACGACGACGTCTACCATAGAGGGAACGATAACGACTCGCCCTCCACGGTGAACAAAAGCGGCAGCAACGACGAGTTCACCAGCGACACCCGTTACTACAGCGGCGGTCGTAGCAAACTGCTGGATGCCTATGTGTTCAGCGGCTGGCGCTTCGACAACGACACCATGCTGGACGTCAAGGCCGGGCGGCATATCGAGTCCTGGGGCGAAAGTTTGTTCTACCCGGGTGTGAATGGCGTACAAAACCCGTCTGACGCGGTAAAAGCGTCCCAGCCGGGTGTCGAGGTCAAGGAAATACTCTTGCCGGTGGGCCAGTTCTCCGGCTCGTTCCGACTGAACCCCCAGCTGACATTCGGTGCATACGTGCAATACGAATGGAAGGGCACCGAACTGCCGCCGGTGGGTAGCTACCTGTCGAGCAGTGACGTGGTTGGCCCCGGCCGCGAGTTCATCTACGCCAACGGCCAGAAGATCGCTTACCGCGGCACCGACGAACCGCGCGATAGCGGCCAGTGGGGCGTGCAGGTGCGCTACCGCCCGGTACCGGCCATCGAGGTGTCGTTGTTCCACGTCAACTACCACGACAAGAACCCGGCCACCGCTCTGGTCGGCTACGACCCGCTGCCGGTGGGCGGTGGCCTCAACGCCTTCGTCAGCAATGGTTACCGGATCAAGTACTTCGAAGACATCAAGCTGACCGGCATCGCCGCCTCGACAAAGATCGGCGACACCCAGGTCGGCGCCGAATGGTCTTACCGCGACGGTGCGCCAGTGATGGTCAATACCGGCCTTGGCGCGGTGCCGTCCAAGGGCAAGGGCCAGCAAATGCAGCTGTCGGCGATCCGTATCCTGGGGAACCGCCCCTGGGCCAGCCAGACCACCCTGACTGGCGAAATCATCCGTGTGCAGGTCGACAGCGTCGAATCCACTTCGGCGGCGCCCAACCTCCAAGGCGTGAACCTGCTGCCCTCCCTGACACCTCTAGTGGCGTCTTCCGATGACTATACCTACAGCACAGCCGCGGGCTTCCGCACCAAGTCTTCCAGCGCCTACACCCTGGGCGCATCGTTCAGTTATCCGGGAGTTTTCCAAGGCTGGGATCTGGAAGTGCCCTTCAGTTTCTCCAACGTATTCAGCGGCTCTACCCCCATGTCCGGCAGCATCTCCGGGGTGCGAGGCGACCGACGCCTGAGCGCGGGCACCACCTTCAAGTACCTGGGCAATCTTGAACTCGGCTTGAGGTACATCAGCTACCTGGGTGAAGCGGACCCGGTCAACCGTCCGTTCGCCGACCGCGACTACGCCACGTTCTCGATGAAATACACCTTCTGATCGACTTCGCAAGGTCCGGGTCGTCTGACGTGTCCGGACCTTCAATTACACCTGGAAATCGCCGCAGCGTAACGCTTCGGCATGGAGGCACTATGGGGCTCAAAGGGCATGCGGCCATTGTTGGCAGCGCACAATACAAACCGGAAAAATACTCGACCGCGCCCAAGATGTTTCACCTTGAGCAAGTCGCCGACCTGGCGGCCCAGGCCCTGCGTGATGCCGGGCTCAAGGCCTCGGACCTCGACGGGCTGGTAATCAACGGCCCGCATTTTCATGAAGCCTCGGTGTTCGTACCGGCGATGGCCGCCGAGTACCTGGGCCTGCGCCTGAACTTCGCCGAAGTGGTCGACCTGGGCGGCTGCACGTCGGTGGGCATGGTCTGGCGCGCCGCTGCGGCCATCGAACTGGGGCTGTGCCAGGCCGTGCTGTGCGTCATCCCGGCACGCATGGCGCCGTTGGGCCCCGACGAGGACCCTGGCTGGATGGCCCGGTCCATGCGTTTCGGTGGACACAGCACGGCGTTCGGCGCGCCCGAAGCCGAGTTCGACCTGCCTTACGGGCACATGGGCCAGAACACCGGCTACGCAATGATCGCCCAGCGTTACGCCGCACAATACGACTACGACCAACGGGCAATGGCCAAGATCGCTGTCGACCAGCGCACCAACGCCTTGGCCAATCCGCAAGCGATGTTCTACGGCCAGCCGTTGACCATCGAACAGGTACTGGCCAGCAAAATGGTCGCCGACCCGTTGCACGTCCTGGAAATCGTGATGCCGGTGGCCGGTGGCGCCGCGATGATCATCACCAACAAGGAAGTGGCGGCACGCTCGCGCAAGCGTCCGGCCTTCATTACCGGGTTTGGCGAACACCTGGCGTTCAAGTCGCCGTCCTATGCCGAAGACATGCTGAACACGCCGATTGGTCCGGCTTCCCAGCGGGCCTTTGCCATGGCCGGGCTCAAGCCCAAGGACGTCGATGCGGCGCAGATCTACGACTGCTACACCATCACCACCTTGCTGACCCTGGAAGATGCCGGTTTCTGCGGCAAGGGCGAGGGCATGGCGTTCGTGCGTGAACACGACCTGACCTGGCGTGGCGATTTCCCGATGAACACCCATGGCGGGCAACTCAGTTTCGGTCAGTCGGCCTCGGCCGGTGGCATGAGCCAGGTGATCGAGGCGGTGACGCAGATCGCCGGTACTGCCGGTGAGCGCCAACTGGGGCGTTGCGACAGCGTCTACGTCTCCGGCACCGGCGGCGTGATGAGCGAGCAGGGCGCATTGATACTTCAGGGAGCATAAGCACATGTCCAATAACAAACCGATGCCGGTGGCGACGCAGATCTCCGCACCGTTCTGGGAGGGCCTGAAGGCTCGCCGCCTGTTGATTCAGCAATGCAACGCCTGTGCGCACTGGAACTTCTACCCGCGCCGGCATTGCACGGTGTGCCTGGAACATGACCTGGCCTGGCGCGAAGTCGACGGCACCGCGACGCTGTACAGCTACACCGTGACGCGCATTGCCACCTTGCCTGACTTTATGGATGAAATGCCGCAGAAACTGGCGGTGGTCGAATTGGCCCAAGGGGTGCGCATCAATACCAACCTGGTGGGCCTTGATGAAGCCGAAATCCGCATCGGCATGCCGCTGCAGCCGGTGTTCGCCGAAGTCGACGCCAAGGGCAACCGCTTGCTGCGTTTTACCGGGGTGGACAAGGATGCGGCGGGCCTTGAATCGCTGCCCGCGCTGGACAGCGAGCCGGCGCCTGTCGCGTCGCAGCAACCGCCTGTCCGGCAGATCGATCTCAACGATGGGCCGGCCTTGCAGGCCCTGGTCAGCGAGCAGTTCAGCGACTGGAGCAACGTGGTGCTGGTCGACCAGGCACTGATCGACGCCTTTGCCCTGTTGTCGGGCGACGATTACTGGATCCATACCGATCCGGAGCGGGCGCGCCTGCAAAGTCCGTTCGGCGGCACCATCGCCCACGGCGCGCTTGTCCAGGTGCTGCAGTCGCGGATGAAACTGGCGCTGGGCTTCGAGGTCAGCGGCTACACCACCCAGATCAACTACGGCTCCGATCGCCTGCGCTTCCCGGCGCCTGTGCCGGCCGGCTCGCGCATCCATTCGCGGGCGCGGGTGAAAAAAGTCGAGCTGTCGGCCCGTGGCACCCAGATGACCCTGGAACTGACCACCCATGTGGTGGGCCAGGACCGGCCGTCGGTAATCAACGACCTGGTGATCCTGTACATCGCCTGATCGCCCCACCCCTGTTCGCCTGTAGGAGCCAGGCTTGCCGGCGAACCAGACACCGCGGTTTATCTGTTGCACCGCGTTATCGTTCTTCGCGGGCAAGCCTCGCTCCTACACATCTCTGCGTCGCGCACACATCCCCCGTCCTGTGCCATTTGCGCCATTGCATAAGCCATTTGGACGATGTGTCACCCGGACCTTGCGTCGACTATCCCCTCAGAGGCAAGCCATCTCGATTGCCTCGCATGCCCTGGCGCCTGACAAGAACAAGAGGATCGGCCCTATGACTTGCCCTATGCACACGTGCCTTAGACAGGAGCATTACTCATGCGCTCTGTGATCGGCTACGCGGTTTGCCTGGTGGTCGCCTTGACCATCGGCTACACCTTTTCCCCCAAATCCCCACCGCAAGCGGAACTGTTGGCCACACGCCCGGACCGGGTGCAGGTCAATGGCCTGCTCAATCTAGGCTCGCGCGTGGTCGCCGTGGGCGAGCGGGGCAGCATCCTGCTCAGTGATGATCAGGGCGTCAGTTGGCAGCCAGCCAGCGTTGCCACGCAACGCAATGCCACCCTGACTGCCGTGGTGGCGCTGGATGACAAACGCTTGCTGGCCGTCGGGCATGACGGCTGGATCCTGCGCTCCCTGGACTCAGGCAGCAATTGGCAGGAAATGCGTTACGACAGCGACCTGGGCGAGCCGCTGCTGGGCATCTGGACCGGCGGTGGCGACAACATCATGGCGTTCGGCAGCTTCGGCAAGTTCTATCAATCCGTTGATGCCGGGCAGACCTGGACGCCGCAGACCCTGGACATCGACAGTGCGCACCTCAACAGCATGGACGGTGGCGACGATGGCCGGCGCATGCTGGTGGGTGAGCAGGGCCTGGTGCTGCGCACGGCCGACGCCGGCCAGCACTGGCAGACCCTGCCGGCGTTCTACAGCGGCTCGCTGTTCGGCATCGTGCGCCTGAGCGCGGATAACTGGGTGACCTACGGCATGCGCGGGCATGTATTCGTCAGCCACGATTTCGGCGATAGCTGGACCCAGATCAACGTGGGCAATCAACTGCCGTTGTACGGCCATGTACTGCTGCCCGATCACTCGGGGCTGGTGATCGTCGGCGCCGGCAGCTCGGTGGTGCGCCTGGATGCACAGGGTGCACTGGTGGGCGTCGAACGCCTGGCCGGGCTCGGTACGTTGACCTCCGCGACGATGGTTGGCTCGCGGCTGCTGGTGGGTGGCGAGCGCGGAGTATTGCAGGGATCAGGTGGCAGCGTTGCTGCCCTAGTGGCCAAACAGGCCACCCGGTAAATGAGAGGCAGGCAATGAATCAAGGTAAACACTGGGTGACGCGCTGCGTCGAAACGTGCGCCGACCATCTGATGGCCTGGCGCAAGGGCCTGCTGCTGTTATTCGTGCTGGTGACGCTAGGCCTGGGCTACAGCGCCACCCACACGCAACTGGATCCGGGGTTCAACAAACAGATTCCGGTGACCCATCCCTACATGGTCAACTTTCTGAAATTCAGCCGCTACTTCACCGGCGCCAACCGCCTCCTGGTCAGCGTGCGCTGGAAAGGCGAGGGTGACATCTATAACGCCCAGTACCTGGAGACCCTGCGCAAAGTCACCGACGACGTGTTTTTCATTTCCGGGGTCAGCCGCCCCAGCGTGACGTCACTGTTTACCGCCAATGTGCGCTACATCGAAATTACCGAGGAAGGTTTTTTTGGCGACGTGGTGGTGCCACCGCGCTTTAGCGGCACCCTCGAGGACCTGGCTCAGGTACGCAGCAACACGGCGGCCTCCGGACAGGTTGGCCGGCTGGTGGCCAATGACCTGAAGTCAGCCATGGTCCGCGCCGACCTGCAGGACACTGATCCCAAGACCGGCCAGCCAGTGTCCTATGTCGACATCGCCAAGCGCCTGGAAGATATCCGCGCCAAGTACAACAGTCCCGATATTGAGATCAACATCGTCGGCTTCGCCAAACTGGTGGGCGATGTGGTCGAAGGGCTGAACACGGTGATCGGCTTTTTTGTCGTCGCCTTCGTGATTACCGGGTTGCTGCTGTGGCTGTATTCCCGTTCCCTGCGCCTGACCGTGGTGGCGCTGGTGGTAGCGCTGCTGCCGGTGGTCTGGCTGCTGGGCCTGTTGCCGTTGCTGGGGTTGGGCATTGATCCGATGTCGATCCTGGTGCCGTTCCTGATCTTCTCCATCGGCGTGTCCCATGCTGTGCAGATGACCAACGCCTGGAAGCAGGATGTGCTGGCCGGTAGCACTTCCAGGGATGCGGCGCGTTCGGCGTTCTGCAAGATTTTCATTCCCGGTTCCCTGGCCTTGTTGATGAACGCCCTGGGATTTGCGGTGATCATGTTGATCGACATTCCCATCGTCCACGAACTGGGGGTGACGGCCTGCATCGGCGTGATGCTGATGATCATCACCAACAAATTGATGCTGCCCATCATCATTTCCTACCTGCGCCTGGAACCTGCGCTATTGCGCCGGGCGCAATCACGTCCTGCGGGAAGGCATCGCCTGTGGTGGCGCTTGTCGGCGCTGGCCGAACCAGGGCCAGCCCTCGGGGTATTCGCCGTCAGTCTGTTGCTGCTGGCGGCCGGGGCCTACAAGGCTCGCGACCTGGCGGTGGGCGATATCGGTGCAGGCGCGCCGGAGCTGCGGGCCGATTCTCGCTATAACCTGGACAACGGCAAGATCATCAGCAGCTACTCCATCGGACTCGATGTGATGTCGGTGTTCGTCCAGGTCAAGGGCGTCGAAGAAGGCTGCCTGTCGCCCACGGTGATGCGTGCGGTGGAAGCCTTCGATTTCCGCATGCGCACGGTCTCTGGCGTGCAGTCGATCCAGAGTGTGGCGGACATGGGCAAGCGGGTGATCGCCGGCAATAACGAAGGCAATCCACGTTGGGCGGCGATTCCAGGATCACCCCGTGGCCTGAGTCAAGGTGCGCGGGCCTATGTGCCGGATGACGGATTGGTCACCGACGGTTGCCAACAGATGCAGATCCTGGTGTTCCTTGCCGACCACGAAGGCAGCACGGTCAGCCATACGATCGCTGAAGCCCAGCGGATCATTGCCGAGGTCAGCTCGCCGCAGGTCGAATTCCTTCTGGCCGGTGGCAACGTGGGGGTGATGGCGGCCTCCAACGAGGCGGTCAAGCGTGCCGAAATCATCATGCTGGGGGCGCTGTTCGGTTCAGTAGCGCTGTTTTGCTGGATGACCTTCCTGTCGATCCGCGCGGTGCTGTGCATTCTGGTGCCGCTGGCAATTGTCGCGATCCTGTGCAACGCCTTGATGACCATGCTCGGGATCGGCCTGAAGGTCGCCACCTTGCCGGTGATGGCGTTGGGGGTGGGCGTGGGCGTGGACTACGGCATTTATCTGTACGAGCGCATCCAGCATGAAATGCTTCGCGGATCCAATCTGCGCGAGGCGTTCTATGAGGCCATGTGCCAACGCGGCACGGCGGCGGTATTCACGGCCGTGACCATGTCCATTGGCGTCTGCACCTGGGCCTTCGCGCCGTTGAAGTTCCAGGCTGACATGGGTGTGTTGCTGTCGTTCATGTTCCTGGTCAACGTGCTGGGGGCGATTTTCCTCCTGCCTGCGCTGGCGGCCTGGTTCAATCGCGGACGACCGTTGGTCCGCGAACGGGCACGCCAGCACCCGGCACCACAAGGCAGGTTTGAGCTGAAAAAAAGCCCGGCTGCGCGTGATTCTCAATAGCTAAAAAATAAACCTGTCTGGCCTCTTGTGGAGTAGGCAGGCGACAGGGAAACTGATGCGCGGGGCCCCTGTTTACAGGGCCCCCGCAGGCCACTAGCCGAAACTATAAAAATAACAAGGGAAGGGCACCGTCCTTACCCGAGCGAGGAAAAGACTATGCAAGATGGTGTCCTGACCCCGGAAGTCCTGGCGAGCCTTGGCCTGGATCTCACGCGCTACAACGAGTTGGTGGGCGAGATCTACGACGGCGCCCTGGATCCGAAACTGATGGCCAACGCCCTCAGAAGCTTTCGCAAACTCTACGAGGCCAACTACGTCACGCTGATCCTGCGGGTGCCGGACCAACCCGATACGGGCGTGATGATCCTCGTGGGCGATCTCGAAGGTGCCGGTGACGTCTGCTACATGACTTACCCGCAGACCAATACGCCGTTCGCCAACCAGCCACTGGACAAGGTGTTCACCGTCGATGACATCATGAGCTCCACGGAATGGGAACACAGCGCCTACTTCAAGGCGTTCTGCGGACCCAACGATGTGTATCACGTGATGTGTGCGGACATTTCCACCCCGGACGGCGGCAAACTGCGCTTTCGCGCCACCCGCCCGAAACACGCCCCCAACTTCTGCGCCAACGAGCGGGCGCTGTGCGCCAGTTTCCTGCCACACCTGCGTCGTGCCTCGCAGTTGCATAACCTGCTGGACCGCAGCGAGTCGCTGAGCGGGCTGTATTCCCAGGCCATCAGCCGGTTATCGGTGGCGACCCTGGTGCTCGACGAGAGCGGCAGCGTATTGCAGATCAACCCGGTGGCCCAGGAAATTCTCGCCCGTTCCGATGGCCTGAAACTGGTGGGCGGACGCCTGGAGGCGACCTATCCAAGCGACAACCGTGAACTGCAACGCTTGATTCGCGGCGCGTTCTGCCCGGATGCCCCGAAAAGTGCCGAGGCCATGTCGGTGACGCGGCCTTCAGGTCTGGTCAACCTCGGTGTGGTGGTCGAATCCATTCCGTCCCTGGACTGGGCCGAGGAGAAGGGCCAACCGACGGCGTTGGTGTACATCCGCGATGCGTCGAGCAAATCCCTGGCCAGCGAAGTGGTGACCAAGCAGCTGTTCAACCTGACCAAGGCCGAAACCGCCCTGGCCATGGAACTGGCCAACGGCCTGTCCCTGGAAGAAGCTGCCGAGGCCCTCAATATCCGGCGTAACACCGCGCGGGCACACTTGCGCTCGATCTTCTCCAAGACCGGCGTGCGACGCCAGACCGAGCTGGTGCGCATCATGCTCAACAGCGTGGTGGCCTTGGGTAAACCCAAGCTGGTGTTGAAAATGGGTGAGAAAATCAAGGTTCCGCCGCTGAAACTGGCCGTGCCTATCTATCGCCAGGCCTGAGCCCGGCGAAGAACGCGTTGCCACAGATACACCGCGGCGTCTGGTTCGCCTGTAGGAGCCAGGCTTGCCGGCGAAGAACGATAACGCGGTGTGACAGATGCACAGCAGTGGCTGGTTCGCGGGCAAGCCTCGCTCCTACAGGCGAAGAACGATAACGCGGTACAACAGGTACACCGCGGCGTGTGGTTCGCCTGTAGGAGCCAGGCTTGCCGGCGAAGAACGATGACGCGGTGTGTCAGATAAACCGCAGTGCCAGGTTCGCGGGCAAGCCTCGCTCCAACAGGCGAAGAACGATAACGCGGTACAACAGGTACACCGCGGCGTGTGGTTCGCCTGTAGGAGCCAGGCTTGCCCGCGAAGAACGGTGACGCGGTGTTACAGGCACACCGCATTGCCTGGTTCGCGGGCAAGCCTCGCTCCTACAGGCGAAGAGCGGTGACGCGGTGTTACAGGCACACTTAGTCCGCACAGACGATGCCGTCGCGTGATAGCCCTGTCGATACTGGGGGACCCATCACGGAGAATCACCATGCCAATTACAGCCATCACCGGGAGTGCCTCGGGAATCGGGGCCGCCGTATCCGCCGCCATGCGCGCCGCCGGGCACCAGGTCATCGGTATCGATCGCAGCAACGCCGAAGTGGTCGCGGACCTGTCCACCCCGAAGGGTCGTGACGCGGCCATCGCGCAAGTGCTTGAACTCAGCGGCGGGGTGCTCGACGGGCTGATCTGCTGCGCCGGGGTCGGTGTCACGGCGCCGACCTGCGGCCTGATCCCGGCGGTCAATTACTTTGGCGTCAGCCAGTTGCTCGACGGCCTGCAAGGGGCGTTGGCCAAGGGGCAACAACCGGCGGCGCTGGTGATCGGCTCGGTGGCGGCGACGCATTCGGGGGCCGACGGCCAGCCGATGATTGACGCGATGCTCGCAGGTGATGAAGATCAGGCGATCGCGTTGGCCAACGCCCTCGACCAGCCTCACGTCGCCTATGCCGCCTCTAAATACGCCATCAGTCACCATGCCCGCAACCTGGCCATGAGCTGGGGCAAGCAGGGCATGCGCTTGAACGTGGTGGCGCCGGGCGCGGTTGAAACCCCGTTGCACCAGGCTTCGCTGGAAGATGCACGGTTTGGCCAGGCGACCCGCGATTTCGTCGCGCCCCTGGGTCGCTCCGGTCGCCCGGATGAGCTCGCCGCAATGGTCGCCTTCCTGCAATCGCCACAAGCATCGTTTGTCCATGGCAGTGTGGTGTTCGTCGATGGCGGTATGGACGCCATGGTCCGCGCCTCGCGCTTCTAAAAGGAATCTAAATGAACAAGGTGGCATTCATCACCGGCGCCAGCCGTGGTATCGGCCGCGAGGCGGCGCTGGCGTTCGCCCGCGCCGGTTTCGATCTGGCGATCAGCGCCCGTACCCTCAACGAGGGTGAACAACATGAACATGCCCTGCGCGATGCTGCCGGGGCACCGCTGGCCGGCAGCCTCAACGGCACTGCCGAGGCGTTACGCGAACTCGGTTGCCGGGTGCTCGTGGTGCCGATGGACCTGCTCGACAGCGCTTCGGCCCTGGCTGCCTGCGAGGCGGTGCTGGCCGAGTACGGACGCATCGACGTGCTGATCAACAACGCGATCTACCAGGGCAGTGATCTCAACGCCGGGTTCATGGACCTGCAAGCCCAGACCCTGGAGAGGATGTTCCAGGGCTACATCCTCACCCCCTTTCTATTGACTCGGGCGGTGGCCGAACACATGGTGACGCGCGGTGGCGGGGTGGTGATCAATGTCACCTCCGGCGCTGGCGAAAGCGACCCACCGGTGGCGGCGGGCAAGGGCGGTTGGGGTTATGCCTACGGCGCGGGCAAGGCCGCGGTGTCGCGACTGTCCGGGGTGCTGACTACGGAACTGGGTGAGGCCGGCGTTCGCGCCTATACCCTCAATCCGGGCGTAGTCACCACCGAAGCCCTCAAGGCCACCATCGGCGACAAAGGCCTGATCGCCCTGCGCGCCGGCAGTGCCCCACCTCACGTTCCGGCGGCCGTGATGCTGTGGCTGGCCACCGCCGAACAGGCGCCAGGGTTTCAACGCCGGACCATCGCCGCGCAGCCGTTTGCGTTGGAACACGGCATCGTCGCCGATTGGCGTTAACCCGAAGAACGATGCACCGCAGCGCCTGGCACCTGTAGGAGCCAGGCTTGCCGGCGAAGAACGATAACGCGGTGTGTCAGATAAACCGCGGCGCCTTGTTCGCGGGCAAGCCTCGCTCCTACAGGCGAAGAACGATAACGCGGTGTGTCAGATACACCGCAGTGCCTTGTTCGCTTGTAGGAGCCAGGCTTGCCGGCGAAGAACGATAACGCGGTGTGTCAGATAAACCGCGGCGCCTTGTTCGCGGGCAAGCCTCGCTCCTACAGGCGAAGAACGATAACGCGGTGTGTCAGATAAACCGCGGCGCCTTGTTCGCGGGCAAGCCTCGCTCCTACAGGCGAAGAACGATAACGCGGTGTGTCAGATACACCGCAGTGCCTTGTTCGCGGGCAAGCCTCGCTCCTACAGGCGAAGAACGATAACGCGGTGTGTCAGATAAACTGCAGTGCCTGGTTCGCGGGCAAGCCTCGCTCCTACAAGGGGGGTATCGATCGTTCCCGCGCCATGGGAACGATCGTTGGTCTTTACGCCTGCCGCCGCTGACGGGCGAGGGTCATGGCGGTGTCTTCGATCATGTCTTCCTGGCCGCCGACCATGCCGCGACGGCCCATTTCCACGAGGATTTCCCGGGCCGACACGCCATATTTTTTCTCGGCGCGCTTGGCGAACAACAGGAACGAGCCATAGACCCCGGCATAGCCCATGGTCAGGGCGTCGCGGTCGCTGCGGATCGGGAAGTCCATGATCGGCACGACCAGATCCTCGGCCACGTCCTGGATGCCGAACACGCTGACGCCAGTCTCGATGCCCATGCGGTCGCACACCGCTACCAGTACTTCCATCGGCGTGTTGCCGGCACCCGCGCCGAGGCCCGCGCAGGCGGCGTCGATACGGTTGGCCCCGGCAGCAATCGCGGCGATGGAGTTGGACACGCCCATCGACAGATTGTGGTGGCCATGAAAGCCAATCTCGGTCTCGGGCTTGAGGGCCCCGCGCATCGCCGCCACGCGGGCGCTCACGTCGTGCGGCAGCAGGTAGCCCGCCGAGTCGGTCAGGTAGATGCAGTTGGCGCCGTAGCTTTCCATCAGCAAGCCTTGCTTGACCAGGCCTTCGGGGCTGTTCATGTGGGCCATCATCAGGAAACCGACGGTGTCCATGCCCAGGACACGGGCGTGGGAGATGTGCTGTTCGCTGACATCGGCCTCGGTGCAATGGGTGGCCACGCGAATGGTGTTGACCCCCAGCTCGTGGGCCATCGTCAGGTGGTCGACGGTGCCGATGCCCGGCAGCAGCAGGGCCGAGACCTTGGCCTTTTTCATCAGCGGGATCACCGCCGACAGGTACTCCTCGTCGGTATGGGCCGGGAAGCCATAGTTCACCGAGCTACCGCCCAGGCCATCGCCGTGGGTGACTTCGATCAGCGGTACGCCGGCCGCGTCGAGGCCGCAGGCGATGTCTTTCATTTGCTGCAGGCTGATCTGGTGACGCTTGGGGTGCATGCCGTCGCGCAGGCACATGTCGTGAACGGTAATGCTTTTGCCGCGAAGATCCATGGTCGGCTCCTTATGCGTGGGCGGTTTGGGCGGTGGCTTGCAGCACGAGTTCACCCTTGAGGATTTCCTCGGCGAACATCTCGGCGGTGCGTGCCGCGGCGGCGGTCATGATGTCGAGGTTGCCGGCGTACTTGGGCAGGTAGTCGCCCAGGCCTTCGACTTCCATGAAGATCGACACCCGATTGCCGTCGAACACCGGGCCGTTGACCAGCTTGTAGCCGGGCACGTAGCGCTGCACTTGCTCGATCATTGCTTCGATGGCGGCGGTGATCGCCGGCTGGTCGGGTTCGCTGGCGGTCAGGCAATGCACGGTGTCGCGCATGATCAGCGGCGGCTCGGCAGGGTTGATGATGATGATCGCCTTGCCTTTCTTCGCGCCGCCGACCTTTTCCACTGCGCTGGCGGTGGTGCGGGTGAACTCGTCGATGTTTTTCCGGGTGCCGGGACCGACCGATTTGGAGGCGGCGGTGGCAATGATTTCAGCGTATTCCACCGGTTGCACACTGGACACCGCCGCCACCAGCGGAATGGTGGCCTGGCCACCGCAGGTGACCATATTGACGTTCATCACGCCCAGTCTCAGTTGGGACTTGAGGTTGACGGGTGGTACGCAATACGGGCCGATGGCCGCCGGGGTCAGGTCGATCATCAACACGCCCAGGGCATTGAGCTTGCGCGAGTTCTGCGCGTGCACGTAGGCCGAGGTGGCGTCGAAGGCGATCTGGATCTGG
>Ga0247818_10000250_pt1 | contig 33237 bp, 19 predicted proteins | sample 13C_Glucose_Day1_FD_192424 | JGI IMG/M metagenome (GOLD analysis project Ga0247818, IMG submission 192424) | Soil microbial communities from agricultural site in Penn Yan, New York, United States - 13C_Glucose_Day1 | ecosystem: Environmental > Terrestrial > Soil > Agricultural land | place...
ATTAGAGAGACTAAAACGTCGAGAGGTAAAACGCTTCGGTCAAGCAAAGCCGGAGTTTCTGGCTTGGGCAGCTCAGTATGATGAGGGGGGCGTCCCTGGACGTAGCTTGGCCAGGCATCAGGAATGGTTGTCTGCGCTTACTTGTACTGTCTTAAAGCTTGAGGGGGACATATCCGTTACAGATCGGGTACGGCAAATACTGGATGCAGTCGACTGACTGAACCACACACCGTCAGTCATGTGAAGGTGTGTTGGCTATACGCTTACGGATCAAATTCGGTTTATGTACAGAAGGGCCCTGTAGGAGTGAGCTTGCTCCGGGCGGCGTTCCGACGATGGACTCAATAGCGCCGCGTTTAACCAGCGAACACGCGTTATCGTTAACGACCATCGCGAGCAAGCTCGCTCCTACAGGGGCCGCATTCGCTTAACTGACTGGCAGTACCCTCGAAGGGCCCTTTTTTTAGCGCCTGTTTGGTCCAGGCGCGAGCGCAGGCGCTACCGCGAGCTCTGTAATAACTCAAGCAGTGTGTCATTTACAAAAGAATGCTTCTCGGTGTGCCTGAATCGCCAATGTCGCCTCCGGTAGGTACAACTGGTTGGGATGGGCCTCCAGATAATTAACGACGATTCGCACGCTGTCTTTGTTGTTCACCGCCGGTGAAACGCAGATGCGTTGCTCTTTGGGTAAAAGGTCGGCGTATGCGACCAGCGTCTGGCGAACACCTTGGACTAGCCCAATGCACAACCCACTTTCAAAGGCACTGTAGTCGTCCGTTGGAATCTTCTGACCGATCATTTTGCACGCCATGAGCAAGTTGTGCCCATCTGCCAGGGCCTGGCCACAACCCAACAGCGATACCAGTGCGATCAGTCCGATTCGTTTTATCAAAGTGAAATCTCCCATGACCCAGTAGATGCTAGCCGTTGGGGGTCAATGCTGAAGGCCACATAAACAAAACCGATTGCCGTATAAGATTTTCGCAAGGCACCGCACCAAACCCCATTACGCTTTCTCTGTAAAGCTGATAAGAAAAACCGATACCTGCTCAAGTAATTCCCAGAGGCGGGACGGACACTTGCCGCTTTAGAGTCATGCCCAGCATTCGGTTGAGCCTTGGTCTGGATCTGCCCGGAGGTCGAAGTCAGCTCGTCGCCTGCTCGCGGATCACCCGGCGAATCGTGTCCATCAGGGCTTTCGCCACCGGAGAGTGCAGGCAGCCGTTGCGGTAAGTCAGGCCGATGGCGCGGGTGGTCTGTTTCAATGTCAGCGGCAGGATGCACAGCTCGCCGGATGCAATCTCCTGTTCCAACTGGTGGGCAGACACTGCCGCGAGCATGTCCGAGCGCAGCAACAGACCTCGAATGATCGCCATGTCGCCGCTTTCCACCCTCGGCCGGGGAGGTGCAATGCCGAACCGGGTGAAGCATTCGTCGAGCATCTTCCGGGCGGGCGATCCTGCCCTGGGCAGTACCCATTGGGCGGTGCCGAGCTCTTTGTGCAAGGCTGTTTTTTTGTAGAGCGGGTGACCACGCCGCGCCACCACGACCATTTCCTCCGTGAGTAACACTTCACCGGTCAGGTCGCTGGCGTAGGCCTGGGATCGCAGGGCGCCAAAAATGAAGTCGACATCGCCGGCTCGCAACTCGGTCGCCAGCAGATCGAATGGGCTTTCGTTGGTGATCACTTGGGTGGCCGGGTGTTCGGCCATCAAGCGCACGATGGCTTCGGGCAAAATACGCGTGCGTCCCAGGGGCAGGGCACCGACATGTACTACGCCTTGCAAGGCTCCGCGCATGGCGGTGATATCGGTTTCGATATGGCGTAATTCATTCAGCGCCCGACGGATCGGGAACAGGATTTCATTGCAGGCACGGGTCGGTTGCAAGCCGCGAGGCGTGCGCTCGAACAATGATTGGCCGCAGCCATTTTCCATGACCTTGATGGTTGAGCTGATCGCCGGCTGGCTAAGACCCAGCAAGCTGGCTACCGTCTGCATATGGTGGGTTTCACAGAGTTTGACGAACACCTGCAGGCGCCTGCTCTGAAACAGGTAAAGCGGTTCGACCGCACGCTTCTCGTCGCTACCCAATAATCGCGGCACGGCTTCCAGCTCGGCCAGCACCCGACGCGCCCGAGGCAATAGCCGTGCACCGTAATCGGTCAAACGCATACCGTTGGGGTGACGTTCGAACAGCGGCACCTCAAGTCGGGCCTCCATCTCGGAAATCGATCGGGTCACCACCGATTGAGCCCGATACAGGGCTACCGAAGCTTTGGAAACGCTGCCATGGTCGGCGACCCGGACAAAGGCTCGCACATGCATCAGGCTGGGAAGTTCATGGATCTCCATGGGGAGCGTACTCTGCGGATCGAGGTTCGAGCGTGACTATGCATCGCCTGTTTGGCTACAGGCAATAAAAAGAAAGCATACCTGGAATGCGAAAAACCGATGAAGCGTTAGCTCACGTCTGGCGGCGCTGACCCACCCAAATCCAAAGGCTAGACCTTAGCGATAGCGACCCTCAGAGTGCGTGCAGCAAACACAAATGCGAATACGTATCAAAAGCTAAAAAGATGGTATACCATGCGTCGCGATTTTGGCACGTATGCCGTCCTATATGGCTGTTTTCAAGAGGTTCCTAGATGCGTCGTACTCTGGTCTCCATTTGTGTGCTTCAGGCGTTTTCCGCTGCTTCCTGGGCGGAGCAAGCTACAAACGATAAAAACAGTCTGGAGCTGCAAGCGACCGACATTGTCGGTACGGCGGAGTATGAAACGGCTCAGGGGCCGGTGAAGGGCTACCGTGCAACGCGTTCCGCCAGCGCGACGCGCACCGATACTTCAATTCATGAAACGCCGCAGTCCATCAGCGTGGTAACCAAAGATGTGGTTGAGGATATCGGGGCTACCCGGCTTCAGGATGCCCTCGACTACGCCGGCGGGGTGGGACGCGCCAACAACTTCGGCGGCCAGGGGCTGACCACCTTCACTGTGCGTGGATTTACCACCGGCGAGTTCTATCGCAACGGCTTTCCGATCAACCGCGGGTATCCGAACATGCCAGACGCGAACACCATCGAGCGTCTGGAAGTTCTGCGGGGCCCCGCGACCACTCTCTATGGCCGGGGCGATCCTGGTGGCACATTCAACGTGGTCTCCAAACAGCCTCTGGCTGAACGTACCGTAACGCTGGGCAGCCAGGTCGATGATCAGGGAATGACACGTGGCACGCTCGATGCCTCCGGCCCGCTCGATGAAGAGGGCCGTCTGGCCTATCGCTTGAACGTGGTGGGAGAGGGCGGTGATACCTTCCGCGATCATGTCGAGACCGAACGTTACGGCGTGACCCCGGTTATTTCCTGGCAGGCCGACGAAGACACCAAGGTGATCTTCGAGGGCGATTTCATGCGCAACAATCATCCGCTGGATCGCGGCGTGACGCGTTATCCGAATCAGATTGGCACCGCGTCCCGTGACACATTCTTTGGTGAAAAAGACGTCGGCAAATTGCACAACGACAACAACATGGCCCAACTGCGATTTGAGCACTTCCTGAGTGACAACTGGACACTTGGCGGTGGTTTTCAGTGGCTTGATGGCACCTTGCAGGGCAATGCCATTGAAGCGAACGGTGTCGCCGCCGATGGGCGCACGCTGGGACGCAACTTCAATTATCGCAAACTGGAGTGGACGGACAAGGACACTCAACTGAACCTCACCGGGCATTTCTCGGCCGGTGGTTTCGATCACACCTTGTTAACCGGTATCGAGTACGAGGATTATGACTACAAATCGATCATTCAGCGTTCCAGTGGTGCCGTCAGTGCCTACCCGATTGATATCTTCGACCCGGTGTACGGCCAGCCTCGCCCGGCCCTGACCCGCACACCGACCAACGATAAGGAAAACCTCAAGACATACGCGGCCTTCGTCCAGGATCAGGTGGCATTGACTGACCGGTTGAAGGTGTTGGCAAGCGCCCGTTTCGAGCGCTTCGAGCATGAATACGAAAGCTTCGTGCCAGGTGGCAGAAGCTGGGAGGCGAGCGACAATGCCGTGACGCCTCGTTTCGGCGTGCTTTATGACCTTACCGAAACCGTGGCGATTTACGCCGATACAGCGCGTTCCTTCAAACCTAATACCGGGGCCAGTCGACTGGGTGGTGGCTTCGACCCGGAAAAGGGCAAGTCTTATGAGATGGGTATCAAATGGGAAGCGTTGGATCGCCAGCTGAGTGTTGATGCGGCGATCTACCAGATTGAAAAACGCAATGTCCTCACCACCGATCCTGTGGACTCGACCTTCAGCGTGGCGGCGGGTGAGGTGCGCAGCCGTGGCTTTGATTTGAACGTGGCGGGCAATGTAACCCCTGAGTGGCGGGTGATTGGCGGCTATGCCTATGTCGACGCCGAGGTTACCAAGGACAATGTGATCCCGTCGGGCACCCGGCTAATGAACATTCCGAAAAACAGCTTCAGCTTGCTCAATGTTTACGAATTCCAGGAGGGCAACTTGAAAGGGCTGGGTGTAGGGGTGGGAGGCAAGTACGTGGATGAGCGTGCCGGTCAGACCGCTGACACGGCGTTTTCGATGGGCAGCTATACCGTTGTCGATCTGCTCGGCTTCTACAAGGTCAATGATAAGGTAAGGCTTAATCTCGATGTGAAGAACCTGTTCGATCGTGACTATGAAGAGGGTGCCTTCGGTAATGTCTATGCCTACCCGGGTGAACCGAGAACCGTTCAGGTCGGCATTTCCTACACGCTCTAAACTATCCGTGGCTATGTTTCAAACCGGAAGGCCTTGTATGCCCTGGATCGTCGAAAGAACCACAGGTTAGCCCGATGGGGCGCTTGATCAATCTGCCTGAAGAGGCTGGAAACTGGCACGTCAATCGGCGTCAGTTGCAGCATGCCGGTGCCGCGGTCCGATGAAGAAACCGCGGCGACCGATCAATCAGTTGGCGGGGAGCAGGCCTTTCTGTTTGGCGACATGAGTCGCCAGTGCGTCCATCAAGTCCGGCGACAGGCAGTCATAGGGCTCCAGGCCGATCGAGCGCAGGCGCTCTCGGATGGCCTTCATTTGCGCTGGCGGCGTGCCGGTCTCGATGATGGAGGACACGAACGCTGCAAAGCCCGGCGCTGCCCATCCGCTTTGGGGCGAGAGCTCGGTGTGGACGAAGTCCAGGCCATAAAACGCATGGTCCTTGTTCTCGATGCGCCCGAACAGATGGGCGTGGCACTGCTTGCAGGCATGCCGCTGGATGGTGGCGGATTCGTCGACAATTTCCAGTTTTTCACCGTGGGCAGTGACGCTGACCTTATCCCGAGGGACGACGGCAACGACGGAGAATATGGCGTTTTGCGGTTTCCAGCATTTGCTGCAGCCACATGCGTGGTTATGCAGGGTTTGTGCGTCGATCTTAACCTCGACCTTGTCGGTCGTGCACAGGCATTGCAGGGTGCCACCGGTGAAATTCGCGGCGGCGGGTTGGATACCATTGTCCAGGGCAGGGTGAAGATTCAAGGTGCTCACGTTGGCTTCTCCGTTTCGTGGGGTCAGACGAAAGTGCCTGGGGCCGTGCACCAGGCGCCGGTGCAGATTGATTGCCTTCATGCTTCAGATCGAACGCTTCTTTGATTCGCTCCAGCGGCATGGAAGGAGTGACGGCCAATTAACGCTCGCATTCATCGCATCCTAGACCATCTTCGCCAAACGTGACGTCGCCCTGGTGACCGGGAGCTCGAAAAGACTGGCCTGCACAGAGATCAAGACGATCTGGATTGATGTCTCTGAGCGATAATCGTCTGATCCGATAACAGCTATAGACGCACTTATTCCGGATACCACGAGTGTCGGGATGGGTGCGCTAAAGATCAGGGTATTTAACCGCGGGATTATCCCTGCGTGGTTGAAAAGATGGCTGGCATTTGCAGATGCTTGTAAATGGCGAGAGATCTCAGGCCGAAGATAAAAATCAAGGCGATCCAACCGGCGATCCAGACCGTCGGGAAAATGTCGCGCAACGCTACATACAAGGTGCATCCCAACAAAATAGGCGTGGCATAAATGTCACGTGACATCAACAACGAAACCCTCCCAGCCAGGACATCCCGTGCTATGCCGCCTCCAATGCTGGTCAGCACGCCCATCATCACGGCCAATGGCGCGGCAAGCTGTAGATCCAGCACTTTCTCGGTAGCGGCCAACGCGAATAATGCCGCTGCCAGGCCATCGAGATAGAGCAGCAGGCGATATCGTCGTTGTAATCCTTTTGTCAGGAAAAACGCCAGCAGTGCAGCAAACAAGGCGGCCCAGATGTAATTGAAGTCTGCAATCCAGAAGATCGGAAGATCCAGCAGCAGGTCCCGAAGGGTGCCACCTCCAATCGCGGTGATGATGCCGAGCACCACGGCACCGAACAGATCGACATCGGCTTTTTTGATAGCCAGCACGCCGGTGATGGAAAATACCGCGATGCCTAACATTTCCTGAAAATAAAGCATCCTTTATTCCTTTTCTCAGAGGGTCATGGCAGCACGTCGATCGCTGCTGTGCTGAAGATATCGGAGACACAAGCACAACATTTACCAGCGACTTGAGATTTCCACGAATGCCGAGCTTTTTCGGCTGTTCATTGGTTATTTTACGGGGCCGCTCTGAAAAAAGCTGATCTACAGATCACCAATCCTCATCCCTTGGTTCAACCGCAAACGGTGTAAGTTAACCGTCCAAGTACTTTTTATTTGCACGTTGGCAGGGGCCGAATTATGGAATTGGGAATATCGGGGCGCTGGGCGATCGTCTGTGCCGCCAGCAAGGGTTTGGGGTTGGCCTGTGCACGAGCCTTGGCGAAGGAGGGCGTCAATCTGGTCATCAACGCCCGTGGGGATGAGACCTTGCAGGCCGCCGCCGTAGAGTTGCGCCGCCTGGCGCCGAGCATCGAAGTACGCACGGTAGCGGGCGACATCAGCGAACCGGCGGTGCGCGACAACGTGGTGATGGCTTGTCCTCAGGTGGACATCCTGATCAATAACGCGGGCGGCCCGCCCCCGGGCGACTTCCGCGACTGGCAACGCGAAGACTGGTTGAAGGCGTTGGATGCCAACATGCTCTCGCCTATCGAACTGATCAAGGCCTGTGTTGATGGCATGGCGGGGCGAGGTTTTGGCCGCATCGTCAACATCACCTCTGGCGCGGTGAAGGCGCCGATCGACGTATTGGGACTCTCCAATGGCGCCCGCAGCGGTTTGACCGGTTTCATCGCCGGACTCGCGCGTCAATCGCGACTGGCCGGGAACAACGTAACGATCAACAATCTCCTGCCTGGCCCATTCGAGACCGAGCGCTTGCACAAAACCCTGGCCGCTGCCGCCGGGGCCAGTGGCGCCAGCGTGGAGCAGATCAGCAAACAGCGGCGCGAAAACGTGCCGGCCCAGCGATTTGGCCAGCCGGACGAGTTCGGCGCCTATTGCGCATTCATTTGCAGCACCCACGCCGGCTTCCTTACCGGGCAGAACCTGTTGCTGGACGGTGGAAGTTACCCTGGCACGTTCTGATCGCGGCATACCGGTCACAAGCGCTCGATAATCTCATGGCCAATGTTGACGGGAGGGTGATTTCACCTTCCTGCTGACAGCGTGTATTGGCCCGGTCGCTCCTGGTCCGAAGGCGGACTTGCGAGGTCGAGCGACAAGCCAGCTTGGCACCGCAACATTCCCGCCCGTCACCCATATGAAAACCCGGCCATTGGATCCGGCACTAACCCGTGAAGGCATTGTCAGTAATGGGCGCCTGTAGCGACGAGGACCGTCTCTGATAACAGCTCGTCAGCCTACATTCAGTGTTTTCTCCAATTCCTTGGGTAAAACGCTCGCGATGGATTGCGTCCTGGACCGACTTTTCCTTTTGTGAGCGACATATTAATGGGTTTGCTTCTCGATCCGCGTCATGACATTGATGCCGCGTTATTAAGCTATCGCCGGGTGTTCTGGTCCCTGGCGCTATTCAGTGGCGTGATCAACTTGCTGGTGCTGGTGCCGTCGCTCTACATGATGCAGGTGTACGACCGGGTACTCACCAGTCGCAACGAAACCACCTTGTTCATGCTCACCTTGATCGCCTTGGGACTGTTCATGTTCAGCGCCCTGATCGAGTGGGTGCGCGGCGAGGTGATGATTCGCATGAGCGCGGGGCTGGACGATGCCTTGGGCGAGCGGATTTTCGACGCGGCCTTTGCCCGCAGCCTGCGCGAGCACAACGCCAACCCGGCGCAGGTGCTCACTGACCTGGCGACGCTGCGACAGTTGCTTACCGGCCAGGGCCTGATCGCCTTGCTCGACGCGCCGTGGTTGCCCATCTTCCTGCTGGTGGCGTTCATCTTCCATCCATGGTTCGGTGTGCTGACGCTGGTTCTGGCCCTGGTGCTGATCGGCCTGGCGCTGTGGGGTGAACTGGCGACCCGTACGCGCCTGGGCGAAGCCAATCGGTTGGGCGTGCAGTCGTCGAGCTATGTCAACAGCACGTTGCACAATGCCGAGGTTATCCAGGCCTTGGGCATGCTCGGGCCGTTGCGCCAGCGCTGGAGCCTGCTGCAGCAACGCATCATTGCCGCCCAGGCCCATGCCAGCGATCGCAGCGCCCGCATCACTTCGATGACCCGTTTCGTGCGCATCTCCGGCCAGTCGCTGGCCCTGGGCCTGGGGGCGTTGCTGGTGCTGGAAGGCCAATTGTCGGCGGGCATGATGATTGCGATGTCGCTGCTGCTGGGGCGTGCCCTGGCGCCCGTGGAAATCGCCATTGGCTCATGGAAGCAATTCAACGCCGGCCGCCAGAGTTACCAGCGCCTGAGCCAACTGCTGGCCGAGCATCCGCGCGAGCGCCTGCGCATGCCCTTGCCGCCGCCCACTGGCGCGGTGCGCCTGGAGCAGTTGTATGTCGGCCCGCCCGGTGCTGCGCAACCGATTGTGCGGGGCATCAATTTCAGTCTGTCCAAAGGAGAGGTGCTTGCCGTCGTCGGCCCCAGCGCCAGTGGTAAATCGACATTGGCCAGGGCGCTGGTCGGGGTATGGCCGGCCATGGGCGGGTCGGTGCGCCTGGACGACGCCGAGATCAGCCAATGGTCCCACGACGCCCTGGGCCCGCACCTCGGGTACCTGCCGCAGGACATCGAGCTGTTCGACGGCAGTGTGGCGGACAACATTGCCCGCTTCGGCGAGCAGGACGCCGACAAGATCATTACCGCCGGGCGTCACGCCGGTATCCACGAGATGATCCTGCGGTTCCCCAAGGGTTACGACACGCCGCTGGGCCCCGGCGGGCTTGGCTTGTCCGGTGGACAAAAGCAACGCCTCGGCCTGGCCCGCGCGCTTTACGGGCGCCCGTCGCTGATCGTGCTCGATGAGCCCAACTCCAACCTCGATGAAGCCGGAGAGCTGGCGCTGGTGCAGGCCATCAGTGCGCTTAAGTCTGCCGGCAGCACCGTGGTGCTGATTACCCACCGACCTAACGTACTGGCGGTGGTCGATCACATCCTGGTGCTCAAGGACGGCACTCAACAGGCATTCGGTCCACGGGATCGGGTGCTCAAGGCATTGATGCCGGGGCCAAAAGCGGCCGTGGTCAAGGAGGCTGGCAAAGATGCGTGATCTGACCCCAAAGGCTAAAACATACAGCGAGCAGGGGCTGAGCGTACGTGGCGACTCCACGCTGCCCGGCGCCAGTACCGACGCCCGGGGGGCGGCACGTTATGGTGTAGGTTTCCTGGTCCTGACCCTGGGCGGCTTCCTGCTCTGGGCCTGCCTGGCGCCGCTCGACCAGGGTGTCTTGGGCAGCGGCACCGTGGTGGTAGCGGGCGAACGCAAGGCTGTGCAGTCGTTGGTCGGTGGGGTGGTGGAAAAGCTGCTGGTCAGCGATGGCGACCGCGTCGCCCAGGGACAGTTGCTGGTGCAGTTCAACACGGTGCAGGCGCAGTCGCAACTGGACGTGACCCTGGGCAAGTTGTTCAACGATCGCAGCGTCGAGGCGCGGTTGATTGCCGAGCGCCTGGGCTCGGCCCAGATCCAATGGCCCGCTGAACTGCTGGCACATGCCGACGAGCCGCGGGTCAAGGCAGCCATGGCCTTGCAGAGCCAGTTGTTCCTGACGCGCCGTGCAGAGTTGGGCAGCCGCTTGCAGATCATCGAACACGAAGCCGCGGCATTGCAGCAGCAATTGCTCGGCTACGAAGGCGTCAAGCGCAACTACGACGCGCAGATGCGCTTCCAGCAGCAGGAACTCGAAGGCCTGCGTGATTTGGCCCGTGAAGGCTACGTTCCGCGCAGCAAGCTCTTCGAGTCCGAGCGCAACGCCGCCCAATTGGCCGGGCAGATTGCCTCCGGGGTGGGCGATGTCGGCAGGACCCGCCAGGCGATCAACGAAAGCCGGCTCAAGGCCTTGCAGGCGCAGCAGGAATTTCGCCGCGATGCCGAAACCCAGCTCAGCGAGGTCTCTGCCGAGGCGGCAGGTTTTGCCGATCAGATTCGTGCCTTGCAGTTTGAAGTCGACAACGGTGCGATCCGGGCGCCGGTGTCCGGGCAGGTCATGGACGTGAGCATCCATACGGTCGGCGGTGTCGCCCAGGCCGGCCAGACCCTGATGCAGGTGGTGCCGCTGGATGCGCCGATGGCGATCACCGCGCGCTTCGAACCGCTGATGGCCAACAAGTTACGCCCGGGCCTGCCGGTGCATGTGCATTTCACCGCGCTGCAACGGGTGGATACGCCGACCGTCACCGGCACGGTGGCGACCGTGTCGGCGGACCAGTTGATCGATGAACAGACGCACCAGCCGTACTTCTCCGCCAAGGTCGAGATTGCCGCCGACACCGTCGCCTCGCTGCAGGTTGCCGGCCTGCAGGTGCGCCCGGGCATGCTCGCCGATGTCACGGTGGTAACGGGGGAACGCACCTTGATGAATTATCTGATGAAACCACTGCGCGAACGCTTGCTCGCAGCCTTCAAAGAGGAATGAGCATGACCGACCGTTGCCGCTATCGCTACGCTGTACTACTGGGTTTGTGTGCCAACTGGGCCGCGATCAATCCCGTAGGGGCCGCCGAAGAAGGCCTGAACCTGACCGCTGCCTATGACGCCTCGCGGCTCAATGACCCGACCGTGCAATCGGCAGCCCATGCCTTTGATGCTTCCAGCCATGAAGAGGCGATTGGCCGCGGCGGCCTCTACCCGCAAGTGTCGCTTTCGTCACGCTACGGTTACGGCGGACGTATCGACGGCGGTGATGACAACACCTACGTCAACAGTAACGACTACCAGGCGAACAGCGTCACCCTGGCGGCGCAGCAACCGCTCTATGACAAGGGGCGCTGGGCGGCGTATGAGGAGGGCAAGGCGCGGGGGGAGTTGGGTACCCAACTATTCGATGTTGCCGGCCAGACCTTGTTCGACCGGGTGGCCAAAGGCTATTTCGACGTCGCCCGTGCAGAGAACGAGATCAAGTTGATCGCCCAGCAAAAGGTGGCCATCAATGGGTTGGTGATGCAGAGCAAAAGGCTGTATCAGGGCGGCCAGGGCACGATCACCGATATTGATGAGGCCCAGGCCCGGCTCGATCTCATCGATGCCCAGGAGGCCGAAGCCCAGGCTCGCCGCGTGGCTGCGTTGCGGGCGTTGTCCGGGCGCTCCAGCGTGCCGATCGATGACATTCAGCCGATGCGCGAAGAACTGCCCGCCGGTAGCCCGATACCGCCGGAGCGGGATTTGCCGTACTGGACGGCGATTGCCCGCGAAGCCAGTCCCGATCTGGCGTCCCGGCTGGCGGCAGTGAAAGTCGCCGAGGCGCAGGCTGACAGTCAGCGCGCCGGGCATTATCCGACCTTGTCGCTGACTACCCAACTAACGCGCCGGGAAAGCCCTCAGTACGAGGACCTCGACCCGCGCCAAGACTCTTATTACGTAGGGGTTCAGCTGGATATTCCGTTGTATCGCGGCGGGGCGGTACGTGCCTCGGTGGCGAAGGCCGAAGCGCAATTGGCCGGTGCCCAGTCCGACTACGATGTGCAGCGTCAACAGTTGGCCGAGGACATCGAGGCCGATTACCTGGGGGTCGTGGCCGGGTTTACCAAGAGCAAGGCAATGCAGCGTGCGGTGGACTCCAATCAGCGGGCGCTGACCTCGACGGAGAAAGGCTTCCAGGGTGGAGTGCGTTCCACGGTGGACATTCTTGATGCCCAGCAGCGGGTGTTCCAGGCCCGTCGAGACCTGCTCAACACCAAGCTCGATATGCTGCAAAGCTACGTGAGCCTGCACACCCACACCGGCCAGATGAACCGCGCGGTCCTGGAACAGGTGCAACGTCTGTTTTGAGCCGTAGGGTGGCAACCAGGGTCAGGGCTGATGCCTGTTTTCACGAGTACGACCCTGCCTGAATGCCATTCCTGTGGGAGCGGGCTTGCCCGCGAAGGCGGCGGCACATTCAACACGGATGCTAACTGACCCACCGCCATCGCGGGCAAGTCGAACCGTCGCACCGCCGCTCCCACAAGGGATTTGCAGTGCCCGAAAAATCCGGGACAGCCACAGTTCCAATGTGGGAGCTGGGTTGACTCAGGCTGTGAAATCGCTGGCGTGCAGCTCCTTGACGCCTACCAGTTGGATTTCGAACTCGGGGGTGGCGTCGGCATTGACACTGCCGTAGACAATGCCATCGGCAAAGCGCAGTTGGCCGGTGGCATTGGCAGGGTCAAAGGCATTGCTGCCGATGAAGGTGAAGGCGTCGACAGCGGCGGTCAGCGGGTTGGCGTCCAGGCCAGTGAAATCCAGATGATCGCCATCCGCAGTCTTGAAACCGTTGATCACATCGCGCAAAGCCCCGACGCCCATGTCCGACAGCGCACCGAACGCGTAGGTATCCGCGCCCGTGCCGCCACTGAGGTTGTCGGTGCCTGCTCCGCCGATCAGCCGGTCATCGCCCGAACCGCCCACCAGGGTATCGTTGCCCGCACCACCGTTCAGCACGTTCGCGGCGCTGTTGCCCGATAGACTGTCGGCGTAGGCGCTGCCCGTCAGGTTTTCGAAGAACTTCAAGGTATCGAGCCCGGAACCCAAGGTGTTTTGTTGCGCCGAGGTCGAAAGGTTTGCGGTAACGCCGGACACGGCGCGCTCAAAAGACACGGTGTCATTACCCTCGCGCCCGTCCAGCACATTGTTGCCGGCGCCGGCGAACAGCGTGTTGTCCAGCCCGTTGCCCGTGGCGTTGGCGGCGCCAGCGCTATCGATATACAGATGCTCGACGTTGTTGGCGAGGGTATAGGCGGCCAGGCTGCTGTGCACGCTGTCGATCCCTCCCGGCCCGGCGCTGTTGCTGGTCTCGATCACAGTGTCGTCGGCGTTGTCGACATAGTAGGTGTCGTTGCCGTCGCCGCCGCTCATGCTGTCGGCCCCTGCGGCACCATCGATCACGTTATTGGCGGCATTGCCGGTGATGAAGTTGCGTCGTTCATTGCCGGTGCCGTCGATGTCCGATACGCCGGTGAGCACCAGGTTCTCGAGATTGGCGCCCAGGGTCCAGCTGACCGAGGCCTGTACGGTATCGATTTGCGCGGTCGAGGTGTTGGTTTCCTCCACGGTGTCGAAAGCGTTATCGACCACATAGATGTCGTTGCCATCGCCACCGGTCATGGTGTCGGCGCCCAGGTCGCCATCCAGCGTGTCGTTGCCCGAGCTGCCCACCAGGGTATCAGCCTGGTCAGTACCGGAAATCATCCCGCCCTGGTTCTGAGCGTTGTCGAAAATGTCCTGCACGCTGTTGTTGTCGCTGGGGTTGCCCTGGAAGCCAAGGTCATCGGCAATGAAATCGGCCAGGCGCTGGCCGACGATCTCCGCCGATTCCTCGTGCAGGTGCCAGACGTCATCGGGATACACCAGTGGATCGACCTCGTAGCGCAAGGGCAGGTCAGTGTAGTCCACCGCCAGCTTGACATCGGCGCGCTCGGCGGCGATGGCTTCCTGGGTGGCGCGAACATAACCGACCCCTTCGACTATGGAGGCTATCTTCTCTTCCGAGTAACCACGGGCACGCGCTGCGTCCTGCTCGTAGTGACCGGTTTCCATCATGTAAACGCTAAAGCTGCCGAACTGGGCATGCAGGTAATCAAAGACCTTCAGGGTTGCGGCCTTGTAGGCCGCAGCTGCCGCTGGTTTGTCCGAGGCGCGGCCGATTTCCTGGGCGGCTTCCTCGCCCTGGCCCCAAATAATGCCCATGGTGACGTTGTCGATGGATTGCAGCTCGGTGAGCTGGTCCCGCAGCAGCGCCTCGGCGCGCAGCAGTGCAGGCCCGGGTTGGTTGGTGTCGGTCAGCCACCAGCACAACTTGAGTTCCTCTGGGCCCAGGGTCGACAGGCCGTTGACGGTGCTTCCACCCACTGCGATATCAATGCCGTTGCCATCGGCGTCGGTGAACTGGCTGCGCACGTCATAGGGGGTGTAGCGGTCCAGGTCATTGACCAGCATCGAGGTGCCGGACTGATCGTCGTCCTCGGTCATGCGCAGCAGGCGCGCATTGGATTGGCCGAGGGTGGGCAGGTAGAGGATGTCTTGCTGGGCGCGCTCTGCGAACACGAAATCACTGGCTGTCAGTGTGTCGAGGTAGTTGCCGTTGAGGGCGATTTCAAAACGATTGCCATCGGCATCCGCTTCGGCGGACTTGATGTAAGTCTTGTCGCCGGCCGTGTTAAGGGTCATGTACAAGGTGCCGTTGCTGCCATCGCCCAGGCCGAGAAAACCCAGGCCCGAGACATCGATCCTGTCGACGCCCGCGGTGAAGTCATAGATCGTGTCCGTGGCCGTGACACCGCCGGTGTCATAGTCGCGGTAGCTATCGAGCACGTTGGTGTAGCGGAAGGTGTCGGCTCCGTCGCCGCCATAGAGCGAATCGCGTCCGGCGCCGCCGTCGACGATGTCCGCGCCGATGCCAGCCTTGATCGTGTCATTGCCACCGAGGCCGAGGATCAAGTCCGCTTCCACTGTGCCATTGAGGGTGTCGGCATTGTTGGTACCGGCGATGGTACTGGCAGGTGCATCGGCCACCGCCAGGGCGAAGCTGTCGCTGACCGACGCCCCCGAGGGATCGCTGGCCTTGACCAGCACGGTGTAATTGCCGGACGCAGTGCTGACCGGCGTACCGGTGAACGTCAGGTTGGTGGCATTGAAACTCAACCATGCGGGCAGGGCGCTGCCGTCGGCAAGCGTCGCGGTGTAGGTCAGTACATCCTGGTTGGCGTCGGTGAAGCTGTCATTGGTCAGGGTGTAGCTGAACGGTGCACTTTCGGTAGCGTTCTGGTCGAGGAGAGGGATGGCCACCACCGGTGCTACATTGCCGGGAGTGTTCTGGTCGGCGAAGACAAAATGACTCGCCGTCAGGCTGTTGACCAGGTTGCCCGCCAGCGACACTTCGAAGCGGTTGCCATTGGCGTCGACGGTGAGGTCCTTGACGTATGTGCGGTTGCTCGTAGCGCTGTAGGTCACTTGCAGCGTACCGTTCAGGCCATTGCCCAGGCCGGTATATCCGAGTGCCGCGACATCGATCTTGTCGGCGGCCACGTCGAAATCGAGGATCTGGTCACTGCTGCTGGTGGCGCTGGTGCGGTAACTGTCGAGTGTTGCGGTGTAGCGGAACACATCGGCACCCGCGCCGCCGGTGAGTTTGTCCGCACCGGTACCGCCGACGAGGATGTCGTTGCCCGCGCCGCCATTCAGCGTGTCGTTACCGGCACCCCCGAACAGTTGTTCGTTGGCGTCGGTGCCGGTCAGGGTGTCGTTGTTCGGCGTGCCATTGATCACGGCGGGGCCAGCGGGTACGTCTTGCACGGCCAAGGTAAAGGTGTCGTTGACGGTTGCATTGCTGGCGTCGGTCGCGGTGACCTGGATGGAATAAGTGCCCGACGCGGTGTCGCTGGGTGTGCCGCTGAACGTACGCGTGGCTGCATCGAATGTCAGCCAGTTGGGCAGGGCGTTGCCATTGGCCAGTTTGGCGGTGTAGCTGAGGCTGTCGTTATCCGGATCGGTAAAACTGGTGGCCGGCACCACGTAGCTGAATGCGGTGTTTTCGGTCGCGTTCTGATCCAGCAGTGGCGTGGCCAGCACCGGCGCCTGATTGGTCGGCGACGCGGTGGCGAAGACGAAATTGGCGCTGGTCAGCGTGTCGAGGTAGTTGCCATTCAGTGTCATTTCGAAGCGGTTGCCATTGGCGTCGGCGCTCAGGGACTTGATATAAGTCTTGGTGCCGGCACTGTTGAGCACCAGGTACACGGTGTTGTTCTTGCCATCGCCCAGGCCGGTGAAACCCATGGCCGAGAGGTCGATCTTGTCGGCGCTGATATCAAAATCGGTGACCAGGTCGCTCAGGTTGACACCGCCGGTGTTGTAATTGCGGTAACTGTCCTGGCGATCGGAGAACACGAAGGTGTCTGACCCGGTGCCACCGGTGAGGGTGTCCATGCCGGCACCGCCATCGAGCTTGTCGTCACCTGCGCCGCCACTGAGGCTGTCATTGCCCGCCAGGCCTAGCAGGGTGTCGGCCGAATCACTACCCAGTAGCGAGTCGCTGCCGCTGGTGCCGCTGACCACACGATTAAAGATGAAATTGCTGGCGGTCAGGGTGTTGGCCAGGTTGCCCGACAGGATCAACTCGAAGCGATTGCCACTGGCATCGGCGTCGTAGTCCTTGATGTAGGTGCGGTCGTTGCTGGCGCTGTAGCTGACCTGCAAGGTGCCGCCACGGCCATTGCCCAGGCCGGTGAAACCGAGACCGGCGAGGTCGATCTTGTCCTGGGTGACGTCGAAGTCGAGGATGGTGTCATCGAAGCTTGCAGTTGCGTTGCGGTAACTGTCGGACTGCGCGGCGAAACGGAACGTATCGGCACCGGTACCGCCGGTGAGTTTGTCGATGCCTGCACCACCCACCAGAATGTCGTCACCGGCCCCGCCATTGATAGTGTCGTTGCCGGCACCGCCGTAGAAAATCTCGCTGGCGGCGCTGCCCGACAGGGTGTCGTTGCCAGCCGTACCTTGCACGGTGGTCATCGGCACCGTGGCGCTGACGTAGCTGCCATCACCATAGACCAACGTGGCACCCTTGCTGGTGTGGCTGATGGTGTTGCCAATAATGGCGTTGCGATCAGTGCCATCTTCATTGCGCTCTGCAACGCCGTAGGTCGACAGGTCGCTGCCGCTGATAATGTTGCCCTGGATGGTGTTGTCGCTGCCGTTGAAGTACTTGCCGGACACGCCCAGGGTATCGTCGTAGGACTGGATGATGATTTCCGGTACGGGGTTGCCCAGGGAATTGTTGTTGAGCGTGTTGTCGATGATCTCGACGTGGTTGCTGCCGTAGACGCGGATCCCGGCGCTGGCATTGTCATGAATGTCGACGTCGCTGACAGTCACCGCGCTGGACATCTTGATCAGCACCCCTTCGGCGCCGTTGCCGTACACCTCGCCACCGGTGATGGTGATGTTGCTGGGGGAGGGGATGTCTTCGCTGCCGCGTTGCACCACGATGCCATTGCCGCCGTTGTTGTAGGCAACGTTGTTGGTGAGGGTGAAGTCGTGGGTACTGGTAACGACGTTGAACCCGTGGCGGTCATTGTCGTAGGCGACGTTGTTTTCGAAGGTGCTGTCGCTGAGGAAGTCAGCCACGAAGCCGTCCAGGCCGTTGCCGTGGGAGACGCTGTTCTTGATGACCATGTTGACGGTCTGCTCGTGGGGGTCGAAACCGTACCCGGAGCAATCCTTGATCTCGACGCTGTCGAGGGTGACGTTGGAATCGTAGCCTTCTTGGCCGGGAATGTAGCCATTGAACCAACCGTCGACCTTGCCCGTGGTGCTGTCGCGGTTGCCGTCGATGGTGAGGTTGCTGACGCCGAAGTCGTGGGTTTCCTCGCCATAGGCGGAGCGGATGACCCCCGTGATCTTGGTGTCGGAGCCATCAGCCACCTTGACGTTGGTTGCGCCCATGCCATCGCCGTACATGAAGACGTTGCTCTTGAGCATCAAGCAGCCGTCAGAGGGTTCCTCGCCTCCGGAAACGATATAAGTTCCGGTCGGCAGGTAGACTTGCCCACCGCCTGCTGCGGCGGCCGCATCGATCGCACTTTGTATCGCCGCCGTGTCGTCTGTGATGCCATCTCCTTTGGCGCCAAAATTTTGTACGTTAAAAATCATAAACTTATCTCCGTGTCAGGCTAAAACCGCGTAAATGCCAATATTCCATCGACGAGCACGCTGTTAGGACCTGAGGGAGCGTAAAAGTTGTGACCGCACATCGGAGAATCGTCAAAAAACCGATCTATCTGATGAGTGGAACTGAGGTCTTTTGAGGAAGTAACGTTATTTTGACATTGGTTCGGGCAATGAGCACTGCCATCGGCACACTTGACGATCAACTGTAGGAGCGAGCTTGCTCGCGAAAAACCTGAAAGCGCTGCGGGGTGTCAGGTTGATAGTGTTATCGTTGACGACCATCGCGAGCAAGCTCGCTCCTACAATCAGGACAATCCTCCCAGCAGGCCATCGGCCCGAAGCAGATCGACAATCACATGTTCATCGACGGCATACACACCTCGGGAAGCCTTCCAGACCAACTTCTTCTCCTGTAAGGCAATGAGTGCTTGTTGGACACCCGGTACTTCAACCTTTATTTCGCTTGCTGCAATCCCCGCCTGTGCCAGCGCTTTGGCGTACAGCGCCATGGTCGGAGCCTCGAATGGCGCGTAGTTATCGCCCTTCACGCTCATGACGCGAATAACGGCAGACTGGATAGGGGTGAGGCTATGGATCACCTTCTTCAGGTTCGCGTACAACTCATCGGCTTGCGCTCGAACCAGCTCGGTAAACCGTGTCGGTATGGTTTCAGGGTCGATGGTGAAGTCAAAGCGGATTTCGTCAGCCGCCGCGCCGAGCAGTTCAGGGCGGTAGCCACTTTCCTTGAATAGCTGGAACACCTCTGTTGGATCGAGCGCGCAGGGAAGATCAAGGTTGGCACATAGCCAATCGATAAAGTCTTGATCCAGGGTAGGGAACTGCACCATGGAAGCGCCAAAGAATGCCTGATCCTTGCTGTTGCGCAGCATGGCCAGCTTATCCCTGTTCGATCCCGTGCAGACGATGCGAAGGCCATGATGCTTGGAACTGTTGAGTTCGTCCCTGGCCGCCTTTAGGGCGAACAGCGCCGCCACACCTTCGCTCGTTGTTATTGCGTGCTGCGCTTCATCGATCATCAGGACGATGATCTTCTGCGATTCATCGGAGAGCGCCACAAGCGCAGTGGTGAGATCGATGTCTTTGCCGAGGCCGATTTTATCCAGGCTGAAATTCATGCCACCGACAGTGACCTTGTCCATGCCGGATGACTTTGCCAGCCGTGTGATAAACCCGTCGTTACGCCCAACCGCTTCGCGAACTGCCTCCACGATGACAAGGCCGGGGTCTTTCGTCAGGTCCTTCCACAAGTCGGCATACAGCACAATCGCCCCGGCTGCTTCCAGGGCGGGCCGCAAGTCTTCACGGGCAAAAGTGGATTTTCCGGTGCGTCGTGGCGCTGCCAGGAAGACACCCGAACTTGCCGAACTGCCCACGGCGACCTGCATGATCAGCTTCGAAAGCCGCGTAGCCAAGGCCGGACGGTGAAAGAGGGTTTCGGTCATTTTGGGACTCGAATTCAGGTCTATAGAGGATTATAGAGTGATTATAGACCAATTATTATCGGGGCTTGCAGCAGGGATGTGATTTTTTATGGCGGATTATAGAGCTACTATAGACAGATTATAGGGCGGGTCGCGGTGTTTCGGCGAGAGCCTTTGGCGCAAGCAAAAGTGCGGGTGCCGACTATGTGGAGGTGAGAGAAAGATATCCTTTTGGGAGTTCGATAATACCACCCCCTCACTCTAAGCCCCGTATTTCGATCTCCGTCGTATGTTTTGTTGATCACGGCGCGTAGCGCCAGGGCGGCGGGCAGGGTTATGAGGTAAGGTGGGCGTTATTAGCTACCCTAAGGAAAGGGGTGGTATTATTTCGAAGGTTGCCCAATGTCCGATGCCGTCAAAGCCGCATATCAGGAACTATTGAGTTCTCTCGCCATCTTTGACGCTACCTGGCCACCCCTGGTTTGCGCCGGACATGCTTGGCAGCTTCCACTCTTGAATACCCAAAAAACTCCATCCTATATTCCTGTCAAACACCTGACTGGCCTTGCGGCAGTGAATGCCAGTCGGGCAGCGTTCAGTGAGTTCGAGCGCGATATTGGCCAAGCACCAGGAACGGTCATGCGGTTGCCGGGATACTTCATCCTTAGCAGTTCCGTCCTTGAACAGGGCAGGGCAGTCAACCGCTGCAAAGCAGCCCTCCAGGCTGCCATCGAAGCCGAGCGAGTCGCCCAAAATGTCTCGATAAGTCGGCGATCGCACATCATGCGCCGCGCCCTGGGTAAAGATTTTTCCCTGAATCAACTCAAACGGTGCATTCAAGTCTTCGACGCCACCCCGCGACAGATTACGTTTACATGGGCCGGGCACACTTCCGGGAAGGAGAAAGTTGGGGTAGGGGCGGTCCGCGAGTACTTGCTCGCCGAGGCCCAAGGTCGCGCCCGGCGTGAAGGTGTTGCCATTGAGCAAACGCCCGAATGGATGGACTTACGAGCCCTATCCAATCTGAGTGATGACGATGTGCTTGACCATCCCAAGCAGGTAGCACCTCACCCTCGGAGCATGCTTTGGTTCTCCGGAAGCAGCCGATACGACGCTATGGTTCACGCAAACCTTCCAATTTTCGTGCTCCAGGGCAACGTAGAACCCAAAGTGGTTGGCCTGAAAGACTTCGACAGCCAGGTGCGCACAGCCAAGCGGCCAGATCAAAAGAATCGTCGCGCAGCCCTACCAGGAGGAAGATTTTTTCTACCCAGTGATGAGCCTAAAACACCTCCAGCGGAGGAAGGTGCACATCTTGCCGGTATTGAATCGACCTACGGACAAAGCTAGAGCCTTCAACATTCGAAATTGGCGACTACGTTGCCTGCCGCAATCGCCCCGTGACTTCCTCGCAGGCCCCGCCAAACTGCGCAAGATGCAAACCGACTTCTCTCAGTAGCGCTAGAAAGATGCTACTTACAGTTGCCCGCTTTTCGATATCCCGCCGCCTGGGCGCCAGATTCAGAATCAAAAGTTATCTGGTTTTTCGCCGACACCTGACCATAACCTGGGCACCCCATTGACAGGTGATAGATCTGGCTTTTCCGGTTGCCAATGATCGCACCTGCTCTGCTTGTGCTCGCCAGGGACGGCGGGGCTGCTGCTCGCGGGGGATTCACAGCAATGGTGCTAACCACTCCATCGCCAACCGCCTTGTATCCTTGGGTCCATCGACGGTCACCGGTTACGAACGGGTTGGAATACCCCATGATTGCCGCAATGCGCCTGTCACGCTCTTTCTCCCAAGCCGAAACGGGGTGCTGTTTGTCCCAGGCCATCAGGAGCTGTTGCTGCTGACGAGACATGTTCAGATTGTATCGGTCGAACATATAAAAGGTTGTCCTGGCGACCAGCCCCTTAACCTCGTCACGCGGTTCCGCCGATCGTTGATCGAAATCGACTCGCGTTTTGCACTGCCCATACTGCGGCGCTACGCCGGAAGCCATACCGTAGTTGAAATTGCTACGGTCGCCGTTCACTTCTCCAACGGATGGATAGAGGTTGAACAGGTCTGCCTCCATTGCTCGAAAAACCGGATCATCGTCTACGCAGTGCTCTCGCCCACCGTTCTGCCAGCATTGGCGTTGATTACCGAACGTCCAGGCAGGAACGATGTGTTCCCACTCAGTCCGTTCAGCACGGTTCTGTTGTTTCCTGGTTTGATAGCCGCAAGACTCAGCGTCAATCCGGCCACCCGACTTACCTACCCATGTCCACTTGCAGCCGCAATACAACTCGCCAAAAGCACTGTTCGCCTGGTCGAGGTAGATCTTTTGCTTTGCGATGACCTTGGCTTCGGAAAAGGTCGATGGAGGGCTTGAGAAGGCGGGGGTGATGACCGACAGGGCCAGTGCTACTACGGAAAGCAGTTTTTTCATTGGACAGCTTAAGTAATTGAAAGGGAACGCATTATACGCACGACTTCAGGACTTCACGGCTGCCGATGGAGAGCGGGGGATTCTAGAACGGGGATTTAAGATGTTGCCAACGAACCTGCCGGCGAATTCCTTGAAACCCAGCAGGGGAGTGCCGCAACCTGGGTTAGAATGTTCATCAATCACTACTTAAGGAAGCAATATGCTATTGCACGATTCGAGTCTTGAAAAACCCGTATACCAATCGTTTTTTGAAGAATGAATCGCCCGCTGTTTGTTTCTCTGGATGGGCCCAAGGGAGCCGGCAAAACCACACTGTTGGAGGCCGTTACGAAAGAACTGAGGGCAGACAACAAGAAGGTGATCCGGCTTTGCGAGAGTAAAAGCGATCCCTACAGGGGTGAAACAATGGCCCTCGTCAACAAACTCGTCAGAAATCCCACCCGGGATTTGGAGTTGGAGGTTTGTGAGCGCTTCGCTGATAGCCGTACCTGGATTTCAGAGCACGTGCTGGCTAAACAGCCTCCGGGCAGCATCATCTTGATCGATCGCTGGTACCCGTCTGATGCCGCGTTTCGCCGGATAGTCCCGTTTGCAGAGATTCTACAGTTGAACATTGATCGAAACGTGCGAGTGCCAGACCTGCATGTCGGGGTTGTCACCGCCCCTGATATTTCATGGGCGAGGGCAGCGGCACGATCTCGTGGGTTGGGCAGTACTGTGATCCTTAAACTGGAAGAGCATGTCGCTTGTACCAGGGCGTTCGAGCGAGCGATTGCAGATCACGGCTGGGTTTTATGCCGTAATGAAGGAACGATCGAAGACGCAACGATGCAGGTGATTTCCGAGATCTATAGAGTGCTTCGATGCCCCGTAGGCGAAGGCGCCCAACCACGGCTGGGCGCCATTTGACTCAACCAGTGTGGTGACTCTCGGCAAGGCCGTAGACGGAGGTGTCGATGCCTTCGAAGCGCGCCTTTAACTGCAGCGCCAGATACAGCGAATAATGCCGCGACTGATGCAGGTTGCCGCCGTGGAACCAGAGGTTTTCCTGTTGTGTCGGCTTCCACATGTTCCGCAGTTCGCCCTCGTAGGGGCCAGGATCATTCGTAGTTCCAGAGCCCAAGCCCCAGCAGCGGCCGACCTTGTCAGCCACTTCCTGGGAAATCAGCTTCGCCGCCCAACCATTCATTGAGCCATAGCCCGTGGCGTAGACGATCAGATCTGCCGGTAGTCGGCTGCCATCGTTGAGTACGACGGCATCTGCTTCGATGCGTTCGACACCCAGGCCAGGCGCGCTCTTGAGCTTGATCGTACCGTTTGCGATCAGTTCCGAGGCGCCGACATCGATGTAGTAACCAGAGCCACGGCGCACGTACTTCATGAAAAGGCCAGAGTCGTCGTCCCCGAAGTCGAGCATGAAGCCGGCCTCGGCCAAGCGTCCGTAGAAGTCCTTGTCACGCTCCTTGATCGCGTCAAAGATGGGTTGATGAAAGCTTGGCATTACCTTGTAGGGGATCGAGGCGAACAGCATGTCAGCCTTGTCCGTGGTCAACCCCGTCTCCAGGGCGTCTTCTGAGTAGAGCCCGCCGAAGACCAGATCCATTAAACTGTCGGAACGCACGATGTGGGTGCTCGAACGTTGCACCATGGTCACCTCGACGCCATTCTCCACCAGGTCGGCGCAGATATCGTGAGCCGAATTGTTCGCACCGATGACCACCGCGCGCTTGCCACTCCAGGCGTCTCCGCCGGGATGGCGACTGGAATGATGCTGCTGGCCGTTGAAAACCTCGGCACCCGGATAAGAGGGAACATTGGGTACACCGGACATGCCGGTGGCGAGGATCAACTGGGTAGGCTGTAAAGTCAGACGCTCGCCATCGCGCTGCACTTCAACCCTCCAGGTGCCGCTTTGATTGTCAAAGCTGGCGCTCACGCATTCCGTGCGCGGCCAATAATTGAGCTCCATGACTTTGGTGTACATTTCCAGCCAGTCGCCAATCTGGTCTTTAGGGGTGAAGACTGGCCAGTGATCGGGGAAGGGCAGGTAAGGCATATGGTCGTACCAGACAGGGTCGTGCAGGCACAGCGACTTGTAGCGACCGCGCCACTGATCGCCAGGACGCTCGGCCTTGTCGACGATCAGGGTTGGCACGCCCATTCGCTTGAGCCGCGCAGCGAGCCCCAGCCCACCCTGGCCGCCGCCCACGATCAGGCAGTAAGGTTGGGTGGTGATGCCTAGCGAAGCTTCTTCGTCACGGCGGCGTTCCAGCCAGTTACGTTTGTCAGCATGGGCGTGACCGTGATTGGCCCCCATTGGGCGACGGCGGCCGCTGGGTTCTTCAAAGCCTTTGAGCTCGCGCATGGTCGTCAGCAGCGTCCAGCACAGGCCTTCCTTCAGGCGCACGTAGCCTTTACCTCGCGCCGCTTCGGTTTCCAGGCTGATCCAACCTTCGAGCACACCGTTATTCAGCGTTGCCTCACCTTCCACTTTCCACTGCTCAGGACGCGTCTGGTCCAGGCGTGTTTCGAGCATGTCCCGGATGGCGGGCTTGCCTTCCAGGGTCACCAGGTTCCAGCTGAAAAGTAGCAGGTCGCGCCAGTAACACTCATCGGCAAATAGTTCGAGTGCGCCGTCCAGATCGCGTTGGGCGAGACGCTCGCCGAGGGTTTCGACCCACGCGGCGAGCTGAGCAGTAGGCGTGTGCAGAGGTGTTTCGATAGCGATGTTCATGGCTTCTCCCGTTCTTGTTGTTTTCGTAACAACTTGCCCTGGAGCAAGGCCCGGGCCATCTTCTTGAAAGCCCTGTTGCAGAGCGGCTGCCGCAGTACTGCTCAGGTCTCGGCGCAGATACATGTCACGATTCCGGGAATGGCGGATGACAGAGTGTCACTCGGTACAAAAAGCGCTCGTTAAGATCTTTTCATATAAGCTGCGAGAAGCCCCGTGTCCTGACCGTAACGGAGAACAAGAACAATGAAACCGGCCTTGATCAACGCCCACGCACAACAAGTGCTACAAGCCGTGCAGGGCACTCCCGCCAGTCACGGCCATACGACTGACCTGGCTATCACACGGTCCTGGCGTCGATGCCTGGATCAGCATCAGCTCGATCCCGCCAGCCGCCGCGAGCCAAATGTAGTTGAGCACCCACGGTTACAGGATCACCGCGCGCCACTGGAACACATCATCTCCGTGGCGCACTGGCAGATGAGCAGTTTGCACCAGCAACTCGGGCGTGACGGCCACGTGGTGCTCCTCACCGATGCGCGCGGCGTGGCGATCGACAGCGTGTTCAACGAATCCGAACGAGCCGAGTTCCAGCGTTCCGGACTGTGGCTCGGTTCGGTATGGAGCGAGGATTGCGAGGGTACCAACGGTGTCGGTACCTGCCTGGTCGAGCGACAGCACGTAACCATCCGTCGTGATGAACATTTCCGCGGCAAGCACGTCGGCTTGACGTGTTCGGCCAGCCCGATATTTGCTGCGAACGGTGAGTTGCTTGCCGTGCTCAACCTCTCCTCTGTGCGGGAGGAACAGAGTCTTCAGCAACACTTCAAGGCCATGGCGTTGACCAGCCTGACCGCCAATTTGATCGAGAGCTGTTATTTCCTGGGGCATGATCCGCAGCGGTACTTGCTGCGCTTCCACCCAGAGGCCGGCTTCGTCGGGCTGCTGGGTGAAGGCCTGCTCAGTTTCGACGAGAGTGCCCGAATCTGTTCAGTCAATCAGACTGCGCTGGATCTGCTGGGCCTCAGCCGTGACCAGGTGGTTGGGCAATCCCTGACGATGCTGCTGGAAACGCCTATCGATCAGGTGATGAGTCAGGCCAGCTCTCAGCCGAGCGTTTGTTGGCCAATGCGGTTGGTGGACGGACGCCTGCTCTACGGACAATTGCGCGAACCCTTGCGCCAGATGCCTTCAGTCACGCCTGCAATCCCCAACATCAACGACGTCCACGTGTGCCTGGAAGACCCGCGCCTGCAACGGGGCTTTGCTCGCGCATTGCGTGTGTTGGAGCGTGACGTTCCGGTGTTCCTACAGGGCGAAACCGGTACCGGCAAAGAAGCTTTTTCTGCGGCGCTGCATCGTGCCAGCTCCAGAGCGAGCCAACCGTTTGTGGCGATCAATTGCGCGGCCATTCCAGAAACGCTGATCGAGAGCGAGCTGTTCGGCTATCGCGGCGGCAGCTTCACCGGCGCACGCAAGGACGGGATGATCGGTAAGCTGGAGCAGGCCCATGGCGGCATTCTATTTCTCGATGAGATCGCCGATATGCCACTGGCGCTACAGACTCGCCTGCTGCGTGTGCTGGAGGAGCGTCAGGTGGTGCCGCTAGGCGGCGCGACGGCACGTCCGCTCGACGTACGCCTTATCAGTGCCAGCCACCAGAATCTGCAAGCCTGTGTGGCCGAAGGGCGCTTTCGCGAAGATCTGTTTTACCGCATCGCCGGGTTCGCCGTGCAACTCCCGCCGTTGCGTGAGCGCTCAGACAAGGGCCGTTTGCTCGACCTTCTACTGCGCGAAGAGACAAAAGGTGCAAGGATTCGACTGGATGCTGGAGTTAGAGAACGCTTGTTGACCCATCCCTGGCCGGGCAATGTCCGGCAACTGCGTACGTGTCTGCGCACACTGGTAGCGTTGGCGTTGGAGGGGCGTGTCACTCTGGATGACTTGGCGGAGTTGCTGCCGGCAGCGCCAGCGACGGTTGCGCTGGCCGAAAATCCGCTTGGCGTATCCGAACGGCAGACGCTGCTGACGTTGATTGAGGCGGAACATTGGCATATTGCCCGTGTTGCGGCGCGCCTGGGGATTAGCCGTAATACGCTGTATCGCAAATTGCGTCAGCATGGGATTTCGCGGCCTGGTTGAAGGCGGAATGACGTCGTTGCGTTTCCTGTTGTTGTGGACTTGGATTGAGGCGATAGAGGTTGAGTAGGAGAGGGCGCTAGTGCTGACCGTGTGCTCGTGCTCGTGCTCGTGCACGACACGATTCTGTAGCTCTTGCAGCGTCAAATTTTACCCGACACCTGCAAGAATATAGACCAAGTGCATCAGGCGTTCGTCAGGCTAGCGCTAGGTATCTTGCCTTGTTTCCCAATCACTTCGCTGAAACGCCCGATGGTGTTCTCGCTGCTGCTTGGCTAAGTCGTTGGCGATAGCCTGCTAATGGCCGTTTTCTGCCTCTCGCGATAGGCAGAAAACGGCCATTAGCTGACGTTCGTGACAGGCAGCTATCGACCGATTCTGTGGAAACCTGTAGCAATCAACCAAACCTACAAGGCCGCATATTGGCAACCTTGTTTTTCCTGAACTCTCTTTAGGGCAATGCATACACCCTGAATAGTTTTTTCATGGTTTCATTGATCCCGCCCAAGTACTTGTCGTAATCCTGCTCAATGGCGCCCGAGTGATAAGCCTCGCTCAAGGCCATATCGACCAGCAGGCGGAAGTCTTCGTCGCCACGCTCAACGATCATGGCTACCGGGGCGTATTCAAAGATGCGGTCCAGCACCATCAGTTCAGTGTTGGCGCCGCCCTTGGCCACTTCGTTCTTTAGCAGCATGCGTTCAGAGAAGAAGGCATCGGCTTTGCGCTCGGCCACCAGCCTGGCGCCTTCTTCATTGCTGGCCACGGTCACCAGCGAAGCGATCACGCCGAGCATGCGCATCCGTTCGCGAATCCAGTCCTCGGTCACCCCACCCTCGACGGCGGCATAGGTCTGATTAGCCAGTCCACGGTTGACCGTCGCCCGCCAGGTCGGGCCGGGGTTGGCCTCCTGGCCGTTGAGTACGTTGAGCAGCGGTTCGGCGGCATCCTTGCGCACAAGTACCGAGAGGCCGGCGGTATACACCGGGATGGAATAGCTGACCATCTTGCGCCGCTCAAGCGTTGCCGGTGTCGGCGTGCACAGGATGTCGACCTGGCCCAGTTTCACCGCGCTGGTCTCCTCGGCGGTCTTGACCGGTTGGTAGCGCACCTGCAAGTTGGGCAACGCAAGTTCACGCTTGAGCTTGTCGGCGATTTTCAGGCACAGGTCGATGGCGTAGCCGCTGGCCTTGTCGCCTTCCTGGACGCTGAACGGCGGCAGGTCCGGCACGTAGCCCAGGGTGAAGGTGTTGTTGGCGCGTATGCGCTCCAGCGTGTTGGCACCCGCCACCATCGGCAGCGTGGTCAATATCAGGGCGAGCAGCATCTGTGTGGCTCTTGCAAATGGTACGTTCATGTCCGGTTTCCCCGTATGCAGGTGTCAGTGCAGTCCTAAGTCCCATGCCTAAACATTGACGGTCCTGGCTTGGGTGGCGATTGGCGCGTCGACGAAACGCTTGGCGAGGAAGCCATACAGCAGGTACCCGAAAGCAAGCACCAGAGTACCGCCCATCACCGCGTCCTTGCCGCAGGCATACAGGGCGTAGAGCGAGTAAGCCACCGCAACCAGCAGCACCACCAGGTTGCGCGTGTACACCGCGGGCCCTACCTGGGCCTTGTGCATGATCACCAGCAGGCCGGTCAGCGCCGTGATGTACGGGATCAGGTTGGTCACGGCCGCCAGGCTGACCAGCTTGCTGAACTGCGCAGCGGCATCGGGCGAGATGGTCGATACGGCCATGATTGTTTGCAGCACGCCGCAGACGATCATGCCGATGACGGGCGCGTCGCTGGCGTTGACCTTGCTGAACAGCTTGAGGAACAGGTTCTGGTCGGCGGTCATCTTCGCGGTCTGGGCCAGGGTAAATTGCCAGCCCAACAGCGAACCGACACAGGCCATGACCGCCAGGGCCATGACGATGTTACCTACCATCGGATTGAAGATCTTGGCGTAGACCAGCGCGAAAGGCGCCGAGGAATTGGCCAGCTCGGCGTTGGGAACGATGCCCTGGATCACCGTGGTCGACAGAACATAGACCGCGGCTGCGCCGAGTGTGCCGAACAGGCAGGCCAGTGGTACGTTGCGCTTGGGGTTTTCCACCGCATCGGTGGCCTGGGCCGCCGATTCCATGCCGAGGAAAGCCCACAGGGTCAGGGGTATCGCCTTGCCGATAGCCTCGGAGATGGCCAGGTTGTTGGGATTCCAGGCCGCTTCCAACACTTTGGAGTCGAACCAGAACCAGCCGATGATGCTCAGGCCAGCCACCGGGATGATCACACCCCACACGGTGAAGGCGCCGATCTTGCCAGTGATGCTCGGACCGCCGAAGTTGGCGACGATGGTTATCCAGATCAGCGCGACCGTGCCGATGAACAGTGGGATGGCACCGCTGCTCAACCAGGGCAGGAAGGCGCTCATGTAGCCGACCGCGGAGATGGCCACGGCCACGTTGGCGATGGCCAGGGACAGGAAGTAGAGGTAGGAGCAGAGAAAGAACCCCGATTTTGCATGGGCTTCTTCGGTATAGGCGGACAAGCCGCCGGAACGCGAACAAAATACGCCGCACTGGGCGAAGCAGTAGGCGATGGCCATCGAACCGATTGCCGTGAAAATCCACGACAGCAATGAGACCGCGCCCAGTTGAGCCATGTTGGTGGGTAACATGATAATGCCTGACCCCATCATGTTGACCGTGACCAGTGTCGTGAGCCCCATCAGGCCCATTTTCTTGCTTGAATCAGCCATCGCAAACTCCTTGCCTCGTTCAATGTTTTGAACCTGCACCCGGCAACAGCCGCCAGCGGCCGGGCAAGGGTTAACGCTTACTGCTTGACCACATAAACCCTGTAGGTTGGTCGCCCCTGGCTGTCGCGTTCGATCTCGACGCCATGGTTGTCATGTTCGAAACCGGGGAAGCGGCCATCGAAGGTTTCCATCGCCAACAAGTAGTCGACAATGGCTTTCTTGTCGGCGCCAGCCTTCTCGCCAGGCATCATCAGCGGAATGCCCGGTGGATAGGGGACGATCTGCACGGCAACGGTGCGACCCACCATCTCGCGCACGGCAATCTGTTCGATTTCGCCCTTGACCAGCTTGGCGTAGGTGTCCCTTGGCGAGGACACCGGGTCGGGAAGCAGGGTGTAGGCCTGATCCATGTTGTGCAGCATTTTGGTCGCAAGCATGTCCTGGTGCATCTCGTCGGCCAGGTCCTTGAGGCCCATGTCGCTGTAGCGGTCGCCATGGCTGTCGACCAAATCAGGCATTACCTGTGCGAGCGGCGAGTTGCCGTCGTAATGTTTCTTGAACTCCATCAGGCCGGCCACCAGCGAGCCCCATTTGCCCTTGGTCACGCCCAGGCTGAATAGCAGCAGGATCGAATAAGGCTCGGTCTTCTCCACCACGATGCCGCGACTGGAAAGGAAGGACGACACCAGTGGCGCCGGGATGCCGCTGGTCTCCATCTGGCCTTCGAGCGTCTGTCCCGGAGTGAGCACCGTGACCTTGATCGGGTCGAGCATGCAGTAGTCGCTGCCCAAGTCACCAAATCCGTGCCAGGTGGCTGCAGGCTTGAGCACCCAGGCGTCGCCGTGGCGCAACACCTGTGGGTCGATGTCGGCAAATGGCACCCCGTCGATCTGGTCCGGTTGCCAGACGCCGAACCACCAGTCCTTGGCGTCGCGCTCCTGTATTTCCTTGTTCAGGCGCACCATGGCCTGGCGAAAGGCGATGGCTTCATCGATGGACTCGTCAGTGAGGTAGCCACCGGCATCGTTCATCATTTTCGCCGAGACATCGGTCGAAGCGATGATGCTGTATTGCGGTGAAGTCGAGGTGTGCATCATGAAGGCTTCGTTGAACAGGGCCGGCTTGACCGGAACCTTGCCTGACCGGATATGGATCATCGAGGCCTGGGACAGCGCCGCCAACAGCTTGTGAGTGGAGTGGGTGACGGTCACCGTGGCATCATCGGCGCGCCGTTCGCCACGGTGCATGCCGTAGCGGCCCTCATACAACGGGTTGAAGCGGGCATAGGCATACCAGGCTTCGTCATAGTGTATGCGATCGACGCTCTGGCTGAGCTCGCGGGTGGTGGTTTGCACGTTGTAGCACAAGCCGTCGTAGGTCGAGTTGGTCAGTACCGCCAGCACCGGTTTGGCCGACTTATTGGTCGCCAAGGGACTGTCGGCGAGTTTCTGCGCGACGGCGTCGGGAGTCAGTTCGGTGCATGGCACCGGCCCGATCAGGCCGCGTGCGTTGCGCCGCGGACGCAGGTACAACGGCACCGCCCCGGACATGTTCAAGGCATAGTTCAACGACTTGTGACAGTTGCGGTCCACCAGCACAGCATCGCCATCGGTGACCGCCGAGTGCAGAACGATTTCATTGCTCGCGGAGCTGCCGCCCACGGAAAAGAATGTGAAATCAGCCCCGAACACTCGCGCGGCATATTTTTCCGCTTCATCAATCGGGCCGGAATGATCGTTGAGTGAGCCCAGCTCGCCAACCGAAACGCTCAGGTCCGAGCGCAGCATCTGCTCACCGTAGAAGTCGATAAATGCACGACCCACTGCGGTCTTCATGAAAGCGGTACCGCCGGTGTGGCCGGGGGTGTGCCAGGAATATTCATGGGTGCCGGCGAAGTTCACCAGCGCACCGAAGAACGGCGGAAGAATGGTGTCGAGGTAGCGGCGGGCCGCGGCCTCGATCCGCCCGGCGATGAACTCGGGGCTGTCTTCAGGCTGCCAGATAAATCCGTCAATGTGCTCCACGAACCCCAGCGGCACGTGGCTTTGATGCGCCCGGCTCATGCCGAGCATGATCGGTAGCTGTGCGGTGCGTCGACGGATCAGCTGGATCAACTGCAACGCCTGTTCCTGGTCGTTTTCGCACAGGCCCCAGCCGATGATTGCGCAGCAGTAGGACGAGTTGGCGCTGACGGCGATTTGCGCCTCTTCCAGCGACCCGACCAGCTCGACCGCCAGTTCATGTTCATGCAAGGCTGCCGCAATCGCTTGGGCGCTGCGAAGAATGATGCTGTTTTGATGCGCTTGAGTGTCGGCCACGATCAACACAGGGAAACGCTGTGCCAAATCGACAGGCAATCGGGTTTGCGAGTGACTCATCCGAATCTCCTTGAGCAATGAAGAGGATGCAGCATCAGTTTTTGAGTACGTAACCGTAGGCACGGGTTCGACCACCCTCGTTTTTCAGGTACACGCCTTGCAGCTCCGGAGTGAAGCCGGGCAAGCAGTTGATGCCTTCTTCCAGGGCGAGGAAGTACTTGAGCACCGCGCCCCCCCAGATTTCCCCGGGGACTACGCAGAGCACACCTGGCGGGTAAGGTAGCGCGCCTTCTGCAGCGATGCGGCCATCGGCGTCGGCCAGGGCCACCAGTTCGACGTTGCCGCGGATGTATTCGATTTGTGCGGCCTGGGGGTTCATGGCCTTTTTAGGGAAGTGTTCTTTGCGGAACATGTCCTTCTGCAACTGCTGCACATTGTGGCTGCGGTACAGGTCGTGCATCTCCTGGCACAGCTGGCGGATGGTGTAGTCGCGGTAGCGTTCCTCGTACAGCGTGTAGATCGCCGGCAGCACCCGGCTCATCGGCGCGTCATCCTGGACAAAGCGCTCGAAGCGCGCGAACTGTGACACGAGGTGGCTCATCTTTGCCCAGTCTTCGGCCGGGGTGAGCAGGAACAGGATCGAGTTGAGGTCGCATTTTTCCGGAACGACGCCGTTCTGGCGCAAGAAGTTGGCGAGAATGCCGGCATGAATGCCGAAGTCGGTGTAGCTGCCGTCCACCGGGTCGATGCCCGGCGTGGTGAACAGCAACTTGCAGGGGTCGATGAAGTATTGCTTGTCGGCATACCCAGGGAAGGCGTGCCAGCGGTCCTTGGGATGAAATTCGAAAAAGCGCAGGTTATTGGCGATCTCTTCGGTCGGGTAGTCCTCCCATTGTCGGCCGTCGATGGTATCGGGTACGAACGGGCGGATCAGAGTGCAGGCTTCGATAATCAACTTGCGCGCGTTGATGCCAAATTTCACGCAGTCTTCCCATAAGCGCAGGCCACTGCGGCCTGCGTGAATGCGCGCGTTGACATCCAGCGAAGCGAACAGCGGATAGAACGGGCTAGTCGAAGCCTGGGCCATAAATGCGTTGTTCAGCCGGTGATGGTTGCAATAGCGTGGCTGGCCCTTGATGTGGCGGTCCTTCTTGTGGATCTGTGAGGCCTGGGAAAAACCGGC
>Ga0247818_10000252_pt1 | contig 33189 bp, 29 predicted proteins | sample 13C_Glucose_Day1_FD_192424 | JGI IMG/M metagenome (GOLD analysis project Ga0247818, IMG submission 192424) | Soil microbial communities from agricultural site in Penn Yan, New York, United States - 13C_Glucose_Day1 | ecosystem: Environmental > Terrestrial > Soil > Agricultural land | place...
GGGTGAGGGCGGGCGAGGCCGCCTCGCCCGCCCTCACCCAGGACGCCCAGCCCGTGCGCGTCATCCACCAGGAGGGCCGCGCCCGCTTCGCGGCAGACGTCCGCGAGGGCGGGCAGGGGGGCTGCGTCGCCGTCCACCGAGAAGACCGAGTCGGTCACGGCCAGCGCCCGTCCACCGTGTGCGCGGAGCGCCTTGCGTACGGCCTCGGGGTCCGCGTGCGGCACGACGGCGACGGCCGCCCGGGAGAGGCGGCAGCCGTCGACGATCGAGGCGTGGTTGCCCGCGTCGGAGACGATCAGTGAATCCTGTCCGGTCAGCGCGGTGAGAGCCGCCAGATTGGCCGCGTAACCCGAGGAGAACACGAGGGCCGCTTCGAACCCGCAGAAGTCGGCGAGCTCCCGCTCCAATTCGGCGTGGAGTGCGGTGGACCCGGTGACCAGCCTCGAACCGGTGGAGCCCGCACCCCACTCACGGGCGGCCTCGCCGGCGGCCGAGGTGACCTCGGGGTGCCGGGTGAGCCCCAGATAGTCGTTGCCGGCGAGGTCCAGCACATCCGTCCCGGACGGCCTGGGGCGCAGGGACCGGACGAGTCCGGCGTCGGCACGGCGGCGCGCCGCGTCGTCGATCCAGTCGAATGGGGCGTAGGACATGAGCGGGTCCCTTTTGTAGGCAGCTCACAGACCCTAACCGGGTGCGCAACAGGCCAGGGTGTGGCAATACACACAGCATCGGCCGGCTCTCCTGTCCGGTTCCTCCTTGGCCGATGGCGGTGCCGTACGTCAGGATCAAGCCCATGGACCTGCTGAACACGCTGGTGGACAAGGGGCTGCGGCGCGAACTGCCGACCCGTGACGAGGCTCTCGCCGTGCTGGCGACCTCCGACGACGAACTGCTCGACGTGGTGGCCGCGGCCGGAAAGGTGCGACGCCAGTGGTTCGGGCGCCGCGTCAAGCTGAACTACCTGGTGAACCTGAAGTCCGGGCTCTGCCCGGAGGACTGCTCCTACTGCTCGCAGCGGCTCGGCTCCAAGGCCGAGATCCTCAAGTACACCTGGCTGAAACCGGACCAGGCGACGAAGGCCGCCGCCGCTGGTGTGGCGGGCGGCGCGAAGCGGGTCTGCCTGGTGGCGAGCGGCCGTGGGCCGACCGACCGGGACGTGGACCGGGTGTCTCGGACGATCGAAGCCATCAAGGAGCAGCACGAAGGCGTCGAGGTGTGCGCCTGCCTCGGTCTGCTGTCGGAGGGCCAGGCCGACCGGCTCCGGTCGGCGGGCGCCGACGCGTACAACCACAACCTCAACACCTCGGAGGGGACGTACGGGGACATCACGACCACCCACACGTACGCCGACCGGGTGGACACCGTGCAGCAGGCCCAGGCTGCCGGTCTGTCGGCCTGTTCCGGTCTGATCGCCGGGATGGGCGAGTCCGACGCCGATCTGGTGGACGTCGTCTTCTCGCTGCGCGCGCTCGACCCCGATTCGGTGCCGGTGAACTTCCTGATCCCCATGGAGGGGACACCGCTCGCGAAGAAGTGGCACCTCACGCCCCAGCGGTGCCTGCGCATCCTGGCGATGGTCAGGTTCGTCTGTCCTGACGTCGAGGTACGGCTCGCGGGCGGGCGCGAGGTCCACCTGCGCTCGATGCAGCCGCTCGCCCTGAACCTGGTCAACTCCATCTTCCTGGGTGACTATCTGACCAGTGAGGGACAGTCCGGCCAGACCGACCTCGACATGATCGCGGACGCCGGGTTCGAGGTGGAGGGCGCGGGGACGACCACGCTGCCCGAGCACCGCGCGCAGCCGGCCGGCGGCTGCGGATCACACGACGGGGGCTGCGCTCCGTGCGGTGACGCGGCGGGGAGCGTTCCGGCCACATCGGAGACGGTGGGGGTGCCTGCGGCTCAGGCGACGGAAGCCGTCGCTGCACGCACGGACCTGGTGGCGGTACGCCGTCGTGGTGCGGGGACGGATCTCGCCCCCAATGCCTGATCCGCTCCGCCCCGCCGACCTCCTCGCCCTGGACCGGGCCCATGTCTGGCACCCCTACGGCCCGATGCCCGGGCGGCAGGAGCCGCTGGTCGTGGAGTCCGCGTCCGGTGTCCGCCTCCGGCTCGCCGAAGCCGCGGAGGGGCAGGCGGAATTGGTGGACGGTATGTCCTCCTGGTGGTCGGCGGTCCATGGTTACAACCATCCGGTCCTCAACGAGGCGGCCCGCGGGCAGCTGGACCGGATGAGCCACGTGATGTTCGGCGGGCTCACCCACGAGCCCGCCGTCCGGCTCGCGACCCGGCTGGTGGAGATCACCCCGGAGCCGCTGCGGCACGTCTTCCTCGCCGACTCCGGCTCCGTCGCGGTCGAGGTCGCGGTGAAGATGTGCCTGCAGTACTGGCGTTCGATAGGCCGGCCGGGCAAGCACCGGCTGCTGACCTGGCGCGGCGGCTACCACGGGGACACCTGGCAGCCGATGTCGGTGTGTGACCCCGAGGGCGGGATGCACGAGCTGTGGTCCGGCGCCCTCCCCCGGCAGGTCTTCGCGGACGCGCCACCGGACGGTTTCGACGCCGAGCCGGACGTCGCGTACGTGACGCACCTGCGCGAGCTGGTGGCCGCCCACGCCGACGAACTGGCGGCGGTGATCGTGGAGCCGGTGGTCCAGGGTGCGGGCGGGATGCGCTTCCACTCGCCCGCCTATCTGCGGGTGCTCCGCGAGGTCTGCGACGCCCACGACGTCCTGCTCGTGTTCGACGAGATCGCGACGGGCTTCGGCCGCACCGGCAAGCTGTTCGCCGCCGGGCACGCCGGGGTCTCGCCGGACGTGATGTGTGTCGGCAAGGCTCTGACCGGTGGCTATCTGACGCTTGCGGCGACGCTGTGTACGTCGCGGGTGGCAGAGGGCATATCGAGCGGAGAGGTGCCGGTACTGGCGCACGGGCCCACGTTCATGGGGAACCCGCTGGCGTCGGCGGTGGCCTGCGCCTCCGTCGACCTCCTCCTGGGTCAGGACTGGGAGCGGGAGGTGGAGCGGATCGGCGGCGGCCTGCGGCGCGGCCTGGCCGAGGCCGTGGAACTGCCGGGCGTGCAGGACGTCCGGGTGCTGGGCGCGATCGGGGTCGTACAGCTGGACCACGAGGTGGACATGGCGGCGGCCACCCGGGCGGCGGTGCGGGAGGGCGTGTGGCTGCGCCCGTTCCGCGATCTCGTGTACACGATGCCGCCCTATGTGACCGGTGACGACGATGTGGCACGAATCTGCCGGGCCGTGTGCGCGGCGGCGAAGGAAGGCTGAGATGACGATCCTGGTGGTGACCGGTACGGGCACCGAGATCGGCAAGACGATCGTGACGGCGGCGCTGGCAGCGGCCGGCCGGGACCGCCGTGTCGCGGTGCTCAAGCCCGCCCAGACCGGGCTCGGTCCGGGCGAGGCGGGCGATGCCGCGGAGGTGGCCCGGCTGGCCGGGGCCCATGTGACAGCGGTCGAACTGGCCCGGTTCCCCGAGCCGTTGGCACCCGAGACCGCAGCGCGCCGCGCCGGCCTCGCCCCCGTACGCCCGTACGAGATCGCAGATGCCGCGCAGAAGCTGGCGACCGAGCACGATCTGGTGCTGGTCGAGGGCGCGGGCGGGTTGCTGGTGCGCTTCGACGAACAGGGGGCCACGCTCGCGGACGCCGCACGGCTGATGGCCGCGCCCGTGCTGGTCGTGGCCCCTGCGGGCCTGGGCACACTCAACGCCACGGCTCTGACGACGGAGGCCCTGCGGGCGCGCGGACTCGTCTGCCCCGGCGTGGTGGTGGGCAGCATGCCGGCCGAGCCCGACCTGGCGTCACGGTGCAATGTCGAGGACCTGCCGGTGGCGGCGGGTGTGCCGCTCCTGGGTGCGGTTCCGGCCGGAGCAGGCGCGCTGGCCCCCGCCGACTTCCGTGCGAGAGCGGCGAGTTGGCTCGCGCCCGAACTCGGCGGAAACCGGGTCGGTGGATGAGCGGCTGAGCGGGCCCGTACGGGGGAGAATGCAGGAGGAGCGGTATCCCCCTGCGTGAAGGAGGCCCCTCATGAGCCGGCGCAACACGAGAACCCCGCGGGACGCGGTGCACCACCCCGTGTTCGCCCGCTTCTACGCCAGGATGAGCGTGGCCGCCGACCTCAAGGGCGGCATCGCGGCTCATCGTGAGGAGCTCCTCTCCGGTCTCTCCGGACGGGTCATCGAGATCGGCGCGGGCAACGGCCTCAACTTCGCGCACTACTCGGGTGCCGTATCGGAAGTGGTGGCGATCGAGCCCGAGCGGAACCTGCGCCGGCTGGCGGCGGACGCCGCGCTGCGTGCGGAGGTGCCGGTCGATGTGGTGCCTGGCACCGCGGAGGCGCTGCCGGTCAAGAGCGAGGCCTTCGACGCGGCGGTGGCATCGCTGGTCCTGTGCACCGTACGGGACCTCCCCCGGGCCCTGGCGGAGATCAAGCGGGTGCTCAGGCCGGGGGGCGAGCTGCGCTTCTTCGAGCACACCCTGGCGGAGGGCCGGGCGCTGGCGACGGCACAGCGCGCGGTGGACCGCACTTTCTGGCCCCTGTTCTTCGGGGGCTGCCACACGTCACGCGACACGATCACGGCTCTGGAGGAGGCGGGCTTCGAGCTGGGGATGTACCGCAGGTTCCGCATCCCCGAGCACGGCGTGCAGCTGCCGACCACCCCGTGCGTGCTGGGCGTGGCCAGGCGGTCCGCAGTGGTGGACCGGTCGGACCCGACCCACTAGAGCGAGGGTCGGGCTCCCTCGGCGGATGCCTTGCGGCCGCCCTCACGGGTGCCCGTCAGAGCGGTGCGGGCACCGTCACAGGCTCCAGACGGTGCGGGCTCCGTCACAGGCTCCAGCGGCGGAGTTCGTCCGCGATGGCCCTGACATCCGCCTTTCCCTCCTTCACGAGCCGCGCGAGATCGCGGACCTGCTCGGGCGAGGTGATGATCTTCAGTCCTGAGGCGACGAGATAGCCGTAGGCGACGGCGGAGGCGAACATCGCGTTCGAGTGTTCGAGCGCGGGCACGTGGAGAAGCAGCTGCAACAGGGCAGCCGCCCGGGAGTGCGGGTCGCTGTAGACGGGGCTGCCGAAGATCTCTGCCTCGTGCCGGCTGACAGCGGCGACCAGCGCGCCCCAGTCGACGACCTGTGGATCACCGGGCGTCTTGTGCTCGGCGACCATGAGCAGCCAGGAAAGGTCGATCTGCAGGTTCAACGGGTGCCTTTGCGCTCCGTGCCGAACTCCTCGGCGAACACCGACTCGTACTGCTTCATGAAGTCGGCCGCGGCCTCGACGAAGGTGTGTCCCACTTCGCCCGCATCCTGTTTGACGAGCTCCTCTATGTAACGGTTCACGCTCATCCCCCGCTGGAGGGCACGCTGTCGCGCGGCCTCGGCGGTGGCCTCGTCCACTCGAACGTTCAGCTGAGTCTTGGGCACGCCCTCACGCTAGCGCGTGCGCGCTAGCACCCGCAAGAGGAGCGGAGGCGCGTACCGTTCTCCTCACGCGGTCTGGTTGGCTCTGGCCATGACCGACCTCGAAATCCGCCACGCCACCCTTTCGGACATCGACGCCGTGCTGCGGTTCTGGCGCGAAGCCGCGGAGGGAATCAGCATCACGGACGACCGCGACGGAGTCGCCGGGCTCATCGACCGGGACCCCGAAGCCCTGCTCCTCGCCGTATGCGACGGCCGGCTCGCCGGGACGGTCATAGCGGGGTACGACGGATGGCGCTGTTCGGCCTACCGGCTCGCCGTGCATCCCGAGTTCCGCCGGCAGGGCATCGCCCGGGAGCTGATGGATGCCGCGGAGCGGCGTTTCCTCGCCCTCGGCGGGCGGCGGGTGGACGCCATGGTCCTCGAGGTCAACACTCAGGCCCATCACACATGGACAGCCGGTGGCTACCATCGCGAAGACCACTGGCGGCGCTGGGTCAAGTCCCTCTGAGCGGGTAAGGAGCTGCCAGAGGCCGTTGACCAGCCGCTCGACCTCTGCGGCAAGCCGGATTTTGCCGGTCCTTTACTATGTGATCTCGACCGTCCGACCCCTTCGAAAGGTGTGAGCGTCCGCCCATGGGCGAGCCCCCCAGTAGTAGATACCGCCGACACCGCGCGAGCCTCCTGTCCCTGCCCGATCATGGGACGGAGGTGAACCGATGACCGAAGTGCTTCTGCTTCTCGTGGCGGTACTGCTCTCCCTCGCCTGCGGCGCCTTCGTGGCGGCCGAATTCTCCTTGACCACGCTCGAGCGCAGCGACCTGGAACGGGCCGTCGAACGGGGCGAGCGGGGTGCGGCGGGGGCCCTCAAGGCCGTACGCAGCCTGACCTACCAGCTCTCGGGCGCACAGCTCGGCATCACGGTCACCAACCTGGTGGTCGGCATGCTCTCCGAGCCGTCCATCGCCAAGCTGATCCGGGGACCCGTCGAGGCGATCGGGCTGTCGCCCGGTGTGTCCTCCTCAGTGGCACTGGTGATCGGCACCGCCCTGTCCACCGTGGTCCTGATGGTGGTCGGTGAACTCGTCCCGAAGAACTGGGCGATCTCCTCCCCGCTGGCGGTCGCGAAGGTGGTCGCCACACCGCAGCGGATGTTCACGGCCGTCTTCCGGCCGTTCATCAGCCACCTCAACAACACCGCCAACCGGATCGTGCGCCGTTTCGGCCTCGAACCGGCCGAGGAGCTCGCCTCGGCGCGCAGCCCTCAGGAGCTGGTGGCCCTGGCACGTCATTCCGCGAAGGAGGGCGCGCTCGAGGCCGACACGGCCGAGCTCTTCGTCCGCACCCTCAACCTGTCCGAGCTGACCGCGGAGAACGTGATGACACCCCGCGTCCAGGTCACGGCCCTGGAGGTGCAGGCCACCGCCGAGGACGTCGCGAACGCCACCCGGGCGACCGGTCTCTCCCGCTTCCCCGTCTACCGGGGAAGCCTGGACACGGTGGTCGGTGTCGCGCACATCAAGGACGTACTGGCCATTCCGGCTGACGAGCGACCCCGTAAGCGCGTGTCGGAGATGCTGCGAGAGCCGCTGCTCGTACCCGAGACGCTGACTGTGGACCGGTTGCTGGACCGCCTCTCCGGCAAGCTCGCCATGGCGGTCGTCATCGACGAGTACGGCGGCACGGCGGGAGTCGTGACGCTGGAGGACATCGTGGAGGAAGTGGTCGGCGAGGTGCGGGACGAACACGACCCGCACGAGACCCCCGACCTGGCACCCGCCGGTGAGGACGCCGACGGCCGAACCCTGTGGTCCGCCGACGGAGCCGCCCGCACGGACCAGCTCCGCACCATCGGGCTGCGCGTCCCGGACGGGCCGTACGAGACCCTGGCAGGTCTGATCGCGACGGAGGTCGGGCGCATCCCTGTGGTCGGCGACACCATCGAGCTCACGGACTGGCGGATCGACGTGGTGGACGCCTCGGGTCATCGCGCGGCGCGCGCGTTGCTGCACGCACCGGTCGCGGTGGACGAAGAGTCGGCGGAGGCTGAGCGATGATCGCGATCCAGCTCTTCATCGGCCTCCTGACCCTGGTGGTCAACGCGTTCTTCGTCGGCGCGGAGTTCGCACTGATCTCCGTACGGCGCAGTCAGATCGAACCTGAGGCAGAGGCGGGGAACCGACGGGCGCGCAGCGTCATCTGGGGCCTCGAGCACGTCTCGGCGCTCCTCGCCGCCGCACAGCTGGGCATCACGCTCTGCACGCTGGTGCTGGGCATCGTGGCCGAGCCCGCGATCGCCCATCTGCTGGAGCCCCTGTTCGACTCGGTGGGCGTGCCGCACGGTCTGGTGCATCCGATCTCGTTCGTCATCGCCCTCACGGCGGCGACGTATCTGCACATGCTGCTGGGCGAGATGGTGCCGAAGAACATCGCGCTCGCCGAACCCGTCCGGACGGCGTTGCTGCTGGGTCCGCCTCTGGTGACCCTGGCCAGGGCGCTGCGGCCGGTGATCTTCACGATCAACGCCTTCGCGAACACCCTGCTCAAGCTCCTGCGGGTGGAGACGAAGGACGAGGTCGCTGCGACGTTCTCCGACGACGAACTGGCACGGCTCGTCAAGGACGCCGAGGACTCGGGGCTCGTCGACGACCGCTCGGCGGACCGGCTGCGCCATGCGCTGGAACTGGGCCGCCGACCGGTCAGGGACGTGCTCCTGCCGGTCGACCGGGTGCTCTACACCAGGGTCGGGACGACTCCGGAGGAGTTGGAGCGGCTCTCGCACGAGTCCGGCTTCTCCCGCTTCCCGGTGATGGACAGCGAGCAGCGGATCATCGGCTACCTGCATGTGAAGGACGCCCTGGACGCTGCGCCCCGCGATCTCCCGTTCCCGGTGACCGCTCTGCGGCCGATCGCACGGGTACGCGCGGCAACGCCGCTGGACGACGTGCTGACCGCTCTGCGGCGGAGCCGTACGCATCTCGCGGCCGTGCTGGACGAGGACGGCCGCCTGGCCGGCATGATCACGATGGAGGACGTCCTGCGTGAGCTGGTGGGCAGGCCCCAGAACCGCTGACTAGCGGCGTGACGACGGAGAGGGGCGCGGCCGCGGTCGCGTCCCTCTCCATCGTCTGCGAGGGCAGCGGTTTCCCGTCGTCTGCGAGGGCGGCGGCTTTCCGGTCGTCTGCGAGAGCGCGGTTTCCCCGCCGTCTGCGAGAGCGCGGTTTTCCCGTCGTCTGCGAGGGCGCGGTTCTCCCAGCGGTCCCCCATCCTGGCCCTCCGTCGAGCCGTCATGCCCGGATGACCCTCAGGTGACCCCACCCGCCGACGGCCTCTGCCCCGAGCCGGTCCCTTCACGTATGGGGCCTCGGGGCCCGTCGCGGTACGATCGGCAGCGACATGGAATTGAATGCCTCCTACACCAGTCTCGTCGCGGTCGGCGACTCGTTCACCGAGGGCATGTCGGACCTGCTGCCCGACGGTTCCTACCGCGGGTGGGCCGATGTCCTCGCCTCCCGGCTCGCGGCCCGCACACCGGGATTCCGGTACGCCAACCTTGCCGTGCGGGGAAAGCTCATCAGCCAGATCGTGGACGAGCAGGTCGCCGTCGCAGCGGCTCTGCAGCCGGATGTGATCACGCTCGTCGGCGGGCTGAACGACACGCTTCGGCCCAAGTGCGACATGGGCATGGTGCGGGACCGGCTGGAGGAGGCCGTGGAGCGGCTGGCTCCGTCCTGCAAGACCTTGGTGCTGATGCGCAGCCCTGGCAGGAACGGCCCTGTGATGGAGCGCTTCCGCCCGCGCATGGAGGAGCTGTTCTCGCTGGTGGGCGATCTGGCCGAGCGCCACGGCGCGCTGGTGGCCGACCTGTACGGCGTGCCCTCGCTGGGCGACCCACGGATGTGGGACGTCGACCGGCTGCACCTGACGGCCGAGGGGCATCGCAGGGTCGCCGAGGCCGTCTGGCAGACGCTGGGGCTGCCGGCGGAGGACGACTGGCGGGTTCCCATGCCCGTGACCCCGCCCGCGCGGTGGGCTCAGCGACGGGTCGAGGACATCCGCTTCGCCCGGCAGCACCTGGTGCCCTGGATCGCGCGGCGGCTCACCGGGCGCTCGTCCGGTGACGGGCGCGCCGGAGCGCAGTTCGACGCGGCCCTCGGAAAGGCTTTCTGGATCACCCCCGGGGACGCGACGGCTCCCGGGCCGGTGACGGGCTGGCGTCGGCTGGACAGCTGACGCCGACCCGGTCGCGAGCCCTCGCCGACAGCGCGCGGGAACCGGCCGCCGGCCGCCGACGACTGTTCTCACTACTGCCGCCTGCGGCTCACTGCCGCTGCTTGCTGTCGGCCGTCCGGCCGGGCCTTTCGCTCCGCCGGTAGGCCTGAGCCGGTCGTTCCACGACCGGCGCTTCATGCCCGGCGGCACTGCGCGGACCGGGCGGGACCGGCGTGCGGAACGGACGGGACCAGCGTGCGGAACGGACGGGACCAGCGTGCGGACCAGAGCACGCCTGCGACCAGGGCGGACCAGGGCTTGCGATCAGGGCTGACCAGGGCTTGTAGGAACGCACAGACCGGCCCGCGGCGCGGACCTGCAGAAACCGCCAGTAGAATCCGGACACGTGACTGCTGTGTCTGCGAAGCCTCGCATCCCCAATGTCCTGGCCGGCCGCTATGCCTCTACGGAGCTGGCCGTCCTCTGGTCCCCCGAGCAGAAGGTGAAGCTGGAACGTCAGCTGTGGCTGGCGGTGCTGCGCGCTCAGAAGGACCTCGGCATCGAGGTGCCCGACGCCGCGCTGGCCGACTACGAGCGTGTGATCGACCAGGTCGACCTTGCCTCCATCGCGGAGCGCGAGAAGGTCACCCGGCACGACGTGAAGGCCCGGATCGAGGAGTTCAACGCCCTCGCCGGCCACGAGCAGGTCCACAAGGGCATGACCTCCCGGGACCTGACCGAGAACGTCGAGCAGTTGCAGATCCGGCTCTCGCTGGAGCTGATGCGCGACCGCACCGTGGCCGTTCTGGCGCGGCTCGGCAAGCTGTCGGCGGAGTACCGCGAGCTGGTCATCGCAGGCCGTTCACACAATGTCGCCGCTCAGGCGACGACACTCGGCAAGCGCTTCGCGACCGCGGCGGACGAGCTGCTGGTGGCGTACGGGCGACTGGAGGACCTCCTCGGCCGGTACCCGCTGCGCGGCATCAAGGGGCCCGTCGGCACGGCGCAGGACATGCTCGACCTGCTCGGCGGCGACGCGGGCAAGCTCGCCGAGCTGGAACAGCGCATCGCCGGTCACCTCGGCTTCGCCCACGCCTTCACCTCTGTCGGTCAGGTCTACCCCCGCTCCCTCGACTACGACGTGGTGACGGCGCTGGTGCAACTGGCCGCCGCACCGTCGTCGGTCGCCAAGACGATCCGGCTGATGGCCGGACACGAGCTGGTGACCGAGGGCTTCAAGCCGGGACAGGTCGGCTCCTCGGCCATGCCGCACAAGATGAACACGCGCTCCTGCGAGCGGGTCAACGGCCTGATGGTGATCCTGCGCGGTTACGCCTCGATGACCGGCGAGCTGGCAGGCGACCAGTGGAACGAGGGCGACGTGTCCTGTTCCGTGGTTCGCCGTGTCGCGCTGCCTGACGCCTTCTTCGCGTTCGACGGTCTGCTGGAGACCTTCCTCACCGTCCTCGACGAGTTCGGCGCGTTCCCCGCGGTCGTGGCGCGCGAGCTGGACCGCTACCTGCCCTTCCTCGCCACCACGAAGGTGCTGATGGGCGCGGTGCGGGCCGGGGTCGGCCGTGAAGTCGCCCACGAGGCCATCAAGGAGAACGCGGTCGCCTCGGCACTCGCCATGCGGGAGCAGGGCGCGGAGCGCAACGAGCTGCTGGACAAACTGGCCGCCGACGAGCGCATCCCCCTCGACCGGGCGGAGCTCGACGCTCTGATGGCCGACAAGCTGTCCTTCACCGGCGCGGCGGGCGATCAGGTCACCTCCCTGGTGGCCCGGATCGAAGAGATCGCCAAGCAGCACCCCGAAGCCGCCGGTTACACCCCCGGCTCCATCCTCTGACGGAGTTCTCCCTTTGCGGATGACGCCCGAGGAACTCCAGGCCGCTCGCGGCCGCGTCGTACCCGACGTGGCCGCGGGCGGCCTGCGCGTGTTGTTCTGCGGGATCAATCCCAGCCTCATGACCGCGGTCACGGGGCACCACTTCGCCCACCCGGGCAATCGCTTCTGGCCGGTGCTGCATCGGTCAGGTTTCACGCCCAGGCAGCTGAAACCGTCGGAACAGGACGAGCTGCTGCGATACGGCCTGGGCATCACCAACGTGGTGGCGAGGGCGACGGCGCGGGCGGATGAGCTGCACCCGGACGAGTTCCGTGAGGGCGGCAGGCTGCTGTCGGCCAAGGTGGAGGCACTCCGCCCGCGGTGGCTCGCAGTCGTCGGCGTCACTGCGTACCGCACCGCCTTCGGTGAACGCCGTGCCCCGATAGGGCCGCAGGACCGCGTCATCGGCGGGGCGAGGGTCTGGGCTCTGCCCAACCCGAGTGGCCTGAACGCCCACTGGACGGTGAGCACCATGGCGGACGAGTACGCCCGGCTGCTGGCGGCGGTCGGCCATGACTCCTCCGCCTGGACGAGCCCCACGACTTCCCGAGGCTAGCCCGAGCCTGTTGCAGCGGGACACCCCTGTGTCTGCCGCATCGAGGGTTGAGGCGTCCGGACCGCTCAGGGCGGGTCGACCACCGTCACCAGAACTCCCAACTCGCATCCCGTCCCCTCGTCCTCCGTGTGGAGCACCACTGCTATCCATCGGTCCTCCGCACGCCACAGCTGGAGGTACTCGCAGCTCGCGACCGCTTCACTCCAGGGTTCGGCTATCGCCTCGCCGGCCATCATCCGTTCCTGTGCGCTCCACAAGCTGACGACCTGCGGTTCGCCCCATCGCAGTGTGAGCAGTGTGAGCAGGGCGTCGTGTTCGGCCAGGCACCGCGCCCGGTGTTCGGCACGGTCCGCCTCGTCTCCTTCCTCTTGGCCGTCCTCGCCGTGGAGGATTGCGGTGTGGTAGCCGGGTCCGCTGACTCCCGAGCCCGACGGAAGGCGCTCAAGGGGAAAGTCCTTGGTGCGCATCCCGTCGATGAGGCGGAGGTGATGTGCGGTGGTCATACCGTCAGTAAACCGTCCCCCACTGACACATGGCCTCCCGCAGGCCGTACCCCGCGTTCCTGGAACTCCGTCGGCCGGTGTCTCGGTGTCTGGCCCCGCTGAGACGCCCTCCCCCGAAGGCCATTCAGGCGTCGCGTTTCCGAAGGGTCCACCAGCCGGCGACCAGGGCCGTGCATGTCCACCCGGAGGTCACCGCGAGCCCGGTCCACGGCCCGAGGCTTCCCGGATGCTGCCCATGGAGAATCAACTGCCCCGCACGGTCGGGTAGATACTCGGCTGCGCCTCCTGCTATGTCTCCGATCACGAAGGAGACGATCAGGATGAAGGGGATGAGCAGACTGAGCACCGCGACCGCGCTGCGCAGCACCGTCGTAAGTCCTGCCGCGAACAGCGCCATCAGCGCGAGATAGACACCGCCGCCGAATGCAGCGCGCAGCACTCCGGGATCACCCGGACCGATCGCGTACTCCCCCATGAACATCTGCCCCACCACGAGCGCGGCGAAGCTGGTGACCAACCCGACGACCAGAGCCAGTCCGCCGATCACGGCCATCTTGGCCGTGTACAAGAGGCCTCGAACCGGAACAGCCGCCAGCGATGTCCGCAACGCGCCGTTCAGGAATTCCGTCGACACCGCGGTGGCGCCGAATCCTATCGCCGCGATCTGACCGAAGTTGAGTCCGTAGAAGGCGGAGAAGAGGGGATCACTGTCCGCTTCACGCGCCTCTGACTGTCCTACGGTGGCGAACACGAGAACGGTGACGGCGAGCGTGACGGCGAAAACCGCCGCAAGCGCACCCGTGACCGACCTCAACGATTTGATTTTGATCCATTCGGACCGCACCACTGCCGTTTTCGTCAGGGTCACAGCGCTCAGGCCTCCTTGTGGCTGGTCGGCGAGGGCATCGCCGCGAACTGCGCAGAGTTCGTGGTCAGATCGAGATAGGCCTCTTCCAAGCTCGGCCGTATGTCGCTGAGTTCCAGGAGCGGGATTCCCTCCGTCGCCGCGGTGGTCCCGATCTCCTCCGCGGTGGCCCCTTCGACGGTCCAACGTCCGTCCTCGCTCTCCTCGGGCGCGTAGCCCCTGCGGACCAGGACGTTCCGCAACCGCGTGGCTTCGCTGGTCCGCAGGCGAACGGACGGCCGGCTGCGGGAGTCGAGGAAATCCTGCATAGGGAGGTCGGCGAGGAGCCGGCCTCTGCCGAGGACGATCAGGTGATCGGCGAAGGAAGCGGTCTCGTTCATCAGGTGACTGGAGACCAGGACGGTCCGGCCGTCGCGCGCCATGCTGCGCATCAGCTCGCGGATCCAGATGATCCCTTCCGGGTCCAGTCCGTTCGACGGTTCGTCCAGCATCACCACGTCCGGCTCACCGAGCAAGGCTGCTGCGATGCCGAGCCGTTGCCGCATTCCGAGCGAGAACGACTTGATCCGGCGTCGCCCGACGTCCGCGAGGCCCGTTTCCTCGAGAACCGCCTCGACCCTGCGGCTCGCTATGCCGTTGCTCGTGGCGAGCGCCAGCAAGTGATCGCGAGCGGTGCGCGAGCCGTGTGCCGCACGGGCGTCGAGCAGAGCACCGACGCGGCGCAGCGGGTCGGCCAGCGATGTGTAGGGCCGGCCCGCGATCGTGGCTGTGCCGGCTGTGGGTCTGTCCAGTCCGAGCACGAGCCGCATGGTGCTCGACTTGCCCGCGCCGTTGGGGCCCAGAAAGCCCGTGACCCGTCCAGGCCTCACGGTGAAGGTGAGCCTGTCCACGGCACGTGTGCGGCCGTAATCCTTGGTGAGTGCGTGTACGTCGATGCTGGTCATGAATCGAGCATGGCTCTCGCCCCGCACCCGTGGCCTCCCTCCTCCGAGGGGATCGTCTCCCTCGGAGGAGGGAGCCGCTCACCGCCGGACGCTGACACGATGGCGGTCATGCGCCACTTTCTCGGACCGATCGCAGCGCCTGTCACCTACAGCCGCTGGCTGCATCTGCTCATCCCGGGTGCCGTCGTCAGCGTGTGGTTGTTCATTTCCATGGACACCCCGTGGGTGCCCTTCGTCCTTGCTGTGCCGGCCGGGCTGTTGCCGGTGTTCCGCCTGGCCGAGGGAGTACAGGCGCAACTACTCCTCACCCCCGCGGAGCGTGGCCGTCCCGATGCCTCGATCTCCGCCGCACCCAGCGCCACGTGGGCGGAGCGCTGGCGCACCGTGGCCTGGCTCCAGGTGCGGCTGCTGCTCGCCACAGCAGCCGGGTTCGCGACCGTATGGCTGCCTGCGACGACCTTCGACCTGGTCTGCGCCGCGGCGGGGGCAGGCACAGACATGGACTGGGTGGCCGGCCTGTTTCCGGCCCGATGGCTGTACTGGCCGGTCGCGCCGCTTCCGGTCCTGGTACTGCTCGGGTTGATCGTCCTGTGCGGTGAAGTGGCCACGGCTGCGGCCCGAGGGCTGCTGGGGCCGTCACCGGCCGAGCGGCTCACCGCGTTGGAGGAGCGCACGGAGCAGTTGCTGGAACGCAACCGGATAGCGCGCGAACTGCACGATTCGATCGGGCATGCCCTGACGGTCGCGGTGGTGCAGGCAGGGGCCGCCCGGACCGCGGGCGATCCGGATTTCACCGCGCGCGCACTCGCCGCCATCGAGGAGACGGGGCGCAACGCCCTGGACGATCTCGAACGTGTCCTGGGGGTGTTGCGGGAATCGGGCCCCGCCGCCAGCAGGCGTCCGACCCTGGTCGAGGCTGATCGGCTGCTGGAATCGGCCCGCGGTTCCGGGGCGAAGATCGACGTCGCGATGACGGGCCCGCTGGAGCTGGTGCCCGGCCCCGTCTCCCGGGAGGGGTACCGAATCCTGCAGGAGTCGCTGACCAATGTGCTCCGTCATGCCGGCGCTGTTCCCGTACGGGTGAGGCTCGCCGTGGTGCGCGAACGGCTGGAGCTGGAGGTGACCAACCCTCTCGGCGGGTCCCCGCACAGCAGGGGCGGCGGCAGCGGGCTGAGAGGCATACGGGAGCGGGCCGCGCTACTGGGCGGCGAAGCCGTGACCGGACCGTACGAAGGGGAATGGAGGGTGCACGTGAGCCTGCCGATGGACCACATACGCTGACCGGATGCCGGTTACCGTTCTTCTGGTCGACGACGAACCCCTCGTGCGTGCTGGACTGCGCGCGGTCCTGGAGGCGCAGCCCGACATCGAGGTGGTGGGTGAGGCCGCCGACGGTGCTGCGGTGATCCCCCTGGTGCGCCAACTGCGCCCCGACGTCGTGGCGATGGATGTGCGCATGCCCCTCATGGACGGCATCGAAGCGACCAGGGCGGTTCTGCGCACCGTGACCGACCCACCGAAGATCCTGGTGGTGACGACGTTCGAGAACGACGAATACGTCTACGAGGCCCTGCGCGCCGGTGCGGACGGATTTCTGCTCAAGCGGGCCCGGCCGACCGAGATCGTGCATGCGGTGCGGCTGGTGGCGGAGGGCGAGTCGCTGTTGTTCCCCGCTGCGGTCCGGCAGCTAGCCGCTGATTACGGCACGACCGAGGCGCGGGCAGCGATGGACCGAGCTGCGCTCACGGAGCGTGAAGCGGGGGTGCTGCGTCTGATGGCGCAAGGGCTGTCCAACGCGGAGATCGCCGCGCAGCTCGTCGTCGGCGTGGAGACGGTGAAGACCCATGTCAGAGCGGTGCTGGCGAAGTTGGGAGCCCGGGACCGCACGCAGGCGGTCATCGCCGCCTATGAGTCCGGCTTCGTGGCTCCCCGCTGAGCCGAGGCCCCACACGGCGCCATGGCTCGCTCCGCTTGCCATTGTGCGGGGGCCGGTCGCCGCAGTGGGGACCAGCGAGTACGATCCGGCAGACACGCGCACGACCTGGGAGGACACACCGTGAGTCGGCTGACCGGTGGGGACCCGTCTCTGCTGCGGCGGATCAATTCCGCTGTGGTGCTGCACGCCCTGCGAGGGGCTGACTCACCCACGCTCACCGACCTGACCCGGATCACAGGTCTGTCGCGCCCCACGGTCGAAGGCGTCGTGGAAGGGCTCTTCGCCGCCGGTCTGGTGGTCGAGGCTCTGCCCGACGAGAGCGGCACCCGGCGGCAGGGGCGTCCCGCCCGGCGGTTCAGGTTTCGTGCGGAGGCCGGCTATCTCCTGGGCGTCGAGATCGGCCCGCACCGGGTCTCCGCTCTCCTGTCCGGGCTGGACGGCCGGATCATCGGCGCGGGGTCGCGTGACGTCTCCGAGACGGCCTGCGCGGACGACCGGCTCGACTCGGTCCGAGCCATGATCGCCGATGTGCTGCGTCGCGCCGGGGTGCAGCGGAGCAGCCTGCGGGCGGTCGGGGTGGGCAGTCCGGGCATCGTCGAGGCGGACGGGACCGTCCGGCTCGGTACCGCGCTGCCGGACTGGACCGGCCTCGCGCTCGGCGACAGACTGCGGCGGTCCTTCCGATGTCCGGTCCTGGTGGAGAACGACGCCAACGCGGCAGCGGTGGCCGAGCACTGGAAGGGAGCCGCTACCGAGTCCGACGACATCGTCTTCGTCCTGGCGGGTCTCAGTCCGGGCGCCGGATCGCTGATCGGCGGGCGGCTGCACCGCGGGTTCGGCGGTGCGGCCGGGGAGATCGGCGCGCTGCACCTGCTCGGCCGCGATGTCACTCCGGAACATCTGCTCTCGACGACGGACACCCCGCTGGACCCTCTGGACGAGCAGGCCGTGGCCGCCGTGTTCGCCAAGGCCAAGCACGGGGACGCCGGGGCACAGGCCGCGGTCGCTAGGTTCATCCAGCGGCTGGTGCACGATGTGGCCGCTCTGGCGCTGGCGCTCGACCCGGAGCTCGTCGTGGTCGGAGGGTGGGCCGCCGGCCTGGACGGTGTCCTCGATCCGCTCCGCGACGAACTCGCCCGCTACTGCCTGCGTCCCCCTCGGGTGGCCCTGTCGCTCCTGGGAGAGGCCGCCGTCGCCACAGGAGCACTCCGCTTGGCGCTGGATCACGTCGAGGAACAGCTCTTCGCCGTGGAGGGAACGGTGACCACCCGTCGATGAACGACGGGGGTCACGAGCTGCGGGCGGGGCGGGGACGGGGCGACGAGCGGCAGCACGGCCACGGGCTGCCGGCTGCTGAAGACGTCGGCGTGCTTACGCGAACACCTGAGGCAGGCCCGGACACGCGTGTCTACGCCGCAACTTCACCTGAGTGCCCACGGTCCGAAGGACGTTGCTGCGCAGCTCACCTGGGTGCCCTGGGCACGGAACCACACGTCCAGGCCTCAGAGCCGCCCCACGGGCCGGTCTGAAGCTGTCACGCCGGCAGGCCCAAACTGTCCAGCGGCTCGGTCTGAGAGCGGAAGGACAGTACTGGAGTATCTCGCTGCGCAGGTCCCACCTCACGTGCGAGCCGCGCGTGTGCCGTCCTCCGACGTCAGCTGCGCAGTCGCGCGTGTACCGGCTTCAGGAGGCCTGGCGCTCCTGCTCCTCGTGGCTGATCTCCAGTGCTCCGGAGTCACCGAACGTGAGACGGCAGGTGTCGGCCCGGTAGGTGGCGACGGAGACAGCGGCCGTTCCGGCGGCGGCGAAGTACCGGGTCGTGACCACGAGTACCGGTGCCCCCGGAAGCCTGTCGAGCTCCTTGGCGTCGTCAGCGCGCGCCGACCCGAGCTCCACCGAGCGGTCCTGGCCTTCGAGGCCACGGCGGTGCAGCTCACGCATGACGCTCCGGGCCCGGGCGGGCCCGGACGGCGCGTCGATCGCCGACAGTTCGGGCACGGACGCTGCGGGAACATACAACAGTTCGGCCGCCACAGGCTGTCCATGGGTGACCCGGATACGGCGTACGACGTGCACCAGTTCGTCGGCGTCCACGTCGAGAACAGCGGCAACCGATGCCGGGGCGGTGGCGCTGACGCACTCGACGGGCTGCCATGCCTCGTCCGACTCCCCGCCCGCCCAGCCGTGCTGAGCCGTGGCAACGGCCACTCCGACGCGCGGAGGGGCCACGGTCGTACCGACGCCCCGGCGTCGCTGCAGCCGGCCTTCGAGCTCCAGCTGTTCCAGAGCCTGGCGAAGCGTCGCGCGGGCGACGCCGAAGCGCGCGGCGAGTTCGCGTTCGTTGGGCAGAATCTCTCCGACCGCGAAGTCCGAGTCGAGTGCCTCACTGAGCACGGTCTTGAGGTGCCAGTACTTCGGCTCCTGCACCGATTCCAGCTGCGTGGTCCCCACCCTGTCCTCGCAATCGCTCGGCGGCTTTTCCGCGACGTTATTTATTAAAGGTTCCTGCCTTAACGTTCAGACCATAGGACGGCGCAGGACCTTGGTCAAGACCAATCCTCACCCGTGACAGAGCGGAACGGCTCACTGCCGCAGAGCGTTCACGGGACGTTCGTGCGCCCGTGAGGCCAGGCAACACCGAACCGTCGCGGCCCACGGTCGGCTTCCCGGTGACGAGCACACCGCCCCTCTGTCAGGGCCTCCCGGTAGCGTGCGGGCGACCCCGATCCGACTCTCCTCCAGGAGCAGCACCGTGGACATCCTGCTCATCGCCGGCCTGTGGCTCGACAGATCCGTCTGGCGCGACGTCGTACCCGAACTGACCGCGCTCGGCCACCGCCCCGTGGCGCTCACCCTCCCGGGCCAGGGCGACGGCAACAGTTCCGCGACACTCGACGACCAGCTTTCGGCAGTACTCGCCGCAGTGGACGCCGCGCCTCAGAAGCCGCTGGTGGCAGGGCACTCCGCAGCGGCCACCCTGGCCTGGATGGCCGCCGACGCACGACCGGAGAAGGTGGCCAAGGTCGCCTTGATCGGCGGCTTTCCCTCCACCGATGGGCAGGCGTACGCCGATCACTTCGCGATCGAGGGCGATGCCATGCCGTTTCCGGGCTGGGCTCCCTTCGAGGGCGCGGACGCCGCCGACCTGGACCAGCAGGCCCGGGACCGCTTCTCGTCCGCCGCCATTCCCGTCCCCGAGGGCGTCGCACGGGGAGTCGTGCGACTGACGGACGAGCGCCGCTTCGGCCTCCCCGTGGTGGTGGTCTGCCCTGAGTTCACTCCCGCCCAGGCAGAGGAGTGGGTGGCCGGCGGCGAGAGTCCCGAACTCGCCCGCGCCACCCACGTCGAGTACGTGGACCTCGAGTCGGGCCACTGGCCGATGTTCACCCGCCCCCGGGAGCTCGCCGACGTCCTGGCGAAAGCCGCCTCGTCGTAGCCGGCCGGACGTGGGCGCCCGGACGCCGCTACGACGTGACGGATGTCCGGGCCGGCATGCGGGCGGATGCCCGCAGGTGGGTGGGCGGGCAGCCGGTCCGGCAGGTGGACGAAGGGCAGTCGGGCGAGTGGTCCCGTAGTCGGAGGCGCGGCCGAACCACCGCACCGGACGAGGAGGAAGACCGGAGGCAGGGGCTCAGGCAGGGACCGAACCACGCAGAACCAGCCCGAACCGAGCAGAACCGGCCCGAACCCCCGCAGAATCGCACGGACGGCGCCACCCGCCATCAGTCGACCGCCAGCGCACCCAGTTTCTCCGGGTTACGGAGGATGTAGACGCACTGGATGATCCCGCCGTCGATCTCCGCCTGCACGACCGTGTCCGCCTTGCCGTCCACGCTGAAGACCAGCGCCGGGGCGCCGTTGACCTCCAGCATCCGGACGTCCAGCGTCCCGCGCCAGTCCTGCCCGACGGCGACGAGAAAGCGGCCCACCTTGCGCGCGGTCTCGATGACCCGCCGGGGTGCCTTCGCGTTGCCCCCGCTGTCACTGACCAGCCGCACATCGGGTGCCAGCAGGCTCAGCATCTGCTCCAGGTCTCCCCCGGCCGCTGCGGACAGGAAGCGCTCCGTGAGATCGCGCCGGACGGCAGGATCCACGTCGTACCGCGGCTTGCGCTCCTCCACATGGCGCTTCGCCCGACCGGCCAGCTGGCGCACCGCCGCCTCCGACCGGTCCAGGGTGGCGGCGATCTCCGCATAGGGGAAGCCGAAGGCCTCGCGCAGGACGAAGACGGCACGCTCCAGCGGGGATAGTGACTCCAGCACGACGAGCACGGCGAGGGACACGGACTCGGCGAGCACCACACGCTCCGCCGAGTCCGGCACCGTCGTGCCGAAATCGGTGACCACGGGTTCCGGCAGCCACGGCCCCACGTACGCCTCGCGGCGGGACCGCAGGTGGCGCAGCCGGTCGATGGCCAGGCGCGTGGTGGTCCGCACGAGGAAGGCCCGCGGCTCCCGCACGTCCCCCCGGTCCGCGGACGACCAGCGCAGCCACGCCTCCTGCACGACGTCCTCGGCGTCGGCGACACGGCCGAGCATGCGGTAGGCGACCCCGGTGAGGACGGAACGGTGTTCTTCGAAGACGTCGGTCACGGTGTCGGCAGTCACCGCCCCATCCCAGCCGACGCACCCCATGGTGTCCAGCGGAATCGCGCTCCCCCTGACCCGGGAACGCTCCGAGGTACTCACCCCTTGAACTGCAAGCTACTCGGCGGTAATCATTGTCGACGGACAGTCCCGTTCTCTCCTTGTCCGGCCCGCAGATCGTCCCGAGGAGCAGCATGCCCACCACGGTCTCGTTCGCAGTCGACTCGCCCGCCGGCCGTCGCGTCGTCAGAGTCGCGTACGAACGCCGCGGCTCCGGTGAGCCGTTGGTGCTGCTGCACGGCATCGGTCATCACCATCAGGCGTGGGAGCCCGTCCTGCGCATCCTGGCGGCCGAGCGGGACGTCATAGCCGTGGATCTCCCCGGGTTCGGCGCCTCGCCGGCACTGCCGGACGGTCTCGGGTACGACCTGCACACCCTGGTCCCGCTCCTCGGCTCGTTCTTCGAGACGCTCGGCCTGGTTCGCCCGCATGTCGCAGGCAACTCGCTGGGAGGGCTGATCGCGCTGGAGTTGGGCCGGCGAAGCCTGGTTCGTTCGGTGACTGCCCTCTCGCCCGCCGGGTTCTGGACACAGGGTGAGCGCCGCTACGCCTTCGGGGTGCTGCGTGCGATGCGCGGAGCGGCGCTCACGATGCCGATGCCCCTGATCCAGCAGCTCTCGAAGAGCGCTCCCGGGCGTACAGCGCTGACGAGCACCATCTACGCCCGGCCCGGCCGCCGTTCACCCGGCGCGGTCGTGTCGGAGACCGTCGCCCTCCGCGAAGCCACCGGTTTCCGCCAGACACTGGAGGCCGGTCTGTCCGTCGCGTTCACCGACGACGTGCCCGAGATTCCCGTCACGGTCGCCTGGGGTACCAAGGACCGTCTGCTCCTCCGCCGCCAGGGTGTCCGGGCCAAGCACACCATTCCGGGGGCCCGCCTCGTGCGCCTGCCCGGCTGCGGCCACGTTCCGATGAACGACGACCCGGCCGCCGTGGCCCGGGTCGTCCTTGACACCAGTCGTCCACGAGGCGGGGCGCTTCCGCCCGAGGACGCCTGATCCGAGCACGACCCCCAGACCCACCAAGAGGCTCCCCGCGCCCTGGCCGATGCCGTACGTCCCTGTGCCCACCAGGGGCGCGGTCAGCGCGGCCGACACGGGGATGAGCCCCGAGAAGAGTGCGGCGCGCTCGGCACCGATACGCCGCATCCCGCTGTACCAGCACACGAAACCGATCACCGTGACCACGGCCGCCTGCCAGAACAACGCGACCGCTTCCGTGGGCGTGGGGACCCGCAGAAAGCCTCCCCCGTCGAGCAGTACGCCCAGTAGCGCGGACTGCACGGCTGCGACGGCGCACACGGCCGCGGACAGCGACTTCGGCCCGAGACGGCGCAGCAACGGCACGGCCAGGACCGCGAAGCCGACCTCTCCCGCCAGCGCGCCCACCGAGTAGAGGATGCCTGCCGGGTCGGTCCGGCCCCACCCCTGGACCGTGAACGCTCCGGCGGCGACAAGGCCGGCGGCCCGGAGAACCCCGGCGGTCGGCCTGCGCCCTTCCATGGCGGGCACGAGGACTCCCACGACGATGGGCGCGCATCCGACGAAGACCCCCGGAACCGCCGGCTCCGCCGTACGTTCGGCAGCCAGGACGGCCAGATTGAACCCGACCATCCCGATGGCCGCGAGAGCTCCCAGCCTGCCCCACTCCCGGCCTGTGAGCGCCCGCGGAGCAATCGTCCCCCCTCTGTCTCCCCGGTCGAGGAACGGCAGGAGCAGCAGGGCCGCGAGGCCGTACCGCAGTGCCTGGCCACCGGCGTACGGATAGTCGCCGAGCACGCTGTTGGCGGTGAAGGAGGCTCCGACCAGGGTGCAGGCGAGAGCGGCGAGCAGGGATCCGCGCAAGGAAGTTGCGTTCATGCGGACGACGCTAGATTTCCCGGCGGACCCGCTTAAGGTCCACTTCCATGACGTCTACGGGGACCAATTCGCAGCCCAGCACTCCCGCGACGGGGGACGGCCCGCCCGCGTCGGCCGCATGGGAGCTGCTGCTCCCCGCCGTGTCCGCGCCCCCACGCCGACGTGGTCGGGCCTTGCAGTCGGCCCTGCGCGAGGCCGTGCGTTCGGGGCGGCTCCCGGCCGGAACGCGTCTGCCCGCGAGCCGGGAACTCGCCGCCGATCTCGGGGTGTCCCGCGGACTGGTGACCGAGGCCTACGAGCAGCTCACAGCGGAGAGTTACCTGCGCGCAGGCCGGGGCGCGGGCACCTGGGTGAGCGACGCCGTGCGCCCCTCCGCCGGGAGGGCGCGGAACCTTTCACCGCGTGCGCCCGGCACGCGGGTGGACTTCCGTCCGGGCACCCCGGATCTGTCGCTCTTCCCGCGGAGCGCCTGGGCCTCGGGGCACCGCGCCGCCCTGGACCGGATGCCGCACGGCGCTCTCGGTTACCCGGACCCGCGAGGCCTCCCGGAACTGCGCACGGCGCTCGCCTCCCTGCTGACCAGGCGCCGCGGGGTGGTGGCCGATCCGGAACGGGTGGTGGTGTGTTCGGGAGTGGCCCAGGCGACGACACTGCTCGGCTTCGTCCTGCGCGGACGCGGTGAGACAGCGGTCGGCGTCGAGGACCCCGGAAGCCCTGAGCACGCCTCCCTGTTCGGCTCCACCGGACTGACCACGGCCGCGCTCCCGCTCGACGGCGACGGTCTCGCCATGGGACCACTGCTGAGTTCCGGCGTCCGCGCCGTGGTCACCACACCGGCTCATCAGTTCCCCACCGGCCTCGCCTACTCCGCCGAGCGACGCGGCGCGCTGCTCGACTGGGCCCGGGAGACGTCGGGGGTGATCATGGAGGACGACTACGACGGCGACTTCCGCTACGACCGGGCACCGGTGGGGGCGCTGCAGGGTCTGGACCCGGAACACGTGGTGTACACCGGCTCGGTCAGCAAGTCCCTCGCGCCCGGCCTGCGGCTCGGCTGGCTCGTCGCACCGGCGTCGATGACCGACGAGATCGTCGCGCGCAAGCGGACGATGGACCTCGGCAATCCCTCCCTCGACCAGGCGGTGCTCGCCGACTTCGTCACCGGCGGAGGGTACGACCGTCAACTGCGTCGTTGTCAGCGCGCGTACAGGGAACGCCGGGACGCCTTGACGGCTGCGCTCGCCGCGCACTTCCCGGGGGCCGAGGTCAGCGGGATCTCCGCCGGCCTGCACATCATCGCCCGGTTGCCCCGGCGGTACGGCCCGCAGGACGTCTTCCTGCGCCGGGCGGCCGAGGCGGGTGTCGCGCTGCGATCGCTGGACTCGTACGCGGCAGCAGCTCCCGGCGGGACCGAAGGCACCAGCGGGACCGAAGGGCCCACAGGCACCCCAGCCGCGCGAGGCGCCACAGGAACCGCGGGAACCGCGGGAACCGCGGGAACCCCGGTCACCGGCAGCGGCGACCAGGACGCAGGGACCGGCACGGTCCGGCTGGTACTCGGATACGCGCATCTGGCCCCCTCCGCCATCGAGCGCGGCGTGCGCCTTCTGGCGGACGCGGTCCAGGCGCAGGGGCGGCGCGACCGTTGTTCACCTCCGGTTGGGGTGGCCGCTGCCACCGGCGACTAGGTATGGGTGCGCAAGAAGCCTGTACGGAAACGCCGTTCCGGCAGCCACGCTCGCCCTTGGAGGCGCATCGATGTCGAACCGTCCCCGCATCCCGGCCCCGGGCCGCCGCACCGTGCTGCGCGGCTCGCTCCTGGCCTCGGCCGCGACCGTCGTGCCCGCGACGCTCACCAGCGCGCCCGCGTTCGCGCTGTCCGGCCGCCCGAGCGCGTCGTGGGGCGTACAGGTCGGTGACGTGACGGCCTCGTCCGCCCTGGTGTGGGTACGTTCCGACCGCCCCGCCCGAATGGTGGTCGAGACGTCCGCGACCGGCTCCTTCCGCCGCGCCCGCAGGTGGCACGGCCCGCTGATCGGCGCTCTCACGGACTTCACCGGCACGACCCCGCTGTACGGGCTGCCGGCCGGCGAGCAGGTGCACTACCGCGTCATCCTCGAGGACCCGCACGACCCCCGCCGTACCGGCAAACCGGTCCACGGCACCTTCCGCACCGCTCCGGCCACCCGTCGGGACGGGGTGCGGTTCCTCTGGTCCGGCGACATCGCGGGCCAGGGATGGGGCATCAACCCGGACATCGGCGGCTACCGGGTCTACGACGAGATGCGCCGCCTGGACCCGGACTTCTTCCTCTGCAGTGGCGACAACATCTACGCGGACGGGGTGCTCGAACCCAGCGTGGCCCTGCCCGACGGGCGGATCTGGCGCAACATCACGACGCCGGAGAAGTCGAAGGTCGCCGAGACGCTGGACGAGTACCGCGGGAACTTCCGGTACAACCTGCTCGACGACAATCTGCGGGCGTTCAACGCGCAGGTCCCCTCCATCATCCAGTGGGACGACCACGAGGTACGGAACAACTGGTATCCCGGGCAGATCCTCGACGACGCCCGGTACACGGAGAAGAACATCGACCTGCTGGCCGCGCGTTCGATGCGGGCCTTCCGCGAGTACTTCCCGGTTCCGACGCTGCAGGGCTCGCCGGAGGACAGGCGTATGCACCGCGTCGTGCGCCACGGGCCGCTGCTGGACGTGTTCGTCCTGGACATGCGGTCGTTCCGCGACGCCAACTCCCCCAACCGGCAGCCCGACGACACCACGGGCATCCTCGGTGCCGAGCAGCTGCGCTGGCTCAAGCGCGAGCTCTCGCGATCGCGTGCGGTGTGGAAGGTGATCGCCGCCGACATGCCGATCGGGCTGGTGGTCCCCGACGGTGCCACGGACTTCGAGGCGATCGCGCAGGGCGATCCGGGCGCGCCGCTCGGACGGGAGCTGCAAATCGCCGAACTGCTGCGCCACATCAAGCACCAGCGGATCACCGGCACGGTCTGGCTGACCGCCGATGTGCACTACACCTCGGCTCAGCACTACGCCCCCGAGCGCGCGGCGTTCAAGGACTTCGCACCGTTCTGGGAGTTCGTGTCCGGGCCGCTCGCCGCCGGAGGCTTCCCGGCCAACGCGCTGGACGGGACGTTCGGGCCCGAGCGTGTCTTCGTCCGGGCACCGGACCGGGCGAACGTGTCCCCGATGGAACAGCCTCAGTTCTTCGGGGAGGTGGACATCGACGGCGGGAGCGGCGAACTGACCGTGCGGCTGAGGGCCCAGGGCGGCACGGTCCTGTTCTCCAAGGTGCTACAGCCGGGGCGTACCGGACAGTGACCGCAGGCGGTCCCACAGCGCCGCCCCGTCCTGCCCCACACCTGACCGGATCGGCTCACACCCCGTGACCGGAAGGGCGTACACGGCGAGGCCGGACGGCTCCGGACCGAGCCGGCGGCCTCGGGCACAGGCGAAAAAAGCATTGAAGACGACCAGACCCACACGTAACCCATCGGTCACAATCCGTTCGTGATCAGGCAACACCGCTCGGTCACAGTAGGGACATGACTGATGTGACATCCGCGAAGAGTGCCCGCCGTCCGCACCACTGGCGGCGGGACCTGATCGAGCTGGCGGCACTGTTCACGGCCGTGGCCGTGGCCGACGCGATCGCCAATCTGATCGGGCACCAGCCCGACGGCCCCTATCTCCTCGGTGCCTCGGCCGTGGCCCTGGTGGCCACGGCCGCGTTCCACACATGGTGGGCACGCAGGCACAGTCACGCCCCGCCGCCGGATACCGGCGCCGGTACGGAGGGCGGGTCCCCGTCCGCCGACGCCGGTGCCGATGAGGTGAGCGAAACGGTGCTGTGGCGGATGCGGACGACCGTACGGGACGCCCCCGGCACTCTGGCCGCCCTGTGCATCGCCCTCGCCCGCCACCGGATCGACATCCTGACTCTGCAGACCCACCCGCTGGCGGAAGGCACCGTCGACGAATTCCTGCTGCGTGCCCCGGCGACGCTGCCGGCCCAGCAGCTGACCCGGGAGATCTCCGCCGCGGGCGGCTCCTCGACCTGGATCGAGCGCGCGGACGCCCACGACCTGGTGGACACGCCCACCCGGGTCCTCGGCCTCGCCACACGGACCGCGCTCGACGCCGCCGAGCTCCCCCTCGCGCTGCGTCAGCTCCTCGGCCGGTGCACCATCCACTCGTTGCCGGCCCTCTCCGTGACCGGACGCCCCACCGGGGAGAGCGCGCCGGTGGAAGGCGTCCTGGAGGACACGGTGATGCGGCTGCGCGACCCCTCGGGCGGCGTGATCACCGTGGAGCGGCCGTATCTTCCCTTCACCCCGACCGAGTTCGCCCGCGCCCGTGCCCTGGTCGAGCTCGACACCCGGCTCGGTCCGCGCGTCCCGCGCAGCGAGGACGTACTCACGCTCCCCGAGGGCAACGAGATCACCGTCCGCCGCGCGGACCGTACCGATCTCGGTGCCGCCCGCGCCATGCACGACCGCTGCTCCGACCGCACCCTCGGTCTCCGCTACCACGGTCCGGTCCGGGACGCCGACCGCTATCTGGACCACCTGCTGAGCCCGCGCTTCGGCCGCACACTCGCCGTGCAGACGGCCTCCGGCCGGCTGGTCGCGCTCGGCCACCTGCTCTGGGACGGGGACGAGACCGAGGTCGCCCTGCTCGTGGAGGACGACTGGCAGCGCCGTGGTATCGGCTCCGAGCTCCTCGGCAGGCTGGTCACTCTGGCTGTCGAGGCCGGTTGCGACAGCGTGTACGCCGTGACGCAGGCCCACAACACCGGCATGGTCGCGGCCATGCGGGCGCTCTCGCTGCCGCTCGACTACCAGATCGAGGAGGGCACCCTCGTCATCACCGCCCGGCTGAACCCGTCGGCCTCGCAGCCGGCGGACGGGTCCGTGGCGCCGGTGTCCCTGCCGCAGCCGCAGGCCGGACAGGCACAGCAGCTTCGTCGCTGAGCGCCTGGCACAGGTCGGCCCAGAGGTCCTCGACGTCCTCCAGGCCGACCGACATACGCAGCAGACGGTCGCCGACCCCCGCGGCCCGCCGGTCTCCTTCAGCCACGATGCGGTGGCTGATGGAGGCCGGGTGCTGGATGAGCGTGTCCACGCTGCCGAGGCTCACGGCGGGAGTGATCAGCCGGACGGCGGAGATGATCCTGTGGGGGTCCCCGAAGACCTCGAAGGACACCATCGCGCCCCCCACCTCCGGGTAGTGGACCCGGGCGATGCGGGGATCGGCGGAGAGCCTGCGGGCCAGTTCCGCGGCGGAGGCCGAGGCGGCCCGCATCCGTACCGGCAGCGTGGACAGGCCGCGCAGCAGCAGGTAACCGGCCATCGGATGCAGGACGCCCCCGGTCGCGAAGCGCACCTGCCGCAGGGTGGCGGCGAACTCCTCATCGCAGGCGACGACTCCGCCCATGACATCCCCGTGGCCACCGAGGTACTTGGTGGCGCTGTGCAGCACGATCCGGGCGCCGTGTTCGACGGGCCGCTGGAGCACGGGTGTCGCGAAGGTGCTGTCCACCAGCAGCGGCACGGATCCGCAGGAGTGCGCGACGGCTCGGATGTCGATCTCGGCCAGCGTCGGATTGGCGGGCGTCTCGACCATCACCAGACCGGTGTCGGGCCGGATCGCCTCGGCGATGCCCGCCGGGTCCGTCCAGGTCACCTCGGTACCCAGCAGCCCGGCGCCCAGAAGGTGGTCGCTGCACCCGTAGAGGGGGCGCACCGCGACGACATGCCGCAGGCCCAGGCTCGCGCGGGCCAGCAGCACCGCGGTGAGCGCCGCCATTCCGCTGGCGAAGGCGACGGCGCTCGCGGTGCCCTCCAAGCGGGCGAGGGCCGTCTCGAAGCGAGCCGTCGTCGGGTTGTCCAGCCGTGCGTAGACCGGCGGGCCGTCCGGCCTGGCTCCGGTGGTGGCGAAGGCGTCGATACGCGCGGCCTCGCCCTGCGAGTCGTACGAGGGGTAGGTGGTGGACAGATCGATCGGCGCGGCGTGCAGCCCGAGAGAGGCGAGGTCGTCGCGTCCCGCGTGCACGGCTTCGGTGGCGAGCGCCCTGGACCGGAAGGGTGCCGGGGGTGTCGGTGAGCTGGCTTCGGTGTCCATGGCAGCCAGCTTGAACATCGACCGGGCGTCCATGCCCTCATGCCGTGCTACGTTCGCCGAATGCCTGAATCCGTCGCTCTCGATCCGGTCGATCTGCACATTCTGCGATTGCTCCAGAACGATGCCCGGACGACGTACCGGGAGCTCGCCGCCGAGGTCGGGGTGGCCCCCTCGACCTGCCTGGACCGGGTGGCGCGGCTGCGTCGCTCGGGGGTGATCCTCGGGCACCGGCTGAGGCTCGACCCGGCGAAGATCGGGCGCGGTCTGGAGGCGCTGCTGCTGGTGCAGGTCCGCCCGCACCGCAGGGAGCTGATCGGTCCGTTCGTCGAGCGGATCCGGGCGCTGCCGGAGTCCCGGGCGTTCTTCCACCTCACGGGGCCCGACGACTATCTGGTGCATGTGGCCGTGGCCGGACCGGCGGATCTGCAGCGTCTGGTGCTGGACGAGTTCACGTCCCGCCGGGAGGTGGCGCGCGTGGAGACGCGGCTGATCTTCCAGCAGTGGGAATGCGGCCCGCTCCTGCCGCCCTCGGCGGAGGCGCGGACGCAGGTCGGGGCCCCGGAGCCGCCACCCGGTCCCCCGGCGCCGTAACGGCCCCGGCCCTGACGGGAAGTCGATTCCCCGTGACGAACAGGCCGTCGCCGTACGAGGATGTCCATATGTCAGACACTTCGAGCAGCGCACTGCCGCGCCAGGTCGCCGACGCGTACGTCGACGCATACATCGAACTCGACCCCATCACCGGTACCTACCTCGGTGTCGCGGAAAGCTCCCGCCGGCTGCCCGATTTCTCGCCCTCCGGTCAGGCCGCGTCGGCCGACCTCATCCGCCGCACCCTCGTGGAGCTCGACGCCGCGGAGAAGGTGCCGGGGGCGGAGGCCGAGGAGGAGAAGCGGTGCGCGAGGCTGCTGCGGGAACGCCTGACGGCCGAACTCGCCATCCACGAAGCCGATGAGGGCCTGCGAGCCGTTTCCAACATCCACTCCCCGGCCCACAGCATCCGGGAGGTGTTCACCGCGACACCGACCGCGACGGACGAGGACTGGTCGGCGGTCGTGGACCGCTTGCGTGCCGTACCCGCCGCGCTGGAGGGATATCGCGCCTCGCTCGCTCTCGGGCTGGAGCGCAGGCTTTACGCCGGCCCGCGCCCGACGGCGACGTTCGTCGGACAGCTGGGCACCTGGGCAGAGGGCGAGGACGGCGGTCCGGGGTTCTTCCAGGACTTCGTGGCCGAGGGGCCGGACTCGCTCCGCACGGAGCTGGACGAAGCCGCCGCACAGGCGGCCGCCAGCCTCCTGGCGCTGCGTGACTGGATGAGGGACGTGTACGCCCCCGCCGTCGAGGGCTCCCCCGACACCGTGGGTCGCGAGCGCTACGCCCGCTGGTCGCGCCAGTTCAACGGTACGGATCTGGATCTGGACGAGGCGTACGCGTACGGCTGGTCCGAATACCACCGGCTGCTGGCCGAGATGAGGACCGAGGCGGAGAAGATCCTTCCGGGCGCCGGACCGTGGGAGGCGCTCGCCCACCTCGATGTGCACGGCAAGCACATCGAGGGCGTGGACGAGGTGAGGGTCTGGCTGCAGGGCCTGATGGACGAGGCGATCGAGGCGCTCGACGGCACCCACTTCGAACTCGCCGAGCGTGTGCGGAAGGTGGAGTCCCGCATCGCCCCGGCGGGTGGCGCCGCCGCTCCGTACTACACCGGGCCGTCGGAGGACTTCTCGCGCCCCGGCCGCACGTGGCTGCCCACGATGGGCGAAACCCGCTTCCCGGTGTACGACCTGGTGTCGACCTGGTACCACGAGGGCGTGCCGGGCCACCATCTGCAGATCGCGCAGTGGACCCATGTCGCCGACAGCCTCTCGCGCTACCAGGCGTCCATCGGACACGTCAGTGCCAACGCCGAGGGCTGGGCACTGTACGCCGAGCGGCTGATGGACGAGCTGGGCTTCCTGCCCGACGCGGAGCGCCGGCTCGGCTATCTGGACGCGCAGATGATGCGTGCCTGCCGGGTCATCGTCGACATCGGCATGCACCTGGAGCTGAAGATCCCCGCGGACTCGCCCTTCCATCCCGGCGAGCGGTGGACGACGGATCTGGCCGAGGAGTTCTTCGGCAACCACAGCGGCCGGCCCGCCGACTTCGTGGAGAGCGAGCTGACCCGCTACATGTCGATGCCGGGGCAGGCCATCGGCTACAAGCTGGGCGAGCGGGCCTGGCTGCTGGGCCGGGAGAACGCCCGTAAGGCGCACGGTGACGCGTTCGACCTGAAGGCGTGGCACATGGCCGCCCTGTCCCAGGGTTCGCTCGGCCTGGACGACCTGGTGGACGAGCTGTCCAGGCTCTGATCCCGGGGTGCCGGGGACCGGTGGGCGCCCACCGGTCCCCGGTTCGCCCCTCACACGCCCGCCCGCCTCCGGCCCGAAGGACGAGTCCCGCATGACCACGCCCGGTTTCCTGTTCTGCCGCGACCCCCTGCGGCCCGGCGGTGCGGATCCCCAGTTCGCGCCCGAGGCGGCCGTGCTGCGGCGGGCCGGTGCGCGTGTGGTGCTGGTCGACCACGACGCGTTGCTCGCCGGGGACGCGGGGGCCGCCGTGGAGCGGGTGCCGCGCGGCTCGGGGGCCTACCGGTACCGGGGCTGGATGGTGCCCGCCGCCCGTTACGAGGAACTGGAGCGGGCTCTCGCCGCCCGTGACTGTGCTCTGGTCACGGACGCCGCCGCGTACCGCTCGGCCCATGAACTGCCCGGCTGGTACGCGGCGTTCGCCGGCCTCACGCCTCGTAGCGTCTGGCTCGCCCTTTCCCCGGAAGACCCGCTGCCGGACCCGTCGGTCTGGGCGGGCCTGGCCTCAGGTCTCGGCGCGGGTCCGGGCATCGTGAAGGACTTCGTGAAGTCCCGTAAGCACGAATGGCACGAGGCGTGCTTCGTCCCCGAGCTGACGGATGTGGAGCGGCTCGCCTCCGTCGTCGGCAGGTTCGTCGGACTGCAGGGCGAATTCCTGTCGGGCGGGGTGGTGTTGCGTGCCTACGAGCCCTTCGTCGCGGGAGGTGAGGCGCGGGTGTGGTGGGTGGACGGCGACCCGGTGCTGGTGACGGCCCACCCGGACAGCCCTGGCCAGGTGCCGGCGCCCGGTCTCGACGAGGTCGGCGAGGCCGTGCGCCGCCTCGGCTGCCGCTGGGTGACCACCGACATGGCGTTGCGCGAGGACGGGGCGTGGCGCGTGGTGGAGGTGGGCGACGGTCAGGTCAGCGGCCTGCCCGCGGGGGACGACGGCCGGGTTCTCTTCGACGCGCTCGTCGGCGGCGGGGTCGTCTGAGCCGCTCCGGCCCTGCCGGGTCTCGAAGGCGAGGCCCGCGCGCACCGATCAAGCCGAATCCGCCCGGCATCTCCTTCACCTGTGGCCGAGTTCGGTGAGTGCGAGCGCGGGGCGGGCCCCCGGTTGCAGCCCGGGGGCCCCTCCCGCGCCGCTCGGTCAGCCGCTGAGCGTGCCGGAGACCCGATGGCGGACCGCGGAGCCGTGACGCTCCTTCACCACTTCCAGCTGGGCGGGGATGCGCCGGCGCAGATCGCCGACGTGGCTGACGATGCCGACGCTGCGGTCGCGTTCGCGCAGTGAGTCCAGGACATCGAGGACCTCGTCCAGCGTCTGGTCGTCGAGGCTCCCGAATCCCTCGTCGATGAACAGGGTGTCCAGGCGTACGCCGCCCGCCTCGTCCGTCACCACGTCGGCGAGACCGAGTGCCAGTGCCAGGGAGGCGAAGAAGGTCTCGCCGCCGGAGAGGGTGGCCGTGTCGCGTTCGCGGCCCGTCCAGGAGTCGACGACGTGCAGGCCGAGGCCCGCCCTGCGTCCTCCGCTGCGCTCGTCGGAGTGGACCAGGGTGTAGCGGCCCGAGGACATCCGCTGGAGGCGGGCCGTCGCGGCGGCGGCAACCTGTTCGAGCCTGGCCGCCAGTACGTACGCCTCCAGCCTCATCCTGCGCTCGTTGTCGGCCGAGGTCCCCGCGGTCAGACCGGCGAGGCGGGCCACTCTCTCGTACTCCTGGCGCAGTGGCCCGAGTGCGCGTACGTCGTCCTCGACTCGGCGGGACAGCCGGTCGAGCTCCGCGCCGCGCTCACGCGCTGCCGAGTGCGCGGCAGCACTGTCGCGCAGCAGCCGCACGGACTGCTCGTACGCCGCCTGTGCGGCGTACGAGC
>Ga0247818_10000254_pt1 | contig 33035 bp, 32 predicted proteins | sample 13C_Glucose_Day1_FD_192424 | JGI IMG/M metagenome (GOLD analysis project Ga0247818, IMG submission 192424) | Soil microbial communities from agricultural site in Penn Yan, New York, United States - 13C_Glucose_Day1 | ecosystem: Environmental > Terrestrial > Soil > Agricultural land | place...
CTTGATCTTGATCCACCCGCCCCTTCGGGAGGCTGAGTGGAGGTGTTCATCCGGGGAGTGGCGCGCAGCGCCGTTCGACGCAGTCGAACACGCTGCATGTAGGTCGTCGCGAAGCCAACCTGCGGGCAGTGTCCCCGGATGGACACCGGAGCGAAGGAACCCCGAGCTTTAGCGAGGGGCCGGACGCCGGGGCGAGCCTTTTTGGGTACTTTTTTGGCGTTTGAAAAAAGTGCCTCGCCGTAAGGGCGAAACCCTGAGTAGCCGTTACCGCAGCAACGGATATGTACACGATCAAAGAATCCGAAAACCGCAACGAATATGTACACGATCGAACAACCCGCCACCCATGCCTACCCGTTACAATCGCCCCCCTCTCCAACGTCCCCAAGGAACCCCTATGTCCGGGCTTGAACTGTTTGCCGCCACCCTCGGTGTCATTGCCGTCTGGTTGACCGTCAAACAGAACCCCTGGTGCTGGCCAATCGGCCTGGTCATGGTGCTGCTCTACAGCTGGATCTTTTTTGAAGTGAAGCTGTATTCAGACATGCTGCTGCAAGTGATTTATGCCGCCTTGCAACTGTACGGCTGGTGGCAATGGACGCGCGCGGGCGAAACACGTCAAGGGCGGCAAATCAGCCAGCTCGATGGTCAATCCATAACGCTCAGCCTGGCCGTCGGCGCAATGGGTAGCCTGCTGCTGGGTGCTGCCATGGCCCACTGGACCGATGCCGCCCAACCCTGGCTCGATGCGGCGCTCACCGGTTTCAGCCTGGTAGCCCAAGTCTGGATGGCGCAGAAGCGCGTGCAATGCTGGCCACTGTGGATCACCCTCGACGTGGTTTTCGTCGGTCTTTTTGTCTACAAGGGGATGTACCTGACTGCCGGCCTCTACGCGCTGTTTTTGCTGATCGCCGTGCAAGGCTGGCGGGAATGGCGCGCCGACCCGGTATTGCGCACATGAAAGTCCTGGTACTCACCGGGCCCGAATCCAGTGGCAAGAGCTGGCTCGCGTCGCAGCTGCAAGCGCATTTCGGCGGCGTCCTGGTGGATGAATATGTCCGCTGGTTCATCGAGCAGAACACGCGCGACACCTGCCTGGCCGATATTCCCCATATAGCCCGCGGACAACTGCAATGGGAGGACGAGGCCCGTGCCCGACAGCCGCGGTTACTACTGCTCGACACTCACTTGCTGAGCAACATCCTCTGGAGCCAGACCCTGTTTGGTGACTGCCCTGCCTGGATCGAACAGGCATTGCTGGCCAGACGCTACGATTTGCACCTGCTGTTATCTCCCGAAAACGTCGCCTGGACGGATGACGGCCAGCGTTGCCAGCCCGAACTGGGTCAACGCCGGGCATTCTTCGATCAGACCCTCGCCTGGCTGGAGCACCATCGACAACCGGTTCAGGTGCTGCAGGGCGATTGGGCAGCCCGTCGCATCCAGGCCCTGAAGGCGGTTGAGCTCCTACTCGATTCCTGACTGTTTTTTGCGAATCCGGACGCGGCATTCCCCTGTTTTGGGGGGAAAGTGTCCATTTTTGAAACACCCCTCCGAGCTCAAACTCGCCATTTGAACGGCTTCATAATCTTTACACCTGCACTGTTAAGAAAATGAAACACATCGCCGTCAACCCTTGATCTAGAGCATCGCAACCACTTTGGCCTGATACAGGCACTTTGCACTGTCTCAGATTTGAAACAGTGCCCAACACGCCCCCTGTCGGCATAATTCGCAAGCTATTGAATTACCACGACTATCAAAAAGCGGCACAGCTTTCGCTCTATCCTTCATAACGCTGACAAGGTCCAGCTCGCAGAAGAAGGAAAAGTTGCCATGGGAACTTTCAACAACGGAATAACCCACCTCCTGCTGGTCGGATTCGCCACCTCGATACTCAGCTTCAATGTTCAAGCAGAAGGCAATGGGGTCATCGTGCTTAAACGTGACGTTCAGCCGGTGCACATCGGCCGCGACGGAGGCAAGGATCCCAACCCGACTGCTGTCAACGTCAATCCTTCTGAACGAGTCACCCGAAGCCTCAGCAATTCCGAGCTCAGCGATGGCGATTTCGCCAACGTCGCCAGCGGCTCCTCCATTGGCAACACCATCCCCCCAAATGGCTCAGGCATGCAAGGCCTCAACGTCATCACCAGCCCCAACGGCATGCCTGGCATGCGAGCAGCTAATGGTGGCGGCAGTGGCGGCGCGATTTCGGGAACCATCAATCGGGCAATGTCTTCCGGCCTCGCCCCCCTGAGCAAAATGGCCGGAGGCCAATGACATGACGCGCTCCCTGATCGTACTTGCTCTGCTGGGCTGCACCAGCGCCATGGCTGATTCCGGTGTTCGCGTGGTTAACAACGCCGACATTCACAACTCCGGCACTCAGTACAAAGGCAACTTCAACGTCAACCAGGCAGCCGGTGATCAACAGCAGCAAACCAACGTGCGTGCCATCGCCATCGGCACCGATGCGGGAGCGACGACCAGGGTCATCCAGGCAATCGACACGGCCGCCAACCCGTCGATGAACGCGAAAGCAACGATAAGTGGCAGCTCTTTCAGCAATGGCAACGGTGTACTGGGCGTCAACCAGAGTGCCGGGGCCAACAACCAAATGGCCAACGCAATGCGCATCAGCATCAGTGCCGGACCGCAAAGCGTCGACGATAGCGCCCTTTCTCAACAGAACGTGGCGTTGCAACCAAACTCGGGAGCAACTGGCATTCCAATCGGTAGTCGCCAGGTCGCTATCAGCGACCAGGCCTTCACCGGCAGCCGAGGAGTGATTCAGGTGAACCAGAGTGCCGGGGTGGGGAACCGCATGGCTAACACCCTGAGCATCCGGGTCTCTGACTGAGACCAAACGCAGTGCAATTAGAAAGCAAACACTTAACCAACTAATAAGCACGGAGAAACACCATGAAACCTACAATGGCTCTCAAACCACTGGTTTTCGCACTGGCAGCAGTAATGGCAATCGCGGCACAAGCAGGCGGTCGCGATGATGATCGCGGTCATGGCAATGGCCACGGCAATGGTCACGGCAACAACGGGCATGATCGCGGCCCAAGCTTTGACACACTGCTGTCACTCGGCTCCGGCGCCAAGGCTGCCGTGCTGGACGTGCAAAACAGCAATGGCAATACAACATCCAACTCAGGCACCGAGAACGACGCCAAAGGCAACAACTCGCTCAATGGTTCCAACGGCAACATGGGCGCCAACGTTGCAGCCGGTGACGGTAACCAGCAAGACAACGCCGCCGCACTGGCCACTTCCGACGAAAGCTTCATCTTCGGCTCCGCAACCGCCCTTTCTGCCGCGACTCAATACAACACCGGCAACTCTGCAAAAAACTACTCCAGTAGCAACAGCTCGACCCTCAACAACGCAGGCAACAACGGTTCCGGCAACATTGGCATGAACGTGGCTTCCGGCAGCTTCAACCAACAGAAAAACAACCTGGCCATCGCTGTATCGGGCGGCCGTGTAGCAACCGCGGCGGCGGCGGCCAACCAAAGCTCCACCGGGATGAATGTCGAAAACCATGGCACCCAGGTTTACAAGAAAGACACGCTCACAGGCACATTTACCGCTGGGGGTGCGTTTGTCGCAGCTGGCAAAGCGGTGTCCAGAGAGGATGACCATCACGGCAACGGCCATGGTTATGGCAACAAAGGTGGTCGTGGCGATGACGATGTCACCAAGTCTGATTTCGTCGCTGTCGGCGTATTCGGCCTGGCTGGCGTAACCACTGAACAAAAACTGACCCCAAATGGCTGGAAAGCCCCTGTAACCAACACTGCCACCATGTCGGGCTCGATGAACGGCTTCTCCGGCAACGGCGGCGCCAACGTAGCATCGGGTGTAGGCAACCAACAAAGCAACTCGCTGTCCATCGCTGCCGGCTGCAACGTCTGCCTGTAATCGCGATCGAAATAAAAGCCCCGGCAACGGGGCTTTTCCACAGTCCGCAAAGGCGTATCGATCATGCGTAAGACTGCCCTTTTCGCCCTGCTCTGCCTGTCTGGCCTGACTCAGGCCGCACAGATGCCGGTTGCCGCGCTACCTGGCGGCGTACTGGTCTACAAGGAAGTCCAGAGTTTGCGTGAGCGCAAGTTCAGCGACATCGTCGAACAAAAAACCGACTTCAGTTGTGGCGCTGCCGCACTGGCAACGGTGTTACGCCAGGCCTATTGGCTCGACGTCGATGAAGAGCACATCGTCAAAGGCATGCTGGTCAACGCTGACCAGGACCTTGTTCGTACCCAAGGTTTTTCCATGCTGGACATGAAGCGCTACATAGAAAGCATCGGCATGCGCGCCAGGGGTTACAAGATCCCACCTGAAAAGCTGGATGCAGTGACGATTCCGGTGGTGGTACTGATGGACATCCGCGGCTACAAGCACTTCGTGGTGATGCAGCGGGCAGACAAGGATTGGGTCTACATCGGCGATCCTGTCCTGGGTCACAAACGCTACGCCCATGATGACTTTATCAAAGGCTGGAACGGTATTGTCTTCGCTATCGTAGGTCCCGGTTATGACAAAACCAATGCACTACGCAGTCCACCGGAACCCCTGACAGCCAAGAACAAGCTGGATAACTTCAATCCGGTCAAAGATGCCGAATTGATGGATTTTGGTTTCATACAGAGCGACTTTTTTTAATCGCCCAAGATGATAGTGGGGCAGGATGCTCCGGGAGCAGCAGATGAAAACCTCATACTGGCTGGCCGCTGCCTGTCTGGCAGCGAGCGCTTCAGGTCATGCCAACGGATTCAAACCCATCGAAATAAACGACCATGAGCTCAGTGAGTTGCGCGGCCGTTATGTCATGCCGGGACGGATCATCAGTTTCGGTGTAGTCATGAGCAGTACCTGGCGTAATGCCAGTGGTGATTTGATCGGGGCAGCCACTTCGATGCAGATTCAGGCAGCCACCATAAAACCCGAATTCTACGTTTCAACCTTTGGCCAGTCCGGTGACGGCAGTACGCCCGGACAAGGCACCGGCAGCGTCATCGGCGGCGCCGGCTTGAACAGCGCGCAAGGGATCACCCAAAGCGTGCGCGCCGCCGGCGATGGCAACACGGCCTACAATAACGTCGCCATCGACGTCAAAGAGGCCAGGCATGCACCGGCCCTCAACCCTGGCCAGGGCCAGGTGTTGATGGGCGGGCAAACCATTATCGGCAGCAGTGCGGCCGGCACTGTGGCGGTTTCCGCCACCGGTGGCGGCATCCAGATGGCCATTCAGGCCAACAACAACCAGGGCTCGGCCATGCAGCAAGTTGCCCAAGGTGGCCTGCTGCAGAACACGCGGTTACTGGGTAGCAGCAATATGGTCAATAACCTGACTCAGCTTAATGTAGTGCTGAACAATAATGGCCCGAGCGCAGGCGCACTGGACTGCAACCTGACTCAACTTAACGCACTACGCAGTCTGGGATATTGAACTACGCTGAGTCTCGATCATTGGGCATTAAGGGACGGCTTATTTCATGTATCGATCAGTATCACTGCGCGCAGTAGTATGTTTGAGCACTTTATTTCCCGCGGCGATTTTGCAAGCAGCACCCGCATCGGATGTGGAGATTCTGAAACAGGAGCTTCTGGAGCTGAAGCAACGATACGAAGTACAACAAAAAGCACTGGCGATCCTCGAACAACGGGTCCGCCAGGTCGAAGATCAACCGGCAACCGAGCAACCCAAACGCCTGGCCAAGTCGCCAGCCGACCTCAGAGGCAATTCACAAGTCGCGACCGGTACCGGTGCCGCGGCGGCTTCAGGGGGTGCAGCCGGGGGCGGCGGCAGTTCCTATGGGCAATCGTTGGCCGATGATTCACAGCCGGCACAAAGCGTTTCCAACCTGTACGACGAGGCCAGCGGGTTCTTCGGCGGCGGCAAGTTCAGCCTGGAAACCGGGCTGACCTATTCGCGGTACGATACGCGCCAGTTGATCCTCAACGGCTTTCTCGCGCTGGACTCGATCTTTCTGGGCAACATCAACCTGGACCGGATCAAGGCCGATACCTGGACACTCGACCTCACCGGCCGCTACAACTTCGACAACCGCTGGCAGTTCGACCTGAACGTGCCGGTGATCTACCGCGAATCGACCTACCAGTCCGGCGGCGGGAACGAGGGGTCCGCAGGCGTCACCACCGAAAGCACCGTCGACCGCGATCCAACCATTGGCGACGTCAACTTCGGTATTGCCTACAAGTTCCTCGACGAGTCGATCAACACCCCGGATGCGGTGCTCACCTTGCGGGTCAAGGCACCTACCGGCGAGGATCCGTTCGGTATAAAGCTGGTTCAGGATAGTTCCAACACCAATCTTTTCGTCCCTGAGTCCCTGCCGACCGGCAACGGCGTCTGGTCGATCACCCCTGGCATCTCGCTGGTCAAGACCTTCGACCCGGCCGTGTTGTTCGGTAGCCTCTCCTACACCCACAACTTCGAGGAATCTTTCGACGACATCAGTTCAACCGTCAACCAGAAAACCCCGGGCAAGGTGCGTATCGGCGACAGCTTCCAGATCGGTGCCGGTATTGCGTTTGCGTTGAACGAAAAGATGAGTATGTCGTTCTCGGTGTCTGACCTGGTGCAACGTAAAAGCAAGATCAGGGAAGATGGCGGAGATTGGCAATCGGTCACTTCAAGCGATGCCAACGCCGGTTACTTCAACATCGGCATGACCATTGCGGCCACCGACAACCTGACCATCGTCCCCAACCTGTCCATCGGCATGACGGACGATGCCCCGGACTTTACCTTCAGCCTGAAATTCCCGTATTACTTCTGACCCACAACCGAAAAGCCCCGCTGCGACTTCCATCGCAGCGGGGCTTGTTGTTGTAGCGCCTAGCGGATCTGGTGCTTGTGCAGCAATCGGTAAAAGGTCGGCCGCGATACACCCAATACCCGGGCAGCGACGCTGAGATTGTCGCTGTGGCGGTTCAATACATCGCACAACGCCTGGCGCTCGGCACGGGTCTTGTAGTCTTCGAGGGTGCCCATCGGTGTGGCGATCGCATGCTGGCTGATCAGCCCCAGGTCCCGCGCCTCGATCTGCCGTCCTTCAGCCAGCACCAGCCCGCGGCGCACCCGGTTGGCCAACTCGCGAACATTGCCCGGCCAGTCATGTTTGCCCATGGCAACCAGCGCGTCTTCGCTGAAACTGCGTGGGCGGCGACCGGTTTCATGACTGTAGAAGTGGGAAAAATGATTGGCCAGCATCGACAGATCGCCGTGACGCTCGCGCAAGGGAGCGGTGACGACTTGCAGTACGTTCAGGCGGTAGTACAAATCTTCGCGAAAACGTTTTTTCTCGATGGCGGCCTCAAGGTCGACGTGCGTTGCCGCCAACACCCTCACATCCACTGGAATCGGCTTGCTGCCGCCGACACGCTCGATGTGTTTTTCCTGGAGGAAGCGCAGCAGGTTGGCTTGCAACTCCAGGGGCAGGTCACCGATTTCGTCGAGAAACAGCGTTCCGCCATGGGCCGCTTCGATCCGCCCGATCTTGCGTTGATGGGCGCCGGTAAAGGCCCCCTTCTCATGACCAAAGAGTTCGGACTGAATCAAGTGTTCGGGAATCGCGCCGCAATTGATGGCGACAAAGGGTTGGCTGTGTCGCTGTGACTGTCGATGCAGGGTACGGGCGACCAGCTCTTTACCGGTCCCGCTTTCGCCGCGAATCAATACCGGAGACTCGGTGGGTGCCAGTTTGCTGAGCAGCTTGCGCAGTTCGCGAATCGGCTTGCTGTCGCCAAGCAGTTCATGCTCGGGCTGATCGATATGAACCGTGCCCTGGCCGCGCAGGCGCGCCATGCCGAATGCCCGGCCCAGCGTCACTTGAACCCGGGACACATCGAACGGCAAGGTGTGGAAATCGAAAAACCATTCGCAAACGAAGTCGCCGACATTCTGCAGGCGCAGGACTTCCTGATTGAGTACGGCGATCCACTCGGTGCCGCTGCGGCTGATCAGTTCTTTGACCAAGTCCGGTCGATCGAGGTGAAAAGGCTGCAATCGCAACAAGCCGACGTCGCAGGTTTTGTCTGCGGCGTTTTCCAGGGTACAGCTGTCCACATCCCAACCCACAGAGCGTAAACCCGGCAATAGCCGATGGCAGTCGTCACAGGGGTCCACTACTAATAGACGTCGTAAGGCAGGCGCTTCGCTCATGACTGTTCCTTGGCGCCAAATATTTGAAATATTATTAAAAACAGTCATTTGGCGGTCTCGGTTGTAACACTAGCAAGATTTTTGACGGGTCCTTGTACCATTTGTCTATATGAGCGATGCGTAAATAGTTATAAGAAGTTGCTTTGTTAGTTTCCTAACGAATTTAATCTTTCATTCAGCTTTCAAAACCCGGGCGATCCTCGACCAAAGAAAGAAAGTTGAAATATCTTTGAATTGCATGTGACCCACCCCCCGGTTGCGGGCATCAGTACAAGTAACGAGCCGAACGGTAAGCCCAACCGCCGGCACTTCACTTGATTGGGCATATAGAGAGACGATCCCATGAACGCCCCGCTCCGTATCAACGAAGCTCTTTTGATCGCCGGCCGCGCATTCCAACCCTTCAAATGCGTGGCCTGGGCCCCACAGGATGGCAATGGCGAACTTAGCCTGAGCGTCATCGACCGTACCGGCCGCATCGGTCGCAAGCAAATCCCGAGCAGTGCCTATACCGATCCCGCGCAACTCGAGCACTTGCTGGAAGAAGTTCGTGAAGAGCTGAGCAAGGAAGGTTACCAACTCCAGTCGTGGTCCATGCCGCACTAAGCATTTCGCGGGTTACTTCAGGGTAACCCGCACCCTTCCCCCAATCGGCAACCCGCTGATTCTGCATGTCATTCGCATTGCTGACCGCTGTTTTTCCAACCCGGCGCCTTCAATTGTTTGGCAGGCTAGGCAATGGGTCGAAAAGACACTGTTCTGGCACAATACGACCCTCCGCCTGTTCGTTCTCACTGTTGTGCATCCGTGCATTCAGGGATTGAATGATTCCCTTAAAGAAAGTCGCCAGCCAACTTCTGGATCAGGACGACTCGCAAGGAGATGCGTGCATGTCGATTCAGACCGCTTTTGCCTTGACTACAACAACTTACAACGCCGGAGCACTCGATTTATCCTTCGCCGGAACTGGCACGACCCAAGTGTATTTCGCCGGCAGCAATTCGAGCATGGCCAACGGGGTGGCCATCGATTCCCAGGGCCGGTTACTGATAGCGGCAAAGGTCGGAACGCCAGGCGGTAGCCGCTTCGGCCTGGCTCGCCTGCTGGAGGATGGCTCGGCCGATCTGGTATTCGGCCATCAAGGCAGCGTCATCGGCCAGTTCGAACACGGCTTCGAGGCCATGGGTGGAAAAGTCCATGTCCTGGACGATGGGCGCATTCTACTGGCCGGGCTGCATTACGAGAATGCCCACCGGACACTGCCTGCCCTCGCCCTGTTCGATCAGGATGGCCGTCCGGCTCAAGGCTTTGGCGACAATGGTCGCTGCGTGGTGCGCCTGCCGGGCAATCTTTCCCTGGGTGCGCGCGACGGCTGGCTGCCCCCTGGCGTACCAGGCTCCGAAGCCTGTGACGTCCGGGTGCAGGAGGACGGGCGCATCCTGCTGCTGGCCAATCATCACTTTGAACTGGCCGATCATGTCGGCCTGCTGATACGACTCGATGCCGACGGTTCACTCGACAGCACATTCAATGGTCGTGGCTTCGTGATCATCAGGCATTTACTGATGAACACCTGCATCAGCAGCCTGATGGTTCAACGAGATATGCGGATTCTGGTGGGCGGCTCGATCAATTTCCCCCAGGAAGGCCTGTTGGCCCGCTATCACACCGACGGCCGGCTCGACGATAGTTTCGCCGTCGACGGCTTCATGAGTTTCAAGGCACAAGAGCGCAGCGCTCAGGTCAGCCAGATCATCCAGCACGACAATGGCGACTTGCAGTGTTTTGGCAACAGTCGCGACCCGATGCACTGCCTTTCACTGAAAGTCCACATCAACGGCCGTCCGGACATCCATTGCAACGGCGGCCATCCGCAACTGCAGGAAATCGGTCACAGTGGCTGCCAATGGAATGCCGCCCTGGCCTTGCCGGACGGCTGCGTGCTGACGGCAGGCGCCACCCTCGGCGGCAGCGAAGGCGATTTCATTCTGGCCCGCTACATGCCCGACGGACAGCTCGATTGCCGTTTTGGCGATGGTACCGGCTGGGTTCGCACCCGCCAGGGTCGCACCCGGGATATTGCCACTTCATTGGCCGTGCAAACGAACGCAAGCATCGTCGTGGCGGGCTCTTCACTGGACGACAACTATCGGGCCGTCGTCGCACGTTACCTGGGTTAATCCAAAGGATTTTTCCTACACTTGATCTTCCCTTTCACTTACGGCAACTTGCGCGCTTCTTATTACAAGGAGTAGCCAATGTCCGGCTCAATGGCCCAGGCGTTCGCGCACAATTTTCTCGGGCATTCCCCCCGCTGGTACAAAGCAAGCATTGTCGGCTTCCTGATCCTCAACGCCCTGGTGTTGTGGACGGTCGGGCCGGTTGTGGCGGGCTGGCTGCTGGTGCTGGAATTCATCTTCACCCTGGCCATGGCACTCAAGTGTTATCCGTTGATGCCCGGCGGCCTGCTGCTGGTTGAAGCCCTGCTGTTGAAGATGACCACACCCCAGGCACTCTATGACGAACTGGTGCATAACTTCCCGGTGATCCTGCTGCTGATGTTCATGGTGGCCGGCATCTACTTCATGAAAGACCTGTTGTTGTTCCTGTTCTCGCGACTGCTGCTCGGGGTTCGCTCCAAGACCCTGCTGGCGCTGATGTTCTGCTTTCTGTCGGCGTTCCTGTCGGCGTTTCTCGATGCCCTGACCGTGACGGCCGTGATTATCAGTGCCGCGGTGGGGTTCTACTCGGTGTATCACCGTGTCGCCTCGGGCGACGATCCGCGGCAGGACACCCCGATCGGTAACGACCAGAATCTGCCCAGACTGCATCACGCAGACCTGGAACAATTCCGCGCCTTTTTGCGCAGCCTGCTGATGCACGGCGCCGTGGGTACCGCGCTGGGTGGCGTCTGCACCTTGGTCGGCGAGCCGCAGAACCTGCTGATCGGCCATGAGATGGGCTGGCACTTCGCCGAGTTTTTCCTGAAAGTCGCCCCGGTTTCCTTGCCGGTACTGGTGGCGGGCCTGGCGACCTGCGTGTTGCTGGAGAAACTGCGCTGGTTTGGTTATGGCACGCTGTTGCCGGACAACGTGCGTGTCGTGCTGGCCAACTACGCCGCCGAAGACAACGCCGCACGCACCGCACGCCAGCGCGCCGCGCTGATCGTGCAGGGGCTGGCGGCGCTGATCCTGATTGCGGGGCTGGGGTTTCACATCGCCGAGGTCGGCCTGATCGGTTTGATGGTGATCGTGCTGATCACTTCATTCACCGGCATCACCGACGAGCACCGCATCGGCAACGCGTTCAAGGACGCCATGCCGTTCACGGCGCTGCTGGTGGTGTTCTTTGCGGTGGTGGCGGTGATTCACGACCAGCAACTGTTCACTCCGCTGATCCAGTGGGTGCTGGCACTGCCAGCGGAACAACAGCCGGGCATGCTGTTCATTGCCAACGGCTTGCTGTCGGCCATCAGCGACAACGTGTTCGTCGCGACCATTTACATCACCGAAGTGAAACGGGCCTTCATCGCCGGTCACATGACCCGCGAGCATTTCGAGACGTTGGCGATAGCGATCAACACTGGCACCAACCTGCCGAGCGTGGCGACGCCTAATGGTCAGGCGGCGTTCCTGTTTCTGCTGACGTCGGCGATTGCACCGCTGATTCGCCTGTCGTATGGGCGGATGGTGTGGATGGCGTTGCCGTATACGGTGGTGATGGGAGTATTGGGGTGGTATGCAGTAAGTTTCTGGCTGTAACACGACCCTGTGGGAGCGGGCTTGCCCGCGATGAGGCCAGCACATTCAACATCGATGTTGCCTGTCAGACCGCTATCGCGGGCAAGCCCGCTCCCACAGGTTTTATAGTGAACTAACGAGGGAGGATGTAGCACTCGATCGCCTGCGCGGCGCCATCATCGGTGTTGCTGCCCGTGACCACGTGCGCCTGGCGCTGCACCGCCTCTTCCGCCTGCCCCATGGCGATCGACAACCCGGCGCGATGAAACATCGCCGGATCGTTGCCGCCATCGCCCAAAGCTGCCGTCTGCTCCAGGGGCACACCGAGGAATTCGGCCAGTGTCGCCAGCGCTTCGCCCTTGTTCGCTTTCATTGCAGTCACATCCAGGTACACCGGTTGTGAACGTGAAACCTGAGCCTGCCCCTCGACCTTGGGCAGCAATTGCGCTTCCAGTTCGATCAACAGTTCGGTGTTGTGACTGGCGGCGACGATCTTGTCGATCTGCTCCAGATACGGCTCGAAGCTCTCCACCATCACCGGCGGATATCCCAGGCCATGCTGCTCGCGCGGCACCATGGGCCCGGAGGGATCTTTCGCCAGCCAGTCGCCGCCGCTGAATACCCAGACTTCGATATCCGGCAGATCGGCAAACAGCGTCAAGGTGGTCAACGCGGCCGTGGCCGGCAAGTAATGCGCGACCAGGATACTGCCGTCGGGATGGACCAGGGTGCCGCCATTGAACGCCGCCGTCGGCAGGTCGACGCCCAGGGCTTCGATCTGCTGGAGCATGGCTTTGGGCGGACGACCGGTGGCCAGGCTGAACAGCACGCCCGCCTCGCGCAACGCACGGACCGCTTCGAGGGTGCGCTGGCTGAGGCTGTGATCGGGCAGCAGCAACGTGCCGTCCATGTCACTGAGCAAAAACCGGATGGGGTGTTGCGTCGGCTCACTCATCCAAGGCCGTGCCAGACGCGACCATCGCGAGTCAGCAGATCTTCTGCGGCCTGCGGCCCGTCATCGCCAGCCGCGTAACTCTGCACGCTCGCGTCCTGCTGCCAGGCATCGAGGAACGGCTGCACGGCGCGCCAGCCATTCTCGATGTTATCGGCGCGCTGGAACAGCGTCTGATCGCCCGTCAGGCAATCGTAGATCAGGGTCTCGTAGCCGGTGGACGGCTGCATTTCAAAAAAATCCTTGTAGGCAAAACCCAGTTCGATATTGGCCATCTTCAGCGCAGGGCCAGGCCGTTTGGCCAGCAGGTCGAACCACATGCCTTCATTGGGCTGGATCTGAATCCGCAGATAGGTCGGCTGCAACTCATCGACCTCGGTATCGCGGAACTGCGCGTAGGGCGCCGGCTTGAAACAGATGACGATCTCGGTGTCGCGCACGCTCATGCGCTTGCCGGTGCGCAGGTAGAACGGCACGCCGACCCAGCGCCAGTTGTCGATCATAACCTTGAGTGCCACGTAGGTTTCGGTGTTGCTGTCGGGCGCGACGTTGTTTTCCTGGCGATACCCCGGCAACGGCTTGCCGTCGATTTCTCCGGGTGCATATTGGCCGCGGACCGAGTTGGCCCGTGCCTCCTCGACCGACCAGGGGCGAATCGCGCCGACCACCTTGGCTTTCTCGCCGCGAACCGCATCGGCACCGAAGGCTGCCGGCGGTTCCATGGCCACCATCGCCAACAACTGGAACAGGTGATTGGGCACCATGTCCCGCAGGGCACCGGTGTGTTCATAAAAACTGCCACGGGTTTCCACGCCGACGGTCTCGGCGGCGGTGATCTGCACGTGGTCGATGTAATGGTTGTTCCAGAACGCTTCGAACAGGCTGTTGGAAAACCGGCTGATCAGAATGTTCTGTACGGTTTCCTTGCCCAGATAGTGATCGATCCGGTAGATCTGGTTTTCCGTCATCACCTTGAGCAGGCACGCGTTCAGGGCTTCGGCAGTGTGCAGATCGGAGCCGAAGGGTTTTTCGATCACCACCCTCCTGAAGGCCTCGGGGGTTTCTTGCAGCAGGCCGGCAGCGCCAAGGCGGCGCGCCACTTCACTGAAAAAACGTGGCGCGGTGGCCAGATAGAAGACGGCGTTGCCGGTGCCGCTGGCGGCAATTTTCGCCGCCAGGGCCTGATAGGTGCTGTCGTCCAGGAAATCGCCCTGGACGTAGCTGATGCCTTTGGCCAACTTGGCCCACAAGTCCGGATCCAGGGCTGTATCGCCCTTCCCGATCCTGGAAGCCACCTCGGCGCGAATGAAGTCTTCGAGTTTTTTCGCGAAAGCCTCGTCGCTGATGGCGTTGTGGTCAACGCCGATGATCCGCAATCCATCGCCGAGCAGACCGTCGCGACTCAGGTTGTACAGCGCCGGCATCAGCAGGCGCTTGACCAGGTCACCATGGGCACCGAACAGGAACAGCGTGGTCGGTGGTGCGGGTTCTGCCTTGGATTTATTGCGGATCAAGCGGGTCATTTTTTCGCAGTCTCCACATGGCCACCGAAGCCGAAGCGCTGGGCCGAGAGAATCTTGTCGCCAAAGGTGCCTTGCCCGCGCGAACGGTAGCGGGAGAACAGCGAATTCGACAGCACCGGCACGGGCACCGATTGCTCCATGGCGGCTTCGATGGTCCAGCGACCTTCACCGCTGTCCGCCACGGCGCCTTCGTACCCGTCGAGCTTCGGATCGCTGGCCAGCGCATCGGCGGTCAGGTCGAGCAGCCAGGACGAGACAACGCTGCCACGGCGCCAGACTTCGGCGATGTCGGCGACGTTCAAGTCGAAACGCTGGTCTTCCGGCAGGTTGGTGCTGGCCTTGGTCTTGAGAATGTCGAAGCCTTCGGCGAAGGCCTGCATCATCCCGTACTCGATGCCGTTGTGGATCATCTTCACGAAATGCCCGGAACCGGCCGGCCCGGCATGGATATAACCACGTTCAGCGCGATCGTCATCAGACTTGCGGTCCTTGGTGCGCGGAATGTCGCCCAGGCCCGGCGCCAGGCTTTCGAACAGCGGATCGAGACGCGTAACGGTGTCGGCATCGCCACCGATCATCATGCAATAACCGCGCTCCAGGCCCCAGACGCCGCCGGAGGTGCCGACGTCGATGTAGTGCAGGCCTTTTTCCGACAGGGTCTTCGCCCGGCGGATGTCGTCCTTGTAGAAGGTGTTGCCGCCGTCGATGATGGTGTCGCCGGCTTCGAGCAACGTGCTCAGGGTGTCGATGGTGTCTTCGGTCGGTGCGCCGGCCGGCAACATGACCCAGACCGCCCGTGGTTTGGCCAGGCCGGCAACCAGGGCTGGCAGGTCGGCAACGCCCGTGGCGCCTGCTTCGCTCAGGTTTTCGACGAAGGCGGTATTGCGGTCGTAAACAACGGTGGTGTGCCCGTTGAGCATCAGGCGCCGTGCAATATTGCCGCCCATGCGGCCCAGTCCGATAATCCCGAGTTGCATGTTCCGATGCTCCCTACTACAAATAAAGTGTGTCAAAGGTTATAGCCCAACGCGACTAATGTGGGTTAGTCCAGAGCGGCGGGACGAAGTTTCCGGGCATTGTGCCCGATCCAGACTCACAACGTCAGAAATCGTGCCGAAGACACAACGACCATGAAAAATAAAAAAGTTCCATTCTTGTGCAAAAGAAATCAAAATCGGCGCCGATAGTAAGTCAGCATCCGACGTCGGAGCGGATTTACAGTTGAATCAGCCATTTGCGAGGTGAGCAATGGGCACATTACTAGCAGCACGGCCAGCACAAACCCTTTACGTCACGATCCGTCGCGATGAATTGCGCCAGTTGAAAGACGAGCGCGACCAGTTGAGGCAGGAAGTCGCGCAACTGCGCCTGCTTACGCAAGATGCTCAGGCTCAGTCCTGGCCCGTCGCACAGCGTGCTCCCCACGCCTGATACCTTCGCTTGAATCGGAAGCAGCCCCCTGCTGCTTCCAGATACATCCTCCCCTGTCTGCCAATCACATTTTTTTCACACCCACCTGCCGATACTCCGGCGCATTGTGGCCGCTCGGTATCCGCGCGCCCTCCCGTTCGTCGCTGACATTCACGTCTCGACGGAGGACAGTGATTTCAGGTTGGAGTGATGAATGGCTTTGTTTAAACGCAGCACCACGTCTGCGAATGGTTTCGATTGGGCAGGACTTCTCTGGCTGTTTCTGTTCTTCTGGTATTTCTCCGGCATTACCCAACTACTGATCCAGCTGACGGGCACTTCCGGTTTCACGGGCTTTCGCCAGGCGTTTATCATGAGCGCCATCTGGCTGGCGCCAATGCTGCTGTTCCCGAAACAGACCCGGGTAATGGCTGCGCTGATCGGCGTGGTGCTGTGGGCCTGTTCCATGGCGAGCCTGGGCTATTTCTTCATCTACCAGCAGGAATTTTCCCAAAGCGTCATCTTCATCATGTTCGAGTCGAACGTGTCTGAAGCGGGCGAGTACATGACCCAGTATTTTGCCTGGTGGATGGTGGCGGCCTTCCTCGCCCACACGCTGTTCGCCTGGTTCCTGTGGACGCGTTTGCGTCCGGTGTACATGCCCCGCGGGCGGGCACTGGTCGCGGCAACGGCCATTCTGGTGGCTGTGATCGGTTATCCGCTGATCAAACACACCGTCCGCACCGGCAGCCTGGCGAGTGGTTTCGAGAAATTCGAGACCCGCATCGAGCCCGCCGTGCCTTGGCAGATGGCCGTGGCCTATCACCGTTACCTCGACACGCTGGCCGGCATGCAGGACATGCTCACCAGCGCGAGCAAGATCCCGCCGCTGCACAACCTCAAGGATTCGGCGGCCGGGCAGCCGTCGACCCTGGTGCTGGTGATCGGTGAATCCACCAACCGTCAGCGCATGAGCCTGTACGGCTACCCACGGGAAACCACGCCGGAGCTGGACAAACTCAAGGACCAACTGGCGGTCTTCGATAACGTCATCACTCCGCGTCCCTACACCATCGAGGCGTTGCAACAGGTGCTGACCTTCGCCGACGAAGACAATCCGGACCTGTACCTGTCGACCCCGTCGCTGGTGAGCATGATGAAACAGGCGGGCTACAAGACCTTCTGGATCACCAACCAGCAGACCATGACCAAGCGCAACACCATGCTGACGACCTTCTCCCAGCAGGCCGACGAGCAGGTATACCTGAACAACAACCGCAACCAGAACGCCGCCCAGTACGATGGCGATGTGATCGAGCCGTTCAACAAGGCCCTGACCGACGCTGCGCCGCGCAAGCTGATCGTCGTGCATCTGCTCGGCACGCACATGAGCTACCAATACCGTTATCCATCGACCTTCGACAAGTTCAAGGACCGCCAAGGCGTCCCGCCAGGCGTGCGAGATGACCAGGTGCCGACCTACAACAGCTACGACAATGCAGTGCTGTACAACGACTTTGTGGTCTCGAGCCTGATCAAGGGCTTCGCCAAATCCGATCCGAACGGGTTCCTGATGTACCTTTCGGACCACGGCGAAGATGTGTTCGATTCCCCTGGCCATGGCACCCTGGGGCGCAACGAAAGCAAACCGACGGCGCCGATGTACACCATTCCGTTCATGGCCTGGGCCTCGCCGAAATGGCGCGAAACCCATGACTGGAATTTTGCCGGCGATCTGGGGCGACCGTACAGCAGCTCGCACCTGATTCATACTTGGGCCGATCTCGCAGGGCTCAGCTTCGATGAACTCGATCGCAGCAAGAGCCTGGTCAGCGACAGCTTCAAGCCCCGGCCCTTGATGATCGGCAACCCCTATGAGCGCCAGCAGCGGCCGCTGATCGACTTCAGCCTGATGAAGCCAAAGGCATTGCCACCTGCCCCGGAACTTGCCCAGAAGTAGATCCCCTGTAGGAGCGAGCTTGCTCCGGGCGGCGCTCCGACGATGGACGTTAACGATAACGCGTGTTGACTGACTAAACGCGGCGCTCTTGAATTCATCGCGAGCAAGCTCGCTCCTACACAAAGCGGTACTCTTGAATCCATCGTCGGAGCGCCGCCCGGAGCAAGCTCGCTCCTGCACAAGGATTTTTCTGACAGCTAAGTCCCAAAGATAATAATTATTCTCGTTTATCGCTAAATCCCCGCCCTCCCCTTCGTCTTTGAGCAAACGGAATTTTTCCCTCGAAGACAAGGAGTCGGCTGCGATGTTCGCGCCTATCACCCGTTCCATGACCTTTACCCTGGGCCTGTGCAGTGCCGCCCTGTGCCCGGATCTGCTGGCTGAAACCGGTTCTGATCCAGAACCCGGCAGCGCCCTTGAACTGAGCGCCACCAATGTGACCGCCCTGGGATTGGGCAGCACCACCGAAAACACCGAGTCCTATACCACCGGCGCCATGAGCACCGCCACTCGCCTGAACCTGTCGATCAAGGAAACGCCACAATCGGTGTCCGTGGTCACTCGTCAGCAGATGGACGACTTCAAGCTCGGCTCGCTGTCCGAAGCCATGGGCCAGACCACCGGCATAGTGGTCCAGCATAACGACTCGGACCGGGTCAGCTATTCCTCCCGCGGCTACTCGATCAGCAATTTCCAGGTCGATGGCATGCTCAACACTTTCAGCTACATGAAGTCCGATTCCGACACCATCATCTATGACCGAATCGAGGTGGTTCGCGGTGCGACCGGCCTGACCACGGGTGCGGGCGACCCGTCGGCCACCATCAACATGGTGCGCAAGCGACCGACAGCGCAATGGCAAGTCCAGACCGGTGTCAGCGGTGGCAGTTACGACGACTACTACAGTTACCTGGATGTCGGCGGCCCGCTGGCTTTTGACGGCCGCCTGCGGGGGCGCGGCGTGCTGGCCTATCGCGATGCCGATTCGTTCCGCGACAAGTATCAGCAACAACGGGAAGTCGGTTACGGCATTCTCGAAGCCGATTTGACCGACGACACCGTGCTGGCCGTGGGTTACGACTATCAGAACAAACACGTGCAGGGCTCCTCCTATGGCACCTTGCCGTACTGGAATTCCGACGGAGGCAAAGCAAACCTGGGACGCTCCACCAATATGGCCACGTCCTGGAGTTCCTGGCCGATCAAGGACAAGACAGCATTCGCCACGCTGGAGCAACAACTGGGCGCCGGCTGGCATTTCAAAGCGGCCTACACCCACCGCGAAAGCGATACCGACGGCAAGTTGTATTACGGCGGTGGCGGCTTCCCGAACGAGGACCGCAGCGGCATGACCGCCTACCTGGGCCACATGCTCGGGACGCAGAAAATGAAGGCTTATGACTTCAACGTGGCGGGGCCCTACTCGCTGCTCGGACGGGAACACGAAATGATGCTCGGATATGGCGAAGCCGAGCGCAGTGAAGAAAGCCCCTACCTGGTCCAAGGCGCACTGCCGCCGGACTACTTGAGCATTCCCGACTGGAAATACATGGGCAACATCGCCAAATATCCCGACACCGTCACCAGCCTTACAGGTTCGAAAGACAGTACCCGCCAAAAGGCCGGTTATCTGGCCACTCGCCTGAGCCTGACGGATGAGCTGCACGCGGTGCTCGGGAGTCGTTATGGCAGCTGGAAGGCCTCGAGCAAGACCAACAGTTATGACGATAACCTGCAGCTGGAAAGCGTCGATGCCACCCGCCAGCAACACAACGACATCTGGACGCCTTACGCCGGGCTGCTTTACGACCTCACACCCGAATACACCGTGTACGTCAGCTACACCGACATTTTCAAACCGCAGTCCAATCGCGACAGCAACCGCAAATACCTCGAACCGGTGGTGGGCAGCAACTATGAGTTGGGGCTCAAGGGCAGCCTCCTGGAAGAGCGCCTGAACCTGGCCACCGCGCTGTTCTGGAGCAAACAGGACAACGTTGCGGAGCTTGACGATTCGGTGCCCCCGGACCCGGTAACCGGCGAGGAGTTCTTCAAATCAGGCGGAAAAGGCAACAAGGTCCAGGGCTTCGAAGCCGAGGTGTCGGGTGAGGTCATGGCCGGGTGGAACATGACGGCCGGCTACACCTATACCCACTCGGCCAATGGCGAAAAGCAACGTGCCAATACCAACCAGCCACTGAATATGCTGCGCCTGTCCACCGCCTATCGCCTGCCTGGCGACTGGCAGGCACTGACCGTGGGCGGCGCAGTGAACTGGCAGAGCGACGTGTACCGCGCCGCCAGTCGCCCGATCGGACGCGACGCCGACGGTGAGGTGATCACCGCAAGCGCGAACATCCGCCAGGAGGCTTACACCGTCGTCAGACTGATGTCGCGCTATGAGTTCGACCGCCACCTGTCCGCTTCGCTGAATGTCGATAACCTGTTCGACGAGAAGTATTACGACAACGTCGGCTTCTACAACGGCGTGTTCTGGGGTGACCCGCGCACCGTCACCCTGAGCCTGGACTGGAAACTCTAGCGTGTTAACGCCCAATTAACGGAATCGGCAGATAATGGACCTTCGACATTGCCTTGGAGCATGGACGAAAGGCACCGACATTCCTGATGGGAGGCACATCATGAAACGCACACCCCTGATCATCGCCGGCCTGATGACGTTTGTCTCGGCCACCGCCTTGGCCGAAGGCGGGGCAGAACGGATGCGGTATTACTTCGACAGCCTGCGACCCGTTCAACAGCAGGCCCAGGAGAACAAAGGTTCCGAGGTCCGGGTCCCGGACGATCAGACCGCGCAAGTGACCGAGTCCTACAAGCCGAAATGACCGATTGATCTTTCGCGAACACCACATCGGTCAACGTCACCGCCCCCTGTAGGAGCCGACTTGCCGGCGAAGATGGCGGTACATTCAATAGAGGTGTCGTCTGACGGACCGCTTTCGCGTTCAAGCCGGCTCCTACAGGGGTTTTCGGCGAACACGAAATGGGTGGATGACACCAATCCGGTGTAGGAGCCGGCTTGCCGGCGAAGACGGCGGTACATTCAGCAGAGGTATTGGCTGACGGACAGCGTTCAACCGCAGGCTGCGATTTCTTGACGTTAATGCCCCCAGATCAAGGCCTCGGTCCACCCGAGCTCGACAAAATCCGCCGCCCGCAACCTCGACTCGCCGGCACAGAAAAACTCGTCCAGTTGCGGCGGCTTGACCGGGGTGCCGCTGAGCATGGCATGCACCTGCCCGCGATGATGAATCTGGTGTTCGAACAGATGCGACAGCAGGCGTAAACGGCTGTCGTGTTGGGGTATTTCACGATCGATGGTCACGATCTTGCCGAGGTCTGCGTCACGCATCTGCTCGCAGTAGGCAATCAGCCGTCGGTCTACCAAGGCTTGCTCGTGCTTGAGTTCGGCGACTGCTGAACAAGGCTCGTCATGCCTGAAAAATACATTGCAGTCGGGATGTGGGTCATCGCCGCGCAATTCCCGCTCCAGTGCATCCACGTAGAACCAGTCACAGGTCAGGATGTGATTGAGCGTTCCGCGCAGGCTGGGGAAGAAGCTGACTCTGGGCGCAGTCAGCTCATCCTGACTTAACTGGCTCCAGGCTCCGGCGAGTCGATAATTAGCCCAGGCATTCTGATAGGCCATGGTCAGCAAATGGTGAGACAGCGGCTGATTCATCTTCGCTCCTCCCGTTATCAAGCGTCAGCGAAACGTTGCAACTGCATTTCCTGTAGACGGCTGAGGGTGCGGCGAAACGGAAATTCCAGATAACCCTCGGTGTACAGCGATTCCATCGGCACCTGCGCTTCGAGGTACAGCGGCACTTTACGGTCGTAGCACTCGTCCACCAGGGCAATGAAACGACGCACACCGTCGTCATTCACAGACAATTGCGGCAACTCGCGGTCGCCCGCCACTACCCGCTCGACACCATCTTCGGTACCGCGAGCGATGCGACCTGCGCGTTTCTGCGCGCTGAGGTTGGGGACCTCACTTAACAGGATAGCCTTGAAGGTGTCGCACAGCGCCATGAAATCCATGGCGGCAAAGGGCTGTTCACAGAGGTCGGAGTAACGGCTCCAGAGCACAGTTTCACTGGACTGCACCACCTCGAGAAAACGGTAGCCGACCTTTATCGGTGCGCTGGATACCGACTGGCCGACAGCCAGGGCATGGAACACGTCTGCCAAGGCGCCTGTCTGCCCGGGCGATGCTACCCAGTAACGTTGCAAACCAGTACCCGGGTGCAGGCGATGATCTTCGCTGCCATTGACCGCTATCACTTGCATGTGCCGCTTGATCGCCGCGATGGCAGGCATGAACCGGTCACGGTTGAAGCCATCCGCGTAGAGCTGGTCCGGCGGCTGATTGGAGGTGCAGACCACCACCACCCCCTGCTCGAACATCACCTGGAACAGGCGCCCGAGAATGATCGCGTCACCGATGTCATTGACGAACAGCTCATCGAAGCACAACACCCGCACGTCCTGGCTCAGTTCACGGGCCAGTGCCTGCAACGGGTCGGCGGTGCCGGTCAGCTGGAACGAGCGCTGATGCACCCAGCCCATGAAGTGATGAAAGTGCTGGCGCCGGGCCGGAACCTGCAGGCTCTGGTAGAACTGGTCCATCAACCAGGTCTTGCCGCGCCCGACCGGGCCCCACAGGTAGACCCCGGTGATCGGCGCTTGCCCGTCATGGAGGGCTTCGTAACATTTCTGCAAAGCCCAGACCGCATGTTCCTGGGCCTCGTCCTGGACGAAGCCCTTGTGTTCAATGGCGTGCTGCCAGGTGTTGAGGGGGGAGTCGAGATTCATGCGCGGCAGTATGCCATGTCCGCCACATGGCGGTGTCTAGCCAGACACATATCCCTGTGGGAACGGGCTTGGTCCGGCTGCGTTCCGACGAAGGCGCCCTGGCAGCCGATATATTCGTTGAATGTGACGGCCTCTTCGCCGGCAATTCGAATCGCCGCTCACTCCACAGGGCGATACCTGAAAGGCAAGGAGGTGGATAAAGAAGGGGCTTGACGTATTATATTATGATCATCATATTGATCAAGTGTCGCACGACATCTAACCCAGCCCAGCGCCCTTCCTGTCAGGAGTCATCCCATGCATTACAAAGTATTTGGCCGCAAAACCGGCTTGCGGGTCTCGGAACTGGCGCTGGGCGCCGGTAACTTCGGCACGGGTTGGGGTCACGGCGCCGAACGGGACGAAGCCAAGAGCATTTTCGACGGCTACCTGCAAGCCGGTGGCAATTTCATCGACACCGCCAATGGTTATCAAGGTGGGCAGTCGGAAGCCATGCTCAGCGAGTTCATCGCCGCGGAACGCGAGCGTCTGGTCATCGCCACCAAATACACCTTGGGGACTACACCGGCTGCGGGCATTTCCCACACCGGCAACAACCGCAAGAATATGATCCGTGCCGTGGAAGAAAGCCTGACTCGACTGAAAACCGATCACATCGATCTGTTCTGGGCGCACATGAGCGACGGCGTAACACCCATGGAAGAGATCCTGCGGGGTTTCGACGATCTGGTGCGCGCCGGCAAGATTCATTACGCCGGGCTGTCGAACTTCCCGGCCTGGCGCATCGCCCGGGCCGACGTGCTGGCCGAGGTTCGCGGCTTTGCGCCGATTGCCGCCATTCAGGTCGAGTACAGCCTTGCCGAACGCACCGCCGAACGGGAGCAACTGCCCATGGCCGAAGCCCTCGGCCTGGCCGCGACATTATGGTCGCCCTTGGGTGGCGGGTTCCTCACCGGCAAGTACCGCAGCAACGATGGCGACAACCGCGCGGCCAAACTCGGCATGCTGGTTCACGCAGAGAAAAGCGCCCGGGACACCGCCCTGCTCGACGCGTTGCTGGCCGTTTCCGCGGAACTGGAAGCCAGCCCGACGCATGTGGCCATTGCCTGGCTGCGGGAAAAGGCCCGGCGTTCGACCACCACGCTGATTCCGATTCTGGGTTCGCGGACCCGTGAGCAGCTGGATGCGACGCTGGGGGCGCTGGAGGTGCAGTTGAGTGTTGAGCAAATGGCGCGGCTTGATGGGGTCAGCGAGGTGGCGATGGGTGTGCCCCATGAATCCATTGCCGGATCGATGGCGCGGTTTACCGGGGCTGAAACCCTGGACCTGCCCATTATTCCAGTGGCCTGATACGGATCAACCTGTGTGCGAGCTTGCTCGCGAAAGCGGTGGGTCAGTCAGCATCTGGGTTGAATGTGCCGCCTTCGCTGCGGTGCGGCGAAGGCGGCCTCATATCCAACATCAATGTCGACTGACCCACCGCTTTCGCCGGTAAGCCAGCTCCTACAGGGGGGGATTGTGTGTTACCGGTCGACCTTGTGCCTGGCCGCATAGAGGCACAGCATCTCCATCGCCAGGGTCGCCGCCGCCAATGACGTGATGTCCGCACTGTCATAGGCCGGCGCCACTTCCACCACGTCCATGCCCACCAGATTGATCCCCCGCAGGCCGCCGAGGATTTCCAGGGCCTGCACCGTGCTCAAGCCACCACACACCGGGGTCCCGGTACCCGGGGCAAAAGCCGGGTCGAGGCAGTCGATGTCGAACGTCAAGTACACCGGGTTATCCCCGACCCGCGCCCGAATCGCCTCGACAATCGCATCGACCCCGCGCCGATGCACTTGTCGCGCATCCAGCACCTCGAAACCCTGATGATCGTCATTGGTGGTGCGCAAACCGATCTGCACCGACCGCGACGGATCGACCAGGCCTTCCCTGGCCGCGTGCCAGAACATGGTGCCGTGATCGACGCGTTTGCCGCCCTCGTCCGGCCAGGTATCGCTGTGGGCATCGAAGTGGATCAGCGACAACGCACCATGTTTGCGGGCATGGGCCTTGAGCAACGGATAGGTAATGAAGTGATCGCCGCCAAAGGTCAGCATCGCGCTGCCGGCAGTGAGGATGTGCTCGGCATGGGCCTCGATGCTTTCCGGAATCGACTGCGGCGTGCCGTAATCGAAGGCGCAATCACCGTAGTCGACCACCGCCAGATGGTCGAACGGATCGAACGTCCACGGCCAGTGGCGCTCCCAGGCAATCCCGGTGGATGCAGCGCGAATGCCCCGCGGTCCGAAACGTGCGCCGGGGCGGTTGCTGGTGGCCGTGTCGAACGGCACCCCGCTCACCGCCACGTCGACGCCGCGCAAGTCGCGGCTGTAGCGACGACGCATGAAACTGGTAATACCGGCGTAGGTACTTTCCGCGGCTGTTCCGTAAAGGCTGTCACGGGTGAGGGCTTGATCGTTCTGCACAGGGACGTCCATTGAAGGCTCCTTATTATTGGCGGCTACGGAAAGTGGTCCACAGGCGAGTGCGCTGGCGCATGTCCTTGAGGCTCATGGTCTGGTCGGCGTACAGCCGCGCTCGCACGTCGGCCAGTGGGTAAATGTCCGGATCGCTGCGCACCGCCTCATCCACCAGCGGGGTTGCCGCCTGGTTGGCCGTGGCAAAAAACAGCGTGTTGGTCAGCGCCGCGACGGATTCCGGGCGCAGCATGAATTCGATAAAGGCACGGGCGGCCTCGGGGTGAGGCGCATCCTTGGGAATCGCCAGGTTGTCCTGCCAGATCAGCGTGCCCTCCTGCGGAATCCGGTACGCCACCTCGAACGGTTTGTTGGCCTTGCGCGCCTGATCGGCGGCCATGCTGGCGTCACCGTTGTAGGTCAATGCCAGGCAGACGTCGCCGTTGGCCAGATCGCTGATCTGGCGTCCGGTGGCAACGTACAGCACGTTCGGTTGCAGCTGACGCAATAACGCCTCGGCGGCTGACAGGGCAGCTTTGTCAGTGCTGTAGGGATCTTTACCCAGGTAATGCAGCGCCAGGCCAAACACTTCCTGGGGCGAATCGAGAATGGCGATGCCGCAGTCTTTGAGTTTGCCGGCGTACTCGGGGTTGAACAGCAGATCGAGGCTGTTGAGCGGCACATTCGGCAAGCGCTGTTTCACCGCTTCGACATTCATCCCCAGACCCAGGGTGCCCCAGGTGTAGGGCACGCCATAACGGTTGCCGGGATCGACGGCGGCGAGCTTCTCCAGCAAGTCCGGGTCGAGATTGGCGTAACCCTTGAGGCCCTCGTGGGGAATGTCCCTCAGCGCACCGGCCGCCAGACCACGGGCCAGCACACTCGACGAAAGCACCACAACGTCGTATCCGCTGCCACCGGTGAGCAATTTCGTTTCCAGGACTTCGGAAGAATCGAAGGTGTCGTAACGCACGTGGATACCGGTTTCCTGCTCGAACCGCTGCAGCGTTTCCGGCGCCACGTAATCGGCCCAACTGTACAGATTGACGACCTTGTCCCCGGCCTGCACCGGAACGGCCATGGCGAGGAACAACGCGGGTAAACACAGCCTTGATAGCGGAGCCATGACGAACACCTGACCGGAGGAAGTGGTTGCAGGATGCCGAGTCGGATACATTGGTAAAATATAAAGATTGTTAACCTGACTTTATCCAGGAGTAATGTTTGATGCTCGGCCAACTGCACGATCTCGATCTGCACCTGCTACGGCTGTTCGTCAGCGTGGTCGAATGCGGCGGATTCAGCGCGGCCCAGGGTGAGCTGGGTTTGAGCCAGTCGAGCATCAGCCAGCAAATGGCCAGGCTTGAAACCCGGCTCGGCTATCGGTTGTGCAGTCGCGGCAAGGGCGGATTCAAGGTCACGCCCAAGGGCGAACGACTGTTGACGGCGACAAGGGGGTTGTTCGAATCCATCGAAGCATTCCGCCATGAATCCAACGGCGTGGCGGGTCGATTGATCGGCGAAGTACGGCTCGGGTTGTCCGAGGCGCTCGATCAATCGGTGCTGCAACGGGTGGCCGGGGCCATCCGGCGCTTTCGCGAGCGGGACGAATCGGTACGCATCGAATTGATCAGCGCGATGCCCGGCGAAATGGAGCGCTTGCTGTTGCAACAGCGGCTGGACCTGGCGATCGGCTATTTCTCACAGGTGCAAAGCGCGTTTGACTACCGCGAACTGTTCACCGAAACCCAGCACTTGTATTGCGCCCCCGGCCATCCGCTGTTCACGGATGACGCGCCGGACGATCAGGCGCTCCAGGCCTGCGACCGGGTCGATCACCCGTACCGCTTCCTGCGCAACGACGAGCCGTTCCAGGGCAAGCTGTGTTCGGCGCGCTCGGAGCAGGTCGAAGGCACCCTCGCCTTCATTCTCTCTGGCAAGCATGTGGGGCATCTGCCCAGTCACTTTGCCAGGAGCTGGGAGGACAAGGGTTTGCTCAGGAGCGTGCGCCGTGGCGACATGAGTTTCGATGTGGCGTTTCATCTGGCCCGCCATCGCGCGCAGGTACCGGGGGATGCGCAGAAGGCGTTTGAGGAGGATCTGCTCGCGGCGTTTGCCTGAGGGGCCGCGATGCCCCTGTGGGAGCGAGACCGGCTTGCCGGCGAGGAGGCAGGCACATCCAACATTGCTATCGACTGACACGCCGCCTTCGCGAGCAGGTCGAATCGTCGCACCGTCGCTGCAACTGATGCCCAAGCCCGCGCTCGGCGGTGCCGAACTACAGGTGACAGTCCGCAGCGAACTCCTCACAGTGAACGTGGTCGCACAGGTTCAACCGCCGAACAGCGCTCAAGGATCGAGCCATCGGGGGTTCGGTCCCTTTTCTGTCGAGAGCCCCTCAATGCGCAGACTCCTCGCTTTATCCCTCTCGTTGCTGCTCCTCTCCCTGAGCGCCTGTGCCCTGCTGCCCAATCGCGATCCGCTGAACGTCAACGTGGTCGGTTTCGAACCGCTGCCGAGCCAGGACATGGAAGTGCGTTTTGCCGTGAAGATACGCGTGCAAAACCCCAATGAAACCGCGATCGACTACAACGGCGTGGCCCTGGACCTGGAGGTCAACGGTCAGCCACTGGCCTCTGGGGTCAGTGATCAGGCGGGCACGATTGCACGCTTCTCCGACACCGTGCTGACCGTGCCGGTGAGCGTCTCGGCGTTCTCGGTGCTGCGCCAGACATTGGGCCTGAGCCAGACGCAGACCCTGAACAACATGCCGTACGTGCTGCGTGGCAAGCTGGCTGGTGGCTTGTTTGGTACCCTGCGTTTTGTCGACAATGGCAAGCTCAGCCTGCCGGGGCCGAATGCCACACCCCGGTAAATCCGGCGCTGGCGATCACGTTCAATACGGACAGACAAGGAGGCAATACACATGGACATCCCCACGCTCTACACCGAACGCCTGATCCTGCGCCCGCTGGAACTGGCCGACGCCGAGGCGATCCAGCGACTGTTCCCGCACTGGGAAGTGGTGCGCTATCTGAACGCCTTCGTACCCTGGCCCTACCCCACCGATGGTGCGCTGACTTATCTGCGCGACAACGCCCTGCCGTCGGTGGCCCGCGGCGAGGAATGGCACTGGTCGATCCGCTTGAAGTCGGCACCCGGGCAACTGATCGGCAATATCAGCCTGATGAATGAACAGGACAACAACCGCGGCTTCTGGCTCGCACCGAAGTGGCAAGGCCAGGGCTTGATGAGCGACGCCAGTGCCGCCGTGACCGAGTACTGGTTCAAGACCCTCGGTCGTTCAGTGCTGCGTGTGCCGAAAGCGGCGCTCAATATCGGTTCGCGCAAACTCTCTCAGCGCACGGGCATGCGCTTGATCGGCACCGACGAGGGGGATTTCGTCAGTGGTCGATTGCCGAGAGAAATATGGGAAATCACCCGCGAAGAGTGGCTGCAGCAACGCTGAACCTCACCCCACAAAGGGCCGGTGTCGACCACAAAACTCCCGGACAACACCGATCAACTGTGGGAGCGGGCTTGCCCACGAAGACGCTGGCACATCCAGCAAATAACTTGACTGCCCTACCGCAATCGCTAGCAGGCTCGCTCCCACAAGGGCCGGTGTCGACCACAAAACTTCCGGACAACACCGATCAACTGTGGGAGCGGGCTTGCCCGCGAAGACGCTGGCACATCCAGCAAATAACTTGACTGCCCTACCGCATTCGCTAGCAAGCCCACCCCAAAGGGAAGTCATGCAGTGAAGCGCACGCCGGGTTTAGCCCGCTCATCCACCGTCAGTTCAAACACATCCGGGCGCGCATAGTGTCCGACCACGTCGAAGTCATAGCGCGCGCGAACCAGATCATCGGTGTCGATCTCGGCGGTCAACAATCCGGGCCCGCCGCGCAGCGGCCCAGCCAGAATGTCGCCCATCGGCCCGACGATTACACTGCCGCCGGCAATCAGCGGCCGGTCCGCCGGCCAATTGGCGATTTCCACGCCCAAGGCCTGCGGTGAGTCCTGAACCTGACAGGCGCTGACCACGAAGCAACGTCCTTCGTGGGCGATGTGGCGCATGCTCACTTGCCACATTTCCCGTTCATCCACCGTTGGCGCGCACCAGACTTCCACGCCCTTGGCGTACATCGCGGTGCGCAACAACGGCATCATGTTTTCCCAGCACACCAGCGCACCGATCCGCCCGACCTGACTGTCGATCACCGGCAAGGTCGAACCATCACCCTTGCCCCAGATGAGCCGTTCAGTACCCGTCGGCATCAACTTGCGGTGTCTGGCCACCAGCCCCGCCTGCGGATCGAAGTACAACGCAGTGCAATACAAAGTGCTGCCAGCGCGTTCGATGACACCGATCACCAGCGTGGCCCCGGTACGTGCCGACAAGCCAGCCAACGCCTCGGTTTCCACACCGGGCACGTCGATGGCGTTGGCGAAATACCGGGCATAGGCTTCACGACCTTCCGGCAGTCGATAACCCAGTTGGGTGCCAAAACCCTCGCCCTTGGGGTAACCGCCGAGCAGCGCTTCGGGCATGACCACCAGCGTGGCGCCGGAGTCAAAAATGGCCTGCTCATACGACAGAATCTGCTCCAGCGTTTCTTCCTTGCCGCCGGGCAAGGCGCCCACCTGCAGCGCAGCAACAGTTGACTTGGGCATGACAGTCTCCGGAAGGTAATGAGGTGTTGCTCATTCTCGGCCGCCGCCGGATCATGAATAAAGACCGATTCACTGCTGAATGATATGAACACGATGAATATCGCAACCATCGATCTCAATCTGCTTAAAGTCTTTGAAGCCCTGCATGAGGAGTCCAGTGCGAGCCGTGCCGCGTTACGGCTGGGCGTGACGCAATCGGCAGTCAGCGCCGCATTGCGCCGCTTGCGCGAGCTGTATGGCGATCAATTGTTCGTGCGCACCGGTCGCGGCCTGGCGCCGACACTCAAGGCCAATCAATTGAAACCGGTGGTCAGCGAGGCGCTGAACAAATGCCGGCAAAGCCTGGCGATGGTCGATCCTGACGCCGATCACTACGACGGGCGCTCGGTCACACTGGGTTTGTCGGATGATTTCGAGATCGCCTACGGGCGCAGATTGATCGAAGAAATCGCCCTCTGCGCGCCAGGGCTGCGGCTGATCTTCCGCCAGACCCACAGTCAGATCGTTGCCCAGGCGTTAATGGAGCGCAGCATCGATCTGGCGATCGCCGCCGGCGGTTTCGCCGAACGATTGCTCAGCCGTCAGGTGCTCGGCGAGGGCACTTATCAGTGCCTGGTCGATCCTGCGAGCCTGGCCGAGGGACAACACAGCATTAGCCTGGAAGAGTTCGTCGCCCGCGAGCACATACTGGTGTCGTCCGGCGGTTTTATCGGGATCACCGATGAAGGCTTGGCGGCGCTGGGCTTGAGTCGACGGGTGAGCGCCTCGACCACGCACTTTGCGGCGTTGCCGCACTTGCTCAAAGGCAGTGCGGCGGTGGCGACGATTCCGGCCCACGCCGCCCAAAGCATTGCGGCGCTCAGCGGCTTGGCGCTGCTGCCCTGCCCGCTGGACCTGCCGCGTTACCCGATCGAACTGGGCTGGCGCACCAGCACCCCGCTGGATCCGGTGGTTTTGAAAGTGCGAGCAGCCATTGTCGCGAGCTTTGCGCGCGCGCAATAACCAACTTGCAGCTGTCCAAAAATAGCCTACAGGGGTAGTGTCAGATGGACATCTATTTCGCAGCCATCAGCCGATTGACTTCACTGCGCACCATGTTCGCGAATTCCGGTGGCGACATGCCGTCGAGTTCGGCGCGCACCCACTCGGCCCATTTGCCTTTGCGCTTGGCGCGTTCGCCGAACAATCGTGCCGCCTCGCCCTTGGCTTTGCCCAGGTTGTTTTGCCAGAGCTCGAACAGACGGGATTTCTCATCTTCAAGCGCGGCGCGCTCGGCAAGGGGTCTGTCGGCCAGATTGAAGCTCATGGGAAGTACCTGCTGCGTAAAATAGGCGACATCTTACACTGTAGAAAGAAATTTCCTGCGCCGGATTTTTCATCAGGATGACGTCTGCAGGCAAATTCGCTGCAACTTTTTCCACGGTCGCAGACTCCATTATTTACTGCCCATTCACTGCAAGGAGTACCTCAATGGCTCGGAAAACCGCCGCACAAGTCGCCGAAGATCAAATCAAGGATCAAGCGTTCAGCGAACTTCAGGCTCTGATCGAAGAGTCGGAAAAACTGCTCAAAAGCAGTGCCTCACTGGTCGGTGAGGAAGCGGATACCCTTCGTGGGCAAATCGCCCAGAAACTCCAGCAGGCGCGGGACTCGGTGACCAGCGTCCGCGACCGGACCCTGCCCGCGGTCGAAGCCACCGAGACCTACATTGGTGGCCATCCGTGGCAAACCGTGGCCATCTCCGCCGGTTTTGGCCTGGTGGTCGGGTTGCTGCTGGGCCGACGGTAAGCTGTAGGTTGTAGGTTGTAGGTTGTAGGAGCAAGCTTGCTCGCGATGGACGTTAACGATAACGCGTCCTTTCTGAATGAACGCGGCGCCCTTGAGACCATCGTCGGAACGCCGCCCGGAGCAAGCTCGCTCCTACATTGGCCGGCGTTAACCATTGGGCTCGCCGTTCCAGTATGAACAGCAGATTTCAGAGTCCAGCCAGTTCTCGCAGATCCGCCAACGTCTGAGCATCAAGCTGGATGCCATCGGTAGCGGCTTTGGCCCGCTGCTGGTGGCGTCGATCCCCCGGCAAACGCTTGAGCCCCACACCGTGCATCTGCCGCACGAGTTCCTGGCTGCGCTCGGCAAAGCTCTGTCCGGCCGCCTTGCTCGGGTCGATGACAATCAGCAACTGGCCGGTCCAGGGCGTCCTGGCGCCCGGATGGTTCGACCAATCGAACTCGAAGGAAAAATTACCCCCGGTCAACGCCGCCGCCAACAACTCCACCATCATCGACAGTGCCGAGCCCTTGTGCCCGCCAAACGGCAGCAACGCGCCCCCTTCCAGGATCGCTTTCGGATCCTGGGTCGGCTGGCCGAGGCTGTCCACGCCCATCCCTACGGGCAAGCGTTCGCCCTTGCGGGCGGCGATCTGCACATCACCATGGGCAATGGCGCTGGTGGCCAGGTCGAAGACAATCGGCTCGCCATCGGCCCGCGGCGCGGCGAAGGCAATCGGGTTGGTCCCGAACAAGGGACGATCGGCACCGTGCGGCACGACACAAGTCATGCTGTTGACCACACTCAGCGCCACCAGCCCTTCATAAGCAAAGGGTTCGACATCCGGCCACAAGGCGGCGAAATGGTGAGAGTTACGAATCGCCAGCACCGCGATCCCGGCACTGCGGGCCTTTTCCACCAGTAACGCACGGGCCGCCGCGAGCGCCGGTTGGGCGAAACCGTTGCCGGCGTCGACCCGGACGAAACCCGAGGCGACATCCTCGACCACTGGCACGGCCTGGCCATTGACCCAGCCGCTTTGCAATGTCGATACGTACCCGGGGATGCGAAATACGCCATGGCTATGGGCGCCATCGCGTTCGGCGCCGGCGCAGTTTTGCGCCAGTACGCGAGCGACGTCGGCCGAGGTGCCGTGGCGCAGGAAGATCTTTTCAAGCAATCCCGTCAACGCTTCGAGGGACAGGTTTTGCGAGACAGCCGTAGACACTTGATCGTGTGGCGCAGACATCTGAAGCTCCAGACTAATTATTGGAGGGGGCAACAGCGTACGAGGGTTATGCAAACCGATTAACAACGCGCCCCGAGCCAGCTGTCAATCTTTTGATTGAATGCCGCTCAACCGGCTCAATGTAACCGACCCGGCACGGCACACTGCGATAACTATTTACCACCTTGCCCGCGCGGGCATCACCTAGGTTGGAGGCCCATTCATTATTCGCCACGTGGCGATCCCATCGAGACCTCCATGACCACGTCTC
>Ga0247818_10000255_pt1 | contig 33018 bp, 21 predicted proteins | sample 13C_Glucose_Day1_FD_192424 | JGI IMG/M metagenome (GOLD analysis project Ga0247818, IMG submission 192424) | Soil microbial communities from agricultural site in Penn Yan, New York, United States - 13C_Glucose_Day1 | ecosystem: Environmental > Terrestrial > Soil > Agricultural land | place...
GAACTGGGTCTGCCGTACGACATGGTCTACCGTCACCCGTTCCCGGGCCCGGGCCTGGGCGTGCGCATCCTCGGTGAAGTGAAAAAGGAATACGCCGACCTGCTGCGTCGTGCCGACCACATCTTCATCGAAGAACTGCGCAAAGCCGACTGGTACCACAAGGTCAGCCAGGCCTTCGTCGTGTTCCAGCCAGTGAAGTCGGTTGGCGTTGTTGGCGACGGCCGTCGTTACGCTTGGGTGGTTGCCCTGCGTGCCGTAGAGACAATCGACTTCATGACCGCACGTTGGGCTCACCTGCCTTACGAATTGCTGGAAACCGTCTCCGGCCGCATCATCAATGAAATCGAAGGCATCTCTCGCGTCACTTACGACGTGTCGAGCAAGCCGCCGGCGACCATTGAGTGGGAATGATCCCGCGTCCGGCACTGCCCGGCACGATCTAGCAAGAAATGCCCTGGAGCCCGCGTAATTGCGGGCTTTTGGCTTTTTAGGTCTGGCAAATTCAGGTAGCGTTCTGCATCGCCAAGCATGGCATTTATGTGGCATGGTACGGGGTACTGACTGCATCCAATGCCATGCATGACGCTCAATACCATGCCCCTTGTCCCATTGTTGGCATGGTATCGGGTTGGCCTAAAGGCCCGGTTTACTGGGGGTTGACCTCATTTTTCCTCGCCTTTCAGGGCATGGTATTTTTTCATGGAAATAGTGGAAGCCATGCTCACTGATACCAAGCTTCGAAATCTCAAACCCCAGGACAAGCTCTACAAGGTGATTGACCGTGACGGCTTGTACGTGGCCGTCACCCCAGCAGGATCGATCTCCTTTCGCTACAACTACTCCATCAACGGCCGGCAAGAGACCATCACCTTCGGTCGTTATGGCTTAGGGGGGATCACTCTGGCAGAGGCTCGCGAGCGGCTAGGGGAGGCGAAGAAGATGGTCGCCGCTGGCAAGTCTCCGGCAAAGGAGAAAGCGCGTGCGAAGGCGCGCACGAAGGGTGCTGAGACTTTTGACGCTTGGGCTGAAAAATGGCTGCGCGGTTACCAGATGGCGGACTCGACGCGAGACATGCGTCGATCAGTCTATGAGCGTGAGTTGAAGTCGAAGTTTGGCAATCAGAAACTGGTCGAAATCACTCATGAGGATCTGCGAGCGCTGACAGATGCCATAGTGGAGCGGGGTGCCCCTGCAACCGCCGTCCACTCACGGGAGATCGTGCTGCAAGTCTTCCGTTGGGCCATTGAGCGTGGCCAGAAGGTTGAAAACCCGGCCGATCTGGTACGACCTGCCAGCATCGCGAAATTTGAGCCACGTGACCGTGCGTTGACGCCCGATGAAATTGCGCTGATGTACCAGTACATGGACAGAATCGGTACCGCGACTTCGGTTCGTGCTGCGGCAAAGCTCCTTCTGCTGACGATGGTGCGCAAGAGCGAGCTGACCAATGCGACGTGGAGTGAGATCAATTTCACCGAAGCGTTATGGACCATCCCCAAAGAGCGTATGAAGCGTCGTAACCCTCATTTGGTGTTTCTGTCTCAGCAAGCATTGGATTTCTTCATCGCGTTGAAAACCTTGGCTGGAGGTTCAGACTACGTTCTGCCGTCACGCTACGACTCTGATTTGCCGATGAGTGCCGCCACGATCAATCAGGTACTCACGCTCACCTATCGCCTTGCCCAAAAGGAAGGGGTGCCACTAGGTAAATTCGGTCCCCACGACTTGCGACGCACGGCCAGCACGCTGCTGCATGAAGCGGGGTACAACTCCGATTGGATTGAGAAGTGCCTTGCGCACGAGCAGAAAGGTGTGCGCGCCGTCTACAACAAGGCCGAGTACCGTGATCAGCGTCGAGCGATGTTACAAGACTGGGCAGATATGATTGATGAATGGACGCTTAAGAAGTCTCGGAAAACACCAGGCTACGAAACGCCTGGGGAGCGATTTCGCTAATCCATTGTATCGACCGGTTGAGCCCACAACCCAAAGCTGCCCTTGATGGAGGGCAGCTACCTAAACACTTAAAATAATTGAAAGCGAAAATTTTATACTAGTCTGCCAGACCTAGCTTGCGACTAAACCAGTAATATTGAGTATAATCAAACTCGGCGCCAAATAATTCTTCTATACGCGCCTTGATTATAACATAATCGTGACGAGCCCTATTCCTGTCGTGGCACTGACTATTGCGTTCAATTTTTTCTGCGAGGTATTTGATTGCCGATTTGTTGAATAATTTAATGTACTGAGGTATTGCCACCTGAAAGCGGGAATCTGCTTGATCGTAGCTTCCACTTACGCCATAGTAGGTCGCGACTATGTTGCAAAATTTTTCTTGCCACTCCTCAGTATCAGAAATCTGAAGAATGTAGTCGAATTGAGACGGACTTATGGCTGGCGAATCATTTTTGATCCATTCTTCTAAATCATCTCCGTGTTTCATAACGCTTTCTTTAACAAACCACCCTATGACTTTCCCTACGTCATCCTCAGCAATGCAATGCTCTACCTTTAGGCGAGCCGCCTCACTTAAGGCGGGAAATAGCTCCGGGTTATTAGAGATAAAGAATGTTAAGTATTGAAGTGGGAGTTCCGAGCTGGCGACATTGCTATAATAGTCTGTATCACCTTTTATCGTGTCAGTAAGAGATGCCTTATTGCGAGCTGCTACTACCTCTAAGACATGTAGATTGATTAACCGGTTCTTGGCGCAATTTTCATCTTCAAGCCTGAAGACAAATTTCCACAGCTGACGAAAAATACTCAATTCAACTGACGGGGTTGCTCGCTCAAGGTAACGACTGACAACGTACTTTTTAACCTTCGCTCTGTCACTCAGCATTTCACTAGATTCGGCAACATCCATAAGGAGTTCCTTAAGAATATGCTGAGTGTAAAATGGAGGCTTTGTTAATACATCAGTCAAGGTATTACGAAGCAGAGACCTAACGGTTTCCTTGTTAGGCGAATGCAGTTCCCGCTCTCTATTCAGAACAGGGTGAGCTGAGAGGTGTCTTTGCTTTTGAAGATACCTTAAATTTTCGTACTCCGAACTGTCTAGGAGGTGCGTTTTGTCATGAATATCATCAATCAGTTTTATTTCCCACGCTGCAGACTTTTGATCCTCTTGTTGGATTTTGCTCATCTCTGCCAATATTGATTTTGCCGAAGCATCATCATATAAATCAATCAGGCTCTGCAGTTTGTACACGAGGTCGCATACAGCAACTGACCAGAGCATTACAACTGCCGATCTGTGGTTTCCATTATGATATGAAGACAAGACCTCTTTGAAGTAATCCTTGGTCTTGCCATAATGAATACGATCCGACATCTTTTCTAACGCAAACTCATCCATAAGGCACCCACATTAGTTAATGTAAATACATGTTGTGAAAGCAAAAATTGTGATTTTATGATCTAGCCAAAGCTATCGTCAGCGGCGGCGTAGCTTAGGGTTTGTACGAAAAGTCGCCGAGCGGCGATCAGGCAAGGAGAAAACAGGCGAGGAAGCGGAGTTTACGGGTTGTAAATGAGCATTCCGAGCCTGTTTTCAACGCAGCATAATCGTCGCGCAGGCACTTTTCGTGCAAAGCCTAGCCCCAGTGTCTGCCGTCGAGCTTACCAGCCGTGTCGCCTTGCTCGAAATGTTTTCCGCTTGTCAGTATCCTGCGCCAGGTTCGCATCCATCGGCCAAGCGTCTAGAACTGCAGGGAACTCATGCTGGAAATCACGGACAAGGACATCGAAGCGCTGGCTGACGACGAGCTGCGCACACTCGTGGGGTTGCTTGCAGAGTACGAACAGCGTGGTGCTGGGCAATCTGCGCTCAATGCGCGCTGGGGCGGCGACCAAAAATCCAAGGATGGCGGTGTGGATGTTCGTGTCAGCGCGTTCGGCCAGGCGCGCCCCGATGGCTTCATTCCCCGTCCCGACACGGTGTTTCAGGTCAAGAAAAACAATATCACCGCCGAAAGGATCAAGGCAGAGATGTGCCCTGATCAACTATTGCGCCAAGTGGTCCGAGCGCTGGCACATGTGGCCGGCGCCTATGTGATCGTCTGTGGCAAATCGATCGCCAGTGAGTTGATTGTGCCAAGGGTCGAGGCGATGGAGGCAGTCCTTGATCAGAACGGCTTGAAAGGCATGATCAAGGTCGATTTTTATGATGCCAGCACACTGGCCACGGCCGTGCGCGGCTACCCTGGCCTGGTCATCTGGGTGCGCCAAACGGTCAAGCGCCCCATTGGCAACTGGCAGCCAGCGCTGGCCGTCGGCCAGCAAAGCCAGGCGTCTGCCTACCTGTGCGACGACCAGCCACGGGTCGAATGCCCAGGGCATCCAGCGCCGCTGAGCGTTGCACAAGCAGTGGACAGCATCCGCACAGCACTGGCCCTGCCCGGCAGCATCGTACGCTTGCTGGGTCTCCCAGGCACAGGCAAGACGCGCCTGGCGCAAGCATTGTTCGAAGACGGCGTTGGTGCCCAACCGCTACCCGCCCATCGCGGGGTCTACGGTGACATTGGCTTGTCGCTGACACCTCCGCCTGACGAAATGGCCTCGTTGTTGTGCGACAGCGAGCCTTATCCCATCCTGATAATCGACAACTGCCCACCAGAACTGCACCGTGCATTGAAAGAGCGCGTGAGCAGGCTAGCGCTGAAGGTTAGCGTCCTGACGATCGAACACGAAATCAGGCAGCCAGACGAGTCCTACGACAATCTGTACATACTGCATCCTTCGTCGGACGCGATGATTCAAGAGCTGGTTCAACGCAGCCATCCGCAACTCAATGGACTGGCTGTCTCCCGCATTGCCAGGTTCGCAGGTGGCAATGCCCGGATCGCACTGTGGCTGGGTGCTAGTGCCCAGCATGGCAAGGACGTATCGACCTTGAACGATACCGAACTGCTCTACCGCATACTGCGCCAGGGGAAGGCCGAGGATCCCGCGCTGGAAGCCGCGGCAGAGGTGGCCGCACTGGTCTACTCGTTCGCTGTTGACGGCGAACCACCCGAAGGCGACGAGTCATGCCACCTCGCCCCCTTGGCCCAGATGGGCGCTGGTCAGTTCTATCGCCAGATCTCAAGGCTGCACAACCGTGGCTTGATTCAGGAGCGTGGGTTCTATCGCGCATTACTCCCTGAAGCGATTGCCAACCGACTGGCTGTTCAGGCCCTCAAGGCAATACCGCCGCGATTTATCGAGCAGATGTTCAACGATGCACCGGGCCGCCTGAAGCTCTCTTTCTGTCACAGGCTCAACTACTTGGGCGAAAACGATCGTGCAGTTCAATTGGTAAAACGCTGGTTCAACGGTGGCGGATGGCTGGGCAGCGCGTCAAAGTTGGATCGGGATGAGTGGCGGATGTTCAGCTACATCGCGCTCTTGGCTCCCAGTGAGTCGCTGGCACTATTGGGAAAGCTGGTGACACCGCAATCCACCATCGATATCGACAGCCGACGCTTCATTACCCTGACCGTGAGCGCATTGGCAAGAAAGACCGAGCATTTCGCCCAAGCCATAGACCTGCTGGTGCACCTGGCCAAACTCACGTACCGCAATAGAGATGAACGCGAGTATGTACTGCGCTTTGTCGAGTACCTGTTCCACTTTGCCAGTTGGGGCACCGAAGCTCCACTCGTACTGCGCTTGGATGTCGCAAGGTCGCTGCTCAACGGTCCAGACAGTTGGGTTGGGGAGCGCGCGTTGAGAGGGCTGCTCGAACTCGAGCATTTCCCCATTTACGCCGACACCTTGTTGGCGGCGCAGTCGCCTGTCGATACCAGGGTGCCAGCGGCCAGGGAAGACCCGGAGATATGGATAGGCCAAACGCTACAATTGGCCTGTGCGCTGGCCTTGGCGCCAGGCCCAGGCGCCGCGCCGGCAAGAGCGACGATCCTTGCACACGCCAGAAGCCTGCTGCGTTTCAAGCAGCCCGCACACTGGCTGCAGGAATACTTCAGGCAACTGGCGCAAACCGAGTGGTGGAATGAGGCCAGGGGTGCCCTCATCGGCCTGCTCGATGCGCCAGACCTGAACCTAGGCGACTTTCAGCAACAGCAACTCGAAGCCGCCATCGAAGTGCTGACACCTTCCGGTATCGATGCGCTGATCGAACTTTCGATCAACTCACCCGACATTGCCGATAAGCCGCGCCGTGCTATTTCCGGCGCTCGCATGGCACGACTGGAGCAGGATCAGCGACGCCTGGCTGAGGCGCTGTTAACCGAGCCACAGCAGTTGCCACAGTTTTTGCCTGCCGTGCTATCAAGCCCCAACTCGGCCGGGCACCTCGGTTTCCACCTTTGCACGGGCACTTTGCTGCCTCAACACGTCTGGCAGCAGATTGTCGATGCCACGCCTGAAAAGGGCCTGAACCTTAGCTTCATCCAAGGGTTCATCCACGGTATGGCACACGCAAACCCCACTGCCCTGGATGAGCTGGCAGCAGATTTCCACCTGCAGCCCACGCTCAGTCCGTATCTCATCCATCTGTATTTCTTCACATATGGGAACGCTCAGGATGTCGCGCTCGCAGTCCATGCCAATCTGACGCGCATACCCCTCACGGTCATTGCAGAACTGACCTATGTGCCTGATTACCTGGAGGTCCCTCAGGAGGCATTGCACACGCTGATCTACGACATCGCCGCCCTTCCCGACGGCCTTCCGGCAGCGCTGGATCTGCTCGAGTCGCGCTTGTTCCAGGCGTCGCTCGACCACCGGGACTGTTCACACTGGGCCAGCATGGCCGCCGATCTGCTCACTCGCTACCTTGACGATGTGCCCGCGAAGCCTTGTCGCCCCTTTGAACTGGAAGCGACCGTCGAGGTAGCGATGTGTTGCGCGGACAGTGGGGCGCTGGCTCGAAAAACCATCACTTACCTGCTTGAGCAAGGCAAAACCAAGCAGGGAAGCCGGGATGTCCCCTTGCGAGTAGTTGTCTCGCTGATCGATGCTCATCCTTGCCTGGCTTTGCAGATGCTGGCTGATGCGGCCCGGAACAACGACCGACAACTACTCGAACGCCTGCACGGCATCCGCCAACCAGGTATCGCCCCATTTGCCAACGCCGACCCCGAACAGCTTGTAGCCTGGTGCAACACGCAGCCCGATGAGCACTACCCGCTCCTGGCCAGCCTGCTTTACCCCTGGGCCGAGGTGGAACAGGACCTGCTGCACTGGAAACCACTGTCACTGGCACTGCTGGACAATTCGCCCGCTCCAGCCAAAGTACTGACCTTGTTCCTGCAGCTTCTCGACCGCCAGTGCTTCCCCGGCCCACAGCGCAACCCCTTCAAGCAGAAGGCTGCCCTGCTCGACCAACTAAACGGCCCTTCGGTCGCAGCGCTGACGGAATATGCCCACTATCAGGCAAAGCTGAAAAGACAGGCAGACGAGCATGAAAAAGCGCTCGAGGGCTACAAGCGCTTCGAGTGAATGGGATGCCAGGAGTTGAAAGAAAAGTCGCCGAGCGGTGATCAGGCAAGGCGAAAAAGGCGAGGAACGGTCAGAGTCTCGCTCGACTTGACTGCAGTCAATGAGCATTCCGACCGGGCTGGCGCATCAGCTGTGTTTTCAACGCAGCATGATCGTCACGCAGGCACTTTTCGTACAAAGCCTAAAAGCTCAATTTTTTGAGTGTACCTTAAGATCCAACTCTCTGAACATGGCGCGACCGCCACGGGCTGCTCATTGCCAAATGTCCAGGAGTCGGACAAAAGCGGCCACCTATACACCATACGCTGCTTGACGCACTCACGCTGTAGGGAGTCGAAAGCAATCAGGAATTGAGCGAAGAGCTTTGGATACTGCTTGGCGCTCGATCTCCAGTCTGCGAGCAATTTCTGACTGGTTGAAGCCGAATTTTTGCAGCACGAGGATTTGCTTTCTTCGGTCTGTCAGCTTCATGTCCACCATTAGTCGAGCGAGATTTCTTAACTCCGCTTCGTCCGCTAGGTGTAGGGTTTGGCTAAGCATGTATCGAAAGATATACGCGTCGACGAGCTCGTCACCTGACTTTGCCTTAGGCTCTGCTCGTATCGCGCATTGTCTGCTCAATCTGGCCAGCTCTAGGTCGAACTGCGCTACAGATCTCATTGCTTGCCTGTATGCCGGGTTCCAGCGTCCGTCTGGTGTCTTTGGGCGGTGGGTGGTGCAGTAAAGGTTGCTCAGGCGTAGGTGTTCATCAAGGTCACGCTGACCTTCACCTTCTGCGAACAATGCTAGCTCTGCTAGCGCGCCGCAGAATCTACAAAACCCCTTTAAGCGTTGACCGTTCAAACCGTCCATATCCTTGGTATACGGCTGCTTGCGCTTACATGCCAGCACCAGTTCTATCAACGTCTCAAGCGTCGCAATGAAGCAGCGATCATCCCCCCACTGCTTGTCGTGAGTCAGAACAAAAGCTCGTAGCAGCTGACTCTGTAGGCGGACCATAGCGGCAATGCCAACAAGCTGGATAATCGCGCTGAACGCTACATTCGTTCCTGCCCCGGGTATATGGCCCTGATAACGCGATGGAAGCGTTTCGGCATATGACGCCACGGCAGGGTCGATAAGCTCTTCGACCAGACGAACGATCGGATAGCGTTTAGATGCTGTGGAGTAGGGCTCCCAGCGATCAAGGAATCGGTGAAGGGCCTCTGCGACGGAGGCATCACACCCCTCCCAAATAGCGATGGTCGTTTGTTTTTTCATGTCAACCATTCTAGCCAACCATTCTGTCGAAGCAATAGGCACCTAAAGGCACGATCAGGCACACATTCGCTGTGACTGATAGGGCCTAGCTATGCATTCATCGAGCAAAAAACTAATCGACAAAAAGACACTCCTGGCGATGATCCCGCTGTGTGAGCGCACGATCTATAACTTTGAAATGAAGGGTAAATTTCCACGTCGAATTGCGGTGAGTAGCCGCAAGGTCGTGTGGGATTTAGCCGAGGTAGAGGAGTGGATTGATACATGCAGGGAGTCCGGCCCCGCTCCTAGGCCAGGAATGGCAGTCTGAGCGGTGGGGTTCAGGCCTGAGACAAGGTCGATATTGCGTCCTTACTCAGACACTGCAAACGCTCTGGTAGAACTGAATAGCGCAAGTCCACAGCTTGCGCTTTTCAGTTCTCAGGACGAAGCGCAGATGTACCATGATAGGACGAGAGCCGGTTTTTTTTCGTTGCTCGTAGACTCCCAAGGTGAAAAGCGCCAGTCTTCTCATCGTTTGGCTGATATGCCAAAAGTGCTAAGTTTGTTGGACAAAGAACGTGACACGTGGATGTCCCAAGCGGAGTTCATCCGACCCAACAGGCGAGTCGTTAATCTTCTGCGGCTTGGCTTGCTGTTCGCCGACCTCGACACCTACCGCGTGCCCGCGCTGGCTGGGCGAGCGCCTGACCAGCTGGCCGCGTCCGTCCTATACTTCTGCGCCGAAGAGGGTTTGCCGCTGCCGTCCGTGCTGATCTACAGCGGCCGGGGCATACAGGCCAAGTGGCTGCTGGAGGGCACGATTCCACGACAGGCCCTGCCCCGCTGGAACGCCTGCCAACGCTACCTTGTGGATCGTCTCGCGCACGTCGGGGCCGACCCGATGGCCAAGGATGCCAGCCGTGTGCTGCGCACCGTCGAGACGGTCAACAGCAAGAGCGGCGAAGTCTGCCGCGTGGTTCACGTCCAGAGCGGCCTCGATGGTCAGCCGATCCGCTACAACTTCGAATATCTGGCCGAGGCCCTGCTACCGGCAGCCCGATGGACTATCGAGCAGCAACGTGAGGAGCAACAGAAACAGGCCGAACAGCGCGCATCTAGAAAGCCTTTCCTTTTGGTGCCCGGCAGCAAAGTCGACAATCTGCGCGGGTTTTCCGGCCGACAGCTCGCGTGGGATCGGCTGGAAGACCTGCGCAAGCTGGCCGAGCTGCGCGGTGGTGTCGGTGAAGGCAGCCGGATGCAGCACCTGTTTTGGCGATTGAACTTCCTGCTGCTGTCCGGGGCGACCAACAGCAAGCAGATGTACCACGAAGCGGCCGCGCTGGCCCGCGAACTCGATCCGCAGTGGAATAGCCGCTCGAAAGAGCTTATGACCCTGTTCAGCAAGGCCAAAGCCTACGAGGCCGGGGAGAAAATCAGCTTTGGCGGCAAGGACTACGCGCCGCTGTACACGCCGAAGAACGACACCCTTATCAACCTGTTCGGGATCACCGCCGACGAACAACGTCAGCTCAAGACCATTGTCAGCCGGGTCGAGGCTGCAGAGCGCGATAGGAGGCGCCACGAGCTTCGTAGGCGAGCTGCCGGTTCAGTGAATCGGCAAACCTACCTTGATACCGCTAAAACCAAGCAAACACAGGCGCAGACTCTAAGGTGCGAGGGGTTGAGCGTGCGGGCTATCGCTAAGCAAATGGGTGTGTCAGTTATGGCGGTGTCCAGATACATAAACACGCCGGAGATTCAGTGTACCAAGTCCGTCCGTATTACTAATGGCGAAGCCCCCGTGCTTTTGACGGCGGCCCGTCCAAGCTAATGATTCAGGTGTTCAAAGTCCGTGCGTACTACTAAAGGCAGATCCTTCCGCGTTTTTGACCAGGGCTGTCTGATGTCGTCGTTCTGATGGAGTGCCATGCCAATGGCCAAGGTGGAGGCGAGTACTACGAATGCAGCGCATGCTTTGCAAATTAGCAGCGCTCGCCGCCAAACAGCCTGTATTGGTACACGACGTTCGAAATTCAATCAGCCTCATTTGCGATGAAGGCTTTATGCGATTCTGCGCGATTCTATGCGATTGTCACCATTTATTAATGCGAATCTATGCGAATGTATGCGAAATAACGCGAATCTATGCGATTAGACAAAATGCAAATGGTATCTCTGCTCCAGTTGCATAGAATCGCATAGAACTAGACGGCAAGATGTGTGTTGTACGGGTACGGGCAAGCCCCTACCCATCCAGCACCGCCCCTTATTCGCCTTCGGCTCAACAGTATCTTAGTATCTTGCTCTGCGAGGCCCACAGCCGCTGCCGCGTCTAAGAGCGAAAAGAAACAACTAGAGCGCAAGCCATGTCAAAGTACACCAGAAGATATTTATCGAAATGCTCATCGCGATCGCGAGTACACCTTAGAGCTATACAAAAAAATATTAACGAAAGTGGTAAGAAAGATGTAGGAGAACTCATAAAAAACTTTAGAGTCGGCCAGTACAGTCAATAAAAACATAAAAACAAGACAAGCCAAAATCCGGATAAACAAAAGTAATTACTGACTAACAATTCTGAATCGTGTAGAATTTACAGGAAGCTAATAACCGTAATCATTTAGAGCATGAAAGAAGCCGAAATAAAACGCCTTGCCGGATACCACCTTCTGAAACAAGAAGGTACGGAAGTTGTTTTCTTTGAGTATCCATTTCATTTCGGTCGTCGCCGTGCAGATATAATTTCTGCAGAAGATGGAATGATCATCGGGTATGAAATCAAATCTGCCTATGACCGAATAGACAGGCTATCAGAGCAACTTAGGTCATACGAACAACTATTCGACTATGTGTATGTCGTATGTGATGCCAAACACCTTTCTGCTATACGGAAAATAGCTCCTGAAAGGGTTGGTATCTACCTATGCTCATCCTCCGGCATGAAGCGCCTACGGAAAGCCAAGCAAATAAGAAACCAAAACACCATTGTAACGCTCGATGCGATGCCTATTGAAGCATTGCGTAAAGAATTTAAAATAGTAAAAAAATCCAAACTTGAAACTTGCGAAGCCATTTCTCGCATGAATAAGAGAGAAGAAATCAAAACAATCTTCAGGCGACACATCATCCAGAAGTATGGTAGCCAGACCAATCACATGAAAAGCGAGACCAGTGAACTACTTACCCTAGATGATGTATTCTCTTTAGGCTTAGCCCCTAACAAATTAGACTCGTAGCTCTTCAACCCTACGGATCATGTAGTTGCACGCTCGGACGGATATCCAGAAAGACGGGCTAATGCCTGAAGGACTTCCAGCAGCGGCACTTGATATCTCATTGTCGCCCCAGCTACCATTCGAAACATAATTCGAGCTCTTCATAACCTGTTTTGCGCACCAAATGTACGAACCAACATCCCGTCGCTTTCGGTAATAATAAAATCTTGTCGCGGTGCAAAAATCAATGCGTGGGACAAAGGTGCCGCCTCGCATTTCAATTTGCTTAACATTGATTGAAGCATAGTCTCCAAACTGCAGCATTGGCCGGTTATGGCGAAGAGACAGAAACAGTGACTGCTCGTATATCTCAAAATCCCCCTCCTCATCTATACCTTCAGCAGATACTTGGTAGGGGAACGAGCCAGCAATACAAACAATCTTCTCAAGCCATTCAATAGAACTTGGCAGTGAGGATATCTTATTGAAAGCTCGCTGATAATTATTTGTAATTGGCAATAAGCTAGACTTAGCTCGATCCCTAATACAGCCTTCGTCCAAAAGGATATAAAGTCGGGTGTCTCTCAGTTCCGAAGCGATCTCAGTTACTATATCTTCGTACTCATCATCTTCCAGGTCGGCAGGAAGACGCAAAGCCATCTTTTTGTACTTCGCCGTGACTGAAGCGACAAAGGCTTTGGCCTCACTCAAGTCTTCATCCTGCTCGAAGTTAACGTGAATCATAGGAACTATCTGCTCGCCACAATTCAACTCCAACCAACTTCTCCAGGATTCGTAGCCATTGACTGGCGACAAAATACTTTCTATCTGGGAGTTTTTTTGCTTGGAGTCTGTCGTCACATCTAAAATATAAGGAAGTTTTCCTTGGATATTTTTGATTTGCTCAAGGCGCTTAACAATATCGCCAATCGAGTTTTTCTTTGTAATTCTTGACTTAGTAATCTCATAGGTAGGAAGCATGTTCTTCCTATAAGAAACGTCGATAGCCGATATGGCTCTTAGTTCTGCATCTTTAGTCTTAAGTACGGGAAAATAAATGAAGCTATTCCAATCCATGTCCCTTCATTCCTAAATTTTTTGCTCGGACGCGCACTGCCAAGGTTGAGACCTTAAAGTGTTGTGCGATTTCTTCAATACTGCCGGATAATACCTTAACCTTATCTCTGAAAGCCGACTCTGGCATCAAAAGCTCGCTAGCGAATCGGTTGGCCTCAACCTCCATTGGATTGCTTTCGCCATTCCTGAAAAAATTTAGGTCTTTAAACTCGGCCTGCTGAAACCTGTGCCGAGAAAAGTGTGCGATTTCATGCGCAATAGTAAATCGTTGCCTATTAGGGTGGTGAAGCGCATTTACTTTTACCACCCAATCCTTGCCATTGTCAGCGAGACTCAGCATTCCTGATACATCGTCATTCATTGGGACGCTTAAGAGTCTAATACCCAAAACGGAAAGAAGAGCCTTTACATCCAAAGGAGATGTGTCGACTTCGTGCTGCGCGGCAAGAGCGAGCAACTGATCAACTGTAAACCTCTCATCCGCCGAAGGAACTTCACTTTGATGCGAAGTTTCGGCCGATTTGAACTTACCACTCTTCCGGATAAAAGCCATTTACCTACCTACCTACCTACTCTGTAATCTTACCGTCGCGGCCATCACAGGTCTCAGCTCTATCGAGCTCTGCAAGCCTGCTACTAACTTGGATTATAGCATCTTCAGACACCTTAATCCTAGTTTCATGATCGGAAACTATAGCTCCTTGTTCAGACAACCCGTCGAACACATCCCCATAAATAGCATTAAGTTTATTAAGCTCCTTCTTTGCTTTTCGCTCTACAATTTTTGCAAGCCCGCCAGTACTAGAAAACTCATCAAAGTGGGCTTTTGACTCTTTAACAACTTCTGCCTTGGATGAGCTTCTGATAATGACAAACGCCCCACCGACAATGGCAGCGTTCAAGGCAATCAAAATACTGACCATCGTTTGATAGAATGATACTTGCAGGGACCAAAGCGTATCCACGGAGATCAGAGTCTTCTCTCTGATCATTCGCTCGACAACTAACTGCTCATAGCTATCAAGCTCTTTTATATCTCGGGCAGGGACGTATTGAGAATGGGTAATTAAAATATCTGACACTGGAGCAAAATGTAGCACGGCCAGTACCACGATTAAGGCGATACATGTTGATAGAACGCTTGATGCAAAAAGATCCTTCATCTGGAAATCCATTCACTATGGCCGAAAACACCCACCATGCTGGTTAAAAAGCGGCCCTAAAGCACCGCGCGCAGCTTAGGTAGCGAAGTGATGCTACCGCCGAGTTAATCCAGCTGTCTACGCAATCGCGTGGGGCGCTTAGGTAGGTACCGTGCATTGAGATTTTTGTGTGTGGCGCTGCGGGTCTTCACACCTCCCTTCGGTACACCGAGGGTACACCTCTTAGCTATCGACAGTTTTCACTAACTACGCTGAGCCTCAGTAGCTACGGTAGCTTCAGCTTGCAGTGCCTGTGCTACCCTGCGCCAGATTTTGCTTGACTTGCAGGCTCGCGAGTCAACTCAGATTTATCTGATCGCAGACGGGGGAGGGGAACAAACTACAACCGATGTCGCGGCGCTCCTCGGTGTGTTCACCCTGAACTCCGCCTTCAACAAAGAGGATGGCACCAGATGAAAGACCGTCCACACGACGAGGCAATGGCCGAACAGTTCTACGCTGATCCGGCCTATGCCGCCGAACTGCTGGCCGAAGTGCGCCGAAACGGCGACTCTACCGAGCTTGCCATCTTATTGCGACAGTTGGCCAAGGTGGTCGGGCAGGACAACAGGTGGAGCCCTGCCGATGCGGAACACACGCTACCGCTTTCATAGCAGGATATGGCATATTTCATGGTATTAGTGACATTTTTTCGTATAAGCTATTGATATTGCTCATATATTTTTCGTTGGTAACAATAGAGTGGGAATGATCCCGCTGCAGGTTGATTAACGAAAAACCCTTGGCCTGAAGCCAAGGGTTTTTTCGTTTCATGCCCTGAACACAGTTAGCTGGGCAAGCGACTTTGCAGGGTCAAGCCGATTTCTATCAAACGCTGGGATAACGCGGCGATGTCACGGAACATGATGCCGCTGATTCGCGGCATCGACTGCGCCCAGATGTAAACCTGACCATCGCCTCTGCGATTCACCATGGTTCGAACAATATTGCCTTCGCTGTTGCGACGCACAAGCGTGTAGGCATTCTGCGTTTTTTCGAACATGAACATGCCATTGCGATTCAGCAGTTTATTGACCGTTGCCTCAGTCCACTGCGGCACAGGTGTTTCGATCTGCAAGCGCAAATCAGCAAATAGAAAGTCGGATGAGTTGCGCGTCGATGCCCCGTTATCAAACGGGCCCCGAGCGACTTCCAGTCCCGGGTCTATCCTGACGCCGGGTACTTCGCTGGACGTCGCTTCTTCAATGCGTAAACCGATGCCGCCCCTGATTTCGCTTATGCCTGGCAGATTTCTGAAGGTATTGCTGTTCGTTGCCTCGACCAGGGCAACCCATTTGCCTGGTCTGTTGAGGAGTGCGTCACCCCCCATGATTTGTGAGGCGAGCCGGGCGTGGATCATCTGCTCCTCGATAGAAGTCAGCGGTACCTTCAGTTTGTAACTGTGCGCGACTTCAAGACCGTGGGGCCGGATGCCGTTGGCCTGGGCAGCCTTGATCAGTTCAAGCATGTTGAACCGGTCATCAGGGTCGGTACCCAGGCTGGACAGGTAGCCTCGAAGACCCTCTGACATCTCTCCCGACAGGTGAAAGTCGTTGAGATCTGCCTGGGCAAAATCACTCAGCAAACCACGCACGTACAGTGTGTCGATATGCCGTGCGAACGCCGGCATGTTTTCGATCATGAAACGCATGCTGGCGATACGATCGAGGGTTTCGCCGACGACCAGTCCATCAGTATTGGCAAAGATGCGATCAATCAATTCAGCCGTCTGCATCTCGGGATCGATTGGCGGGACGACTGGCCGTGTAGGCAGGTTGGTCCAGTTCAGCTCTGAGTAATACTCTTTGGCCTCGTTTAGCAGGGACGAGCGTCTGTCGTGAAAATAGGCCGCGTACGTATCGGCAGTTGATGGTTTACCGCGGTTTGCGCTGGAGAGCTCGGCGAAAGTCTCGGGCAAGTTCATTGCCCATCTTTTCATTTTCGCCATGTCCATTCCCGGGATGTCGTTGAGGGGCGTCACCAGGCGCAGTGGCCGCGCGACCGGTGAAACCGCTTCGACGAGGGGAAGCTCCGCTGACGGCGTTGCTGAAGCCGGTTCCGAGGACCAGGACAGGTCGCTGTCCAGGAAACAGGCCTTGCCCATGCATTGGCCACCGCCCCTGAGACGCAACGCGGGTATGCGTTCCCACTTGCCACTATTAGCGAAGCGTACTGGCAACGAGTAAGCGAACTGATTGGGGTGCTCAGGATCGACGACGGCCCAGTTGCCAGCGTCTTCGGATTCGGGAAAGTAGCGCACGTAGTACGCGGCGTCATCCATCTCGATGGCATAGTTCGGCTCCTTGTCCAGGCGGTAAATGCCCTCATATTTGCCTGGCGCTGCCTCTACAGAGCGGTGGGCCAGTAACTCGTTGCATCGATATTTGCCAGGAATACCTGGAAAGGACGAACCTTGGCGCGCAGCAGCCGGCGCCAACTGCCGGGTGGATGCGATGGTCGTTTCGATGGGGATTTCGTTTGCCAGCTCAACGGCCGCCTCTGGATCAACCGTTGTGACTGGCGGTGAATCCAGAGACGGCAAGAGGGGTGTTTCAGGCGAAGTGAACTCGATCAACCCGCGCATTTCTTCAGCTTCGGCAAACTCCACCTGAGGGCCTACTTCAAGTTGCGCGCCAGTGCTGATCAGAAACGGAATATTGAACAAAATGTCGATCGCATTGAGCACTGCGCCGGTGATACCGGCCTTGCGTTCGGTTGGCGTAGTGCCGTTGATCGCCTGATCGATGTTCAATCCCATGTTCGCGATGCTGGCGCCAATCAAAGGCAATGCAAAAGGCCAGCCCACTGCTGCCATCGGGCCAAATACTTTCAAACCGGCACTCAAATAACCGATCCAGAGTTTTTTGCGCAGGTCACTGTTGGATGTGAGCGCCAGGTGCGCCTCGGCAACCATGCTGATGCGTGTTGACTCGCTCAACCAGGTGAATGCGTCACCGGTGATCGCGACGTTGCTGCGGTTGATCATTTGGTGATCACTGTGACCCCAGGTGCTCACCAGGCGGTTCATCAGATCGGTGAGGTTTTCGCTCATGTGATTGCGGTCAGCCAGTGGGAAATGCGTGAGAAACGCCGTGCGCTTGTCCTCTGAATTCATCTGCTCAAGCATCCACCAATGCAGATCCGCTTCGTTGTCCATCAAGAGGAATGCCCGGGCTTGCCCTGGCAGGTAAAGGGTCTGGCGGCCACTGTCTTCCACCAGACGCAGCGCATTGGAGGCTACGTGGCCATCGAGATCCAGTGCCCGCACTTCAGCACCGACCGGATGTAACGTATTCAGCATTTGCAAGGTAACGGGCCAGGTGACGGGGCCGATAACCGAGGCGACGACGCGCTGAAAATCAGTTCCGTCAAGGTCACCCTGTTGCAGCGCCTGCACCGCCAGGCTGAGAAAGTTGCACTTTGCCAGGGCGCGGAACTCATCCGACGAGGTTTGCCAGAATGTCGTCAGTTGACCTGTGTAGCGAGCGCTGAAGTCGACAGCCCAGAACGCCTTCAGCACATCGCTGCCGAGCAACCGGATTTCATTGCTCTGATTGAAGTTTTCCGCCTCCGGGCCTTCAGAGTAGAAGCCGCCGTAGAGGCCAAGCAGATCTGCGTTGTCTTGATCGGTCGCGCGAAAACGATGGATCACCAACTGCGTGAGGGTGAGCGTTTCGTAAGGCTTTTCCAGCACATGTTCCCAACCCGTGAAGGTCAGCGCGCTGCTCTGAGCCGTTTTGAAACGGTGGAAGTAAACCCGGTCGGGATCGAGGCCGGACAGTCCTTTGTCCGCCAGTATTTGGTTGGCGACTTGATGAGCTGCGTCGAGCAGACTCGGGCAGGTCTGCACGATAGTCGAGGCAATGGTTTTAAGAGCGGTTTTGTCCGCTGCGTTTGGCAGAAGACGTCGTTCGGGGGCGGTCATGGGTTCTTCATCCTTGAGAAACAAAGACCGAGCATGACCGATTCGCTCAAGGGGAGTGCACTAGCCGGCTACCGCATATTGCCCACTATTGATAATTGAGTGGGGGTGATGGAGGAGGGCTGTTTGTCCGGCGTCCTCCAGGCCGCAAGCTAGCTTCACAAGCGCAGAGGAAGATTGAAAAATGCCAGTCAGTTTTGCTGACTGGCATTTTTTGTTGTCGGGCCGTCCTTGCTCATTTCTAACCGGAGAGCCTCAAACAGGGATCCGGCTACGCAATATCAGCCCGGTATCGGACAAACGTTGAGACATTTCCTTCAGGTTAGCGAACTCAATGTCATTCACCCGCTGCCAGGCAGGTCGGTGGAGAGAGACCTTGCCGTCACTCAATCGAGTTATCGGAGTGCGCTGGAGCATGCCCTGTTTGCTGCGGTGGATCAGGGTGTAGCTGTCGCCCGCTTTTTCGAACAGATACATGCCGCGCCTGTACAAAAGATTCTCCAGCGTCTCCTCGCTCCAGGCCACCTCGGGTGCCTGAACTTTCAAGCGCAAATCAGCGCGAAGCAGATCCGGATTTCCTTGCCTGACAGTGCCACCGGGAGAGCTGCCGCGTGGGACTTCAATGCCCGGGTCAACGTCGACACCCAGTTCTGCATCGGCGCCGACTTCATCGATTCGCAGGCTGATTCCTCCCTTCAATTCGCTGATGCCCAGCAGTCCTCTGAAGGTGTTGGTGTTGTGAGCCTCCGTCACAACGATCCATTTTCCGGGACTGTTGAGGTAAACGTCACCGGTCATGATGTCGTTTGTCAGGTAAGTGCTCATCATTTGCTCGTCGATGGAGGGCAGCGGCGTTTTCATTTTGTAGCTCGCCGCGCAATCGATCGCCTGGACCCGAACCCCGTTCGCTCGTGCGGCCTGGACCAGTTCCAGTGGGTTGAATCGACCGGCGGGATCGGTGCCCAGGCTGGTCAGGTAAGTGCGCAAATCAACGGTCATGTTGCCGCTGGTGAAGTAGCGGTTCAGTTCAACCTGAGCGAAGTCACTGAGCAGCCCGCGCAAGTAGAGGGTTTTCGCGTGGCGGGCCAGCGCCGGCATGCTCTCAATCAGAAAGCGCAGGCTGGCGATGCGATCAAGGGTTTCTCCCACCACCAGCCCTGAAGCACTTTCAAAAATTCCATCGACAAGATCGGCCAGCGGCATCAGGCGGCTGATTTCGGGTATTGCCGGACGCGCGGGCAGGATGATCCACGGCAGATTCTTGAAAAAGCCTCGGGCCGAACTTTGCAGCAGCGTGCGTTTGCCGGCGGCATACAATTCGAACGGGTCATCCATGCCAAAACCGCCTTCTCCGTCGGGCTGCAACTGGGCATGGGTTTCGTTGAGGTTCAACGCCCAGCTTTTAATGGAACGGCGCACCGGCGGATCGATGTCGTAGGCACTGGTTACAGGACGCGGGGGGCGCGATGTCGAGGGTTGCGGTTCTTCCGCCGGGGGAGCGGCAGCCTCGGGTGATACAGGTTCGAAGGTGTCGAGTTCGAGATCCGGGGTGCATTGTTTGCCCATGCACTGGCCGCCACCTTTGAGGCCCAGGGCTGGCATCCGCTCCCATTGCCCTTCGCCATTGAGGCGGACCGGCAAGGCGTGAACAAGCTGGTTGGGACGTTCCGGGTCAACGATTGCCCAGTCGCCACCGCCGCGAGAGTTGGCGAAGTAGCGGACATAGTACGGAGTGTCATTCATCAGAACGGCATAGGGAGGATCAGAGTCGAGACGGTAGACACCGTGGAATTTCCCGGACTCCTCGCCGAGTGCTGCGCCATCGAGCAGCTCGTTGCATTGATACCGTTCGGGCACCGGGGGCGGCGGGGCGTTCTGCGCCGGAATCAGCGTCGTTTCATCGACATTTGGCATAGTGATGTCGAGATCGTCCGGCACCATGATCTGCAATGAGGGGGCGGCCTCGGCGGAGGGATTCAAGGCTTCGCTGTACTCGGCCATCTCTGCTGCCTCTGCCGCCTCTACCTCGGCGCCCACCTCCAGCATCGGCCCGGTGCCGATCAGCAATGGAAGGTTGAATAACAGGTTGATGCCACTCAATACCGCACCCAATACGCCCGCCTTGCGTTCGGCGTTGGTCTTGCCGTTTTGCGCCTGATCGATATTCAGGCCCATGTTGGCAACGGTCGCGCCTATTACCGGCAACGCCAGCGGCCAGCCGACAGTGGCCATCGGGCCAAACACTTTGAGCCCCGCACTCAGATAACCGATCCATAGTTTTTTGCGCAGATCGCCATTGGACGTCAGCGACAGGTGAGCTTCTGCGAACATCGCCTGACGTGTCGTGTCGCGCAGCCAGCTGAATGCATCATCGCTCAGCACCAGGTTTGTACGGTTGATCAGGTGATGATCGGCCCGGCCCCAGCTGCCTACCAGCCGATTCATCAGATCAGTGATGTTTTCAGTCATGTGCTGACGATCGGCGAGGGAAAAATGCTCCAGGAAAGGTGCGCGGCGGTTCGCGTCGTTCATTTGCTCCAGCAGCCACCAATGCAGGTCGGCCGCGGTTTCCTTGATCACGAACGCATTGGCTTCAGTGGGTATATAGATAATCTGTCGACCGCCGGGGTCGACGATGCGTAGCAGTTGGGTGGCGACATGCCCGTCAATGTCGAAGGCGCAAACATCCCCCGTTGGCGTGTGACTCGCTTGCAGCGTGCTCAGGGCTATCGGCCAGTTGACAGGCCCCACCACCGAGTCCACCAACCATTGGAAGTCGCTGCCGGTGAGGTGGCCAAGGTCCAGAGCCTGTACCGCACGGCTGAGGAAATTGCATTTGGCCAATGTGCGGAAATCGTCGGCGTGGCTGTTCCAGAAATCCGTCAGGACCGCGCTGTAGTGCCCGCTGAAATCGAGGCTCCAGAACGCCTTCAAGACTTCATTGCCATGCAGGCAAACCTGGTTTTTTTCGTCGAAGTTTTCGCCCTGTGGACCTTCGGTGTAGAAGCCGCCGTACAGATCGAGAAGATCGGCGTTGTCCTGGTCGGTAGCGCGAAAACGATGAATCACCAACTGTGTCAGGGTCATCGATTCGTAGGGTTTTTCGCGGATGTGCTCCCAGCCGGTAAACGAGCGAGTGCTGCTTTGAGCGGTCTTGAAGCGATGGAAATAAACCTGATCCGGATCAAGGCTCGCCAAGCCTTTTGCGTCCAGCAGATCACGGGCTGCTTCACGTGCTGCGTCCTGCAGGCCGGGGCAGTTCTGCACGACGGTGTAGGCGATTCGCTTCAGAGCCGCTTTGTCTGCCGCGTTTGGCAGAGGACTTTGTTGGGTGGCGTACATGCTTTCTCCATCCTTGAGAAATGAAGGCCGAGCATGGCCGATTCGCTCAAGGGGAGTGCACTACATATGTACCGCACATGATCGTTGGAAATGTGTCGGGTTCAGCGCCGAGCCACGTCGGAAAAGTAGAACTTGTCGAGGGTGTGCCGAGATTCGGTGTACTCGAACTGACGACCGTCCTGAAGGAAGGTCTGGTTGCTGACCACGATCACATGGCTTTGGCCGTCGAGGTCCAGGTGCAGTTGATCGTCCTTGCTGCGCGGCACCGCTTCGATGGTGCGCTGGGCGTAGGCAATCTGTAACTGCAAGGTCTGTTCGATATGCGCATAGATCGACTGCTCGGCGATATCGAGGGACAGGCCGGGAATCACTTCGCTGACGAAATGGTTGATGTCGAGGATGACCCGCTTGCCGTCGATCCGCCGCACGCGCTTGATCCGCGTGATGAGGCTGCCGGGTTCGGCATGGATGTGTTCGAGCAGGGCGCCTTCGAGCGGGATCTGGCTCAGTTCGACCACTTCGGTGCTGACATCGTTGCCCAGGCGCGGGTAGGTCTCCTGAAAACTGACGATGCCGCCGAGTTGAAACTCGATCGGGTTGGTCGAAAGCACAAAGGTGCCCTTGCCGTGGATTTTCTGCGCAAAGCCGCGTTCCTGAAGCAGTTCGATGGCCTTGCGCACCGTGCCGCGGCTGGCCTGATAACTGTCCATCAGTTCGGTTTCCGAAGGCAGACGGGCGCCGCGTTCCAGGCGCTCAGTCGTGATGCTGGCCAGCAGATCGCTATAGATCTGGTTGTATTTGCTCATGGGTAGGCTCGGTGCCGACTGTGCTCAAAGCCACGAACCTTAAGGCCAGGGTAGGGCTTTGTCCATGTGGGCGATGGAAATCACCTTAAGGTTCGGTAGGAAAATTCGCCTCCGGTCTGGCGGGAACATACATAAACAAACTCGTCTGTACGAGTTGTTGCATTAACTCGTACAGACGAGTATTTTTCGCTTCGGCGTGCTGCCAATAACAACAATCCATAGCGGAAGAACTAGCATGAGCCACGACTACCCGAACATCGCCAGGCAATTGCTGCAAAGCCTCGGCGGCAGCGACAACCTCGAACAGGCCGCCCATTGCGTCACGCGGTTGCGGCTGGCCCTCAAGGATCCAGGCCTGGTCGACAGTGCCACGTTGAACCAGATCGACCTGGTCAAAGGCTCGTTCTTCACCGGTGGCCTGTATCAGGTGGTGATCGGTCCGGGCGAGGTGGAAAAGGTCTATGCCGAACTGCGCCGTCAGACCGGCCTCGCGGCGGGGACCATCGCTGACGTCAAACAGAAGAGCGCCGAGAAGATCAACGCCATGCAGCGTCTGGTGCGGGTGTTTTCCGACGTGTTCATGCCGATCCTGCCGGCGCTGATCATTGCCGGCCTGCTGATGGGCATCAACAATCTGCTTGGCGCGAAAGGCATGTTTATCGACGGGCAGACCCTGCTCGATGCCTACCCGAAACTCGACGGGCTGTGGAGCCTGATCAATCTGATGGCCAACACTTCCTTCGTGTTTCTGCCGGCGCTGGTGGGCTGGTCGGCGGCCAAGCGCTTTGGCGGCAGCGAAATCCTCGGCATCGTGCTCGGTCTGATGCTGGTGCACCCAGACCTGCTCAACGCCTGGAACTACGGCAAGGCCGTGGCCGGGCTGGACGGGCAGCAACTGCCGTACTTCGACATTCTCGGTTTGTTTCAGGTGGAAAAGGTCGGTTATCAGGGGCAGATCCTGCCGATTCTGTTGGCGGCCTACGTGATGAGCGTCATCGAAAAATGGTTGCGCGCCCGTGTGCCGAACGCCATTCAATTGCTCGTGGTGCCGATCACTACGATTGTCGTCACCGGTGTGCTGGCACTGGCGGTGATCGGCCCAGTGACCCGCCACATCGGCATCTTCATCACCGAAGGGCTGGTCATGCTGTTTGACCTGGCGCCGATGGTCGGGGGCGCGATTTTCGGCCTGTTGTATGCGCCGCTGGTGATCACCGGCATGCATCACATGTTTCTTGCAGTCGACCTGCAATTGATCTCGACCCAGGGCGGCACCTTTATCTGGCCGATGATCGTCATGTCCAACCTCGCGCAGGGCAGCGCCGCCCTGGCGGTGTTCTGGATGACCCGTAATGCACGAGACAAGAGCATGGCGTCGACCTCGGCGATTTCCGCCTATTTCGGTATCACCGAGCCGGCGATGTTCGGCGTCAACCTGCGCTACAAGTTTCCGTTCTACGCCGCGCTGACCGGTTCGGCGCTGGGCTGCGTGTTTCTGTCGCTGAACAAGGTTCAGGCCTCGGCCATCGGCGTCGGTGGCCTGCCGGGGTTCATCTCGATCATTCCGCAGTACATCCCGATGTTTGTGCTGGGGATGCTGATTGCCATGCTCGTGCCGTTTGTTCTGACCTGTGCACTGAGCATGAAGATTGTCCGGCCCGGTTACCGGGTTGCCTGAATCGATCTGTAGGAGCTGCCGAAGGCTGCGATCTTTTGATCTTGCCTCTCAAAGTCAAAAGATCGCAGCCTTCGGCAGCTCCTACAGAGCTCGTAAAATTCAAGAGGGAAATGTGCCATGCAAGACTGGCAGCGTTCGGTGATCTACCAGGTCTATCCGAAGAGTTTTCATAGCCACGCCGGCAACCCGACAGGGGATTTGCTCGGTATCGTCGCCAAACTCGACTACCTGCACTGGCTGGGTGTCGACTGTTTGTGGATCACGCCATTCCTGCGTTCGCCACAACGCGATAACGGCTATGACATCAGCGATTACTACGCTATCGACCCGAGTTACGGCAGCATGGCCGACTGCGAATTGCTGATCGCCGAAGCGGGCAAGCGCGGGATCAAGTTGATGCTCGATATCGTGGTCAATCACACCTCTATCGAGCACGTATGGTTTCAACAGGCGCGCAGCAGCCTCGACAACCCTTACCGTGACTTCTACATCTGGCGAGATCAGCCGAACAACTGGGAATCCAAATTCGGTGGTTCCGCCTGGGAGTACGAGGCCCAGACCGGTCAGTATTACTTGCACCTGTTCGATCACACCCAGGCCGACCTGAATTGGGACAATCCGAAAGTGCGCGCTGAAGTGTTCCGGATGATGCAGTTCTGGCGAGACAAGGGCGTGGGTGGATTTCGTCTGGACGTGATCAATCTGATCTCCAAGCCCAAGGACTTCCCCGACGACAACAGCGATGGCCGACGTTTCTATACCGACGGGCCGAATGTCCACGCGTACTTGCAGCAGATGCACCGCGAAGTCTTCGAAGGGCACGACCTGATCAATGTCGGCGAGATGTCCTCGACCAGCCTCGAACACTGCGTACGTTATTCGAATCCGCAGTCGAAAGAGCTGTCGATGACCTTCAACTTTCATCACCTGAAAGTCGATTATCCGAACCTGCAGAAGTGGGTGCGCGCCGACTTCGATTTCCTTCAACTCAAGGGGATTCTGTCCGACTGGCAGACCGGCATGCAAGCCGGTGGCGGGTGGAACGCGCTGTTCTGGTGTAACCACGATCAGCCGCGCGTGGTCTCGCGTTTCGGCCATGATGGCGAGTACCGCGAACTCTCGGCGAAGATGCTTGGCACCGCGCTGCACTTTCTGCAGGGCACGCCGTTCGTGTACCAGGGCGAAGAATTGGGCATGACCAATCCGGGGTTCGAATCGATCGAGCATTATCGCGATGTAGAGACGCTGAACATCTTTCGTCTCAAGCGCGAAGCCGGTAGCAGCGATGCCGACAACATGGCGGCGATCATGCAGAAATCCCGTGATAACGGCCGCACGCCGATGCATTGGGACGCTGGACCGAACGCCGGTTTCAGCAGTGTCGAGCCGTGGATCGGGGTACCCGCCAATGCCGCGCAGATCAACGTCGCCCATCAACTCGACGACCCGGACTCGGTGTTGCATCACTACCGCCGTCTTATCGCGCTGCGCCGCAGCGAATCGTTGATCACCGACGGGCTGTACCAACAATTACTACCCGAACATCCGCAGGTCTGGGCGTATGTGCGTGAAGGTGATGCCGAGCGTTTGTTGGTGGTGAACAACTTTTACGGGACAACCTGTGAAGTGGAGTTGCCAGCGACGGTCATCAGCGAGTCGATGAGCCAGCGCCCGTTGATCAGCAATTATCCGGACGGCCCTTTGCGCAAACGGCAGGTGACGTTGCGACCTTACGAGTCCTTCGTTCTGCACCTGATCGATCCCTGACCCTTAACTAAACAGCTTTCAAAAAAACACGCAGAGCACTGCGCGGGGGATTTTTGCGCGCCGAATTCATGCAACCAGACAATAAAAACAATGGGGTGGCTTATGAAAACAACAATAAATCGCAGCCTTGCAGTCGCAGGTTTTTGCCTGGCCTTACCGCCGACTTCACAAGCGCTGGAGTTTGGCGGCTATTTGCGCAGCGGTGTCGGCACGTCGGTCAACAGCAGCGGCCAGTCATGCTTCCAGTTACCCGGTGCGCAGACCAAATATCGCCTGGGTAACGAATGCGAGCAGTACGGTGAGCTGGAGTTGCGCCAGGACCTGTACACCCTCGACGACGGTTCGGTACTGAGTGTCGACGGCATGGCCTCGCTGTACAACCGCTACGACCGCAGTCCCACCTTCAAAGATGACAATGGCTCGATACGCTTGCCGCAAGCCTACGCACAGTGGTCGGCGATGCCCGCGCTCAATGGCGGTTCTCTGTGGGCCGGGCGCCGTTACTACAAACGCAATGACATCCATATTTCCGACTTCTACTACTGGAACCAGAGCGCCACCGGGGGTGGGGTCGAGGACGTATTGATCGGCGATCTGAAATACAGCTACGCCTTCTCCCGCAAGGACAACCTGTACCAGAAGGACTACATCAATCGGCATGACTTCAACGTCGCCGGTTTCAAGACTAACCCGGGCGGTGAGCTTGAGTTCGGCTTGAGCTATATCGATAAACCCGACAGTCGCGATGCTCACCGAGGCTGGGCGATCACCACGCAACATGTGCAGACGGGTTTTCTCGGCGGCAAGAACAAACTGGCGCTGCAATACGGTGAAGGCCCGGGCACCGGGCTGGGTTATACCGGCAACGTCAAACTGGACGACAGCAACAAGAGTTACCGGATCGTCGAGTTTTTCGACTGGCAGGTGACGCCGCGTTTCGGTGGTCAGGTCGTGGCGGTGTATCAGAAAGACATTCGTCCGGACGGTGTCGATCAGAACTGGATCTCGCTGGGGGTGCGTCCCGCCTATGCGCTCAGCGAACACTTCAAACTGGTCGCCGAACTGGGCCACGATCAAGTCGAAGCCCCGGGCGGCACGCGCAAGTTGAGCAAGGTCACGTTTGCCCCGACCTGGTCGCCCAAAGGCCCGGAGTTCTGGGCGCGTCCCGAGGTGCGTCTGTATTACACGTACGCTACCTGGAACGAGGCGGCCAAACGTGCGGCCAACGAACTGGCCAAAGGCTCGGCACTGTCTGACACCGGCGCTTTTGGCAGCGCTCGCCACGGAGCGAATGTCGGATTGCAGGTCGAATACTGGTGGAAATAAGCGATGCTGATGGAGCGTCGCGCTCCGTGAGCACTTCAAAGCATAAAACTGCAGGTGACGTCATGGCCACACCCCAACCATTGCAACTGCTGGCTCCCTTGTCCGGTGTCCTGATGGCGCTCGAGCAGGTACCCGATCCGGTATTTTCCGGGCGCGTGATCGGCGACGGTCTGTGCATCGATCCGACCTCGTCGACCTTATGCGCGCCTTTGGCCGGGGTCATCAGCAACGTGCAGGCCAGCGGGCATGCCGTGAGCATCACTGATGACAACGGCGTGCAGGTGTTGATGCACATCGGCCTGGACACGGTAAATCTCGCCGGGCAGGGCTTCACTCGGCTGGTCGAAGAGGGGCAACGGGTTGCAGCCGGGCAGGCGCTGATCGAGTTCGACGCCGATTACATTGCCCTGCACGCCCGCAGCCTGCTGACCTTGATGCTGGTGGTCAGCGGTGAGCCGTTTACCTGGCTGATCGCGCCGAGCGGACAGGTCGACACCGCTCAACCGTTGCTTGAACTCGCCGCTGCGCAGGCGCCCGGCGAGGCACCTGTTGTGGCGGAAGGTCAGGCTGTGTTCTCAGCGTTGTTGCAACTGCCCAACCCCAACGGTCTGCACGCGCGCCCGGCAGCGGTGTTTGCGCAAGCGGCAAAGGGCTTCGCGGCAAAGATTTACCTGCATAAGCAACAGGCTCAGGCCAACGCCAAATCGCTGGTGGCGGTCATGGCGTTGCAGACTGCTTTCGGCGACAGCGTGCAGGTCAGTGCGGTGGGCGAAGATGCCGACGCGGCAATCGATACGCTGACCCGGTTACTGGCCGAAGGCTGCGGTGAAACGGTGACAGCAGTGGCACCTGTCGAGGTGGTCGAAACCGAGGCGCTGACGCTTCTGCGTGGCGTCTGCGCATCACCCGGTTCGGCGTTGGGCCAAGTGGTGCAGATCAGCGAACCGGTCTTCGACGTCAGCGAATTTGGCGGCGGAGCAGATGTCGAGCGTGCGGCCCTCGGCAATGCGCTGATCGAAGCGGATCTGGCTTTGCAGCATTTGCGTGATGCCGCTGCGGGTGAAGCCGAAGCGGAGATATTCAAGGCCCATCAGGAACTGCTCGAAGATCCGGGGTTGCTCGATCAGGCGCAAGTGTTGATCGATGAGGGCAAAAGCGCGGCCTTCGCCTGGTGCGCCGCCACTGAAGAAACCGCGATCATGTTTCGCCAGCTCGGCAGTGCGCTGCTGGCCGAGCGGGCGGCGGATCTGACCGATGTCGGGCGCCGCGTGCTCAAGCTGCTGCTGGGGATTGGCGAGCAGACGCTGGAGTTGCCGCAAGGGAGCATTCTGATTGCCGATCAACTGACGCCGTCGCAGACCGCCGGTATCGATACCAGCAAAGTGCTGGGCTTCGCCACGGTGGGTGGCGGCGCGACCAGCCACGTGGCGATACTTGCGCGCGCCTGTGGCCTGCCGTCGATCTGCGGGGTGCCGGTGCAGATGCTCGCGCTGCGCAATGGCACTCAAGTACTGCTCGATGCCGACAAGGGCGAACTGCATGTGCATCCGGACCCCGCGGCGATCGAACAATGGCAGGCGCGCCACGCGCAACAGCGCCAACGCCATGAACATGAACTGGCCAACGCAACGCTCGCGGCACGGACCCGAGACGGGCATCACGTCGAGGTGTCGGCCAACGTCGCCTCATTGGCTGAAACCGAGCAGGCCATGGCTTTGGGAGGAGCGGGTGTCGGCCTGCTGCGTTCGGAGTTTCTCTATCTGGGCCGCAATCACGCACCGAGCCATGACGAACAGGTCACCACCTATAGCGCCATCGCCCGCAGTGTCGGAGCTGCGCACAATCTGGTGGTGCGCACTCTCGACGTCGGCGGCGACAAACCGCTGGCCTATGTGGCCATGGACAGCGAAACCAACCCGTTCCTTGGCGTGCGCCGCATACGCTTGTGCCTGGAGCGCCCGCAGTTATTGCGTGAACAGTTCCGCGCCATGCTCGGCTGCTGCGATCTGACGCGTCTGCACATCATGTTGCCGATGGTCTCGCAACTGTCGGAGCTGCGTCTGGCGCGGCAGATGCTCGACGAGGAAATACTCGCGCTGGGGCTGATGCAACGGCCGAAACTGGGGATCATGATCGAAGTGCCGGCGGCGGCGTTGATGGCGGATCTGTTTGCGCCGCTGGTGGATTTCTTCTCGATCGGCACCAATGACCTGACGCAATACACCCTGGCGATGGATCGCGATCACCCGCGTCTGGCCAGTCAGGCGGACAGTTTTCATCCCTCGGTATTGCGCCTGATCGCCATGACCGTGAAGGCTGCGCACGCCCATGGCAAATGGGTCGGCGTGTGCGGGGCGATGGCCTCTGAGCGTTTGGCGGTGCCGCTGTTGCTGGGGTTGGGAGTGGACGAGTTGTCGGTGAGCGTACCGATGATTGCACCGGTCAAGGCAACAGTGCGCGAGCTTGCGCTGGCGGACTGTCAGATCATCGCCCAACAGGTGCTCGGTCTGGAAAGTGCCGGGCAGGTGCGCGAGGCGTTGCAGCTGTTTCACGAGGCAACCGTCGATACTTTACGGGTTCTGGAGAACTGAACATGTTCGATCAATTGCAGAAGGCATTCTGGAAAGCCCTGACCCCGGATCTGGTGGTGGATACACCCGCAGCAGCGGCCGAGCCGACTGGCGGGTTGAGCGCCGATATCGTCGCGGCGCTGGGCGGTGTGGATAACCTGAAATCGCAGCAGCCGCTGGCGTTGACGCGGGTACGCGTGGTCTTGCGTGATCTGTCGGGCCTCGACCAACAGGCGTTGAGCGCCGCCGGTGTCGCGGGCGTAATGCCCTTGACGGGCGGTGTGGTGCATCTGATTACCGGGTTGCGACCTTAAGCCGGCAGGGCATGTGCGGCCTCAGGTCGCCCTTACTGTTTCTCAATCGCGGGTGTATCGTATTCGCCTTTTACAGGCCTCCAGGGCCTGTCGCTGATACGTGAGGTAGTTGAGTTCATGTCCTTTACCCGTCGCCAAATCCTCGGTGGCCTGGCCGGTCTTGTTGTCGTTGGCGTTGGTGCGGGGGGCGCGTCGCGTTATTGGCTCGGCAAAATGGCCGACGCCGAGGCGGGCCACGACTATGAACTGATCGCCGCACCGCTGGACGTCGAGCTGGTGCCGGGGCACAAGACCGAGGCCTGGGCATTCGGGCCGTCCGCACCGGGTACCGAGTTGCGCGTGCGTCAGGGTGAATGGCTGCGGGTACGCTTCATCAACCATTTGCCAGTGGCGACCACGATTCACTGGCATGGCATTCGCCTGCCGCTGGAAATGGACGGCGTGCCGTACGTGTCGCAACTGCCGGTGCTGCCGGGCGAGTACTTCGATTACAAATTCCGCGTGCCGGACGCCGGCAGCTACTGGTATCACCCGCACGTCAGCAGCAGCGAAGAACTCGGGCGCGGGCTGGTCGGGCCGCTGATCATCGAAGAGCGTGAGCCGACCGGTTTCAAGTACGAAAAAACCTTGAGCCTGAAAAACTGGCATATCGATGACGAAGGCAGTTTCGTCGAATTCAGCATCCCGCGTGAGGCGGCGCGTGGCGGTACGGCGGGGCGTCTTTCGACGATCAATGGCGTGCCGACTCCAGTGATCGAACTGCCGGCCGGGCAGATCACTCGCGTGCGTTTGCTCAACCTCGACAACACCCTGACTTACCGCATCAACATTCCCGGTGTTGAAGCGCAGATTTATGCGCTGGACGGCAACCCGGTCGAACCGCGGCCATTGGGCAAGGAATATTGGCTCGGCCCAGGAATGCGTATTTGTCTGGCGATCAAGGCGCCGGCGGCGGGTGAAGAGCTGTCGCTGCGCAACGGACCGGTACGTCTGGGCACCCTGCGTTCGGTGGCCAATACCGATGCGCCGACCGACTGGCCAAAAGCGCTACCGGCCAACCCGGTAGCTGAGCCGGACCTGGCCAATGCCGAGAAACTCAACTTCAATTTCGAATGGGTCGGCTCGGTCTCGGTCAACACCGAAAACGGCAAGCCGCCGAGCCTGTGGCAGATCAACGGCAAAGCCTGGGACATCACCGACAAGACCTGCGCTGATCGACCGATTGCCAGCCTGAAACTGGGGCAGAGTTACATCTTCGAATTGAAGAACATGACCCAGTATCAGCACCCGATTCACCTGCATGGCATGAGTTTCAAGGTGATTGCATCGAACCGGCACAAGATCATTCCATACTTCACCGACACCTATCTGCTGGGCAAGAACGAGCGCGCGCAAGTGGCGCTGGTGGCCGATAATCCGGGTGTGTGGATGTTCCACTGTCACGTGATCGACCACATGGAAACCGGCCTGATGGCCGCCATCGAGGTGAAGTGATGCGCCAGATTCGCCCCGCGGCCATCATCGACCGCAGCCGTGACCGCGACTTCATGCGCGAAGCCCTGGCCCTCGCCGCACAAGGCGCAGCCCTCGGCGAAGTGCCGGTGGGCGCGGTACTGGTGCAGGACGGCGAGATCATCGGGCGCGGCTTCAACTGCCCGATCAGCACCAGCGACCCGAGTGCCCATGCGGAAATGGTCGCCATTCGTGCGGCCGCGCAGGCAGTGGATAACTATCGCCTGCCGGGCAGCACGCTGTATGTGACGCTGGAGCCGTGCAGCATGTGCGCCGGTTTGATCGTGCATTCGCGGGTGGCGCGCGTGGTGTATGGCGCATTGGAGCCGAAGGCGGGGATTGTGCAGAGTCAGGGGCAGTTTTTTACCCAGGGCTTTTTGAATCACCGGGTGTTGTATGAAGGCGGGGTGTTGGCGGAGGAATGTGGGGCGGTGCTGATCGAGTTTTTCCGCGCCCGAAGAGCAAAAAGCCCCTCACCCTAACCCTCTCCCAGAGGGAGAGGGGACTGACCGGGTTGTTCTGCAGAAATACACCGACTTGCGATACCGAGTCGAACTCAGGTTTTGAAAACGCCAGAGATCGGCTCCCTCTCCCTCTGGGAGAGGGCTGGGGTGAGGGGTGGGGCTCACCGCGTGTTTGAGAGGTTGGATTACTTCTTCGCGACAATCACCGCGCGCATCGGCGCTGGCAGCCCTTCGATGGTTTTGCTGTGATCTTCCGGATCAAGGAAATCACTCAGCGACTGATACTTCATCCACTCGGTACCGCGCTGTTCCTCGACCGTCGTGGTGCTCACATCCACGCAACGAATATCGGTGAAACCTGCGCGACGCAACCACAATTCCAGCGCCGGCACCGACGGCAGGAACCACACGTTACGCATCTGCGCATAACGATCTTCCGGCACCAGCACCTGATGCTTGTCGCCCTCCACCACCAACGTTTCCAGCACCAGTTCGCCGCCCTTGACCAGGCAATCCTTCAGCGCCAGCAGATGCTCGATCGGCGAGCGGCGATGGTAGAACACGCCCATGGAGAACACGGTGTCGAAGCCTTCGAGGTTCGGCGGCAGGTCCTCGAACGGGAACGGCAGGTGCCACGCATTCGGCTCTGACAGATAACGCTGCACCGCCTGAAACTGGCAGAAGAACAACCAGTTCGGGTCAACACCAATCACGCTGTTCGCGCCGGCACCGAGCATGCGCCACATGTAGTAGCCGTTGCCGCAACCAACGTCGAGGATGCGTTTGCCCTTCAGATCCAGATGCGGGGCGACGCGCGACCATTTCCAGTCCGAACGCCATTCGGTATCGACATGCACACCAAACAGATCGAACGGCCCTTTGCGCCATGGCGACAGCCCCATCAGTGCAGTACGCATCTGCACGCGGGTTGCGTCGTCGCAATCGGTGTCGAGTTTCAGGCCATTGAGCAGATCGATTTCGCTCGGCTGAATGTTCGGCAAGGCATCCAGCGCACTTTGCCAGCGCTCCAGGTCGCCGTGGCCTTTCTCCATTTTCTTGTCGAGTTGCGCCTGCAGGGTGTTGGCCCATTCGGCCAGCGGCGTGCCGGCCAGACGGCGGGCGAGGGGGGACAGAT